>Ga0224723_1001197_pt1 | contig 16145 bp, 9 predicted proteins | sample Balambano_FR2_Me_FD_161647 | JGI IMG/M metagenome (GOLD analysis project Ga0224723, IMG submission 161647) | Freshwater sediment microbial communities from Lake Towuti, South Sulawesi, Indonesia - Balambano_FR2_MetaG | ecosystem: Environmental > Aquatic > Freshwater > Lake > Sediment | place...
ACAGGATGCAGCGATCGTTCCCAGGCGTAAATCACTGTTTGCCGCAGGTAAGACAGCAGCGCCAGCGACGGCAGCGCCAGTTCGTGATACCAGTTGGGATAGCCGCCATACAGATGCTGTTGATCAATCGTTTGCCCAGCATTACAGTCGCGCAGTTCTGGCGGGCGATCGGCGGTCAGCACCAGCAGCGGCACGCGACTTTCTCTGGCTTCAATCACAGCCGGATAAAAGTTTGCGCCTGCGGTGCCCGAAGTGCAAACCAGCGCAATGGGACGTTTGGTCTGTCGAGCCAGCCCCAGCGCAAAAAAAGCAGCAGACCGCTCATCCAGCACTGGAATCGCTTCGATCGCCGGGTGCTGAGCAAAGGCAACGGCTAAAGGGGCAGAACGAGAGCCAGGGCAGATCACAGCGCTCGTAAGACCAAGCCGAGCTAACGTTTCAACGAGAATGGATGACCAGACTGTATTGGTATTGCGAAAATCGATCGACATTCCAGAGAGAGCTGCATTTGTGTCCTTTAACAACCTTAGTCAGCTTTTGTTACAACTTGGCACGATTGTCCACAGCGACAGGTGATCATCGTTGGCAGTCAGCAGCTCAGGCTGATAAACCTGCTTGAGTTCTAAACGCTGCACGTTTAATTGATGCAAGAGCGCATCAGAAGGGTTAAACAAAAATGTGGTTCTACAGCGATCGAGAAATTGCTTCAGGTTTGTGTTCGCGATCGGTCGAATCTCAACGTCTGATTCTAAAGCATGACTAAGAGACAATAAATCCATTATGCTCTGCGATTCAGTGAAGAGCACCGGAGCGGTTGCAGCATTGACAAGAGCGGCGATCGGCAGATTGTGAGAATTGCGGTTTTTTTGATAGACAGGCGGTTGAGCGAGACCCTGAATACAAAAGAAAGTGCTGAGCACCAGCAGCATCACAAAAATGAATTTCCAACCCCGTCGAACTTTAACGGTGTTTGCAGAAAATTTGATGGCTAAAAAATGAGCAACTGCGACAATGATTCCGAGCTGAGCAGGAATGAGATATCGGGGCGTTGCTGAGGCTTGTCCGCCGACTGCTAAATCCGCGAGCGCTAACGCCAGAGGTGTGGATAGTGTGAGTGTGAGCACCAATAGCCAGATGCGTTTTGCAGTTTTGAGCAACAGCGAGCCGATCGCCCAACCCACAAAAACCAGCAGCAAGAGATCGACGACAACTGCAACGACGATCATCGGTTTCAGAGAAAAGTCAACCGGAAAATCTACAAAAATAATGACAATGCTATACAGCCAGACTGCCAGAATTGCTAGGAGCGGCATCGGCTCTCGCATCCAATTCGTATTGTCTTGAAGCTGATGCCAATTTTGACAGAGAACGACAAGCCAGGGCATAAAAGCAGCAATGCCAATCCCGGCAGCGAGAATGTAAGCTCTAAGAGTTTTTGTGAAGCAATTTTCCAGAGAAACGACATAGATACTTTGTCCGAGCAGAACAAAGATGGACAGCAGCGAGGTATAAAGTCCCAGAATCAAACTGAGCGCATATAAAAGCCAATTGGCAATACAATGACGGCGAATTGCTTGAACTAACGCTGCGCTGGAAAATAAGATAGTGACCGTCCATAAGCTGTAGGGACGAGCTTCTTGAGCATAAGCTACATAAAATGGAGAAACTGCGAAAAGCGCAACTGCAACCTGACCAACCTGTGGAGATTGAAATAAACTTAAACACAGCCAATAAAGGCAGGGAAAGGCGATTAAGCTGAAGCAGGCAGACAAGCCCCTCAGGGCGATCGGAGAACCATTCAGTTGCTGTACCCATACTCTGGATAACAAAAAGTAGAGCGGGGCGTGTTCTGGGCTTTTGGTTAATGCCGATAGGGAATCGCTCAACTTTCGGGTTGAGTTGGGCTGCTGGTAGACCTGCAAATCTCTGACCTGTAAACTTTCTCGACCAGAGAGACTTTGAATGACCTCTTGTTTGGTGTAACCTGAGATGCGGAGTGAAGTTGCAACTTCATCTACCCAGTACACCTGATTATCTAGATTCGCGAAGCGAAAGAATATTCCCAGCAGTAGAACCGTGGCTAGCAAAAATGTTTGAAACTGAGGAGTTTTGTTCTGACTAACTGCGCGATAGTTCATTAAAGCTCTCTTGCTTAGCCTGAGATCGGGCGAAATTACGGACTGCTGAAATGAAAACGGCGATCGAAAATTAAATTTTTGGATTTTATGTTTATTTGTTGCTTACAGAAGCTGAAATGATTTCAAAAACTGCCAGGATTCTTTCAAGAATACTACATTATCGATCGAATTCTACGTTTTGGCTCTGCCTGAGCTTGCTTGCTCCCTGCTATTTTGGATTAATTGTTCTCTATTTTTCCTTAACACAGGACTATGTGATTCAAGATGATGCTCGGCAGCACGTCGTTTGGCTACAGCAGTTTGTTGATCCCCAACTTTTCCCAAATGATTTAATTGCTGATTACTATCAAAGCATTCAACCCATTGGCTACAAAAGCTGCTTTTGGCTGATGACAAAGTTAGGTGTTGAACCAGTAATATTCGCCAAAATATTACCAATAGTGTTAGCACTGATAACAACGGTTTACCTATTCCAATTTACCCTGCAAATTCTTCCTGTTCCTGCCAGTGGTTTTTTAACGACCTTTATATTGAATCAGAATTTTTGGTTCAAAGATGACATTAGCTCTGCCAGCCCTAGAGCTTTTTTATATCCGATCTTTGCAGCTTTTTTGTACTTTCTCTCTAGACAATCGCTAATTCCTTGTCTAATCACGATCGCACTTCAGGGATTATTTTTTCCGCAGGCTGTATTACTGGAGATTGCTATTTTAACGGTGCGCTTATTGCAATGGCAAAACGGAAAGCCCCAAATTTCGAGTAACCGAGAAGACTATCTTTTTTGGCTTTGTGGAGTTGCAGTGGCACTAATTGTACTCCTACCGTTTGCATTAGAAAGCTCCAAATTTGGAGCCATAATAACGGTTGCTCAGATGCGAGCCATGCCAGAGTATGGCTGGCGCGGCAGAAATGAATATTTCGGCGTACATCCATTAAAGTTCATTTTCGGTGGGTCTAGCGGTTTGCGTGCGCCTTTGTTGCCTTTAATTATCTGGTTCAGCATTGGATTACCCTTGCTGTTGAAGTCAAAGCTGCCGCTCGTTCAATCGATCACACAAAAGGTTGAGATCCTGGCTCAGGTGCTTTTTGCATCTCTGGCAATGTTTTTGCTAGCCCATCTGCTGCTGTTTAAGCTTTACTATCCCAATCGCTACACATACCATAGCCTCAGATTTGTCATGGCAACAGCAGCAGGTATTGCCATACTGATTCTGTTAGCAACAGGTTGGCGCTGGCTTCACCACAAACAGCAAACTGAAACTCCACTGAGTCAACGCGAATTGCGCTTAACCCGACTGATCGGATTGTTTATTGTCATTTCGATCGTCATTCCTGCTGTGCCAGTTTTGTTTCTCAACAGTCAGGGATGGATTGTGGGTGAAGCTTCTGAAATTTACCAATTCTTAGCAAGTCAGCCTAAAAATATTGTGATTGCTTCTGTGGCAAAAGAAGCCGACAATTTACCTGCATTTTCTCAGCGGTCGGTGCTGGTCAGCCGAGAGGTTGCCATTCCCTTTCACCTGGGTTATTACGAGCAGCTTCAGGAACGAGCGACTGCAATTATTCGCTCACAATACAGCTCGGAATTAACAGAAGCTAAACAAGCGATTCAGCAACACGGAATTGATTTCTTTTTATTAGACCGCACTGCCTTTGATCCCAGCTATCTTTTCACAAAAGATTGGTTAATCAATAGTTCATTTCGTGAGGTTGTGCTGGAAGCCAGTACACGCTTAAAACAAGGAAACATACCTGCTTTTGCTCAGCTCGAAGATCAATGTGCAACCGTTTCAACTGAAGCATACATCCTGTTAGATGCTGCCTGTATTTTGAACATCGATTTAGTTCGGTGAAACTTCTACTGTGAAACGGCAGGCGGCAAAGATTGTACGAAACTAAGCTGGTAAGGCTCTTCACTTAAAGCTTGGGCATAAGCAGCCTGCAAGTAGCTACGGTATTCATCAATTTGAGAGACATAGACTTTGAAGAAAGCAAGGCTCCAGGCATTCAAGTAAGTTTGTGTGACACGGACTGCATCTTCTAAAGAAACATCTCGGTTCAGCAGTTCGTTTGTCAGGTTAAGGGTGATCCGGGTATGCGGTAGCTCTTTTGACACTATGAAATAATGATCAGAGCCATCCAGCCCTGAAAAAGCAGGAATCTGCTCTAATAAAAGCGGCGTAATAACATCTGCTTCTGTTGCCTGCCAAAAAACGGGAACTGTAACCTGACGCATTCCTGCTTGACCGAAAATGCTGTTGCTAAAAGGAACAAAGACAAACGCAGCTTGAATGCGATCGTCCCGCAGCTCAAAGCGTTCCCTTGGCAGTTCTAGAGCACGGCACTGATATAAAACGGAAATGTTGAGCAAATTAATTTGTGAACCGCAGTCTGCCTCAAGCTGATCAAAATTGATTCTGGCACCCGCTAACGATAGCGCTGTCGCTCCTCCAAATGAGTAACCAAAGATTCCAGTTTGCTGTAAATTGAGCTGATGGTTAAATTGCGATACATTGAGCTGTTCCAACTCATTCAGTAAAAAAGTGACATCGAGCGGGCGATCGACATACTCTGCCGCATCAAAATTCTCTTGATCAAAGCGATAGAGTCCTGCAAAAAAATCACGGTTTCTCTGAGCATTGCTGCCTGGGTGGTCAGGAATTGCAACGGCAAAACCATGAGAAGCGAGATGTTCAGCCAGTGCTGCAAATCGATCGCGCCTTGCGCCTAATCCCCCTGAGATAACAATCACGGGTGCTTCAGGGGAGTTAGGGCGGTAAAAATCCGTCGGCAACTCTCGATCGCGGCTTTGATCGCGCAGGTTGAGTGTTTGCTTGGCAACTTGAAATCGTCCGGACTGCCGCAGGTCAGGAAGTTGACTGAAGTTGCTGTGAAGCAGTTCCCTTGAGGTAATCTCTGACTCAGATACTGTGTTCCGTGTGCTTTGCTCTAGTGCTGCAACTCGTGCATCCGTTTGTTGAATCAGATCAGTAACTTGCTGAATGACTTGGAGAACCCGCCGCACATCAATTTGCACATCGGTCGAAAGCTTTTGAAGAAAATTAATTGCTGTTAAACCTTCAGGATCAACCGCAGCTAAAACCAGGGCAGAACGAATATCCTGAAGTCCATTTCTGCCACCCTTGCTTGTAATCAAATTTCCAAAATACTGAAGGATGCGCTCTCCGCTTCTAGTGTAGAATAGGCGAGATATTGTAATCAGATCGACCTCAAACTGATTTTTCAACAGAGTTTGCAATCGCATTTGCTGCTCAGAATTCAAGCGGCTGAGATAGCGACCCAATTGCCCTAACCCTGGCTCGATCGCGCCTGATTGAGCAAACGTCTCTAGTGCCGAAACAGAAACTGAAAACTGAAAGGGACTGTAAGTGAAATAAATAATTTCAGCCGCTGTAATCTGTGGGGCGAACAAAACAATTGCCGCTGCCAAAACACTCGTCATTCCAAAAGTCAGAAGACGAAATTTTGTGAGCAACCGTGCTCTTAACCTCAGTCGATCGCAGCCCCGATGCCAGACATTCCTGAGATCGATACGAGTAAAAATTTTTCGTTGAAAACCTGCTTTAAGCTGCCTGATAACGGCAATATGACGACAATTGGGGCAAGACATTTGTATCCGAGAGGTAGATGGTTATCAATTATCGATGTAGGGCAGTTAGGGCGCGTCATCAATTGATCTCGAAAACCTTGAGAAATCGACAGTATCGCGCCCGATCTAATTAACCAAGCTAGGGGCTGTAATGCTGACTAAGCATGACATTCGGCAGGTCATTGATGACAGCCCCTAGTTAATTGCTAATCGCTATTTGCGAATTGCCAACAGTTGGTACAACGATCGTTTCAGCCTGCCTCTAGCCGCCGCAGCGTAGCGTTGGAGATGCGTGATGGGATTCATATATTGCTCAATCAAGGACACCAGATTGCTGGGTTCTGCCTGAGAAGAGCGCCACTCAACAGCCTCAGCGAAGCTGCCGTTCAAGAACTGGTCGCGACAGGCACAATGCTGAATTTTGCCGCTCGAAGTCTTAGGAATGCTGCCGGGTGGCAGTAACAGGATCGCATACACATCCAGCAAGTGTTCTCGAAAAACCGCCCAACGAATTGCGGTTACGACTTCATCCAGCACCAGACATTGGCGATAGGCGCGCTCGACTTCCTGAAAGATGACCAGCCGCTCTGTTCCCGCAATTTCTGCTGAAAAGGCAGCACTCGCGTTCGATCGCAGCGCCGGATGGCACTGTTCTACGGTCTGCTCGATGTGCTGTGGGTAATGGTTGAATCCCCAAAATATCAGGACATCTTTGAGCCGCCCCGTGATAAACAGTTCACCCTTCTGAAGAAATCCCAAATCGCCGGTTCGCAAAAATGGTCCTTCTCCGGTATCCCGCAAGTAAGCCTGAAACGTATGGGCTGTCTCTTCTGGCTGCTGCCAGTAGCCTTTGCCAATGCCGGGATGCGACACCCAAATCTCTCCCACACGGTCTGGCGCACAGCGCGTCAGTGAGTCAGGGTCAACGATCGCGATCGTTGCGTTTAGTCCAGCTCGACCACAGCCGACGAGCGTGCGACCCAGCGCCACGTCATTGGTGCAGACCACTCGATTCTCCTCAAGAGCGGCAGCTTCGACCCGTTGAATAATCGGCGGCTCAGTGCTCGACCCACCGCTAATAAACAGCGTTGCTTCTGCCATGCCATAGCAGGGATAGAAAGCTTCGCGGCGAAAGCCACACGGCTCAAATTGCTGCACGAAGCGATCGATCGTTTCAGCACGAACGGGTTCTGCCCCGCAAAAAGCGACCTGCCAGCAGCTCAAATCAAGCTGCGCGCGCTGGGCATCTGTGGTCTTCTGACACAACAGGTCATAGGCAAAATTCGGCGCACCGCTGGTTGTGGCTTGATAGCGAGTGATTGCCTGAAGCCAGCGAATCGGCTTTTGAATAAAGGCGATCGGCGACATCAGCGTCACCGGAATTCCCAGATAAAGCGGCTGCAGCACGTTGCCAATTAAACCCATGTCGTGAAACAACGGTAGCCAGCCCATGCAGATCGTTGTCTCGCTATGCCCAAAGGCAGCTTTGATCATGCGCTGATTTTCCAGGATGCAGCCGTGCGTCACTATGACACCTTTTGGCTTGCCGGTTGAACCAGAGGTGTATTGCACAAAAGCCAGCGTGTCGTGGCTGAGACGAGGTTCAACCCAATCGGCAATGGGAGCGGTGGGTAGCGCATCGGTTGTCAGCCAGGGCTGTAGGACTGGCTCGATCGCCTCCGTCAGCTTGAGCTGCATCAGTTTGGGCAGCAGCATTTTTGTCGTCAAAATCACGGTTGCCTGAGCGTCGTCCAGACGGGCTTGCAGGTCGGCAAAAGCGTGCTGATTGCGCGGCGGATAGCAGGGAACTGCCACCACACCAGCGTAGAGACAGCCCAGAAACGCCGCAATAAATTCCAGTCCGGCGCTGTAGGGATACACCAGCACTGCCCTGGAACCAGCGACGGAACGGTTCTGACGGGTCAATTGCGCGATCAGCGCCTGAGCGATCGATCGTGCCTGCTCGTCTAGTACCTGGTAAGTCAAGCTCGTTGCATCGTCGTTGTTGAGAAAAGTGTAGGCAATTTGGTTGGGCTGGTGCTGCGCTCTATAACACAACAAATCTGTCAGGGTCGCAGCCGTCATTGAAATTTGCATTCGTTCGGCAAGAAGGGAGAAGGCAAGATCACCGCATCCAAAGTTTCCAGGAACGGCTGGATCAAGTCAACTAGTTTACGATCTGCTGCACATCGACGGACTCGCTGCCGTGGTAATTTAGACACACCGCAACTCTGACCATTGCGAATTCTCCAGCAGAGCCTTGCCAATTCAGATAAGCCAGTTCACAGATGCAGAGTCGCCTATGAGAATTGCCATCATCAGCTCTGGTTTTCTACCGGTTGTGGACGGAGTGACTGTCACGCTACACCAGAGACTGCAAAAACTCAGCGATCGAGGGCATCAAGTGTTACTGTTTTGTCCTGATTACAGTGCAATTCCAGCGGTTTATCCAGACTGGAAAGCTTACACAGGCGAACTGCTGCCGGGTGTACGAGTCGTGAATCTTGCCAGCGAACCTTTTATGGATTTAGACTTTGAGCGCAATGTGACTCAGAAGTCATATCAAACGCTTGTGCAAGAGCTGAAAAAGTTTCAGCCTGACATTGTGCATGTTGATGAGCCGGAACGATTATTTATGGGATTTTTGAAAGTTCCTGGAGTCAGTTTTGCAAAACAAGCAAGAATCCCGTGTGTCAGTTTTTTTCACACGAACTTTATCGAATACGGAAAAGATTACTTTTCGTTCCCGGCGATCGTCGATACTGCGCTCAAGTTCATGGTGCAATCGCTCTTTGTGTGGATTTATAATTCCTATGATGCCACGCTTGTGGCAAGTCGGGTGACTCAACAAAAAATAGCTGAAATGGGCATCAAAAATCCAATTCTCAACTCCCACTTGTTGGGCGTTGAGCTTGCGAAATTCGACCTCAAGCTACGTCAAGCGCAGTTTTTTGAACAGAAGTATCAAATACCAAATGTCGCTCACAAAGTTAAGCTCGTTTTCTTGGGTCGTTTGACACCTGACAAAGGCTGGAAATTCACGATCGAAGCGCTCCCGGCGATCGCCCAAATGATTAATCTCGAACAGGTAGCGTGGATGATTGCCGGTGACGGACCGTTGCGAGAGCAAATTAGCCAGGAATTCAGTCGATTCACTTCTCATGTTTACTTTTTAGGCAGAATTCCTCCTGAAGAGGTGCCTGTTCTTTTAATCAACAGCGACGTTCATATCACAGCCTCGGAAAAAGAAACTAGAGGATTAACAGTTTTGGAGGCGTTTGCTGCTAAAATTCCGGTGATCGCCCCCCGCGCTGGTGGATTAACGGATAGTATCCGAGATGGTTGGAACGGATTGTTGTTTAATCCGCAAGACCATAACGATTTTGTGAAACAGCTTAAGCTACTTGTCGAAGATGAAACGTTGCGACAATCGATGGGAGCCAAAGCCAGAGAAACAGCCGCTGAATTGAGTTGGGATCAGGCTGTCGAAATTCTGCTTCAGCTTTGGCAGGAACAAATCGATCGAAAATCTCGCCCCAGGCTAGCTGCCGCAGATAATAACTGATACAGAATTGCCGAGCAGTGAATGAGTGGTTCAGACAAATTTCAACCCACAACTTTAATAGATATCCTGCGCCACCGGGCAGTTCATCAGGCAAACCAAATTGCCTACACGTTTTTAATTGATGGAGAACACCAGGAAGTTAGCCTGACCTATCAAGCGCTTGATCAACAGGCGAAATCGATCGCCGTTCATCTGCAAGCTTGCTGTGCACCCGGAGACCGCGCCCTGCTGCTTTACCCACCGGGATTGGCATACATCACGGCATTTTTTGGTTGTCTTTATGCAGGAATTGTGGCGGTTCCAGTTTATCCACCAAAGCCTAATCGATCGCTCAGCCGCATCCAGACTATCCTGGCAGATGCTCAACCCAAAATTGCCTTAACCACTCAATCTCTTTGCACAAAATTAAAATCAAAATTCGCTGAGGCTTCTGAGTTTAAGGGACTCCATTGGCTGGCAACAGACAGCTCGATTGCGGGTGATCAATTCACTTTGGCTACTCAAAATTGGCGCGAGACAGGCAATACTGATGCTGATACTTTAGCGTTTCTACAGTATACCTCTGGCTCAACTGCTGCCCCTAAAGGCGTGATGGTTACCCATCGCAACCTGCTGCATAATCTTGCTGCAATTCAGCATCTCTTTGGGCATGATGTCCACAGTAAGGGCGTAATCTGGCTGCCGCCTTATCATGATATGGGCTTAATTGGCGGTATTTTGCAGCCGCTTTACAGCGGTTTTTCAGTAGTACTTTTATCGCCGTTAATGTTTCTGCAACGTCCAATTCGCTGGCTCAAAGCGATTTCTCGCTATCAAGCCACAACCAGCGGAGCGCCTAATTTTGCTTATGAACTTTGCGTTCGCAAATTGCCAGCTCAGACGATCGAAGACCTGGATTTAAGCAGTTGGCAGGTAGCTTTTAATGGTGCTGAAACAATTCATCATCAGACTTTAGAACGGTTTACTGCCGCTTTTGCCCGCTATGGATTTCGTGGGGATGCTTTTTATCCATGCTATGGTATGGCTGAGGCAACTCTAATGATCTCGGGCAGCCGCAAATTATCAGGTCCAATGGCGCTGACTATTTGCAAATCGGCGCTGGCTCACAATCAAATTGTGCCGATTGCAGGCGATCGTTTACTTCTCGATTCATCAAACACTTTGACATTAGTCGGCTGTGGTCAACCTTTACCGGATCAGCATCTGCGAATCGTTGATCCTCAAACTTCACTGCTCTGCCCAGCGCTTGAAGTTGGAGAAATATGGGTTGCGGGTGCAAGTGTTGCCTCAGGGTATTGGCATCAGCCGGAAGCAACTCAGCAAACTTTTCGAGCGAGTTTAGCGGGTACGGAAACCCAATCATTTCTTCGCACCGGAGATTTAGGATTTCTCTACAATGGTGAGCTATTTGTCACAGGTCGCTTGAAGGATTTGATGATTATTCGAGGCAAAAATCATTACCCTCAAGATATTGAACTCACGGTGCAAAGCGTTCATCCTGCTTTAAGTCAGGGGCGGGGTGCGGCATTTTTAGTTGAGTTCGATGGTGCTGAACAGCTCATCATTGCTCAAGAAGTCGAGCCTCGCAAACTAGGTCAGATTGAGGCTGAATCGGTCTGCCAATTAATCAGTCAAGCTATATCAGAGCAGCACGATCTGCATGTGTTTGAAATTGTGCTGCTCAAACCTGGCAGTATTCCCACAACTTCAAGCGGTAAATTGCAGCGATACCTCTGTCGATCGCAGTTTCTCGAAAAGGCTCTCGATGTCATCGTGAACTGGAGAGCTGTTCATCCGCAGCCAGATTTGCTAACAGCTCAAACTGCAACAGCGATCGAAGCTTCCGCAGCACCATCAGAAGCAACCCATTCCCCTAAGAACTTAACAGCAGAAGATATTCAAGCATGGTTAACAACCAATTTAGCTTTGTATTTGAAAGTAGAACCAGAAGCGATCGATATCGCTTTGCCGTTTGCTCACTACGGTTTGGATTCTTCGGTAGCGGTGAGCCTGACTGGCGAACTGGCAGACTGGTTAGGTATAAAACAATTAGAGCCAACGCTGTTCTGGGAATATCCCAGCATTGAAGCGTTGTCGCACTATTTAGCAACAGAAATGAGCAACAAAACCATTGAAAATCAGTGAAATTTAGAGCTTCTTCGAAAAGATGTGTTCCAGATGCTCCTCCCATTTCCTGAAATTCGGCTTGTTGTTTTGAATGTAGGGCGACCAGACAATGAGCTGGATGATCGATCGATTGATCAGCGAAACTGGAAAGCGCATGGGACGCACAAAATCTAAAAACAAGACAACGCGAATGTCGTCCGTGTCATTCCAGGCTTCATGGGGAAACGTATCATCGAAAATTAAACTTTTTCCTTCTTGCCAATGTCGAATCTCGCTGCCAACGCGAATTCCACAGGCGATTTGAGGCTGAGGAACCTTTAGCCCTAAGTGATAGCGAATAATGCCTTTGTAAGGACCTCGATGTTCAGGAATGTGCTTGTGCGGCAGCAGAATTGAGAAGAAAGCTGTTTTCATGTCGGGCACTTGCTCAATCAACCGCGTAGTTTGAGGACATTTCTGACAGTTCTTTTCTGCCTTAAAACCATAGGCGTAGAAGAAATAGGTTTTCCAACGGTGGTCTTGGGTAATGCTGTATTGATCCTCTGAAATATCCTGAAAATTCGGTAACTCGCTTACGTTCTGCAAAATGCTATCTAATTCCTGTCGAATTAGCAGCCAATTTGTCTCTAAGTCTTCCACCCAGTTAAACTGGTGGATGTTAAAAAAAGCAGAATCACCGATCGCAGAAAAACGAGCGATCCAGCGCTCTAGTCTTCTCAAAGACTTTTCACCTTCGGTCAAAATCCACTGTTTGTAACGTGACTTTAGCTTTGAGCGAACTTGCTGAACCTGTTTTCCAAACATTATGATGTCACCTGTATTAAGACCTGAAACAGTTTTCCTTAGAGCTGACGAGCGTCCAGAGCGTCAGCGAAATTTCACCAGGAATCAGCAACCGGGGGCTGTAGATTTGCTCAATTTGAAATTGCTTTTGTGCTGCTGAGATTAGCGCAGCGGAAGGATCTAAAAAAAACACATCTTTACAGCGTGCAGGCTCTAAACGATTTGGTGCAGCAATGACTTGAACCTCGACTTTTTCCTTGAGGCTGTAGCTCAGCGATAGCAAATCCATGATTGCTGCCGGTTCAGCAATCAGCAAAGGTGAGTCTGTCTGATTAACAGCGGCAGCGATCGACAAGTTGTGCAAATTTCGTGTTTTTTGGTATTTGGGAGATTGATCGAGATTGACGATACATGAGGCAATGCCGATTGCCATTAGAATTACCGCAATGATTCTCCATGCCAGAGCTTGTTGATGCTGTGAGCGGTGCTGTCGATCGTCTGTTGCCGGATAGATTTTGTGAGTCAATAAGAAAGCGACTGCCAGATAAATTCCCAGGTGAGCTGGAATTAGATATCTGGGTGCAGTCGATGCCTGCTTGCCCAGAGCGAGATCAATCAATATCAGGATCAACGGAGTTGCCAGAATCAAGGTCAAGAGAAAGCAGCGAGTTTGAAAAGTGGTTTTAGACGCAGTGAATTTGATAGCAAAACCCACTAAAGTGAGCAGAGCTAAGTCACTGATAATCGCACCTAAAATGATTGAATCGACGGGCAAATACACAGGGAAATCCACAAAAATAATCACAATACTATAGAGCCATACCGCAACCATTGCCGGGAACGGCATCGATTCTCGCATCCAGGTTGTGTTGTCCTGCAATTGCTGCCAGTTTTGAGCGATGACCCACAGCCACGGCGCAAATGCAACGATCGCGACGGTCACGCTCATTCCGTAAGCTTTAATGGTTTTCCAGTTGTGCAGAGGTTGAGTAAAAACAACATAAAGACAGTGTCCGATCGCGACTAAACCTGACAGCAGAGAAGTATAGAACCCCAGGGTTAAACTGATTGCATAGCCTGCCCAACTTGTAAGGGTATGCAAGCGAACTGCGCGAAGCAGCGTCACGCTGGATAGCAGGATGATAACTGTCCACAAACTGTAAGGACGCGCTTCTTGAGCATAAGCCACGTAGAAAGGAGAAACGGCTAGAAGCACCGTGCCTACTTGACTGACCAAGGAATAATTGAATAATTCAGTACACAGCCAGTAGAAACAGAGCAGCGCGAACAAACTAAAGCAAACAGATAAACTGCGAATGGTCGCAGGAGCGCTGCCAAACTGTTGTGCCCAAAGTCGTGCCAGCACAAAGTATAGCGGGGCATGTTCGGGGCTGCGCGTCAGAGCAACCCAGGTGTCTTGAAAGTCTTTTTCTGGGCTAATCCGCTGATATTTCTGTAGCTCTTTTACAGCGATCGTTCTCTGAGCAGAAACTTCTTGAATCAATTCTGTTTTCGTGTAACCTGAGATTCTCAGCGACGTTGCCGCTTCGTCAACCCAGTAAATCTTGTTATCGAGATTGATCCAGCGAAACAAGATTCCTATTAGTAGAGCAACTACAACAAGATACTTTAATGCGGTCTTGGCGTACATTGATTTCGGTTGATTTCGATCGCTTCAATCTTTCTGATTTTACAGTGAGTGTTAAGTCAATGACCGTCATGAAACGTAGAATGTGTCAGGCGTAGCCGTAAGGCATTAAATCCTTTGATAGCAGAGGTAACACTATCGCTAACCCATCCTACGAAAAGCTCTGTTGATTTACAGTCATCTATTTTAGACAAAGGGCTAGACAAAATCCTGCTGGTCAGTCAGGCACTAAAATATTTTTTAGTCACAACTTGCGTCAGTTTAGCTCTTCAAGTTGCGTGTTAATCAGGACTGAGATTATGCAAGAAAAAATTCAAGAATTTAATCCCTTCCATCCAGACTTTCAAGACAATCCATATCCGATTTATCATCGCCTGCGGGCTGAAGATCCAATTCACCGAATTCAAGGCTTCAAATTTGATCAATGGTTTTTGACTCGCTATGCCGATGTGCAAGCGGTGTTGAATGATTGCCGCTTTCGTGTGGATGATTTGCCTCAGCGACTTGAAGAGAAGGCAGTGCATCTCAAACAAGGCAACTTCAAGGTGCTGACGCAGACGATCGGCAACTGGCTATTTTTTCTGGAACCCCCAAATCATACTCGATTACGCTCACTGGTCAGCAAGACGTTTTCGCAGGGCAGAGTCGAACTGCTGCGCCCGCAGATTCAAGCAATCGTCGATCGGCTGATTGACGATGTTGCAACTGCTGGCAGCGCCGATCTGATGACTGCGCTTGCGGCTCCTTTACCTGCGCTTGTGAGTGCTGCGATTCTGGGCATTCCCAACGTCGATCGGCAGCAATTGACACGGTGGGCATACGATTTGTTTCATGTGTTTGACCAACCACTCTCTCTGCAAGATTATCAGCAGATTAATCAAGTCGCTGCGGAATTTAGAGATTATTTTTGTGAGCTGATTCAGGACTTCAAAAAAATGCCAGAGGATAATCTCATTTGCAAATTGGTCGCCGCCAAAGCGCAAGATAAGCTGACGGATACAGAGCTTTTCGCTTTTCTAAGTATGTTGTTTAGTGTGGGTCAAGAAACAACAGAAAATTTAATTGGCAACGGTTTGTTTACCTTGCTTTGTCATCCTGAGCAGACCGATCGGCTGCGTCAGCATCCGGCGCTGATTCACAGCGCGATCGAAGAGCTGCTCCGCTACGATAGCCCCGTGCAGATTATCAGCCGCACGGCAACTGTGGCTGTGGAGATCGGCGGCAAAACAATCCGTCAGGGTGATAAAGTAAACCTTTTGCTCGGTGCTGCCAACCGCGACCCTGCCAAATTTGCTGAACCCGACCGGCTTGATCTCAATCGTAAAGAAAGTCACAGACTGCCGTTTGGTTCTGGAATTCACTATTGCCTGGGAGCAGAACTGGCGCGCGTTCAGGGTCAGGTTGCCATCAACACTGTGCTTCAGCGGTTGCCGAACCTGCAACTTCACCCAGAACGGCTGGAAAGACGCAAAAATATTGTTCTACGGGGGTTTAAGGTTCTCCCAGTCACCTTTACCCCCAACTAGTTGCTGCTATCACGTTCACGGCTGTCAGATATGAAGTTAGAACTCATTGCGATCGTTGGAATCGGATGTCGTTTTCCGGGTGCCGATCATCCAGAAGCCTTTTGGCAACTGCTGCGCGATGGGGTTGATGCGATTACAGAAGTTCCCCCATCTCGCTGGAATGTTGACCAGTTTTATCACCCCGACCCCAGGCAGCCCGGTCGCACCAACACGCGCTGGGGTGGTTTTTTACAGCAAGTCGATCGCTTCGATCCCCAGTTTTTTGGCATTGCCCCTCGCGAAGCCCTCAGCATGGACCCCCAGCAGCGGCTGATGCTGGAAACAGCATGGGAAGCCTTTGAAGATGCCGGACAGATTCCTGAGCAACTGGCGGGAACGCAGACCGGTGTGTTTGTCGGCATTGGTACACATGATTACTCAGTTCTGCTGTGGCAGCATCCCGTGAACGATCCCCACGCCACGACTGGAACAGGAAACTGCATCGCCGCTAACCGCATCTCCTATGTGTTTGACCTGCGCGGACCCAGCCTCGCCATTGACTCTGCCTGTTCCTCGTCGCTGGTCGCAGTCCATCTTGCCTGTGAGAGTTTATGGCGGGGCGAATCCACGCTGGCGCTGGCAGGCGGAGTCAACGTGCTGCTGCTGCCATCGGCAATGGTCGGCTTCACCAAAAGCGGGCTGATGGCTGCCGACGGTCGCTGCAAAACGTTTGATGCGCGTGCTGATGGCTATGTTCGCGGTGAAGGAG
>Ga0224723_1001198_pt1 | contig 16131 bp, 15 predicted proteins | sample Balambano_FR2_Me_FD_161647 | JGI IMG/M metagenome (GOLD analysis project Ga0224723, IMG submission 161647) | Freshwater sediment microbial communities from Lake Towuti, South Sulawesi, Indonesia - Balambano_FR2_MetaG | ecosystem: Environmental > Aquatic > Freshwater > Lake > Sediment | place...
CTTTGCGATTCAGCCCAGTCAACGCTCTCAACAAGCGATCATTCTCCAACGCACGATGGATGTTGAGCATACTCTGCTGCCTTAATCAGGGGATAGAATTAATCTACCTTATAAAGCAACAAGTCTAAAGTAAAACAAGGAATAGAACTATGGCGCAACCCATAAAAGTATGGTTTGACCCCGAAGCTGACCTTCTGGAAGTCACCTTTGCTGAAGCTCCTGGCTACATGCGCGAAACCGACCATGATGCTGTCATGGAACGAGTAGACGCTGAGGGAAACGTTATCGGGTTTTCCATTCTTCAGGTGAGTGCCCTTGCCAAAGCAAAACCCCTAATCGCTCAACTCACCGGAAAATGAAGCCATCTGAAATTAGAACCCTTGGCTACCAAGCGTTAATCGAATCCTTAGGTGTCGTTGGGATGCTGCGCTTCCTGCAACAGCTAGACATCGGCAGCGGCAACTACACCCAAGAACGCTACCAACGTAATGAGCCAACCCTGGATGACTATCAACAATTTATAACAACCTCTCTGTCCCAACCACCAAAAAATTAAACCTGCTCAAGTCAATGAAACTGCTTGTCCATAGAAAAGATGATGTGTTGTATTTGCGTCTGGATGATTCTGTCATTGTCGAATCGGAAGAAGTCAGCGATGGCATCATTCTCGACTACAACGCCGAGGGCAAGGTTGTTGGCATTGAGGTGCTGTATGTCAGCCAGCGCAGCCCTAACACCCTCCAGCAGATTTTGCTAGAAACTCCTTAAGTAACAGATAAGAACAATTGGTTACAAAAATTCTCTCTACTACACCTGGCATTAGGTTGAGTCCGAAGCACCAAATAACCGAGTTTGACCATCCATATCTAGCAGTTCTGAGTGGTTAGCCTGCACTGCTGGATGCTTCAGGTCTTCTCAAAGTATCTTCACAAATGACACAATAGAATGCATGAACAGATCAAACGTACTATTGCTTGATGTCGCTAGTGGAGGTAGTTATGCTTAGCTGCCACGATGTAGCGAGATATTTTTTATCTCTGGCAGACGAAGACGCGGGGGATTTAATCTCAAATCTAAAGCTGCAAAAACTTGTTTACTACGCTCAGGGATTTTATCTGGCTTTGTATGATCAGCCTTTATTTGAAGAAAGGATTGAAGCCTGGACGCATGGTCCAGTTATACCTGAGCTATACCATGCCTACAAAGAGTGTGGGGCGAATGCGATTCCGCGTCCCACGGACATAGATTTCAGCATTTATGATGAGCAGACACGAGAACTGCTCGACGAGGTGTACCAGGTTTATGGTCAATTTTCAGCCTGGAAGCTGCGAAATATGACCCACAACGAACCACCCTGGAAAAATGCCAGCGTGAATGGAGGAGTGATTACGCAGGGTTCCATGACAAGTTTCTTTAAAACACAGTTAGTTGATAATGAAGAATTCTAGTGGTTCCAAAGCGAATTAATCTCTCAAAGGAGAAAGGCAAAAAAATTGCAACCCCATCTCCAACTCGAAACCCTTCTCCAGAACAACAAAAGCCGATTTTCTCGCTGGTGTATTTGCGAAAGGATTATTGTTTATCAGCCTGTAATAAGGATGAAAAAGCGGCATTTGCTGATACTCTGCATCAACTAAGTCAAATCACCTGGAATGAAATCAGTTCATCATCCAGGCATGGTCTGGGCTACGAGCGTATCAGCAGAAATGCAATTCGCTCAGGTATCCCAAATCATGTAAAAGAAGACGTTAATTTCATTGCATTCCGATTTTTTGGTAAAGCTCCAATGGTTGGTTATCGGGATGAAAATATCTTTCACATTGTTTGGATCGATCGCGCATTTTCTCTATACAACCACGGCTGAACCCGTTGTGTAGGGCTTATGTAATCGGACAAAAGAAAATCAGAGGTACGATTCTCGAAACTCTTGCTAGATCAGGCTTTCCTTATGTAATGGTTATGTAACGGGTAGTACACCAGAATTGAAAGCCTCAGTTCCCTGCTCTTCTACATCTGGTAGCCATTTAGAGATTACATCGCCCAGAACGCTACATCTATGGGGCTTTCCAGACTACCGTTGTCAATGCGATCATAGAATCAACAAAGTAAATTAGTGGGGGTGATTGAAGTAGTCACTAACACAATTGACATTCCAACCCTTTACGATCGACTTAACCAGATTGGGTTGAGTCGAGAATTTGTGCGTCAAAATGGACTTCCCGAATGGTGGACAGAGGAATGTGACACTCTTCCCGATGCTGCTGTCACGGCAGCCGCCTATCTTGTCCGACGCTTCAACCTTGATTTTCAGTCATTACTGAACCCTGATTTGGTTCCGACCTTTCAACAAGTCAACAAAACCTGCTACAAAACCGCAAATACTCACGTTTCAACAGAACTCAATATTGCGAGTCATCTGGCGCAACGAGTGGCTGAACTGGTTGCCTACGCCTATCCGCAGGAGTATCAACCCATTGAAGGCATGACCGCCCAGGAGGTGAGAACCAGGATTCTTAATCAAGGTCACATTGTAGACCTTGAAAGTTTGTTGAACTTCTGTCGTACCTGTGGGATTCCGGTTGTTCACTTTGCCAATTTTCCTCAGACTGTTAAAAAGTTCTATGGCATAGTGACTCGTTGTGCCGAAAACCCTGTTGTGGTGTTGAGCTTACGAGATTTATCTCCCAGCCGTCTTGCCTTCATTCTGGCTCATGAGCTAGGGCACATTGCTCTCAATCATCTAGAGACAGGTGGAACCATTAGCGATGAAGAGATCAAACCCGACGATCTCCAAGATGATCAAGAAAGTGAAGCCAACGAATTTGCGGCTGAGTTAATCCTTGGAGAACCAGACAGGGTTTACTATTTCCCCCACTCCATGACGGCTGAACGCCTTGCTAAAAGTGCTGCTGAAAAGGCAAAGCGAGATCAGAACGATCCAGGGGCGATCGCTTGGAACTATGGCTGGTATCGGAGAAGCCACTTCCCAGTTGCCCGAAAAGCAGCCAGAATCCTGGAGCAGGGAGCAAATGCACCGTCGTTGATCAACCAGCACTTGAGTCAACAACTAGATTGGGAGCGGTTGAGCGATGACAATCAGGAATATCTAACTCTGGCGCTCAATCTAGAACAAACCAATCAGGAGGCTAGGACTGCTTGACGGTTTGTTTTGTTGATAACAACATCATCCTTCAACTCGCTGCCTATGACCTGTTTGAAGATGCGATCGCTGCTTTAAGCCTTACATGGGACGATCTACGAGTTCTAAATACAGCTATCCATGTATTTCAATGCAGAAACATTGCTAGAAACTATTCCCCTGAAACCGTTCAAAGAGCGATCGCCATTGTTCAAAAATGTCAGACTCTTGTGCGCCAACCAACCGATGAGTTTGAACTGCTTCTGAAAATCGATGGAATCGATGAAGGTGAAGCTTCACTGATTGCAGCTACGGCGGCGGAGCCTGCATTTTGGTTAATCACTGGAGATAAGCGTTGTCTAGAAGTTTTAACCAATGAACCGAGCATCGCCACCATTCGCCAACGCCTTTCAGGTCGAACCATCTGCCTTGAGCAAATTTTGTTGAAGCTAATATCGGTGTATGGGAGTGCCTACGTTCAGCAACAGGTCTTGGCAGCACCAGATTGCGAGATGACAATTAAGATTTCCTTTGGCTGGTCAACTCCTGTTGATGAAGCCAGCATACTGGAAGGATTGTATAGCTACATCAATGACTTGCAGAAGCAATTCTCCAAAGGAGAGGCTTCGCCAACGCAAGGTCTACTAGCAAATCTCACCTAACCCACTTAACAGCAAAGGATCTGGCTCAATGGCACTTCCAGACTATATTGACAACACTCAACACCGCCTTGATGCCATCCTTCAAGAAATCATCCTGAAAGAACAGGAAACCACCCTCGACATCGCTACAGGCTACTTTCGGATTGAAGCATGGCAACAACTTGAGGATGCCCTAAATACCCTGACTCGCCTGCGTCTGCTGATTGGACGTGATCCATCCATCGAACCAGCCAATGAAGATCAGATCAACCTGCGTAAGTTCTTTCGCCGTAATGTTCAAAATCAACTGGAGCAAGAACCGTTTAACCTGGGTTACAAACAACTGATCGATCGCCTGATTGCCTTCCTGCAACAAGACCATATTGACGTTCGCCTCTATGGGGGGATGGAAGGCTACAAAGCTAGATTCCTCCATGCCAAAGCTTACATTTTTGATAATTACAGCATTATCGGCTCTAGCAACTTAACCCCCTCGGGCTTGCGAGGCAATACCGAACTGAATCTACTCAACAAAAGCACTGCTGTTTCCAAAGATTTGCGATCGCAGTGGTTTGAGCGATTTTGGGATGATCCCTGCGTTGACCTAGACTACAAGACCAAACTGATTGATACCCTCAATGCTTCCAAGTTTGGCAGCAAGGCATACACTCCCTATCAGGTCTTCGTCAAAGCCCTCTACGAATTGTTCAAAGAGGATTCAGGAATTGAAGGCAGCGATCGCACCTCGTTAGAACTTGCCAGTTTTCAACAGCAGGGATTTGAGCAAGCAGTCAAATTACTGGAAAAACATCAGGCTTGTATGGTTGCCGATGCAGTTGGTTTAGGTAAAACCTACATTGGGTTACGCTTAATCGAACACTATTTGCAACGGGAACGCAAACCGGGTTATGTTCCTCGCGCTCTTGTCGTCTGTCCTGCTCAATTGCGGGATCTGGTTTGGCATAAAAAGTTAGATGAATTTGGTATTAAAGCCAGCATCATTTCTCAAGAGGAACTGGGGCGATCGAACTTCAACATTTCTCCCTATAACAAATACGACATTGTTGTCATCGATGAATCTCACAACTTTCGCAACTCCAACACCAACCGCTACCGCAATCTGCAACGATTACTCGGCAGTGGTAGGCGGCATAAGCGAGTTGTCCTGTTAACTGCAACCCCAATCAACAATACGGTTTACGACCTCTACCACCAAATTTTACTGATGACCCGCAATACCGAAACCTACTATCGAGAATGGGGTATCAGCAATCTCAGCGGTTACTTCCAAAAGTTGAACAAAGGTGAGGTTGAAATTACAGATTTATTGATGCAAACAATGGTGCGGCGATCGCGCCAGGATGTAATTAAACGCCAGCAGGCAGGAGAGCAAATCTTCATCTCTGGTAAAGAAATTCGCTTTCCAAAACGACAACTAGAGAACTTCACTTACAATTTTGAAGACAGTTATCAAGGTCTTTACGTGGGGATTGCGACCCAGATAGAACAGCTAAACCTGGCTCCCTACAATATTCGAGCATTCAAGAAAAAGTTGAATGATCAGGATAAAACTCAAATTAAGAAGAATGAAGCCCTCGTTGCCTTAATGAAAACTCTATGGTTAAAGAGATTAGAGAGTTCCCTAACAGCGTTTACAAACAGTATTACAACCCAGCGCAATTATCAGGTTGAGTTTCGAGAATGTTTGGAACAAGGGAAATTACTGGATAGCAAGAATTTTCGCAAACTGCTGGTAGCAGAAACGGATGAAGAAGAGCGCACTTCCATTTCTGAAATATTGGCTTCGTTAGAAGTTGTTGAACCAAAGGAATATAACCTGAACCAGCTTGGTGAACAAATTTCAGACGACTTTCATACCCTCGAAGATATTCTTCGTAAACTAGAAACAATTGAAACGGCTGTTCAAGTAGGACAGGATAGCGATCGCAAACTGGCAGCTTTCAAAGATCTGTTATCACATGACCTCGTAGGTCAAAAAATTCTTGTATTCAGCTACTTCAAAGATACGGCTCAATATCTCTATAACAAACTGATGAACGATCAGGCTTGGCTGAATGCCATGACTCATGGCGATCGCCTGCCTGTCATTGAACTTTTAACGGGTGATACGTCTGGTAAACAGCGCGAAGAAAAAGTCAGACGCTTTGCTCCCAAATCTAATTGCCAGGACAAGGAAGACCTGCAATTTTGCTTGGAAAATCCAATTGATATTCTCATCTGCACGGATGTTTTATCTGAAGGACAAAACCTTCAGGATGCAGGTGTATTAGTCAACTATGACCTCCACTGGAATCCAGTGCGGATGATCCAACGCGCAGGACGAATCGATCGCTTAGGTACTGATTTTGCAGAACTATTCATTTACAACTGTTTTCCTGAAGAAGGCTTAGAACACCTATTAGGGTTGGTTCGACGCTTACAGCAACGAATCGCTACTATCGATCGAGAAGTAGGTCTAGATGGTAGTGTATTAGGCGAAACTATTTCGGAAAAATCTCTTGATGAAATCCGCAAACTGAAGGAAGCCGATACCGATGTCGAGAAAGCCGCCATTCTGGAAGAATTAGAACTGACCGCAGACTTGGCTTCCCTAGATGAAATGCGATTCCCTCTGTTGGAGTTCTTTGCTAACGAAGGACGGGAAGCTGCTGAAGACATCCCACTAGGAATCCATAGCACCCGAACAGATGGAACACCAGGACTTGACGGAATTTTCCTGGCATTCAGAGCGCGTGGGCAGCACATTTGGCATTTTTATAAACGAGTCGATGGGCATATCTCCACTGATCCATTACATCTCACTACTGGCAAAGGACAAATCTTCCGTTGGCTTAGATGTAGCCGTGATGATTACCCCAATCCTGATGCCCTACCACCCGTTCAATTTGACAATGCTATCTTTGCGGTTCTTGAAGGAGCCGTCAGAAATATTCTGACTGATCTGCAAAAGCAGCGATCGACAGCCCGGTTAAAACCAACCCTATCCAAACTTCTGCAAAAGATTTACACCGCACTCACTCAAAGCAATCTGTTTGATGTCGAAATTGCCAACCAGGAAGCTAGAGAACAAATTTTGAAGATAATTACAACCATCAATCTCAGAGTATATGAGCCAGAGATTAGAGGGATTTGGGAAAGCTACACTCAACATCAAAATCTGAACACGCTAGTTTCCGAGTTGGACGAGTATTTTGTAGACAAGGAACTTGGACAAGAACTAGAGCAGGAAGAGGCAGAAGATAGCACCTTTGAAGCCATCAAGCGAGAAGAGGTTCAGTTAGTCTGTTTTGAGTGGTTCAAACCAGTTTCACTAATTCACTAACATGACGTGAGTTCGACGAGCGGTTTTTCGTTGGGGCGGGCTGCGCCCGCCCCAACGAAAAACCGCCGTTTGAGGGGTGTGGCGCGACGCGCCACACCCCTCAAACGGCGATTATCGAACTCACGTTAACATGAAGGGATTTCGGCGTTGCTGATTTTAGCTATGAAATTGAGAGGGGGAGGCGCGCAGAGCGCGCCTCCCCCTCTCAATTTCATAGCCAGATTAAGCATGCCGCTTTAGAATAAATGCACTGTTTTGACAGCACCCTAAAGCAGCTAAAACCCCCACAAAAGCTTGTCTGATAGGTCATCCATCTCTTAAAGCCGATGGCGGGATTTGAGCCCGCGACCGCTCGATTACGAATCGAAAACTCTCAGCATCTAAAGACCTTTGTTCATCTTAACTTTAACTTTTTATAAGTAAAGCGTACCCCAATCTGTACCCCAATCAGTTCTAGTTTTTATGGATTGATAAGAGATAAAGCTGATTTAAGGCTCTGTGTAGGTCTTGGTACTCAACCCTTAGTGCTCAAGCGCCTGTATCAACTTGATCTCCACTACAAGCGCCGATCCTCTGACTGCCTTACTCATCCAAGATCAGCTAGAGTTGACGTTGACTGTTTGAGCTGTGCACGCAATCGCTCAGTCTATCTCTAACGCTCCCAAAGCTCAAAGAAAAGATTTCAAGCCTGCTCTCTGTCTTTAAGTCAGCATAATGTCAGCAAGAGTTGTCTGACTGGCGTATGATTTGAGCAGAAGGTGGGGCGCTCGCCCCGTTTTTTGGGGTAAGCCAATGGTCAGGAAACGCGATTCCCAATCCTCCTCAGACTCCACAAAACCCGCCAACAAAGAGCGGGTAAGGTTTATCTTTGAACCCGATCGCCACTCGCCCAATGGCATTACCTTCACCTGGCTGATCCACAAAACTTACAACGGCAAAGAGAAAGCCGCGATCGCCACTCGTGCCTTCTGGTTGCCCTTTGCCTATCGAGATCACGGCAATGCCTCAGAGACAGATCTGCGAGAGTTAGCGCAACAATTCGTTTGGCGGCTAGAGGAACAGATTCAGTATCTGCGAGAAACCTTTGGATTGGAGGTACCCCGTCAAGTGCCTCCAACTGGGGTGCCTCAAGGGGGCAATTCGGAGGCGATTCTCCAGGGGAGAGGCTCCGCCAACGCCTCACCCACGACAACCCCAGAGCCAGAAATACCCCAGCCCAATCGTTCGGATCGTCTCAATTCTGCGGTTGAGGAAGACTTGCTGAACGAGTTTAGCGAAGCGCTTTGAGTGGAGGGTGAATGGGTGGGAAGACCCTCTCGGCAAAAACCAGAGCAAGACGGGGAGAAATTGCCGAATGCTGCCCCATCGAATCGCCTCACTGCGCGAGAACCCGAAACGGAGAAGGGGCGTTTGGCGCGAGAGCAATATCTCTCATTTGCTAGAGCAAGTTTGAACGATGGCTCGTTGGAGTATTCCACGCTTTATCAGACGTATGCGGGAAGCTCCTCTGAACGTCAGCAAGCAGCCCAATCTCTGGATCAGTCTGTGGCGTTGCTAGCATTGAAATCTGGCAATGCTCCTCGACACGTTATTCAGGTGTTGGCGCAGGGCCCGTTTACCCAGCATCAGACCCGTGATTTATCCCCGGAGGCGAAACAAACTGCACTTCCAGGATTACTGCACTATGCCCAATCGACCGTGGAAGCAGCACAACGTCAGCGGTTTCTGGAGTATGCCAATGCGGCGACTGGAAAAGTGTGGAACTACCCTGACCTTTACCGGGAACACATTGGCTCTGACCTGGCGGCGATTCAGTTGGATCAGAAGGTGGTGGCGGCAGCGTTGCAGGCAGGGGAATCGGGGGAAGAATTTGGGGACATCTCGACTTTGGAGGCTATAACATCGGATATACCCTCAGCAGATGATTTAGATGTTGAGTGATGACCATGAGGAGACCCATTCAATGGCTTTTGCAGATTCTCGCAGTGACACCATTCCAGTTCAGCTTCCCAATGGGGCGATCGTCAAAGTTGAGGTTGCCCAAACAGGTCGGGAAGATGTGGGCTTTGAGGTGAAATCCTTTAAGGGCGTGACGGATGCGATCGAAGGAGTCGCGGAAGCAATTACAGCCTCGTTGCAAAAAGTGTCTCCCAGCAAAGCCAGTGTTAAATTTGGGCTGGAGATTCAAATTGAGCAGGGAAGTTTGGTCGCTGCCATTGTCAAAGGCACAGGCAAAGCTAATCTCGAAATCACATTGGAATGGGAAAAGGCAAAGTGAGCGTTGAATCATGAGCCAGCTAGAGGATCTGTTGCAACAATGTACGGTCAAGCTATCCTTGCCTGGTCGCATGGGATGGGGCACAGGTTTCTTTGTGGCTCCAGAGTGGATTCTCACCTGTGCCCATGTAGTGCAGGATACGAAGGGTCAACCTGTTCAGGTGCGGTGGCAAAAACAAGAACTGGAAGCGGTGGTGGAGAAATCCCTCTCTGATCCCTACGATTTGGCGTTGCTGCGAGTGACGTTACCTGCTGATGCCAATCCACCGTGTGTTCCTCTGGATGAGGAGATTCGCTCTCGTGATCCGCTATATCTGTTTGGCTATCCTGACCAAGATTTCCCGAATGGTTGTCCGGTGACGTTTCACGGTGAGGGGTTAACAGGGGATGAGCCAGCGTTAATCAAGTTTGCGCTGGGGCAGGTGCGACCGGGAATGAGTGGATCGCCATTGCTAAATCAGCGAACAGGTAAGGTGTGTGGGATTGTGAAATTTACGCGCGATCGCTCCTTTGACCTCGGCGGTGGTGCCATTCCTACCCGTGTAATTTTGGAGCAGTTCCCTCAATTGCGAGGACTTCAGCAGGTGTTTCATGAGGGCGATTGCCGTTGGAGTGATTTATTAGAAACTGGTTTGATTGAATTCCAAGATTTGCTAACGCGGATTGAAACAGGGAAAGCAACAGACGCAGATGTGCAGCGCTTGCGAGGGATGCTAGTGAGTGGAACATCTCAAGTGTTGCAGTTGGGCAAGTACAACATCAATATTGGGCAAGGGCAGAATGTTCAGATTGGCGATCGCACTTACGTTGAGATGACTGATGAGGCGGTGCAGGCGATCGTGGCGGCGATTCAGAAAGCTTCTAAAAATGATCGTAATGTATTGCGAGAAATATTCCAACCTACTAATTTGAGCCCCCTGATTAATTTCTATAAAGGATTTAGATCTGAATTTTCCCACTTACTACGAAACACCTTTTTTTTGACTTCAATGACTTCGTTAGGTTTATTTGCTGTAACTTTACTCATTGGAACTGCCACAGCTAAGCAATATATCATGTCTCCATTTTCTGAAAATACTGATACTTCATCCTTGGAAAAAGTAGAACAAGCGATAAGGGCAGGTCGTAGATTCCAAAAATTGAGGTTGATAGCCTCTTTCAGTAATCTAGAATCACATATAGAAGAGCAACTGCAAAAAAGTCTAATGGAATTTACAGATTTTCCTTCCTTAGATGGAAGTGAAGGAATAGGAGCATCATCCGCTGCTCCATCAATTGAATCGCTTGATGTCAGCGAAGACGGCAATATAATCATTTCAAATAGCTTGGGATACATTAATTACTGGGAAATCAAAGATAATCAGCAAGGCTCGAATAACAGATGGATCAATAAAGGAAGCAGTATTTCTTTCATAAATGGGGACAGAAATCTTGAAGTTGATGCAATCAGTTTCAGCCTTGATGATTCAAATACTCTAATTTCATTAACCGAGAACCTGAATAGAGAAGAGAAGCGCATCAATTTTTATGACTTGGAGAAGCAGCACCAAGAAAGATTCTGCCCTGTAGACAACTACGAGCCTCCCATAATAGCTTTAGATAAGTTTGATGAAGTCTTAGGAATTATAAAATCACAAGAAAATCATGAAATTCTCATTTTGAGCACACGGGATTGCGAGAGTTATCCAATTTCAGCACAAAGTGGTCACTTGGAAGATATAGAATTTTGGCCAAGACAAAACTTTGAAGATCCTATGATTCTTGCTTCTGCTAGCAGCGAAGCTCTTATGTTTTGGAATGCTACACCTCCATGGGAAAACTCTAATGAACCCCTCGAAATTGCTATTACTTGGAAAGAAGATTCCTCGATTACTAAGAGTCTTGATCGTATTGAAATACCTGACATTTCTAAACTTAGTTTTAGTCGAGATGGAAAATTCTTAGTAACAGTTAATCAAGAGCCAAATAAGGTGTATATGATCAGACTGTGGGAAATTTATGTTATTGGTCCACAGACAAACCCCAGCGTGGAAATAAAAGAAGTCGATGGATTTTCTCCGAGCAATAAAATAATTATATCGATTGATATGGATGATATAAATAATCAGGGGCTTTTAGCGCTTGGAGATAAGGATGGAAATCTTCAGTTAAGAAGCCTTCAGGATCGCAACCATCCAGACACTTTTATTGAAGTACGTGGAAAGAGTGATACAGAAAACTCTGTAAAAGTTCTTGAGTTTTATCCGGAGGGTGGAGTACTGATTAGCGGAGGTTGGGACAATCGTATCAACTTACTGGATTTGAGTATTCTGAGTTCATCTTTTGATGAATTATTAAATAAAGGATGTGCAGTGTTACAAGGAGAAGTGAACCAGGATACATACGATGAAATCTGTCCTCCTTGAGGAATAAAAATAGTATCTAAACCTGACCAACATGCATATTTCTCTATTGGTTGATAAACTCCCGTTTCTCTATACAGTATTATTCACTCTTAGCCTTGTACTCATAAACCCTTGGGGAGAAGCTTTAGATTTTGGGGAAAGTGGTAGAGCCGAAATATGGACTTATCCCAAGGTTGCAGTTTTAGTCTTAATAAGTGTTGTCAATATATGGATTCTTGTAGACAAGATTAGAAAAAGAGACGATTCAATTAACTTCTCACGATTGCTAAAAATCGCTTCAGTCCTCTGGCTTGCATATTTGTTGTCAGCTTTAATATCTACTCTATTAAGTCCTTTCCCGTGGCATTCTCTATTTGGTCAGTCCGTTTTAGGGGATGGATTACTTTATTGGGTATTAATAGCTATCTTCGTTTTAAGTAATGCTTTAGTCTTAGAGATTTATCCTCGCCTATTTAAATCACAAATACACGGTGTTTTGTTAGGGGGTTTGATTCTTGCACTAAGTATATTTCCCCAAGTTCTCGATTGGAGGATTGACTATACAGCTACTTCTGGTCAAGTTAGCAGCTTTAATCCTGAATTACTTGAGAGTTATGTTTGGCGCAACCAAATGCCCATTGGACTTTATACAAATAGAGGCTTCGCAGCCTATGTCTTGGCATCAGTAGCATGCTTAAGCTTAGTTTGTATTATAAGGGAGGTATTATCAAAAAACCTAGAATTAGGAGTTTTTTTAATCACAGTTGGTGCTTTACTATTCACTCAATCACGAGCAGCTATTTTTTCTCTGATTATTACTGGGTTATATTTTCTTTTTCGTTATAGTCGGCAAGCTGATCAGTTGTTCCTAATATCCCGTAAAACAGTATTATCCTTATTAATAACTTCAATCGTTTTACTTGGCTTTCAAATATACAAAATTCACACAAGTTTTCAGCCTAGTGATCTAACAGCATTAGATTTTTCTGATACCTTAGAAGTAAGCTTAACAGGTCGTCTTTATCTGTGGGAAACTTCTATAAGAGGTATTCTTGAACGACCTATCTGGGGTTGGGGCTTCAATGGATTTGGTATAGCACATTTATTTATTGGAGATTGGCAAAACCAACTCCATGCTTATATTTCTGAAGATACAACAGTTTCTCAAATAGTTGCTCTCTACGAAACAACTTTCGACTATATAAGTACAGATGGAGAACTTTATAGTGGAGTTGTATTGACCCACAAGGGACACAACTTAATACTTGACGTTCTTTTATCTGTAGGTGTAGTTGGGTTAATTTGCTATAGTTTGCTCATCGGCTTTTTCATGTGGCATCTGTTGAATTCCTCTTTCTTTGGCTACGAGGCTGTTGCTATTTTGTACCTTACCTTTACATTGACTTGGTATGAAACAGCACAGGTTAGCCACTTATTTTGGTGGGTTTTGAGCTTTGCATGCGTACAATCAGAACAACAGCAAAGGAGTACATTCTAACCTTGTGAATGAAGTGGACTTCATCTACTTCATTTACTTCATTCACAAGGATTACTCGGAAAAACCACGAAAGTGGGATGCTTTAACAAGAAATTACTAGCTACCAGGTTGAGGACAAGGTCGTTGGCAATTCCTGTTATAAAGGTTCATCATAAGAGAACGCGCAGCACGATATGACATCTGCAATGGAAGAGGTTTTTGCATCACAATATCCTCTTCATTTGGAGCTAGACCTTCTAACAGCTCTGGGTTATCCTTGTAAAACCTACACAGCCTATACTCAAATTGGTCGCCAATAAAACTAATCTCTGTTGCAATAACTGTCTGATTTCTTCTCAACTCAACGACTTTTCCTGATTGATCCGTAACCCTTATAGGTTCATCTGTTAAAGAGAAGACCTGCGTTTCTTTCCTTTCTTCATCTCGACTGACTACATAGACAGCCAGATTGGACTCAATCGTCACTTCAGCAGTTTTTGTTGTCATAGCAGGTGTACCTAAAGTGGGGACATTGCTTACTTCGACAGCAAGTGCTTTTTGAGTAAACAAACCCTGCTTAAATGTCATAAAAGAGATTGACTTTAATCTATTTACACCCCATTGCCATAAGCGAGCAATTGAAAAAGAATTTGATCTGCCCTCTTTGTTCACAGAACTGACTATCGGTTCACCTCTGCTATCTGGTTTTGTAGGTCTAACATTTGCAAACAACATCTTACCAATGTCAAGCTGAAAGTCGCCCTGATCTTCAATACCAGCTTCGGTGCCAATATCCTCACGCACTAAATTGGGAGAGAACTTAAATACACGAGAAGCTCTAACCCAGTCAAATGTATCAAACAACAGTTCTGCAGTAGATTTATCTCCTTCTGTTCTAAGAGTTGATTTCTCCCTCAAGACTTTTGTTTTAGTAGTTGTATCTAGCTCCTCTTCCTCATCTTTTCCTTGTGTTAAGAAAACTTTTCCTTGAAGGTTAAAAGCGACAGCACATTGCAATTTGACTTTGTCATTGTCCTCAGCATTAAAGAGGAGAGAATATCTGAATACACATTCACCTTCTGGCTTTGGGTCTTCCTGATTAGAGTTAGGAGTAGAACTAGGATTGTTAGTTTCGGATGGATTAGACGTAACTACTTCCTCTGGAAACTCTTCAGTTGGTGAAGCTGTTTGTAAAGACGAATTCCTGGAGGAAGATGGACCCGAACCTGCAGTACAGGTAACAACAGTAAATGCAAGTATAATCAACGCAACCAGGAGAAAAACCTTCTGTTTCATAAGAAGACACCCAAGTATCCGTCACTTGACGTATTAAATCTTGCCGAAATTCTATCATTGATTGGTTGCTTCAAGCCTGGCTCCTGTCCCAGGTTGTTCTGAGGTGTTTTTCCGTCTCTCCAGTTTTGAGAAGATCGAAAGGGTAAAGGGGCGATCGCAACCATTGCAGAAATCAACGATCGCATTTGCTAGGGGTGTTGCTCATCCTAATCTTTTACGAATTAATCCCAAATATTTGATCAGGGGTCAGTTGGGGTGTTGAAAATGAAGGTGAGATGACAGCATCACTCGCTCGAAACACCCCAACTTCCGCATAGACGCCATCCTGCCATTGCAGCACCGTCACCATTTGTTGCTCTGGGTTAACCAGCCAGTATTCGGGAATCTCTCGCGCAGCATACTGATCTCGCTTGCGAATCAGGTCGCGGTTGCGATTTTGCTTACCAGGACTCAGCACCTCTGCCACTAATTGGGGTGGCGGCATATCCAGGGTAATCGTCAGCCGTTTTTGGGTCAGAGCAAGGTGTTCCGGTTGTAAAATCACCAAATCAGGATATCGATTGGCTGGATCTTTGGGTTGCAGAACGGGCACCTGAACTTCACATTTACCTGGACGGATTAACTCTAATGGCACCCTACCCGCCGCCACTAGAAAGAAAAATATCCGATTTGCGATCGCATCATTAGGGCCTGATTCGGGTGCCAAGTCTACTAACTCTCCATCAACCAACTCAAACTGCCCATCTCGGTAGTTTTCTGGCTCATCGCTCCATGCCAGATACTCTTCAAAGCTGGCAAATTTAAGTTTGGCTTGAGTCATCATCTCACCTCGTTCAGGTTCAGCGATCGCGACCTATTGTTCAATGGCACTGAAATAAGGGAGTAGAAAAAAGCTGCAAGGCTTGATATGTATAGATCATCGCCTTGCAAGCAAATCATATCTATCTCTAACTATGCCAAATCGTGCCGAAATTCTCAAGCAGCAATTCATGCAAAGTCTAGGTCTGCCGTGGCAGGAACTCTTGCCAGAGTCCCGACTCGAAGAGATTTTGAAGGAAGAAGACGTACTCTAGCGTAACTGTGTCTACACCCCGATTGTGACGTTGTGGGCGCTGGTATCGCAGGTGCTTGACCCGGATAAAAGTCTCAGTAACGCCGTCAAGCGGATCATCAGTTGGCTGGCGGCGGCGGGGAGTGAGTGTCCATCGCCTGATACAGGAGCTTATAGCAAAGCCCGTCAACGGCTACCGGAGCGGCTCCTACAGCGTTTAGTGCCAGAGGTTGCCGAATCGTTAGAGCAGCAAGTTCCGGTGGCTCAGCAATGGTGTGGGCACCGGGTGCGGGTCTGTGACGGGACGACGGTGCTGATGAGTGACACACTCGCCAATCAAGCTGAGTATCCGCAACACAGCAATCAAACCCCAGGCTGTGGCTTTCCGATTGCCAAACTGGTGGTGATGTTCTCGTTGCTGAGCGGAGCGGTGTTTGCTGCGTGTATTGCTCCATTTGCGTGCAGTGAGATTGTCATGAGTCGCTTACTTTATCAGGATCTGGAACCGGAGGATGTGGTATTA
>Ga0224723_1001199_pt1 | contig 16128 bp, 15 predicted proteins | sample Balambano_FR2_Me_FD_161647 | JGI IMG/M metagenome (GOLD analysis project Ga0224723, IMG submission 161647) | Freshwater sediment microbial communities from Lake Towuti, South Sulawesi, Indonesia - Balambano_FR2_MetaG | ecosystem: Environmental > Aquatic > Freshwater > Lake > Sediment | place...
TGAGTAGCGGTTTGACAATCTCCGGCAAGGACAGTAGCATCTAGACATGTTTTTTAATTTATAGGGAGCAGAATACTACTTTCTGCTCCCTTTTTTTCCGTCTTAACCTTTCTTTCAACACTTCTGGTTGAGTGGTTCTTACCCAGAACGAAAGAATTTTTAAGAGTACTCAAACCTAGCGGAACATTTATATTAAACATCAAAGAAAAAGTAGTTAATGGGGAGAGACATACTTATGTTTTAGAGTTGATTCTGGAGATGAAGAAACAGGAATGGCTATGGACTGAAGAATTTATATGGCACAAAAAAAATTGCTACCCAGGTAAGTGGCTCAATCGATTTAGGGATGCTTGGGAAAGGTGCTTACAGTTCAATAAGAGTAAAAAATTTAATATGTATCAGGAGTCCGTCATGGTTCCGATGGGGAATTGGGCTGACACTCGATTAAAGAACTTGAGTGAGACAGACAAAATTAGGGACGAATCAAAAGTTGGTAGTGGATTTGGAAAAAACATTTCTAACTGGTTAAATAGAGATAGCGTTTATCCAACTAACGTTATCCATTTATCCACTGAATGCGGCAATAAAAAACATAGTGCAGCCTTTCCGAAATCTTTACCAGAATGGTTTATAAAACTTTTTACGAAAGAGGGAGATTGGGTGCTTGATCCCTTTCTAGGTTCTGGAACTACCTGTCAAGTCGCTCAAGAGCTATATAGAAATTCTGTTGGTATTGAAATCTCTTCTGAATATTACAATTTGGCTTCATCTAACCTAAAGCCTCTACAGCATAAGCTTTTTGAAGGATCTTCTCAATATGTCGTCCATTGAGCAGCAGGAAATAGTTAGTTATGTTGAGAGAAATATTCCTCAATTTCATCAAAGCCGAATCAATGGTTTAAGGAACTTAAAGTTACAGACAGTTCTCAGAAGGAAAAACCCGTATCTCTTCAAAGCAAAAAACGTGATTACCGCTAGTGATCTCGTCAGAGGGTTATTGGATGCTCATCTATCGTCTTCCGAAGAAGGGTTATTTGGGGGATTCCTGGAAGGACTTGCTGTGTTTATCTGTACCAAAGCATTTAATGGTAGAAAATCTTCGTCTGAAGGAATAGATTTAGAATTTGAACATGAGCGTGTGAGGTATATCGTCTCTATAAAATCTGGTCTTAATTGGGGAAACAGCTCTCAAATCAGAAGGATGATCTATAACTTCAATAGAGCTAAGAGAGTACTAAGAACTAATACATCTTTAATCAATGTAGTTGCTGTAAATGGATGTTGTTATGGAAAAGATGATCAGCCAGATAAAGGGGAATATTTAAAGTTGTGTGGACAACGCTTTTGGGAGTTCATTTCTGGAGATGAGTTGCTATATACAAGCATTATTGAACCTCTTGGCTACAGAGCAAAAGAAAATAACGAACAATTTGAGCAAGAATATGGCAAAGTAATCAACAAATTCACTCTTGAGTTCATGCAGAGCTTCTGTGACACAGAGGGTCAAATTGTTTGGCAGAGAATTGTTCAATTAAACTCAGCGAAGAAAATTTAGAGGTAAGGTGATAAGTAGCTGCATTCTCTAAAGGCGGTCTGCTACCGTTGAGCTTCACCAAACCAACGCGATTAAGCGAATCTCTTGTTTGTTGTGTCTTGTCTTTGACTGAAATCTACGATCGATCATGCAAATGCTACCCGCCTCTCAAGCAGAAGCAATCATTCTTGACCTTGTGCAGCCGCTCAACAGCGATCGAGACGGTGAACGCGTGGATTTGCGATTGGCGGCGGGACGAGTCCTGGCACAGGCAGTAACCAGCAATTTAGATTTCCCGCATTGGGATAACTCGGCAATGGATGGGTACGCGGTGCGCTATGCCGATGTGCAAAACTGTAGCGTCGAGCATCCCGCTGTTTTAGAGGTGATCGAAGAGATTCCAGCCGGATATCAGCCGCAGCGATCGATTGGGGCAGGGCAGGCAGCGCGAATTTTGACAGGCTCGATGATGCCACTCGGCGCAGATACGGTTGTCATCCAAGAGGTGACGCAGCGCCAGAACGATCGCGTTATTATCCGGTCTGCTCCTGAACCGCAAGCGTTCGTTCGCCGTCGCGCTGCTTTTTATCAGGCTGGAACGCCGCTGCTCGCCGCTGGCTTGCTTTTGTCTGCTTCGGAAATCGCGGTATTGGCAGCCGCTCAGTGTACACAGGTCACGGTGTATCGTCGTCCGCGTGTGGCAATCTTTTCTACGGGCGATGAGCTGGTTGCGCCTGACCAACCGCTGGCACCCGGCAAAATTGTTGACTCCAATCAATCCGCGCTGGCGGCTCTGGTTGCTCAAGCCGGAGCAGAACCAATTTGTCTGGGAGTTGTGCCCGATCGCCCCGCATCTTTGCGAGCAGCGATCGTTCGTGCCATTTCGCAGGCAGATCTGGTGCTGTCTTCGGGTGGCGTTTCTGTGGGCGACTATGACTACGTCGATCGCACCCTGGAGGAACTGGGTGCAGTCATTCAGGTGCGCTCGGTTGCAGTCAAACCGGGAAAACCGCTGACGGTTGCTGTGTTTGAGTCAGCCCAATCCCTCCTCTATTTCGGGCTGCCCGGAAACCCAGTTTCAGCGCTGGTCAGCTTTTGGCGATTTGTGCAGCCAGCATTACGTAAGCTGTCGGGCTTATCTGATTCGTGGCGACCAACGGTTGTGCGGGCGCGAACCATTCACGAGCTGCGATCGGACGGCAACCGCGAAAGCTATCTCTGGGGACAGGCGCATCTGGTGCAGGGTGAGTACGAGTTTCACCTGGCAGGTGGCTCTCACAGTTCCGGTAACTTGATCAACCTGGCACAAACCAACAGTCTGGCGATCGTGCCCATCGGTCAAACTTTAATCGCCTCAGGAGCACCTGTGGATGTGATGCTGGTCGGTAAAGCAAGGCTGGTCTAGAAGCACTGAATCACGGAGATATTGCCAAGCAGCCCAAGCAGCACAACAGAACTGCATTGCAATCAAGCCTGCTATACTAGTTGATCGGTTATGCCGATGTGGCTCAGTGGTAGAGCACTCGATTCGTAATCGAGCGGTCGCGGGTTCAAATCCCGCCATCGGCTTTTGTCCTTAGGCGATCTGAACGATCGCGTTTGGGCGTTGCTAAATTGACAAATGGTCTGTAAATTCCGAACGTGATCGCCTTTTGGTAGTGCTCAAGAAGTAATGATGGAGCATTAGAGATAATGAAGCGTCGTCTGGTTCTTGCTCGTGCTCTGATTAACCATCCCCATGTGCTGTTTTTGGATGAGCCGACGACTGGACTTGACCCGGATGCTCGACAGGAATTTTGGAAGCTCGTCATTGATCTCAAACAACAGGGTTGTGGTGTGCTGCTGACAACCCACTATATGGATAGAAGCGCAACGATTGTGCGATCGACTCCTGCTGCTTCAGCAAGGTCAGGTTATTGACCAGGGAACCCCAAGTGAGCTGATCGATCGCACCATTGGCAAAGAAGTTGTTGAAATTGAAGGCGTAGATGAAGCAAGACTCCAGGCGCCGGCAGCACAGTTCAATAGCTGGTTTCGCCCGTTTGGCAGTGGTTACCTTTTGGCGTTACCAATTTCAAAAAACCTGGCAGGCTTTACTGACTGCTCCCTTAAGTTTCACAGAAGTCTTTTTGGCAGACTGGCTCTGGGCAGCCACAAAAGGAATGATCGCAGGCAGTTTAACCGGATTAGTTGCGGTCGTTTGGGGGCTTTATTCTCCTGTCAACCTGCTACTCTCTTTGCCTCTGATGCTACTGGGCAGTCTACTTTTTGGGGCAATGGGTCTCTTCACCGCTGGCAGCGTTCGCCAAATCGACCAAATCAACATCCCCATCTTCCTGTTTATTATTCCGATGTTTACGCTGTGTGGCACTTACTTTCCGCGAGAAACATTACCGCCGTTTCTACACGCAATCGCGATCGTTCTGCCCCTTTCCTCACTCACTGACCTGCTGCGGTGGAACTTGGGGCTTCAACCTTACTGGTGGCTAGAGGTGCTCTGGCTGATTGCATTGATGCTAATTTTTGTGGGTCTGGCAATTCGCAAAATCTACCCTCAGCTCATCAAGTAACTCCATCGAGATTTGCATTTAGTTACCCTGGTCATGCGATCGAAGCACCGCCTCCAACAATCCAGGAAATAGACTGTCTAGATCCTGACGGCGCAGCGAGTTAATGTGAGTGGTTCCTTCTTTGCGGGTGTGAATGACTCCAGATTCTCGTAAAATCCGAAAGTGGTGAGAGAGCGTTGATTTAGCAATTCCTTCAGCCGCAATTCCCCGCACCGCATCATCACAGCCGGAACACGACACTTCTCCTTTGGCTGCCAGTAACTTCACGATCTCTAGGCGCACCGGGTCGCCCAGGGCGTAAAGAACGCTCACTAAGGCAATGGCTTGGCGATCGGGATGAATAAACGGTCTCATGCTTGACAGTATCTCACAGTCGGTCTTACTATTTCAATAGTTCGGTTAAGTTGAACTATTGAACAACATTTATTTAGAGGATTCTATGACCCTCGAACAGCTTTTCTCAACCCTGCAAGTGGGCAGCCTCAGTTTGCCTAACCGGATTGTCATGGCTCCTCTGACTCGGGGTCGCGCTAGCAAAGATCGCATCCCCAACGATCTGATGACGGAATACTATGCACTACGGGCTGATGCTGGACTAATTATCACCGAAGCAACCCAGATTTCTGAGCAAGCGGCGGGCTGGGATGAATCACCGGGCATTCACACCACTGCCCAGGTGCAGGGTTGGCAAAAGATTACTGAAGCAGTGCATCGCAACGGGGGACGGATTGTGCTGCAACTGTGGCACACGGGTCGCGCATCTCATCCTGACTTTCAACCGGGGGGACAGTTGCCTGTATCGTCATCTCCGATCGCCATCAATGGTGAAAGCCACACACCCTATGGGAAAAAGCCCTATGTTGTTCCCCGCCCCTTGAAATTAGATGAAATTCCTGGCGTGGTGCAACAGTATGCCAATGCGACACTGCGGGCGCAAGAAGCTGGCTTTGATGGAGTCGAAATTCACGCCGCCAACGGTTACTTGATTGACCAATTTCTCAGAGATGGCGTTAACCAACGCACAGATACCTATGGTGGCAGTGTCGCCAACCGGGCGCGGCTGTTGGTAGAAGTGACGGAGGCAGTAGTAAATGCCTGGAGTAGCGATCGAGTTGGCGTGCGCCTCTCACCCACCAATCCCTACAATGACATGCGTGACAGCAATCCCAGAGCAACGTTTACCTACGCTGCTGAGGCATTAAATGCCTTCAACCTGGCGTACCTGCATATCCTCGAAGCCTTACCAGGGCATTTTCTGGCGGTTGACGGCGATCGCTACACGCCAGATATCCGAGCAGCATTCAATGGCGTGCTGATGGTCAATGGCGGATATAATGCTGAGAAGGGAGAAGCAGCGATTGCCCAGGGCGAGGCTGATCTGGTTGCCTACGGTATCCCATTTATTGCCAATCCTGATCTTGTGAAACGATTCCGCTTGGGCGCACCACTAAACCCACCAGACCAGGCAACCTTTTACAGCCGTGGCGAGAAGGGTTATATCGACTACCCACTGCTGACATCGGTTTAGGAAACGGGTAATGATGTATTGTTGAGCTTTGCCTGCCCAACAATACATCATTACTTCAAGTCTGGACAAATTTAATCGACAATGCGATCGATGTAATACGAGGAAGCATACTCACGATTCGGACTCAGGTCAACCCTAAAACAGTCACCGTAAAAATCATCGATACGGAAACTGGAATTGATAAGACAGTGTGATCACGCATCTTCGAGCCATTCTTCATCACGAAAGGCGTGGAAGCCGAAATCAATCGCGGTTTTTTATCTTCACTCTGTTGCATGTTGGCTTAGAACAAGAAATATCGCTGTGCCATGGGTAAGACGGTTGCAGGCTCACAGGTCAGGAGTTCGCCGTCAGCGCGGACTTCGTAAGTTTCAGGATCAACCTCCATGCGAGGTAGTGCAGCGTTGAGCTTCATATCGCGCTTGCTGAGCTGACGGATGTTAGAGACAGCAACCGTGGATTTTTGCAGCTTGAGACGATCGCCAATTTCTTGCTTTAGCGCTGCTTGAGAAACAAACGTCAGGGAGGTTGCTGTCATCGCGCCGCCAAAACTGGCAAACATTGGGCGCATATGCACCGGCTGCGGCGTGGGAATGCTGGCATTGGCATCGCCCATTTGTGCCCAGGCAATCAACCCGCCTTTAATCACCAGTTCTGGCTTCACGCCAAAGAAAGCGGGTTGCCAGAGACAGAGGTCCGCCAGTTTGCCCACCTCGATCGACCCCACATGGGCAGCAATGCCGTGTGTAATCGCTGGATTAATCGTGTACTTGGCAACGTAGCGTTTGGCGCGAGTGTTATCGTGACGATCGCTGTCTTCTGGGAGTTTGCCGCGCTGCACTTTCATTTTATGAGCCGTCTGCCAGGTGCGGATCACGACTTCTCCGATGCGTCCCATTGCCTGGGAGTCAGAAGAAATCATGCTAAAGGCTCCCAGGTCGTGCAGGATATCTTCAGCCGCAATCGTTTCTCGACGGATGCGCGATTCGGCAAACGCTACGTCTTCTGGAATGCCCCGATCGAGGTGATGGCAAACCATCAGCATATCCAGATGTTCTTCTAGCGTATTGACGGTGTAAGGTCGCGTGGGATTGGTAGAAGAAGGCAAAACGTTGCCTTCACCGCAGACTTTAATGATGTCAGGCGCATGTCCGCCTCCGGCTCCTTCGGTGTGATAAGTGTGAATGACGCGATTTTTAAAGGCAGCGATCGTATCTTCGACAAATCCTGATTCATTGAGCGTATCGGTGTGAATGGCAACCTGAATGTCATAGTCATCGGCAACGCTCAGGCAAGTGTCGATCGCCGCTGGAGTCGTACCCCAGTCTTCGTGCAGCTTCAGCCCGATCGCCCCGGCTGCGACTTGCTCGATCAATCCCTGTGGCTGAGCAGCATTGCCTTTGCCCAAAAAGCCCAGATTAATCGGAAACGCATCAGCGGCTTGCAGCATGCGGTAGATGTTCCAGGCACCCGGCGTGCAGGTAGTGGCATTGGTGCCTGCGGCAGGACCGGTGCCGCCGCCAATCAGAGTTGTAACTCCAGAGGCAATCGCCACTTCAATCTGCTGCGGACAGATGAAGTGAATGTGAGCATCAATGCCGCCCGCCGTCAGGATCATGCCTTCTCCGGCAATCGCCTCAGTGCCTGGACCAATGATGATATTGATGTTGTCTTGAATGTAGGGATTGCCCGCTTTGCCGATCGCCGCAATTTTGCCGTCTCTGATGCCCACATCGGCTTTGACAATGCCCCACCAGTCGAGAATCAGGGCGTTGGTGATCACTGCATCAACTGCGCCATCGGCGGTGCTAATCGGCGATTGACCCATGCCGTCGCGAATCACCTTGCCGCCGCCAAATTTCACTTCGTCGCCATAATTGGTGTAGTCTTGCTCAACCTCAATAATTAACGCTGTGTCGGCTAAGCGAACCCGATCGCCCACGGTGGGACCAAACGTTTCGGCATAAGCGCGGCGATCGATGCGATAGCTCATGAACTTTCTCCAGACACAGCAAGATGCATTGAACTCGATCGGAGATCAAGCGAAGATTCCGATACAAACCGAAAGGAGCGCCAAGAATTACCATTGAGGATCAGCTCGATCGGGGTGAGCCAAGCGCAATACCCCCATTTCCATCCGATCGCTGGCAACTGGTTTCTGGCATCTCACTGTGGTATATCACAATGCTGCACGGTTTGATGTCAGTAAAACGCAGTCGTCGATGAGCAGGATGACGTTGGCACCCCACCTTAAATATTGAATTAAGCATTCAGTTCGGGGATAGCGATTCGCGACCAGCCGTCTCGCGATGTTGATGATCATCGGCTCATTGGTAGTTCCTTCCTGGGAGCTATCACTGATCATCAGAGGCGATCGAGCCATATTTTGAGAGGAAACCTGTGATAGAGTTATCGAGCATTCCGGCGATCGACCAGCACGCTCACAATCTGGTGCGTCCAGAGGTGGTTGCCCACACGCCCTACACGGCAGCTTTCACCGAAGGCTACGACCCCGATATTTTGAATTATCACGTCCGGCACACGTTTTGCTACCGCCGCAGCATTCGAGAAATTGCGGCACTGCTCAACTGCGAACCGCAGGAATCAGCAATTCTGGCTCAGCGGACTCAGCTCACGCTAGAAGCGCTGACCGAGCGGTGCTTTCAGGCAGCAAACTTGCAGGCGATCGTTTTAGATGATGGGTTCCTGCCCGATACGATTCTGCCGCTGCAATGGCACCAGCAGTTTTTGCCGGTTTGTCGCCTGCTGCGCTTAGAGCGATTGGCAGAAACCTTGATCGCCCAGGTCGATCGATTTGACGTGTTTCTGGAATGGTTTCGCAGCGAACTTGACCCACCACCTGCTGGTGTCGTTGGCTTTAAGAGCATCGTGGCTTACCGCACAGGCTTAGACGTTGACTTTGTGCCCTGGGAACTCGCATCTGACCAGTTTGATCAACTCAAGCAGTCTCAGCTCAAGCAGTCTGACCAACCCATTCGGCTATCGCACAAGCTGCTGATCGATTTTTTGCTGGTGCAGGCGTTAGAAATCGCTGCCCGATATCAGCTTCCGGTTCAGTTTCACACGGGCTTTGGCGACCCAGATTTAGATTTGCGGCTGGCAAACCCGCTGCATCTCCGCCCTTTGCTGGAAGATCCTCGATTCCGTCAGGTGCCGTTTGTGCTGCTGCATGCCGCCTATCCATTTATGCAGGAGGTGGGGTATTTGGCAGCCGTTTATCCGCAGGTTTACGTTGATTTTGGCTTAGCCATTCCGTTTCTCAGCGTCGCAGGAATGCGCCAGAGCGTCCAGCAGCTTTTTGAACTGAGTCCTGCCACAAAGGTAATGTACTCTTCGGATGCTCATTTCGTGCCAGAGCTGTATTATCTGGGCGCAAAGTGGGGGCGCGAAATTCTAGCGCAGGTGTTGACCCAGGCAGTTGCAGACTCTGACCTGACTGCTTTGGAAGCAGACTCGATCGCCTGCGCCATTTTGCATGGAAACGCCCAGCGCCTGTATCGCCTGGAAACCTGATCACGCCAGCCGCTTTTCGTAGCCAACGCTCAACGGTTCGCCAGCGCATTGCAGTGCATCCAGACGTGCCGTTGTTCGCATCCTACAAAGAAGACAGATCCCACGCCAGCGCGAGCTGACCCGACAGCTTGCGCTGAGCTTCTTCTCGCAGCGGATGATAGCGCGCGCCTTGCACATCACGGAACAATTTTTCGAGACCCAATTTGCGATAGAACGCGCTTCCTCCTGCAATTTCCATTGCCAAATCAGCGACGTTGAGGATTGCTTTGGCAACCAGGGTGCGTCCGGTCATGACTTGATTGGTGGTTGCAAACTCAGGTTGACTCACAACAGCAGTCGAAATCATATGCTGAAGCGCCAGCTTTGCAGCCATCAATTCGTTGTCTAATCCCCCCACTTTGTAGCAAAGATGCTCGTCGGTGCCCCGCTTCATTGCCAATTGAACTGCCCGATCGCGAGCTGCTTCTGCGACCCCAACGTAAACCGAATAAATCAACGGAATTGCCACCATCGAGATCAGGTGAAAAATAAAATGCCACTTTCCTTGTTCTCGCCGCAAAGCAATTGCCGCGTCTGGCACAAAAACATTTGATAACACCACATCATGGGAACCGGTTCCTCGCATTCCCATCGCTTGCCAGGTGGGTTCGATCGCAACTCCTGAGGCATTCATCGGCACCCCAAAATGCAAGACTGTAGATCCTTTTTCTGGGTCTTGATAAACCGCGCTTGTCATCAACAAATCTGCGATCGGTGCGCCACTTGCAAACACTTTGCGAGCGGTGATTAAAAATCCACCTTCGACTTTGATCGCGGTGCCAGCGCTCTCCAACCAATCCGACCCGCCGCTGCTGAGCAGAATCAGTTGCTCTGCCGCTACTCGTCTGAGTAACCCATCTACTGGAGCCTTCTGATGATGCCAGCGCCAGGTTGGAATCGCCACCTGATGCGTATGCATCGAAAACGCCAGCGCCGTTGAACTGGAATAGCGTCCTAAAATTCGCAGTACCGCGCAAAGATCAGAATAGCTCGCTCCGCTACCCCCCAGTTCGATCGGCACACCCGCTGCCACAAATCCAGCCGCTTTTAATCGGGCAATGTTATCTGCAACAAACAAATCGCTCTCATCCGCTTCAGTTTCTCTTGCTGCAAATTGGCTTCCCAAAGATTCTGCAAGAGCTAGCCAATCTGTTTCTGCCGGTTGGACGATCGGTGCAGTTTGTTGTTCTAACATTGAACAGCCTCCTTTAAATCTTGTGATGCCCCCATTCTGATTCGCCCGATCGAGTGCTACAAGATCAATATCTGAACTTGGGGTGTGATGCCCCAGAGGCACTATGAGAAAGGGATATGGGCAGTTCTGTCCAGTCGCAAAAGCAGCAGAAGTAATTGGCGATCGTTGGAATCCCCTGGTGCTGCGCGAAATGCTGTCTGGCAGTTGCTACTTTAATGACATCAGTCGCGGCGTGCCGCTCATGTCTCGCGCACTCCTGGCTCAACGCCTCAGAGAACTGGAGAAAGCGGGCGTGGTAGTCAGCCACGAAAAGGAAACCGGACATGGACATGAATATGTGCTCACACCTGCCGGAGAAGCGGCACGACCGATCATTGAGGCAATGAGTGTTTGGGCACAGCAATGGTGTGGGGGACACATTGCCCCAGAAGATCTGGATGATGCCTTGCTGATGTGGGCGATGAAGCGAGAAATCAATCTGGACGCAATTCCCCTCCAAAAAATCGTGCTTCAGTTTGACTTTCGCGGGTTGACCAAGGGGCGCAGAACAGCCCGGAGCTGGTGGATTATCATTGAGAATCGAGAAGTCGATGTGTGTCAAAAAGACCCAGGCTTTGCAGTGGATGTTTTAATATCGGCTGATCTCGGTGCGTTCACTTATGTCAGGGCGGGCTACACCCCTCTGCATCCCGCCCTGAAACAGGGAACTATCAATTTTGAAGGAAATGGTGATTTTGTGCGTCAGGTGCCAACCTGGCTCTCTCTCAATCTCAAGAGTGAATAGCCTTCTGCGGTGAGAAATCCCATCGCTACAGCACAGACGAGCCATCATGACATTCCCTGTGCCAGGGGCTGTCATCGATTCCAGCCAGACTCCTGATGATGGAACGACAGCCCCTCGCTGGTTTTTTGGGCGGGCGCAGTCAGGCGGATGCCCCAAGCGGTTGACCGTTCATGGATGACACGCCCTAGCGATCAGGCGACTCCCAGCGCCAGCAGCACAAAGCGCAGCAAAAACACGGCTGCCAGAATCCAAACGGCAATGCCAACTTCGTGAGCTTTTCCCTGAAAGGCTTTGAGTAACGGATATGTGATAAATCCGGCTGCCAACCCTTCGGCGATCGAAAACGTGAGCGGCATCAGCAAAATCGTTAGAAAACACGGAATTGCCTCAGCAGGGTCTGACCAGTTGATGCCTGCGACATTTCCTGCCATCAGCACACCGACGATGACTAAGGTCGCAGCCGTGGCAAAGCCAGGGATCGCTGCAAACAGTGGCACAAAGAAAACAGACAGCAAAAACATGACGGCAACCACAACCGCTGTGAAGCCCGATCGCCCGCCTTCAGCAACACCAGCCGCCGACTCTACATAAGTCGTGACGGTCGAAGTGCCCATGACAGCGCCGATCGTCGTGCCGATCGAATCACCGACAAAAGCGCGACCCGATCGCGGCAGTTCCCCATGCTCATTAATCATGCCTGCTTGAACGCCCACGCCTGCCAGCGTGCCAACGGTGTCAAACAAATCTACAAACATCAACACAAATACTACTGCCAGAAAGTTCGACAAATTGGCACCATTGAGTTCACGAAATCCGACAAATGCCTGACCAATCAGGTCAATGGGCAACTGCGGCAGTGCCACAATGCCCTGAGGAGGCACAGCAATACCCAAAATCCAGCCCAGCACAGCGGTTGCCAAAATTCCCCACAGCAGCGCGCCCCTGACCCGCCGCACCACAAAGGCAGCCGTAATTAGCAGTCCTACCAGTGCCATGACCGTTTGGGGCTGACCTAATTCACCAAGCGTTGTTTTTGTCGCTTCACTCGCCACAATTACTCCCGCTCCGCCGGTTGCTGGGTCGCCCGCCAGTCCGATATAAGCGATAAACAAGCCAATGCCCACCGCTGTCGCCCGCTTGAGCGATTCTGGAATTGCGGTGATCATCTGACTGCGAATGCTAGAAGCAGTTAAAAGCACCAGCACAATGCCTTCGACCAAAACTGCCGCCAGCGCCAGCCGCCAACTGATCCCCAAGCCCAAGACAACCGAGAAGGCAAAATAGGCGTTGAGTCCCATACCCGGAGCCATCGCAAACGGATAGTTAGACAGCAAGCCGATAATCAGCGTGGCGATCGATGCCGAAACTGCCGTCGCAATGACCAATTCCCCAAATAAATCTTGCGGCTCTTGCAGGAAAATCGCGTTTGAGAGAATGCTGGGATTGACCACCAGGATGTAAGCCATAGTGAAAAAAGTGGTAACTCCCGCAATCATTTCAGTGCGGAGGTTGGTGCCGAGTTCGGCAAACTTAAAAAAGCGGGCGATCGACCCTTCGGGTGTGGGAGTCGGTGAATCGGGTTGCAGTTCGGTAGACCTTCTCATGCGTACTTGTGCCTTGAACAGCGAGAAAATGTCGGACGGTGGCTTGAGCGTCTTTCAACAAGAGCCAACATTTGAATACTACGGCAGTCTGCGGTATGGTGTGCGCTGGGCTACGATCGCGATAGTCTTAACCAGGTGAGATTGAGAGTAAGTCAGGCTGAATCTGGGTCAGCAGATGATAGCTATCTGTCTTGCAGGTGTCAGCCGCTGCCGAGGTTTGCGACCGATCGACATGCTTTGAGTGAGGATAAAACTTTTGATGATCACTGCGATCGCGAATCAAAAAGGAGGCGTGGCGAAAACCACCTCAACGATCGCCCTGAGCGGCTTACTGTCACAAGACACGTCTTGTCTGGCGATCGACCTTGACCCCCAAGGCAATCTAACAACAGGCTTTGGCATCGACGTGGTTGCCTCACAGCCGACGGTCTACGATGTTTTAATCGGACGAACCCCGGTTTTAGAGGCAGTCGTTTCCACGCCAGCCGGGGTGCATGTGCTGCCTGCCACCATTGCGCTTGCCAAAGCAGAGCCAGAATTGCAGAATCAGAAGCACAGGTTTTTGCGGCTGCGGGATCAGCTCAAACCCGCCCAAAAGCACTTTGAGCAAATTTTGATCGATTGTCCGCCCAGCATGGGGCTACTGACTGCCAGCGCGCTAGCAGCGGCTCACGCCCTGATTATTCCAGTGCAGTGTCAGTCTTTTGCGCTCAAAGGGCTAGAAGGGCTGCTGCAAACCGTTGACGTGATCAAAGCACAGCTCAACCCCGACTTAAAGATATTGGGCGTGCTGCCAACCATGGCAGAACCCAATACGCTGATGACTCAAGAAGTGCTCAAACTGCTGCGGACGCGATCGGACGGCATTCCTGTTTTTGAGCCCGTGCCGAAATCGGTGAAGTTCCCTGAATCCAATCTGGCGGGGCAACCAATTCACCGCTACGCCAACGAGTGGAAGCTGGTGCAGCCTTATCGCGATGTCGTCAAAGCCATGCGGCGGCTGCAAGAAGATTGCGGGCGCGACTGACTCGATTAAGGCAGCAGCTTTGCATTGAGAAAATCAGCACAAAAGTGGATGTCGCAGTTAGTTCTCCCCTCTAAGTTGATAGAGCCAGCGTAAAGGCACTGCCAAACGCAAAGTACACCATCACCGGCTATCGTTTAGCGACACACCAGGCAGATGCAAACCGCTATGCCCTCAGGAGAACATGCAAACCCGTGACATTGTTGTAATTGGAACGTCAGCCGGTGGTGTCGAAGCATTGTCGCGGCTCGTGGCAGATCTGCCAGCAGATTTTGCCGCCTCAGTTTTTGTCGTCATTCATCTCCCTGCTTCCGAGCGGAGCATCTTACCCAAAATTCTCAGCCGACGCGGCAAACTTCCTGCAATTCACCCCAGCGACGGCGAAGAGATTCACCCAGGACGCATTTATGTGGGCTTGCCAGACTACCATCTGGTTATCAAGCCCGGATACGTTCACCTGACACAAGGACCCAAAGAAAATCGGCATCGACCGGCGATCGACCCGCTGTTTCGGTCAGCCGCCAAAGCTTATCACCATCGCGTCATTGCAGTAGTTTTATCAGGAATGCTTGACGACGGCACCGCCGGGCTGCTGTCGGTCAAGCGGCACGGGGGAATTGCCGTTGTTCAAGACCCCGATGATGCCATGTATGCCGGAATGCCGCGCAGCGCGATCGAGAACGTTGAGGTTGACCACGTTTTACCGTTGAGTCAAATTCCGGCGCTCTTAGTGCGTCTGACAAACGAGCCTGTGCCGACGATTGCAGATCAAACGGTGACTGATGAGACAGGAGGTGAACCGCAGCCAGCGACTATGTTTCAGCAAAACGACCAACTGGACATGCCTGTCGCTTTAGTGTGTCCTGAATGTGGCGGCGCGCTCAGAGAGCTACACGACGCAAAACTCTTGGGATATCGCTGCCACACAGGTCATGCTTATTCAGCCAAAACCCTGCTGGCAGAGCAATCTGAGAGCCTGGAAGCAGCGCTGTGGAACGCGATTCGGATGATGAAAGAGCAAGCGATGCTTTTATCTAAGATGGCAGCAAAAGCTCGCTGCAATCAGCATCACCTCGCTGCCGATCGCTACGAAATTCAGATGCAAACGTTGCAGGAAAGTGCAGAACTGATCCGCCGATCGCTGCAAACTAAAATCGAAGAAAGCGCGTGAGAAGGAATGAACATCGCTTTTAGCGACCTTCCTCCCTGGCTGCCAAAACCGATCGCGCCAGTTCACAAAACCCTGTGACCTCGGCAGCTTGCGTGATGTAGGTAGGCAGATGCGTCAGGTTGTCTGCGTAATCTCTGAGATTGGCGACACCGACAGAGTAGGGAAAGCGATCGGCATCAAACAGGCTTTCGTCGTTGGGGCTATCGCCTACCGTCAATACCTGGGCAGGAACACAATCGGGAAAATGGCGCGCTAAGACTTGCAGCAGACCAGGCGCTTTGTCTTGTTCTACCCGTTTGATGTGACACTGAACCGTGCTGTAGGTGAAGCCCCAGCCCAGCGTCTGACACCGATCGTTTAACTGTTGCAGGTCGATCGAACTCAGCCCTTGCACATCAAACGTCCAGTCGGTCAGGCGAAACGAATTATCGGCAGTTTCTTGAAGCTGAGGAAAGTCTGCTTGTAAAAGGTGAAAGGTTTGCTTGAGCCTGTGCCGATGTTCGCTCGTGTTGGGAATCGCCACCAGAGCTTCAGGGACAGCAGCGCCGTTCGCGTAATACACCCCGCCGTTTTCGGCAATTGCCCCAGCTATGGGCAAATAGTTGACCAAACCCTGCACCCAACCCGCCGATCGTCCTGTTACAATCAGCACCGAAATTCCAGATTCTGCCAGCGCTGCCAGGGCTTGAAGCAGCGCAGGTGTAAACTGACCGTGATGCGTGAGTGTCCCGTCCATATCGCTGGCAACCAGACGAACATGTTTTAAGAAATCGGGACTTAACTCCTGAAAGCGCGGTATTAGAGGCATAATTTGGTACTTAACAGACAAATTGAGTTCCGGTGGTGGCGATGGCGAATTTAACTGCTGAACAGCGCAACTATTTCATTTTGTTTGAGGCAGACCGCGCTGGTATCCATAAGCCGATTTTGGCAGCGCTTCATGCAGCTCACGGCAGTCCCCAGTTGACCGATGGCGAAACAGGATTGGGCATTTCGCCAGCCAACCGGATTCCGCTCAGTCAGGTTGATACGTTTCCAGAGCAGGCGCAGTATGCTGCCAATACAGTTCGCAGCATTACAGACAAGCTAACGGCGCAGGGCTGGAAAGGCAACGATATCTGGGATGCTGACAAAGGACGCTACAG
>Ga0224723_1001200_pt1 | contig 16124 bp, 14 predicted proteins | sample Balambano_FR2_Me_FD_161647 | JGI IMG/M metagenome (GOLD analysis project Ga0224723, IMG submission 161647) | Freshwater sediment microbial communities from Lake Towuti, South Sulawesi, Indonesia - Balambano_FR2_MetaG | ecosystem: Environmental > Aquatic > Freshwater > Lake > Sediment | place...
GTCCACGCTCGGCAGCAGCGCGTCGGTCTTCGGTCCGGTGCGCGGGCGTTCGCATGGCATCGGCTTGCTGCGTTATGTCGGCGGGCTGGCGGCGCGCGGCACAACCGACCTCAACGACGCGCTGCGGACATATGCCTTGCGGGCGGGACGCGCAGGATTGGCGTTTGTCATCAGCGATTTCTTCTCGCCAACCGGCTATCTGGACGGGATGATGGCGCTGCTGGCAAAAGGCTGCGAGGTTGCCGTGCTGCATGTGCTATCGCCTTACGAAGTCGAGCCGCCGCTGGCAGGCGACCTGCGCCTGCTCGATATTGAGACAGGGACGCCGCAAGAGATTAGCCTGGACGCCGGAATGCGCGATTTGTATATCCGGCGTGTGCGCGAATGGCGCGAAGACATCCGCGCCGAATGCAGCAAACGCGGTATTCATTACGTCTTCGCCACGACAGACATCCCCTGGGAGAAAATCATTTTGTACGACCTGCGGCGGCTGGGCGTGGTGCGATAGAGTGAGGCGTTACTTCACCATCTGCTCTAGCACTGGCACGATCAGCGCCAGCGCCCGCCCACGATGGCTGATGCTGTGCTTCTGCTCTGGCGGCAGCTGGCTGAACGTGAACTCAAACCCGTTCGGGATGAACACCGGGTCAAAGCCGAAGCCATAGACGCCATCACCCGGTGTCTGCGCAATGCGTCCCAGACATTCGCCGCGCACATGCTCGATGTCTGCCTTGTCCGGCTGCGCCACGCTGATGACGCAGACGAAGCGTGCGCCACGCAGTTCGTCTGGCACGCCCGCCAGTTCTCCCAGCAGCTTCATGTAGCGGTCGCGGTCGCTTGCGCCATCACCCGCGTAGCGCGCCGTGTACACGCCCGGTCGCCCGTTCAGCACCTCCACTTCCAGACCGCTGTCATCCGCCAGCGCCAGCAGCCCGCTGGCATCGGCATAGGCGCGTGCTTTGTGGTCGGCGTTCGCCTCGAATGTGTCATACGGTTCATCTACCTTGAGTTGTTCCAAGCCGACATCGCGCACGCTGACGATCTCGAAGGGCAGCGCGGCAAAGATTTCTGCATATTCGCGGATTTTGCCCGCGTTCTGTGTCGCAACGAGTAACCGCATCAGAACACACCTTTATTCAAGAGGCTAGAGGTGAAGAGGATAGAGGGTTTGTTTGCATTTTCAAGTTCTTCTCTTGGCGTATTTTGCGTCTTGGCGTTTAATTTTATTTGAACCGCCAAGACGCAAAGGACGCCAAGAATAACCCTCTATCCTCTTCCTCTCCAACCTCTTGAATAAGCCCTTTAAATTCCGGGGGCAAGACCCGGTATCACCCGCCACAGCAGCCACAGGTTGAGCGGCACGAACAGGAAGATAACCGCCGCCAGCGCATACGGTCGCCATCGCCCGTAACGCGCCAACACGCCGCGCGCCGCCGCCCAGCGCAGCCAGCCATCCAGCCCGCCTGCCAGCAACAGTGCGAATGGGATGATCCCCGTGAACAGGTAGCGTCCCTGAAACTGGACGAATTCAGTGTTGTAGTAGACGTACTGCGCCAGCGCCAGCACGCCGACCAGCGCCAGCACCAGCGCCATGTCGCGCTGGACGGGATTGCGCTCGGTATGTCTCTCCCGCGCCAGCCAACCCATCCCCCAGCCGCCGATTGCCAGCAGCAGCAGCACGCCGATGCCAATGTATGCCCACATCGGGAGTGGCAGCGCCATCCAGCCTAGCTGACCGAAGAAGCTCTGGAACGTGGTCGTGAAGGCGCGGTTGAGATATTCACCTGTGCCGACGAGCGCGATCAGGTCGGCGGTGCGCTGCTGCCCGACGACGACGCGATCATGCGCTGCTAGTCCGAAAACATCCGGGAAGCCGTAGGTGGCGCTATTGCGCGCCCACCACACGCCCGCGATCAGCAGCGCGGGGATAAGGAAGGCGATCCAGCGGAGAAGAAGTTGATCGAACCGCAAAGGCGCAAAGGACGCAGAGGAATGTTCCTCGACATTTGTGCGCTCCTGCGTTGAAGTTTCCCCTCTGCGTTCTCTGCGTCTTTGCGGTTTCAATTCTAAGTTCTCTGCTCTTGTCCTCAGCCAGCGCAGCAGGATGGCGACAGGCACGACGCCGAGCAGAAAGATCGTGCTGACCTTCGTCACCAGCGCCAGCCCGACCAGCACGCCCAAGCCCACCTCGTCACCGACGCCACGCCGTTCAAAGCGCAGGTAAACCCGCGTACCGATCAGCGCCAGCCCGATCAGCGACCAGGCGAGCGCGTCGTTGTTGACGGACGCAGTGATGCCCAGGAACTGCGGCAGCAGCGCGACGAACGCCGCCGCCGCGAACGCCACGCCGCGACGGTTGGGCATGACGAGCGTCGCGATGATGTAGGTGTACAGCACGACGGTCAGCCCTATGAACGCCGTGACGATGCGCAGCACAACCAGATTGCCGCTGCTGAGGGTGTAGAACGGCGTTAGCAGCAGGTAATACAGCGGCGGCTGATGGTCTTCGTATTCGATGGCGGGCAGGTTGGCGAGCAGGTCGGGCGCGAATTCGTTCGCCTTGAGCGTTTCGAGATAGGCGTTGTCCCAGTCGCCGTCCTCGATGACCGGGCAGCAGCCGAACGCCGCTACCTGCGCCACATAGTTGTAATGCGCGGGTTCGTCCGGCGCTTGCCAGGCGGGGGTGCGCACGGCATACAGCACAGCCAGCGCCACATAGAGCGCGGCGAGCAGGAGTATGGGGAGCAAGACGGGGCGGGGCATGATCAGACAGCTTCGGGCAAGGCGCGAACGTGGAGCATATCGCGGCGATTGACCGGTCGCACCTGATGCGCTTCGACGGTTACGACATCGAGCGTATTGCCGTCGAGCGTAAAGAACTCAACCTCATATGCCTGTGCATCCGCATAAATGTGAACGATCACGCCCACGTCTCCGGCACGGAGATCGTAGTCCGGTAAATCGACGGTCAAGACCGCGCGCTCATGTTCGTTTATCATCAGGACTCACTTTCCAACGGGTACGCAGTCACAAATCGCGGATCGGTTTTACCCTTATCGATGATCCAGACCGAGCGCAATTTCGGAAGCCGGCCATCGGGTGTCTGAAAAACACCTTCGATAATGTACTTGATGCCGTGCGCAGTTTCCAGCGCTTTCGCGACTTCATTCGACATCGCATGAGTTAAAAGCGCTTGACGCAATAGCGTGACATCGTGTAATTGAAATCCAAACGCAACAAAGAAAGCGGTTTTTCCGCCTGACTTTTCTTCATTGAGCAGGTAATCCAGGATCTTCTGATCTTCAACGAATGCGTTTTCAGAATTCGGCAGTCGCATTGTGTACCGTTTCGGGTTCGTTTTTGACTCAGCATCCATTATGCTTCATGGGGGTGCGCTGCGCTAATGCAGCCGTCAACATGCTATAATTTACAAAAGGAGATCATAAAAGGAACCAGTATGGACAAACAGCTAAATTCCCCTCGTATTCCGATGCGCCTGATCGTAGTCGCAGCAACTATTTTCTTCTGCCTACTTGCAGCTGCATCCCTCGTTTATTCTGCACTTACGCCCGAAAATTGGCTCTCCGGGCTGTTCTTGAATTTTGGTACTGAGATGCTGGGTACAGTCGTGACTTTTGTTGTGATCGGCGTCATCATAGGTGGGAGAGAAGCACAGCAACGCCAAGCGGAGCAAGAACGATTGATCTCGAATCTCCTCAAAGAGGAAATCCACAAGGCCCTCACCTCAAAACCAGACTTAGTAATTTCGGCGACTGAACTTTCCATTGTCGAGCGGCGGTTAGAACGTGTCGCCCCACTATTTGAAGGGCTACGTATCCTCTGGATTGACGACACTCCCTCAAACAATATTTATGAAACCAATCTTCTGCACGAATTAGGGGCGCAAGTAGATACTTCCCTTTCATCAGATGAAGCGGCGAGGCAGTTGGACATAATGAGGTACGACCTTGTCATTACAGACATGGGGCGCGAACAAAATAATAGTGAAGGAATGGATTTCTTTCTGCTCAGAAGCCAGCAAGGAAAACCCCTTCCGCCTACCATTTTTTATATGGGGTATGTGAAATATACGGAACACACAGGGAAAGCATTTGGGAGTACAAACCGTCCCGATGAGTTATTCCACCTAATAATGGATATTGTGGAACGTATTCGTGCTTTATGATGCGCTATCTCCCAGTTTTGTCAAAAGTCTCATCAATTCGCTATATTGAAACGGCTGGATAAAATAGATGCCTAGCTGAGGCACGCCCCGCAACGAGCGTGCCTGCGCAAAATCACTCCAACTACCCCTTCTTCGCCGCCGGAAAACGGCTCAAGATCACCGCAGGCTCGCCGGATGCGCTGCCATTGCGCTGCACGACCACGCGCGTCCCTTCGCGCCCGGCGCTGTCCTTCACATACGCCTGCCCCAACTGGTAGCGCTCGCTGTCAATGCTGCATGACGTGACCACGCCGACCGGCTCACCCGCCTCGTTCAGCACATGATCGCCTGCGTGCGGCGGACGTGCGCCCTTCTTCTCCAGCCGGAAGCGCACAACTTCTGAGTCGCGCGTCTGCTCGTGACGGATGAACGCCGCTTTGCCGATGAAGAACGGCTTCCACAGTTTGACATAGCTGCCAAAGCCTGCATCCGCCGGATTGAGATTATGATCGCCGCCGAGTTCATGCCCGTACAGCGGCAAGCCCGCCTCCGTGCGCAGACTGTCGCGTGCCGCCAGCCCGCACGCCGTCGCGCCATTGGCGATCAACGCCTTGAACAACGCTTCTGCCTGATCAGGATGCACGAACAATTCATATGCCGTGCGTTCACCCGTGTAACCCGTGCGCGAGACGATCAGGTCGAAGCCACCGAGGGTCGCGCGCGTCACGCCTGCCCAGGGCAGCGCCAGCACGCGCTGAAGATTAGCCTCGGCGTCTGTGCCGCGCAATGGGCTGAAGCCGATTGTTCGTGACAGGTGGGTCAGAACCTGCTTGCTGTTCGGTCCCTGAAGCGCCACATCGACACGCCGATCCACGCCGCTGCTTTCGGCGCGTAGATCGCGCAGTGTGAAGCGGTTCGCGCCGCCCAGCTTGCGTCCGGGCTGCGCCGGGTCGATCATGACTGCGCCGTCCTTGACCGCGTTCAGCCACGCCCAGTTCTTGTCGTTGTTCGAGGCGTTGACGACCACCAGGAAATGCTCGTCCGCCAGCCGATAGATCATCAGGTCATCCAGCGGCACGCCGTCAGTATCAAGGAAGTAGGTGTAATGCGACTCGCCGACCGCCAGCGTGCGGACATCGTTGCTCGTTACCGCGTCGAGGAACGCCTCCGCCCCCGCGCCCTGCACATCGAACACGCCCATGTGCGTCACATCAAAAACGCCCGCCGCCGTGCGTACTGCCTGATGTTCATCGGCAACCGACGTGTACCAAACGGGCATGTCGTACCCGGCGAACGGCGTCATCTTCGCGCCCATTGATGTGTGCAGGGCGTGCAACGGGGTGGTCAACAACGTTTCGGACGTGGGTTCCTGCCATGCAAATTTCGCCAGCGCGTCGCCCTGCGGTCCGGCATAGCGTTCGCCATGCGCGCCGATGAAGTACGGCTTGTTGAGCGAATAGCCCTTGTCGGCTCGCCACTCCTCGCGGATGTCTTCGTAAATCTTGCCCGGCGGCGTCGCACCACGATGCTGCACATCGACCGGACCCGGCGCTTTGGCGTAGACATCGTTGGGGTCGATAATCACGAACCCGTCCGATAGCGAACGCAGCCACGCGGCGACGCGGTTGCTCTGCTGCTGGACATGCAGGAAGTAGCCATCGGCGGCGCGTTCGACATAGCCGCGCGTCATCGGCAGCCCGTTCGCCTCCAGCACCCATGTCGGCTGCTGATAGCCCGGCTCTAAAGCGTAAATGTCGCTCGTTACGGCGACGTTCAACAGCGCCGCCACTTCCGTCCCGCGCACGAACAACGACTGATAGCCGTACAGATGATCGGCATACATGTAGTGGAAGTGCGGATAGCCATCTGCCTGCACATCAGTATCGATGCCCGCTTCGCCCGCCAGTTCCGCCACATCCAGCCGCGCCTCCTGCAAGACATCAAAGTCGATGCGCGCGCGCAGTTCCGGGCGCTTCCTGCCGCTGTAGCTGAACGGCACGCACGCTTTCAGCACGCGCGCGATAATGTCCGCCAGGCGGTCGATCTCCGCCGCGCCGAAGCCGCGCTGGGTGATCCAGGGCGTGCCGAGCCGCACGCCCGACGGACGCAGGGCGGCTTTATCGCCCGGAATGGTGTTGAAGTTGGCGACGATGCCAACCAGATCGAGGATGCGCGCCGCCTGATTGCCGCTCAACTGCGTGCCATCAGGACCGACGATGCTGCGGCAGTCGATCAGCAGCAGGTGCGTGTCCGTGCCGCCGTAGGGAATGCGGATGCCATGCTCGCTCAGACGTTGTGCCAGCCGCGCGGCGTTGGCGACCATGCGATGCTGCAATTCGCGGAACTGCGCGGTCGTCGCCAGCCGCAGCGATACCGCCAGCGCCGCAATCGCGTGGACATGTGGACCGCCCTGCTCGCCGGGGAAGACCGCGCGATCGACTTTATCGGCAATGTCTTTGCGATGCGTGATGATGACCGCGCCGCGCGGACCATGCAGCGTCTTATGCGTCGTGAAGCTGACGACATCCGCATAGCCGACCGGGTTGGGGTATGCGCCCGCGATGATCATGCCCGACACATGCGAGACATCCGCCATCAGCAGCGCGCCCGCTTCGTCGGCAATCGCGCGGAACTGCGCCCAGTCCGGCGCGTAGGGATAGGCGGTGTAGCCCGCAATGATGATCTTCGGACGGTGTTCCAGCGCCAGTTTGCGGATGGCGTCGTAATCGAGCCGTTCCGTCACCGGGTCAACGCCGTAACTGACCGCCTTGTATTGCTTGCCGCTGCGGTTGACCGGGCTGCCGTGCGTCAGATGCCCGCCTTGCAGCAAATCCAGCCCCATGATCGTATCGCCCACGGTGAGCAGCCCGGTGAAAATGGCGTTATTGGCGGGCGCGCCGGAAAGCGGCTGCACGTTCACGAACAGTTTCTCCGCCGGATAACGCTCGGTAGCGAACAATTCGGCGGCGCGGCGGCGTGCCAGCGCTTCGATGATATCGGCGTATTCCGTGCCTTTGTAATAGCGCTTGTCGCCCATGCGGCGGTATTCCGGCAGGCGCATCCCGTAATCGAGGATTTCCTGCTGCGTCATCGTCCGCGTCTCGTCGAGCGGGTAGCCTTCGGCATAAATGTTGTGGAAGGCAGACGTGAGCGCCTCGCGTACCGCTTCCGGCACGGTGCTTTCGGACGGGATCATGATCAGGGTGCGCTGCTGGCGGGCGGTTTCGTGGCGGATGAGTTCCGCAACGTCGGGGTCAAGCTCGGCGAGTTCGCCGCGAAACAGGTAATCGCGTTCAATCGGCATGGGCAAACATCCTGTACGACTGTCTATGCTGAGATGGATACTATTTTAGCACAGTCGGGCTTGCAAGGGACTTGCGGTTGATCGCCTCGGTTCCAAACACCACCTCACACGCCTGTAACTCTGCGAGTTCATCCTCCGTCACGGACGCCAGCGTCGTCAACACAGCGGCGGTGTGTTGGCCCAAGCGCGGTGCGGGCTGTGCAGCCGAGCGCTACCGCACCATCAGCCACGCGCCCGCCAGCAGCAGCGCAGCCGCAATCACGCGCTGCGCGTCCACAGGGCGCTGGATGACGCCCAGCCAGCCGAAATGATCCAGCACCATGCCTATCAGCAGCTGCCCAACGATGATCAGCACCAGCGCGGGCGCAGCGCCGAGTTGTGGCAGCGTATGATTGAGAGTCAGGTACAGCACCAGCCCGAAACTGCCCGACGCCAGCATGTACCAGGGCAGGCTCGTCCACGCCGCGATATTTTCGCCGCCGCGCGCCGCCAGCAGCAGCGCCGAAAACAGCGCCCCGCTGATGTGGACGATCAGACTGCCGGACGCGCCGCCTACCTGCTGCCCCATCCCCGTCACAATCGGACCCTGCAAGCCGACCGCAATACCACCGATCAACCCGATCACCCACGTCATAATGCGATCCATGCTTATGTCTCCGATTCTTGTCCCTTTATCGCCGTGCGCTGCCCACGCCCGTGCGCTCCACCCACTGGCTGGCGGCGGACATAGCATAGCTGATGACGAAGTAGATGCTGCCGACGAACAGATACGCCTCGCGCGCCAGCCCGCGGAACTGCTGCTGCCCGTTGACGATGAAATCGATGATGCCGAGCAGCTCGAACAAGCCGACCACCGCTACCAGCGATGTGTCTTTGAACAGCGCCACAAACTGGTTCATGATCGCCGGGATAACCGCGCGCAATGCCTGTGGCAGCACGATCTGCGTCGTTTGCTGGAAGCCGTTCAAGCCGAGCGCCTTCGATGCTTCGATCTGTCCTTTTGGCACGATCTGCAAGCCGCCGCGCACCACCTCCGCCAGATACGCCGCCGTGAAGATCGACAAACCGATCATCATACGGATCACCTGATCGACATCCGCCGACGCTGAAATGAAGAACGGCACAATCAGCTTGGCGAAGAACAGAATGGTGATGAATGGGACGCCGCGAATGACTTCGATGAACGCCGTGCAGACCGCGCTCAAAATCGGCAGGCTGCTCGTGCGCCCCAACGCCAGCAGCACCCCCAGCGGGAACGACGCCAGAATCGCGACGACGGTCAGGATCAGCGTCAGCAGCAAACCGCCCCAGACGGAAGTCGGCACAGGCGTGAGCAGCGTCGAACCTTCGACGCCGCGCAGCACGAACCAGCTCGCGAACAACATGACCACCCACGCGATCAACAGTCCACGCTGTACGGGTGACTGCACCTGCGGCGAGCGCCGCGCCCACGCGCCCAACGCCCCGCCCGCAACGATGACGGCGATGCCCGCGATGACCGGCAGCACGACCGCCTGCACAAACGGCACTAACTGCGTCGTCAGGTACGCGCCCAGACTGCGGCTGCCTTCAAAGCGCAGGTCGCGCTCGGCGACAAAGCGCAGGCAGTCCGTCGCCGGGTCAGGGCAGGCGAGCAGCGGCGGCTCGCCATAACGTGCCAGGCGCGCGCTTGTACTCGCCGCGTCGGTTGTAAAGGTCGTCACACCGTCCAGCCGTACAAACGCATTGCCCGCCGTCGCGCCGTCCGCGCGGTCAATCATCACGGCGTACCAGCCGCTCGCGGGCAGCATGACCGTCGCCATCGCGTCGTGGGCATCAGGCGTTGAGTTTACTGTCGCCAGCACATCGCCGCTGGCATTGATGACGTTGATTTCCAACGTCAGCGCGTACTGGCTCAGGTCAAGCGTACCAGCCGTCACCTGGGCGCGCAGGTCATTCCAGAGCGTGCGCGAATTTTCCAGTCCGGCGGTGTTTTCGAGAAAGCCGACATAGTTCTGCACATCGCCCACTTGCGCGTTATCGTCCAGCGCTTCGACAGCAATCGTCACCACCTGCCCGGCGTCGCCTATAAACAGCAGCGGATTGGCGGCGTTGGTCGGTGTGACCAGCACACGTATCGGCGGAGGGGGGATGCCCGCCGCGCTGAACGGGATGATCAGCAGCGCGAACACAGCCGCTGCCAGCGCAATCAATACGCCTCGCCCCGCGCCTGCCGCCAGCACGACGCTTGCGCCGCACAGGAACAGCGTCACCAGCGCGACGAGATTGACGCGCCAAAGCTGCGTCGGCTCGTACTGCCCGACCATCAGCAGGCGCAGATTGGCGGTGATGACCGTCCATTCGGCGTCACGCAGCGCCCAGCTGATGGTGTTGACCAGCGCCCAGCCGATGACGAGCGCGGTGATGATCGTCAGTGCGGTGTTGCCCGGCGAACTGAACAGGTTCTCGCGCATCCAGCCAACAGCGCCGATCTGAGAGGCGGGCGGGCGGCGCGACGCGGGGGCTTGCGGCGACGCGACATAGAATAGTTCGGGGTCGTGTGCGATCTGTGCCATGCTAGTCCCCTCAGCGCGTCTTCAGCGCCAGCGTGCTGTTGAATAGATTCATCACAAACGAGATCGTCAGGCTGACCGTCAGATAGATGATCGCCATAATCGCGAACATGGCGACTGACTGCCCCGTCTGGTTATAGGCAATCGTGCCGACGTTGTACAAATCGGTGAAGCCAATCGCGATGCCGAGACTGGAGTTCTTGACCAGATTGAGATACTGGTTCGTCAACGGCGGCACTGCCAGCCGCAGCGCCTGCGGCAGCACGACCTTGTTGAGTGTCTGCCCATTGTTCAGCCCCAACGCCCGCGCTGCCTCAATCTGCCCCTTATGCACCGACTGGATGCCCGCCCGCACGATGTCCGCGATGAAGGCGGCGGTGTAAAGCGTCAGCCCCAGAAACAACGTCAGGTATTCGGCGGACAGGCTTGCGCCGCCGCTGAAGTTGAAGTTGCCCACCGCTGGCAGGGCAAGTGTATACGGGAAGCCACCCTGCGCGCTGGCGATTAGCAGCCCGACCAGCCCGCAGCCCGCAACTGCCGACAGGATATACTGCCAGACCTTCGCCGCTTGACCTGTTCGCTCATGCACGCTGATGCGCCAGCGCCACAGCAGCAGCGCCAGTACGACGCCGATCAGCAGCGCGACGGTGACGATGGTGCTGTGTTCGGCGCTGACGAGCGCGGGGTAGTAGAAGCCGCGCCCGCTGACGTACATCGCGCCGGGGATGATCTCGACTGCCTCGCGCGGGCGCGGCGGCAGCGCCTTGATGACACCGCCGTAGAGGAAGAACAACTGCACCAGCAGCGGCGTATTGCGGAAGATTTCCGTGTAGACATTGGCGACAGTGCGCACCAGCCAGTTGCGCGAAAGCAGCCCGACGCCGATGAGCAAGCCGAGCAGCGTCGTCGCAATCAGCGACAGGCTTGACACGCTGAGAGTATTGGCGAAGCCGGTCATGAGCGCCCGCAGCACCGTGTCCGGGCGCAGGACTGGCTGCTCTGCCAGTGCCGCGCCGATGACCGGGACATTATTCAGAAACTCCAGCGGCAGGCTGGGATCAGGACCTTCGGTGATTTCGACGCCGAACGTGCGCCCGATGACGCCAAAATCAATGACCAGCCCGCTGCGTGCGAGGTTGGTTTGCAGGTTGCCAAACAGCGTCACGCCCGCCTGCACGATCAGAAACAAGAGCACAATTTCGCCCGCGTTGCGCAGGAATGTGACATCGCGGTAGAACGGCGTCCCTGTGCGTGCCTGCGTGCGCAAGCCGTCGAGCAGTGTGACGGCGATCAGCGGTGCGCAGATCGCAACCGTGAACAGGATGCCATCGAGTTCGACAGGCAGCGTAATGCCGAGCGCGGCGAGCAGCGGATCCCAAAAGATGAGCAGCGCGATGAAATACACCACGCCCGTCAGCCGTTTGACACCGCCATCACGGATGAGGGCGGCAAGCGGCGACAGGCGTGGCGGCGGACGGCGGGCGGTGAGATCGGCACGGGTGACAAATGTGAGGTCGCTCGAATTTGCCATAGAGAATACGCCTGAGTTTCAAAAAGCGTATTGTAGCGTGTACTGCAACCTGTTGCCTGTCTACAATTGCGTAATCACGCCCTCTGCAAAGCGACGACGGCTGTCCGGATCATGCGTCGGCAGATAAATCGTCGGATTAGCGCGAACCAGCGTGCGCAAACTTTCCAGCGTTGTGCGCGCCAGCCCCACATCAGCGACAATGCCGCCAATCAAACCCTCACGCATTTGTACTTCATCGAACGATGTATCGCCCGCAAACACGTAGTGTCTGTCTTCGTGCTTTAGAAGTACCGATTGATGCCCCATCGAGTGACCGGGTGTCGGGATGATAATGACATCTGGGTCGCGCAGCGCGTAAAAGCCTCGTCCAATACCGGGAATGTCCATCGCCTCAAACGATGCAAACTGGGGCGCAAAGTTCGGTGGAAAGTGACAACTCAAGACGCCGTTGGACATGGGGTAATCTTCACGGGGGATGTAGGTTTGCGCGTTTGGAAATGACGCCAATCCACCCACATGATCCGAATGCAGATGGGTTTGTACAATCGTGCGTACATCTGCCGGATCAATACCGAGCGCTTGAACTTGCGCACCGATTTCGTCTGCGGAGGTCACGGCAAAGCGCAGATTGTTTTCGTAGACCCAGCCGGTAACGGGGTCGCACTGAAAATAGTCTTCTTCGTTGACTTTGCTGGTCTCACCCGTATCCACGACAACCACGCCTTCGGGATGCTCAATGACCCAGCAATAGATCGGCATCCAGTCCGTCCAGCGGTTATCTGCTGCAATCGCCATCAGGCGAGTGGCATCCGGCCCGTTGATTGCCCGGTGAGCCTGCTTGACTGCCACAAAACCCGTTTGTATGAGATGTACGCGCAAGCTTGCCGCAGGCTCGATCGTGATGGGTGGTACTTGCACCACGTTGGGTAGAATAGGCAGTGGTGCAGACAGCTGCGTCTGGTTGGCACGGTTCACTACCACCCCGCCGACGACAGTGGCAGCACCGAGACCGAGTACATTCAGGAACGAGCGGCGAGTGACACGTTTGGATTGAGGTGCAACGTTGCTTGCCATACGATCTTCCTTTTGAGCCAGTAGACATGATTAAAAACACTGTATCTAAACAATAACACTGTTATTTTATGTCCGAATGAATGTTTGTAGAGAGAACGCAGCCGAATGACTGATAGAGCGGACAGTTACCAGGAGGCGCGCGAGCAGGGGCAGCAGGTGTTGATGGACACGCTGCTCCGGCTGGCGACAAGCGTCATCGTCAACGAAGGGGCAGCCGCCCTGTCCATGCGCAAGCTGGCACAGATGGCGGGCTGCTCGACTACAGTTCTGTACAATCTGTTCGGGGCGAAGAACGGCATTATTGATGCGTTGTTTGTGGATGGCTTCCGCAGATTGGAGACAGCGCACGCCGCGCTGCCCGTAACGGCTGATCCGCTGCAACGGATTCTCGACCTGTGTCTGGCATATCGCCAGGTCGCACTGATGTACCCGACGCACTACGCGATCATGTTTGGCAAGGCGGTGCCAGACTACACGCCTTCAGACGCCAGCAAACAATTCGCATTGAACGCGATGCAGCCGCTGCAAGAGGCGGTGGCAGCAGCCATGGAAGCGACCGCGCTGAACAACCCATCTGCTGAAGAAATGGCGATGATATTGTGGTCTGTGGCACATGGCTTTGTCAGCCTGGAACTGGCGGGGATGATGCCGCACCCGGAGCGCACAGAAGCCATGTATGTGGCAGCCCTGAAGCGTATTCTGCGCTGAGCGTTCAGAGTTCCCGCTCAATTTCCTACATACGCCGCCAGTTTGCTCAACTCCTCACGATACATGCGACGAGCGACGGCGGGCGTCGTCAGCTTTTCAAGCATCCCCATGATGCCGGGACTCGCTTTGAAGTCGGTCGTGATGGTGACGCGCGATTGCGCCGCGCTGAAAGGCTCAATCGTGAATGTCGTCACGGTGCTGCCATCCGTCGCCGCCTCCATCAGCACGCGCCCCGGCTGCGGCTCTGTCACTGTATGGTGCGACACTCGATCTGTCCCCATGATTCTGACTGTCAGACGCACGACGGTTCCCACGCCTCTGCCGCCCTGTTCGACTGTCATGTCGGTGAACTCCTTTGGCAGGATCGCTTTATGCCCGACGTGATAATCCGCGATCACGTCGTAAATACGCTACGGCTGCGCATCAATGATGGTGCTTTCTTCCACGCGAAACTGGCTCATGCTGTGCGTTCCTTTTGCAAGAAATTGCGACAATAGTGTCAGCATAGCATGAGCGACGACGGGCGTCGTCAAACTTTCGGCGGATGAGCCAACCTCTACGAAGAGCCGACACTTGCCTCGCTGTCACCACTCGCAGGTACCGGCTTCTTCATGAACTGCTGCACGACAGCAATGAATTCCTGCGGATCAAACGGCTTGCGCACGAACGCATCGCAGCCAAAGCGTTCGGCAATGACTTCTTCCATGATGCCCGTGCGGGCGGTCACGGCGATGATCGGAATCGATTTGGCAGCACCTGCACGCCGCTTGAGCGTCAGGATTAATGTGCGCCCGTCGACATCCGGTAGGTTGAAATCCATCAGGATTAAGGCAGGCGGGTCTTTTTGCACGGAACGCACCCCTTCCAGCCCGTGCGTACAGTGCTTGACCGTATAGCCTTCCGTTTCCAGCAGGCGAATCATCAAATCAGCGTTCGACTGATTGTCTTCCACCAGCAAAATATGCGTCATTGTTCGCTCACATCTCCCGTCTATGCGGGTCTAGTGTTGCTTCAGGCAGCATAAGCACTAATCAGACTCGCCAAGGTTGTGATCGTAAACGGCTTAGGCAGCACGTAGTCAAACCCCAACTGGGCGCACAACGCCTCGTCTTCCGCAGTACGCAACGCTGTCACAGCGACCATCGGCTGCTGATACAGATGTTGGCGCAGTGCCTGGGCGAACGTGTACCCCTGCCGTTCATCGCCGAGCAGTAAATCAACCAGAATCAAGTCGAAGCCCTGATTGACCACAGCGTAAGCGTCTTCCAATGTTGAGACCACCACCAGTTCATGCGGCGTGGTGTTGATGTAGCGCGCCATCAAGGTGGCGTCGTTGGGGTTGTCTTCCAGATAGAGAATGCGCATGAGTTAGGCTCCTATGGTTGCGCGGGTTGTCAAAACGTGTTGCACGCCATTCATCAGCGCCGCCTGATCCACAGGCTTGTGCAGGCGCAGAGCAACCGATGCTGACAGCGCCTGTGGCAGGTTCAGATCATCGGCGAGTAACAGGACAGGGATGTGAGCGGCAATATCGTTGCTGCGCAACCGCTCGATGAATTCGGCGGCGTTCATGTCGGGTAGCAGCACGTCCAACACGATGATGTCGGGTAGTAACGTGGTCGCCATATCAAGTGCCTGCGCACCATCGGTTGCGTTGACCACGATATGCCCCGCTTCTTCGAGAATGGTCTGCATCTGCGTACGTTCTTCAGCGTTATCTTCCAACAGCAGCACCATCGCCTGCTCGGAAAGCGGTATGGCTGCCGGGCGCAGCATCTTGACACTGCGTTGCAGCGTCGGCAGCGTGTCGTGACTCAGGGCTATCTGTTCAGCGTTTGCCAGCGCGATTGAAAAGCTGAAGCGGCTGCCCTGCCCGACGGTGCTTTCCACGCTGATCTCACCGCCGTGCAGTTGGGCGAGCCTTTGGCTGATGTCCAGCCCCAGCCCCGTCCCCTGGATCGTCGCTTTCTGCTGTATCTGCTGAAAGCGGTCAAAGATTACAGCGAGCGATTGTTCCGGGATGCCGATGCCTGTATCGGTAACGGCAAACACCATGCGGTCATCCTTGACCTGTGCCGAAACGCTGATCGTGCCGCTGTCCGTGAACTTGATGGCATTGGAGAGCAGGTTGAGCAAAATCTGGCGCAGCCGCATCGGGTCTGCCCAAACAGGCGGCAGATCATCACCCATCTGCGGGCGAATCTGGACCGGCTTGTCCTTCAACAACCCAATGCCCGTCGCGATCACGCCGCTGATGATCGAGTCCACTGCTGTCGCCGTCGGCTGGATCGTCAGCTTGCCGGCCTCGATCTTGCTCAGGTCGAGGATGTCGTTGATCAAACCGAGCAGGTATTGCCCATTTTCCTCAATCAGCTTGATGTCTGCGCGGAAGATTTCCGGCAGCGGCTGGTTGTTATACATCTGCGGCATATGCAGCATCGAACTGGTGTAGCCGATGACCATGTTCAACGGCGTGCGCAGTTCATGACTCATGTTCGAGAGGAACAGCGATTTTGCTTTGCTCGCCTCTTCTGCGCGCTCCTGCGCCTTTTGCAGATCGACCGTGCGCGAAGCAACACGTTCTTCCAGCGTATCAATCGATTTGCGCAGCTGCCCGGTCATGCTGTTAAAGGTGTCGGCAAGCAGACCAAATTCGTCATTGCTGTGGATGTCGGCGGTCGCGTTCAGGTCGCCGGCTGTAATCTGGCGCGAGGCAGCGGTCAGTTTGCCAAGCGGCTGAAGAATGCGCCGATTTGCCAGCCAGACACCGACCAGCACAGCGGCAACCAC
>Ga0224723_1001201_pt1 | contig 16122 bp, 14 predicted proteins | sample Balambano_FR2_Me_FD_161647 | JGI IMG/M metagenome (GOLD analysis project Ga0224723, IMG submission 161647) | Freshwater sediment microbial communities from Lake Towuti, South Sulawesi, Indonesia - Balambano_FR2_MetaG | ecosystem: Environmental > Aquatic > Freshwater > Lake > Sediment | place...
CCCCACTAACTACCCGATAATGTAAAAAAACCTCTTGCTCAATAGTCTCAACTTCTATAAGCTCTAATTTGGGAGCAAGTTCAGGTAGAAATCCCCTACCTTCTACAGGAGTGGGTGCTGTCTCACCACCTAAAATTAACGGACAAACAGTAAGCCAAAATTCATCAATTAAATTTAATTCCACCATAGAAGAAACTAAAGTACCACCACCGAGTACTGCTAATTCTTTTATACCTAAATTGTATAAATGATTTAATGCTGCTTGTATGTCAATTTTAGCTGTGAGTGTTTCAAAAACTAAGGTTTTCTGAAATTCTGGACGATTTATCCAGAAATTTGCTCCTTCTTGAGTCGTTATGAGCCAATGTGGAACTTTTTGGTAAAAAAAGCGACTTTCCGGATTAAGTTGACCGCTAGCTGAAAGTATAATATGAATTGGTTGAGTAGATTTACCCACCATTGCCCGATGTCGCAGCAGCTTGGGATGCGATACAGTTAATGTTGTACCGTAAGCACGGAGAGTACTAGCACCAAAGATAACGGCGTCAGCAGCAGCGATTTGTTTTTCCAGGTGTGCTTTATCGGTTTTTGAACCAAATCTGGCTGGCGATCGCCTGACATCTGCTATTTTTCCATCTATACTCATTGCCAAGACTACTATGGTATGAGGACGATGTTGTTTCATAAAATAAAAATCGATTGTTAGTTGAATTTTTTGCCATTACCACCAGTACAGTATGCAACAATCGCTTTCATAGCCACTATGCATGAGATTTTGTATAGCAGGTTTCTTTTTTATATTAGATAGTCTTATATGTTTAAGATCGCCAAAATTAGCTCTCATAACTTAAGCATATGTCTCCTGCGCTCTGTGGTTGCATATTTTTGCTGTTGTAGTTTGCGAAAAGCCAAGTGAGATTGCCAATGGCTAAGCAACGTCAATCATCTTTCCGCCGAATTTTAGTAACAAGAATTTTGCTTGTTTTCGTGCCAGTGCTACTAATAGGAGAGATTCTGGCATTAAACAAGGCTCGCTCTAGTTTGCTGGCAACTGCTCGACAAAATTTAACTGAAAGTGCTGTTAATAAGGGAGAAAAAATTTTAGATGCGATCGCTTTTCTTAAAACCAATTTACTTCTAGCTAGTCAAACACAAATTCTCCAAACTGGTTCACTCAATCAAATGCAAGAATTTCTCAATCAACTTGCTGTACAATTGCCAGAGGTTGAGTGTATACAGCTGCGAAATCCTCAAAATGGAGAGATTGTTGCTAGTAGCTGTGGAAATCAAGTTATTGGTCAACTGAAATTTCCTTTTAATAGCCAGGGTAGCAATGAGGTACAGGTGGAAGCTGTCTTACCGCCAAAACTAGGTATCACTGGTAAACGAGATAATCAAAATCAATTGCGATTATTGCTATCAGTTCCTGTTTATGATAATTATGGGCAATCACGTTATGCCTTGAGTGTGCAGACAGTATCTCAAGAAGTATCAGAGAAACCAGGTTCACTCAAAGGGTCTACAGTAATAATTGCTGAAGACGGTACATTTCTTGCTCATCCAGAAGCAGAGCGCATCGGAAGCAATATCCAACAACAAGAAAATGCAGAACACTTACAAAATCTTGTCAAGAAGGCGATCGCAGGACATCAAGATTCAGTACATATGTACTTCAAACAAGGTCGAGAATTAATAGCTGGTTACACAGCGATCGCTAGTCCAATTACTGAGCAAAGGCAACAAAAATTAATCATTATTGCCGTAACAAGTTTGGATAATGCTTTGATGGGATTAGAAGAAATAAAACTAATCTTGATTGTGTTGACAGTTGGTTTAATTGGTGCAAGTTTACTAACATCTATTTATCTCGCTCCTTATCTAGCGCTCCCCATTGAAAAACTTCGAGATTATGCACTAAATCTTCATCTCAGCCACCCAGCGACTCCAGTACCCCATGATTTCAAAATACGGGAATTTAATCAGTTAGCTCAAGCCCTTGATCAAATGGTTGAACGACTACGAGCATGGGCTGAAGAATTGGAAATTGCTTGGAAAGAAGCCAAATCAGCCAACCAAACCAAAAGCCAATTTGTTGCTACAACTTCCCATGAGTTAAGAAACCCCCTAAATGTAATTATCAATTGCATCCGGGTAGTTCGGGAGGACTTGTGTGATACCCGTGAGGAAGAAATGGAGTTTCTCAAACGTGCTGAAGAAGCAGGAATTCACTTACTAGGTATAATTAATGACATACTAGATATTTCTAAAATGGAAGCTGGAAAATTATCAGTAGTCACAAAACCTATTGACTTAGCGCTTTTACTGAAAGATGTAATTAATTTACAATCTGTTAATATTCAACAAAAAGGGTTGCAGTTAATATGTGATGACTTTAGTGAGCAAATACCTGTTAATGCCGATAGTGCAAAACTCAAGCAGGTGTTAATTAATATTATTGGTAACGCAACTAAATTTACTGAAGAAGGAAACATTACAATTACCACAGAAACTCAGCAAATTAATGATAAATCTTTAGTAGTTGTGAGTATCAAAGATACAGGTGTAGGTATTGACCCTGTTCAACAAAATAAATTATTTCGCCCGTTTGTGATGGTAGATGATGACACTACACGCAAGTTTGGTGGTACGGGATTAGGACTAGCGATTTCACGAAATTTAATGGAACTGATGGGAGGTTCAATTAGTTTAGGAAGTGCTGGAATTGATCAAGGAACAACGGTGAAAATTTACTTGCCATTAATAGATCCTTCATTATTATTTCCTACTAAAGAAGAAGCTGAAGAGACAACAGAAACTACCGAGGAACATTCTGTTAACACACTTCCTATTTCCTCACCGAAGCGTCTTCCTAGTTCTTCTTATACCATATCTCCTGCTCCTCGTATTCCTTGAAGCTCTACTGAATGCATCCTATAATTACCAACACAATGGATAGTGCTACCAGCCACCAAGGTGTGTACCAACCAATCCTCAGAGTTGAGTACAGTGTTGGAATTGCAAATATCAGTACAGACCCTAATATTGTCCATAACACCCATCTTTCAATTCCATTTTGTAAACCAAAATGTACCAGCATTATAATACAAAACGAGAGCGCCAAAAATAAACTACCAGCAACTTTCATTAAAGTCAAAAGAAGCTTTGCTACGTTTGGAGGTAATTGTTCATGAGCCATACCTAAGAACTGCTGATGATAAGGCATGATTTTTGGACTAAATAAATAGATTAACCCAACACAAGTTCCTCCTATAGCAATTAAGTAAAATATGATATTGTTTATAGGAAACATATATAAATTAAAATTTATACTATTCATAAATTTTTAATAACGCACCATGAGTTGGAAAACTACACCTTTATTTATAGCTCTTGTAACCATATTAATTTTGCTAATTGGCTGGCTCACGATAAATGGGGTATTACCAATCAAAACATCTCTTGATTACAGTAGGGGGGAGTCTCAGTTTATACAATTTTGGATTTGGCTAGCTATTCTAATTGGGATACTGATACCTGTAATTGTATTATTTGTATTTTGGCGTAGTTCTGCTCCTCGAAAAATCATCGGTTTTTACTTACTAGTTTTAGTTATTCAAATTGCTACCGAGGCAGTTTTTAGTAGTATACTATTTCCCAGTATCGTGGTAACTACCGGAACTGTCTACACAGCTTTTCGGATTTGGCATTTATGGCAAGGTCAACAAATTATTGCAACAACTACCGAACTTGAGCCAGGTCATCGCACGGTACTAAGAGGTTTGTTAAGTTTGATGTTGATTTTTTGGTCAAGTAATTTAATAATGCTTTTCACACTGCCTTGGCAAAAAATCTTGTTGACATAGAGTTTTTTGTGACGATTACTTTGTATGACTGCCAGTAACTTCTAACTTTTTAGCTAAAACCAAAAGATAAGTTCTGCTTGACAGTTCAAGACGACTGGTCTAATATAAACATAACTTACAGAGACGACTGGTCTACTCAAGTTGATAATGAAGGCTGATTCTAAGGAAACAACTAAAGCTGCACTACTTAAGTCTGGACGACGAATAATTGTCGAGAAGGGCTATAACCACACTGGCATTCAAGAGGTGCTACAAGATGTAGGAGTTCCTAAAGGATCATTTTATCACTTTTTTAGTAGTAAGGAGGAGTTTGGGTTAGCCATCATCAACTATGATGCAGAGATTCATGCTCGTGTTGTTGAACATTATCTCGGTGATACGACGCGGAGTCCTCTAAGTCGCATTAGACGTTACTTTGATGACAAACTCAAAGAGTTTAAGTCATTGCACTATCGGGAGGGCTGCTTGTTTGGTAATTTGAGTCAGGAAATGGCTGATCAAAACGAGCGTTTTCGTACTCGTCTGCAAGAAGTCTTGAATCAGTGGCACAAACGCTTTGCTGAATGCCTTCAGGAAGCACAAGCCGCAGGTGAGATTTCGTTTCAATGGGAAGCTCAAGAACTGGCAGAGTATTGCCTCAACAGTTGGGAAGGCGCTTTACTCCAGATGAAAGTGACTAGAAGTGACAAACCTCTTAAAGCCTTCATTAAAGTTACCTTTGAAACTATCTTGAAGCCTTAGCTAACTGCAAAGGTTTTTTAGCTTGGCATAATTTGAGTAGACTGGTCTATTTAATGGTGGCTAAATTAACAACAAGAGGTCTAAATGCATAACTTTACCTTTTACAATCCGGTCAAAATTCTGTTTGGCAAAGGACAAATTGCCAACATTACATCAGAAATTCCTGCTAATGCCAAAATTTTGCTCACCTATGGTGGCGGTAGTATTAAAACTAATGGAGTTTACGATCAGGTGAAAACTGCTCTGTCAGGGCGAACCATGATAGAGTTCGGGGGTATTGAACCCAATCCTCATCTTGAAACTCTTTTGAAAGCAGTTGATCTTGTTCGAGCCGAGGGTGTTGACTTTCTACTCGCCGTTGGTGGGGGTTCAGTTATTGATGGCACAAAATTTATTGCCGCCGCTGTTCCTTTTCCTGGTGATCCATGGGATATTCTGGCAAAAAAAGCGCCTATTTCGTCTGCCCTACCACTGGGTGCAGTACTAACTTTACCTGCCACTGGTTCTGAAATGAATGGTGCCTCAGTAGTTACCAAGTGGGAAACTCGTGAGAAACTTTATTTCGGTAGTCCACTCGTACTACCTCGTTTTTCAGTGCTTGATCCAGAAACAACTTTTTCATTACCACCTCGACAAATTGGTAATGGCATCGTGGATGCGTTTACCCATGTTATGGAACAGTATTTGACATATCCTGTGAATGCACCGTTGCAGGATCGGATGGCAGAATCAATCTTACAGACTTTAATTGAAGTAGGGCCCAAAACTCTAGCAAACCCAACAGATTATGAAGCACGGGCTAACTTTATGTGGTGTGCAACGATGGCATTAAACGGATTAATCGGTGCTGGTGTCCCGCAAGATTGGTCAACGCATATGATTGGTCACGAATTAACTGCATTACACGGGTTAGATCACGGTCAAACTTTGGCGATCGTGCTTCCCAGTGTGATGCTATTTAAGCAATCTGCAAAACGGGAAAAGCTATTGCAGTATGCAGAGCGAGTTTGGAGAATTGTTGAGGGTGATGAAGTGCAGCGAATGGCTGAAGCGATTGCCAAAACCAGATTCTTCTTTGAATCTGTGGGTGTTTCAACTCGTTTATCAGCTTATGGAATTAACTCCAATGATATTCCTGCTGTCAGTAATCATCTAGAGGTGAGAGGAACGATCGCACTAGGCGAGCATCAAGATATTGGCTCGGCGGAAGTTCAACAAATTCTCGCTCTAAGCATTTAAGAATTCAAATCTTCGTACAAAAAACGCATCTGGAATGGCAGACTCTCTTCCTGGCAGCAAGCGGTGACGGATGCGAGATTCAGTGACCCAGACAGTTTGCCCCGCGACTGTCAGATTTACAGGTGATTCCAAACCGCTTGCCAAAGTTTCGATTGTTTTTGGAGTTTTGCTGTCCAAAATATTTCTGATTCGGAGCAAGCGACCATTGCCGCTAGAGATTGCGCCTTCAGTGATTAGCAGTGAACCATCGGGTGCAAACTGCATTCCATCGGGATTCTCTAGCGGTCGTGGCAGATAAATCGCCTCCACTTTCGAGCTACCTTGTGCCTGTGGACTTACTTTCAACAACTTGCCGTCTGAGAAGATCCCCACAATCAGAACACCGTTGGCAGCGCGGGCAATGCCGCCTAGCCCAATCTGACGAGAGCGAAACAGCTCATTCTCTGCCCAGACCCTCAGTTGTGTGGTTCCAGGCGCAAGGTAATGAATGCGCGGACGAGAACTATCGGTAACATAAACACCGCCGTTAGTATCCACTGCGATGTCGTTACTAAAGCCGCCATCGGGCATGGGAACCACTTGTAGGACTTTAGCGGTGCGGGTATCGATCGCAAAAATCCGATGAGAACGACGAGTTATCTGACCATCGGCACCGCGAACACCAAGAAAATCGGGCGAGGCTCCCCAGAGAATGCCTCGTTGCTCATCCAGACGCAAACTGGTTGCGGCAAAAATCTCGTTTGTTCCAGGAAAGAAAACTTCTGTCTTACCGTTTGGGGTAATTCGTAAAATTTGTCCACTGGTGACAGAACCAACATACAGTGTGCGATCGCGGATTAGTTAATTGTTTCTCTCCCTAGGGTGACAAAATAGGAATAACACAAACAGATTCACCCCCACTTTCCAATGATTCTGTTAAAGCTGCGAGAACTTTGACTAACTCTGTACCGACCCAACCAGAAGAAACGGTTGAAGGAGTGTTGGTGAGGATAGAATGTAAAAAGCGATCGCATACTCGTTGTAGTGGTTCACCTGGTTCTATGTCCACTATTTCTTGTTGTTGATTTGTGGGGATAAATTGATTTCCTTGGCGTTCAAATTCACCATGAAGCAAAGTTAAAGGTGCTTTTTGTTGCATTTCATCAAATATTAAACTACCACGACTACCAACTACCCCAAGTCGTCTAGATTTATCTTGATTCAACCAACATAGATGAATATAAGCTTGAAAGCCATTAGGATAGAACAAAGTTACCCAAACCAAATCAGCTAAACCCGAAGAGACGACCCATCGGGTCGTCTCTACACTCTCATCCCCCCATCCTCCTGTATCATCTGGTTGTAACCAAACTGTACCTGTGGCTTGTACTTTTATCGGAGATTGATTTAACCAATTATTAAAAATTGCAATATCATGAATAGCTAAATCCCAGAGTGCATCAACATCTTGACGAACTGGGCCTAAATGTGTGCGAGCAGCATAACCATAACGTAAATCACCTAGCTTACCACTACTAATTATAGATTGACCTTTTTCTACTGCTGGATGAAATAAATATGTGTGATCTACCATTAATTGTTTATTTTGATACTCTGCCAATTGACACAGTTCTAAACATTCGGTTGGGTTGAGAGTTAAAGGTTTTTCTGCCAAAACATGAAAACCCTCTTTTAGAGCATCTTTGATTAATGGATAATGGGTACTAGCAGGAGTGGCGATCGCAACTGCTGTCAAAGATAATTGTTTACAAACTTCCCAGTGAGTTGTTAAAACTACTTGGTCATCTAAATTAAATTGCTCTTTGATTGCTGCTAATCTTTCTGGGTTTGGATCTACTACAGCAACAACACTTGCTTGAGGATGTATTAGAAAATTCCGCAGTAAATGTACACCCCAGCGTCCAGCACCTATAACAGCAATATTAATTTTAGTAGTCATTTCGCGAACAGTTACAATGAGTAAAAGTTTAATTCCTCATTCATAACTCTCGCTTCAGGATTTTTCCTGAGGAGGTAAGGTAAAAAAAGCTACTTTAGCCGCAGATTGCTCAGCAGCTTTGATAGAACGCCCTTTACCTTCGCCTAACTTTTTTCCATGAAGCCAAACCTCAGCGATGAAGCGTTCTTCATTTTGCTGTGGTTGGCTGACTTCTACAACTCGATATTCAGGTAAAATTTTAAAGTAAGCTTGAGTCCATTCTTGGAGAGCGGCTTTATAATTAAGTCTAGCTGGGTCAAGGCGAATTTCTGTAGCTAGTTCTTTAAAATAAGGGTCTAGCCAGGGACGTATAAGTTCTAAATTATTAGTACTTAAATAAAAAGCACCTAAAACGGCTTCCAGAGAATCTGCTAATCGCGTTTCTTTGCCAGCTTTATCAACGGTAGCACTCCCAGCCAAGAGTAGATATACATCAAAGCCATAAGAATCTGCTAATTGAGCCAGTATGCGATCGCTGACCAACACTGAACGAATGGCCGCAAAATCCCCAACAGGACAATCAGGATAATTTTCCCACAAAATTAAAGCTGCAACCAGACGTACCACCGCATCACCAACAAACTCCAATTGCTCGTAATTAGCATCCGAAACAGTAGGATGTGTCAATGCCATGTCTAGCAATTGCCACTTAATAGGTGCTTGTGCTGGCAGACCTAATTTTTGTACTAAGGTTTCTAGCTGTCGTTGACGACGAGGATAAAGCACGGTAATTACATAACAAATTAATTGTAGAGACGTTCTAGTAGAACGTTTATAGAAGAGAGAGAGTCGGACATAAGCCGGGTTCTGTTTTTTGACAATCTTGCGATTACAAAAGGTAGTTATCTATCTGGGACGGCTGTTACCAGACGCCTCAAGCGGCTCTACAATAGCGGAACTGGTAAAAGACCAACCATAGTTCCTTTGGCCTTGCTCCCAACCGGGGTTTACCGAGCCAACACCTCTCGATGTTGCTGGTGCGCTCTTACCGCACCTTTGCACCCTTACCAAAAGAAGGTAGAAGTTAAAAGAAATTTTTGTCTTTTACCTTTTTACTTTTACCTTTTTCGGCGGTATCTTTCTGTGGCACTATCCTCACGCTCGCACGCACTGGACGTTATCCAGCAAGTCTGGTCTTTAGGGAGTCCGGACTTTCCTCAAACCAGTCACTACAACTGGTCTGCAACCACCTGCGCCTACTCTCTCCCATGTCTAGTTTAGTCTGGGATGGATTGCTTGGGGAGGTTCTACTTCTTCTTATTCCACGGTAAAGCGTACCACCAAGGAAGTTTGCGAATAGTGAAAGGACAGTTAATAATACAAACAGGTGGTATTTCTCTACCAGGAGTTAAACCTACACGTAACTCAGATATTCTTAAGACTAGTTGTAGGGAAAACTTAAGTTCCTTCCTTCTAATCATAAAATCTTTGTATAATTTTCTCATAGGTTTAAGTGGAGATTTTTCCAATCCAGCAATATCTACTAAAGCTTTGCTAGGAGAATAAATTCCACTGTCTTTGTCTATCTGATATACGTCTTCTGCTGAAACTGATGCTCCTAATGTTTTAGTAGGAGCAACAAGACTTGGACTTTGGGGTACTGCTAAGTCACGGGTTACGTCTGGTGATTTTCGGATGACTCTACGGGATTGTTTATTATGTTCAACGACGAATGAACAGTTATCCCAGTCGATATACACAGCCAAATTCTGAGACTTATTTTCTACGCTTACCGATAATTCTTTGAGTTCAGCTAATTCGTAAGATGGACTCAATTTAAAAGAAATACCAACATCACTTTCTAATTCTTCTTGTTTAAGTTGGTCTTCCATAACTGCTTTTTCAAAGATAAATTTAACTTTATCGGCAATGTCGTCTATCATCAGGTTCAAGATATAACTAACGCCGATGATGTAAAGTGTTAAGTAAAATAAATCACTACTGTCCATAATTTAAACTATGTACCTCCTATTAATTAATAAATAAATCCATTTTATTTGCGTTTAATCGTGGAAGCGTTTTCTAACCAGCCACGCTGTTTAAAATAGAATAGCAGACCGACACCGATACCTGCCATTACTGCTACACAAATAAAATAACTCCATTGCCATTTTAACTCTGGCATATTTTCAAAATTCATTCCATATACACCAGCAATAAAAGTTAAGGGAATAAAAATGGATGAAATCACAGTTAATAATTTCATGATTTCATTCATCTTATTACTTAAAGCTGATAAATAAACATCCATTAAACCTGCTGTGAGTTCGCGGTATGTTTCTACCATATCTATCACTTGTACTGCATGGTCGTAACAGTCTCTGAGGTAAATCCGTACGTCTTGACTAATTAAGTCACCGCTGTCTCTAATTAATGAATTTACTGCGTCCCTTTGAGGCCAGATAGCACGACGCAGTTCTAATAAATCTCGTTTGATTTGATATATTTTTTGTAATGTCTCTGGTGTTGGATTAGCTATAACTTCATCTTCTAAGTCTTCTATCCGCTCACCATAACGCTCCAACACTGGGAAAAAACCATCAATAATTGCATCTAACAGCGTGTAAGCTAAATAATCTGCTCCTTGTCTGCGAATAATTCCTTTACCTTTTTCAATGCGCGATCGCACTGGATTAAAACAATCATGTTTGGATTCTTCTTGTACTGTTAACAAATAGTGTCTGCCTAACACTAAACTTACTTGTTCTTTATGAAAACCACATTTTTTTTTCTTTGGTATAACCATTCGAGCAATGATTACTAATTGGTCTTCATAGTCCTCTATTTTTGGTCGCTCTTGGAGATTAACTACATCTTCTAATACTAGCGGATGTAAATCAAAAACTTTTTTCATTCTCCGCCAGATTTGTGTATTACCCAAACCTTGAACATCTACCCAAGAAACAGATTCAGTATCTAAATAGGATTTACATTCTTCAGGTCTTTTAATTTGTGTTTGGGTGAAAGTATGTTGGTTATAATCCATCAAACGAATAAATGGATACTGAGCATCTTCATCAAAGTTAAGCTCTCCAGGTAATTGACCTGGTTCATGATAATACTCTTGTATATTTGATTCGTCTTCTGTATCTTGGATTTCGTGTAAATTCTGCATTGGCTCTAGCTAGTATACTTCTTTTTTTTTTAATTTTTTCGGAAAACTTCTAAATTTTTTGAAATTAATACTCATCAGTTCATGGATAAAATAAGTATAGATTATCTTGCTAGTAAAAAATAGTCAAAACCCATGAATGTATGTGCTTACCTTTTATGCTTATTCACTTTGTCATAATACAAGTAAATTGGTGAGAACAGGATAGCACCCTAGCTCTAAAAAAAATCTATACTAACTAATTATTAGTAGTTAAAAATTTCTTCACCCTCTGAACACGTACCACATCCTCATCTTATTTACAAAGCGCATAATATCATGTTTACTTAATTAATAAACTTATAACCTAGGGAAGAATCAGAAATACTGGTATAAACTATAACTTAATTTTATAAACTAACACTCCCGAAAGCAGGGTAAAAATTCCACAATTTTTCCAAAATTACCTCAAGGGTACTTGTAGATAATATTAGTAGTAATAAATACTTTCCTTGCTGCCAAAGTAATAAAAGTATCTTTGTTGTATATTTTTACACTAGTATATAATATACTGCCTGAACTGAAAACAAATTGTATTACGTTCCTACCTTACACGCTTAAAAATCCAGGAGAATCTAAATGCAAGCACAATCTACCTTGCCAGGCGATGGAGTTCTTAAAAGTAATAGTAGTTCAACTACTATAGTTAATATTCGTTCTGGTCCTTCAACCAATAATAGTGTTAAACGTCAAGGCAAATCTGGAGACCCGGTAAAAGTTTTGGAGAAGACCAAGCCTGCTAATGATACACGTAGTTGGTACAAGGTTAAATATGGTAATGGATCAGATGATATTGGTTGGGTACGTGAAGATGTGATTCAACTAGTTGAGAAAAATCCATCTGATGCATCGACTTTACTTTATTTTGCTACTGATACTAAGACGGTTAGGGTTTACACTGAGCAGGGACAAATTTTTATGAATGTCTATGATAACCGTTCAGAACTAACTGAGTTAAACTCTGCACCTGCTGCTAGAGTACCAAGACTAGAAGCGACCATTAAATGGAACAGTTTCATTGCAATTAAAGATAGATTTGCCTACTCTGCTAGATTTATTCCTTTTGGTGAAACAGAATTGATTATTAGCGGTAGGAATGATGGAGTTGTTACCTTAAGACAAAACGGTTTCCGTTCTTCAGGTACTGAGTATCAACGAGATTAGGTTTATAAGTATGTTGGAGTGAGCGATCGCTTGTTAGCCAGATATCGGACATTACAATACAGCTAACAAGCGTTAATGTAAAAAGCGCTGAAGATGCTTTCCTATGGTTGTTGATTTTGCTGTAATTGCTGCACTTGCTCAACAGTTAAATTTGTAGTGCGTGCAATTAAGTCAATGCTCATTCCTTCCTTTAACAGATTTAAAGCAATCTTTTGTGCTTCTTCCTCTCGACCTTGGGCTATACCTTGGGCTATACCTTGGGCTATACCTTGGGCTAAACCTTGGGCTAAACCTTTGGCTAAACCTTTTTCCTGTGCTTGTGCTTCAATTTCTTGATAAATTACAGATTCTCGCATAATATCACTCCGCAAAACACGGTTAATCAACTCTTTCTCTAATACTAACCCAGCTAAAATAGCTACGGATGCTGCAACGTTGCTTTGCTGTCTTGGGTCTGTAATCTGATCTATTTCTTGGGCAACTTGTTGTAAAGTCTGAGTGCGATTGTTAGTTTGACTCAAGGTTGCGAATGGTAATAGTCCAGGATACTGCAAAAACGGGTCTGTTTTTTGCTCCCACATCCGAATTACCTCAAACTCATGACGAGTTCGCGTTAAATTAAAGCTATTTTGCTGTACTAATTCGGAAGAAGTTTGTTGAAGATAAATCACAAATTGAAACATTTCTTTATCGGGGAAGCGACGATACCCACGTAGACGGTAATCTGTCATCCGAAAAGGAATGTCTGGTTTGGGCAAAGTTTGAAATTCTAGATGAAGTATATTCTCATCTGATTGCAGCAATATTATGGCATCGGCTCGTATTGGTTCTAGGGAAAGTTCTGATGGGCTTAACCTTGTAAAGTTTATGTTTTTTCCTAATAGCCAGTTGGCAAAGTTTGTAGAGAAATTTTCAGCCAGAAATTTACAGACGTTATCAAACATGAAATTGTATGAGATGCACTGGATTATATCAAGGTGTGATGGAAGCGGCGAACAACCAATATAAATTAGGGCGAACGGTTGTTCGCCCCTACAATGGTTAAAAATTGGATCAGATGGTGGGTTACATCATTCCCATACCACCCATACCACCCATACCGCCCATACCACCCATACCGCCCATACCGCCCATATCAGGGGCTGCGGCTTTTTTCTCTGGCTTCTCAACTACGATCGCTTCTGTGGTTAGAACCATACCCGCGATGGAGCCAGCATTTTGTAGTGCAGAACGAACGACTTTGGCAGGGTCAATAATTCCAGCATTAATTAAATCCTGGAATTCACCTGTAGCAGCGTTGTAACCGATGTTCAAATCGCTTTCTTTGACTCTAGCTACAATCACAGAACCTTCAGCACCAGCGTTATCTACCATCTGGCGTAGAGGTGCTTCTAAACTGCGAGCAATAATTTCTGCACCTATTTTTTCTTCGGGATCAAGGTTGTTCTTAATCTCATCTACCTTTTTAGATAGATGAATCAAGGTTGTACCACCACCAGGAACAATACCTTCTTCTACGGCTGCTTTGGTTGCATTTAATGCGTCTTCAATCCGTAATTTCCGGTCTTTGAGTTCGGTTTCGGTTGCTGCACCTACCTTGATAACTGCTACACCGCCTGCTAGCTTAGCAATGCGTTCTTGCAGTTTTTCTTTATCGTAGTCAGAATCGCTTTCATCTAGTTGTTTGCGAATTTGCCCAATGCGTTTTTGGACTTCGCTCTTACCTTCATCACCAGCAGCAACGATGGTGGTGGTTTCTTTGTCAATGGTAATCTTCCGTGCTGTACCCAACATTTCCAAAGATGCGGTGTCTAAGCTTAAACCGATTTCTTCAGAAATTAATTGTCCACCAGTTAAAACAGCAATATCTTCTAACATTGCTTTGCGGCGATCGCCAAATCCAGGGGCTTTAATCGCGCATACTGTTAGTACACCACGGGCTTTATTGACCACTAATGTTGCTAAAGCTTCTCCATCTACATCTTCAGCAATAACTAGTAAAGCTTGACCTGAACGAGCAACTTTTTCTAACACTGGCACTAAATCTTGGATAGTGCTGATTTTCTTATCAGTGATTAGAATCCGGGCGTTTTCAAACTCTACTGTCATCCGTTCGTTGTTGGTGATGAAGTAGGGTGAAATGTAACCTCTGTCAAGTTGCATCCCTTCAACAACTTCTAATTCTGTTGTCAGAGATTTAGACTCTTCTACAGTGATTACACCGTCTTTAGTCACTTTCTCCATCGCTGAAGCTAGCATTCCACCAACTTCTTCGTCGTTACCAGCACTAACTGTGGCAACTTGAGCGATCGCACTACCTTCTACTGGCTTAGCCACCTTGGCAATTTCCTTTACCAAAGCTTCGATAGTTTTGTCCATACCTCGTTTAATAGACATGGGGTTACTACCAGCGGCAACATTTTTTAAGCCTTCCTTAACCATTGCTTGAGCCAAAACAGTAGCGGTAGTTGTGCCATCTCCAGCCACATCTTTAGTTTTTGAGGCTACTTCTTGGAGTAATCTCGCGCCAGTATTTTCCAGAGGGTCTTCTAGTTCAATTTCTTTGGCAACAGTGATACCATCATTGACAATCTGGGGTGCGCCAAATTTCTTCTCTAGAAGAACGTTACGACCTTTTGGTCCTAAGGTAATTTTCACAGCATCTGCAAGGGCATTAATACCTCGTTCTAATGCCCGCCGTGATTCATCATCAAAAGCTACTATCTTAGACATACATTCGTATCCCTAGCGGTTCCTGTTTTACAATTTAGCACTCACTGTCCAAGAGTGCTAATGTTTGAAGATTCTTAGGTTACAAATGAAAACAAAAAAATTGATTAATATACAGGAGATGTTCACTATGGACATCCTCACTTATAAGTAAAATCGGGAGATGAATCTGTACAACTCCCTTCAGACCCTTGGGATTGCCGATCCACGCGGTACCGGCTGGTTGGCAGTAGTGTTCACCTTTTTATTGGCTTGGCTGATTACGTGGCGTATGATGCCTACGGTACGTAAATTTGCCTTAAAAGTAGGTTGGGCAGACCAACCGAATGCACGACGATTAAATCGAGAACCCTTACCAAACGCGGGGGGTTTAGCTATTTACGCAGGAGTTATTACTGCTGTTGTCGTAGCAACTCTTCTGCGACCAATAGAACTCCAAACAGTGTTAGCACAGGTGCTAACTATTCTGCTAGGGGGTTCCATATTAGTTTTGGTTGGCTTCATTGACGACCAATTTGGCTTATCCTCCTCTGTACGGATGTTAATTCAAGTAGTCACTGCACTATTACTAGTCGCCAATGGCATCATTATTGAAGTGACTTTGGGCACACCTATTGACTATATATTGTCGATTTTATTGACAGTATTTTGGGTAGTAGGTATTACCAACGCCATTAACTTAATGGATGGTATGGATGGTTTGGTGGGAGGGGTAGGTTTTATTACAGCAATGAGTTTGTTGGCAGTCTCTGCCCAAATTCCTAACCGCGCTGCGGCAACATTAGTTTTAGCAGCTTTAGCGGGTGCGGCTTTAGGCTTTTTACGCCATAACTTTCATCCCTCCCGGATCATTATGGGTGATGCTGGCGCATACTTTTTTGGATATGTGTTAGCTGCTACGACAATACTCGGAAACCTCCAAGTAAATACAGTGTTTACTTTGATACCTCCAGTATTATTTCTTTTGTTGCCATTGCTAGATACTACACAAGTAATCATCAGGCGATTGATGGCGGGTAAAAACCCCCTCAACACACCAGGTAAAGACCATTTGCATCACCGTTTATTGGCTATGGGATTTTCTCAACGTCGTGCTGCGTATACCTTATGGTCAATTGCCTTGGTATGCAACTTTCTGGCTATGAGAATTCAACATATGTCACTACTACAAATGCTAGTTACAACTGCCAGCATTATTATTTTCTTAGGCTTTACCGTCTGGCAGAAGATCAGAGAAACTTGAGGAGAGTGCGGGG
>Ga0224723_1001202_pt1 | contig 16119 bp, 12 predicted proteins | sample Balambano_FR2_Me_FD_161647 | JGI IMG/M metagenome (GOLD analysis project Ga0224723, IMG submission 161647) | Freshwater sediment microbial communities from Lake Towuti, South Sulawesi, Indonesia - Balambano_FR2_MetaG | ecosystem: Environmental > Aquatic > Freshwater > Lake > Sediment | place...
GGTTTGGGGCGATCGAGTCATTGTTAACCGGGCGAGTCGGAGTCACAGATGTTTCCGGTGCCGATATCGCTGGTTGAGGTGCGACTGATTGAAGCGCGATTGGTTGAGGCGCGATTGGTTGAGGCGCGATTGGTTGAGGCGCGATTGGTTGAAGCGCGATCGTGCCTGCTGATGTCACCGCACTCATCGGCTGAGCAGAGTTTGACGAGCTGGGGACTATCACAGATTCCAGTCCATCCCGATTCAAAAAATTGAGCCAGGCGCTGAGCTGAGCTGGCGTTTGACCGGGCACCCGCTCTAGCACCACAAACGGCTTGTCGTCTTCTTCAAAGTAATCTTGAATTCTGGCGATCGACGTTGACTCATCACGAGCGTGACGGCGCACTTCAGCGAGAAACTGCTGCTTAAGCTGGGCAAACCGGGGATGCTGCCGCAGACTATCGTTGAGCGTTTGGATCACCACAGACTGAGCTAAAAAACGATGAGCTGCCTGATAAGTGACGCTGAAATCACTCTGATAGAGAGTTGCTTCAATCAGGTACTTGCCGTTCTGGAGCGTTGAACCAGCGGTCATCATAACTCTGCTGCGATCGTACTAGGTCGTCCTGCCTATCCTACCGCTTTTGGGAATGAGCAGGGAAACACAGTCAGCAATTGACTGGTGCTGCTTGAACTGCCCCACGCCTGCTGCGTCCACTGCATAAAGCGCTGCAAATTCCGATCGCAGCTCCTTCTGCCTGAGCATTTTTTCTCACTCCTATATTTTTAATCCCCAACATGACCCCAATATCGGGGATGAGCAAGTGTGAGACGAAATCGATAGGTGGTCGGGCGTGAAGCTGGAAAGGACAGTAGAATCGAGGCTATAGCTCACTATTGCTCCAGGTAGCGATGGTTCCTTCGCACAAGCAGTGGGCGATCGATCCAATCTACATCGAGCAGCACAACCAGCCAGGATTGCCCAGAGAAGTGGTGCCGACGATGACATATCAACTACATCAATGGATGAGTGCTAATTGATTGAGCCACTCCCACGGCTAAAAGCACGTGGGATTCAGGCTTCAGACAGGGATTGCAAGAGTGCGCTTGTCTGACATCCCCTAAGCCTCTGGTTGAACTCCCAACCCGTTTGATATTTAGCGCAGCATTCTCATCTCGGTCGTTCTCCGCATGGCAGGACAGACAGCGCCACCGACGAATCGACAAGTCCAAGCTGTCTAAAACATGACCGCAGTGCGAACAGGTTTTAGAACTGGGGTACCACGGGCTGATAAACACAACTTGCTTATCTTTCTTCTTGGCAACCCATTCGAGAATGCTGAGAAACTCACCGAATGCCAAATCGCTAATCTTGCGTCCCCAGAGACGCTGCATCCCTTTGAGATTCAACGTCTCAAAGCCCAAAACATCGAAGCGGTTTGTCAGGTCGTGAGCTAACTTCCAGAACTAATCCCGTCGCCGATTCGCCACGTCCTCATGCTTTCGTGTCAGATTCAGACGTGCTTTTTCTCGACTCCGTGACCCTTTGACTTTGCGAGAAAGTTCCCGACTGGCTTTCTTGATGACGGTCTCTCGCTAACTCCTCGCCAGCGTCTGCTCGACCTCACCCTGCGTTCTCAGTAGGGCAGCCAGTTTGCGTCGCATCAGGATGCCTGGCTTATCAGTCAACATGTGCTGTTCCTGGCTGGGGGTGAGGGGCACGTCGTAATCGGTCGTTTCCAGAATGGTTTGATCTTCAAGCGTCACCTGGCGATCGAACGCCACCACATCAGCGGCTTTGACTTCTGCCTCCGTGTCATTTCTCAGGCAAAACTGCACAATCTGTGACGTGGTGTCATTGACAGGCGTAGCCGTGTTGACAATGATGTGAACCAAGCCATTGGGGTAGGCAATGCGGAGCTTGCAGGTGAAAGGCAAAAACCAGTCCATATCCATTGTGCGAACGGTGCCGGTCTGCTCCATCTTCAGGTTCTGCTGTTGCAGGGGTGGGTTGACCACACCCAACACGGCTCTGAGATGAATGCCGCGATCGGTTTCGGTGATCTCCATTACGTCGGGCACCGGATGATCGCTGCTGCCAAACGTTTTTGGGTGGACGAACGTGGGATGGGCTGTGTCAAACTCATTCTCCATTACCCGCAGTCCGGCGCAGCGCCACGGCTCATAAAATTCTTGAATCAAACGAAAGCGAGGGTCAGCCGCTTCTGGCAAATCAGGAATATCAGCGAGCGGCTCTCCCAGACAAACCCAAACGTAGCCATAGCGTTCGTGACAGCGATAGCTCGCAACACAATAGCTGGCAGGAATCGAACTATCAGGAATTTGTGGCACCCACACACAGGCTCCGGTGCGATCGAACCGCCAGCCGTGATAGGGACAAACCACCGTGCCGTCAATCACCGCCCCGATCGAGAGCTGCGCCGAGCGGTGACAGCAGCGGTCTTGCAGTGCCGCAGGTTGCCCCTGCTCGTCACGCCACAGCACAAGTTTTTGACCCAGCAGCTCAAACGATCGCGGCTCGGCTGCTAATTGCTGTGCCGGAATCACAGGATACCAGAATCGCCGCAGAACAGGCTGTTGAGTGACAAGCATCGCGGTACGAAGGCTACGACAACGGCACTTTACAGTCACCCACATTTTTCGATCGCACACTGTCAACTGGGCTACGAAGTGAGACGATCGCCCTCAATGTAGTTCAGTCATATCTGGACTGAGACACCGCCCATCAAAGGCTCACGAGTCGGCAGCGAACAGAAACCGTTGATCTCACGTTTCAGAAGACGAGGATGCGGCGATCGATCGGCGGAGATCAGCCCTGAATTGTCCCTGTTCCACAATGCCGCTGATCTGAAAATTGGCATCAAAAATCGTCAAATTTGCCAGATAGCCCGGTGCTAAATAGCCCAGCTCATCATCAATGCCCAACAGGTGAGCAGCATCACTGGATGCCATCCGCAGCGCTTCAGACAAAGGAATGCCGACGTGACGTACACAGTTTGCCACTGCCTCGATCAGGCTGAGTGCAGAACCGCCCAGCGTGCCATCGGCAGAAACACATTTGCCGTTTTGATAAAACACTTGCTGACCGCCGATCGCAAACGACGGTATTTGCGTGCCAACCGGAGCAGTTGCGTCAGTCACCAGCACCAGCTTGTTCTGTTTGAGAATTTTGGCAAGCCGAAGTGAGGCAAAGTGAACGTGATGTCCGTCTGCAATCACGCCTGCAACCACATCCGGGCGATCGAAAACTGCGCCGACCAGCCCCGGACTGCGTCCCAGCCAGGGAGACATCGCGTTAAACAGGTGCGTCACCATCCGCACGCCTGCATCAAATCCTGCCATTGCCTGCTCATAGCTGGCATCGCTGTGTCCGGCAGCAACGATGATTCCCTGAGCTGCGAACAGCCGGATATCGTCGGGTTCTACCAGCTCTGGCGCAAGCGTTATCAGCCGAACTGTTTCCCGACCCGACTTTGCAATTTTTTCCAGCATCGGGCGATCGGGCGGGCGAATGTAAGACTCGTTGTGAATGCCTTTACGCTTCGGATTGAGATAGGGTCCTTCCAAATGAAGTCCCAAAACATTGTCGCGACGACGCTGACGATAAGCGTTAACCAATTCGATCGCCTGCACCATGTCTCGATCGGCGGTGGTAATCAGGGTGGGGAGAAAGCTGGTTGTGCCGCTTCGCAAATTGGTTTGGTGCATTTGGTCCAGCGTGGCAGTCGTAATCGCGTCGTTAAACATCACGCCACCGCAGCCGTTAAGCTGCAAATCGATGAATCCCGGTGCTACAGAATCACCGTCTAAATCGACCAGACGGCAGTTTTCGCTTAACGTTGACGACTTGATGATATCGACAATTCTGTTGCCGTCAATCAAGATGGCATGGTGAGTGAGCGTTTGGTGCCCGGTGTAGAGCGTGCAGTTCGTCAGCGCGTACATGCGTTTATTTTTTTGTTTTCTTTTGTATCTTTAAAGTGGGACTGTTTTGTTCCAGCGCTTTGAAATATTTGACGGTTTTTACCTTGAGTTCTAGCGTGGCATCTTCATCGCAGACCATAATGCTGCGGGGATGTAGCTGTAGGGCAGAAATTGTCCACATGTGGTTCACTCCGTTCTCGATCGCATGGTGCAGTGCAATCGCTTTGCTGTATCCCTGAGCTAAAATCAGTACTTCGCGGGCATCCAGGATAGTGCCAACTCCCATAGTCAGTGCACAGTCTGGCACGTTGTTCATGTCGTTGTCAAAAAAGCGAGCGTTTGCCAGTTTTGTGCTGTGGCTAAGCGTTTTGATGCGCGTGCGAGACCCCAATGAGGAACCAGGTTCATTAAACGCGACGTGACCATCTTCTCCTACGCCGCCAATCAATAGTTCAATGCCTCCATAAGCGTGAATCTGGTCTTCATAGGTTTGACACTCCGCATCGATATCAGCCGCGTTGCCGTTCAGTAGATGAATCTGTGTACGGGGAATGTCAACGTGATTGAAGAAATTGCGGTTCATGTAAGCGTGATAGCTTTGCGGATGGGTTTCTGGGAGACCCACGTATTCATCCAGATTAAAGGTAACGATGTGTCGAAAACTCAACGCTGCTTTGTAATGAAACTCAACGAGCTTTTGGTACAGTTTGGCGGGTGTGCCTCCGGTTGGCAATCCCAAGACAAAGGGGCGATCGACGGTCGGAGCAAACTGCTCGATTCGCTGCCTGACATAGCAGGCTGCCCAATTTGCCACAGCATCGGCAGACTCGCAGATAATCAAGCGCATTCCACTGGTTCTCCTGCCGCGCGCAGGTCTGAGCAACAATTCTGCTATCGAAACTGCTCCTGCCGATATCTTTCGAGAATCGACAGCGTGTATGCTTGAATCGACGGATACTCTGTGCCGTTATAGTACTGCGGGGCAGTGGAATTGTACCAGTCGGCTCTGCCACTGTACCAGCGGCTTGCTACCATTCGCACGGCGGTGTCTTTGTCGCCATTGGCGGCGATCAGAGCGTCCTCCCAGTACTGCGTGAGCTTGTGATTGAGAACGGTGAGCTGAAGGTCAGGGTGGGCTAAAAACTCTTCGGGGGTCAGCGCATAGCCAAGGGCATCTTTGCTCCAGGGAGCCACATTTTCTGGCATTACCTGTCCATAGCCAAGGGCACCACTATCAGGGTTGACAGCGCTGAAGTTGCCCGCGCTTTCTTGCCCAATAATCGATCGCCGCAGCGCAACGACATCGCTGGAGTCGATCGCATAATTTCCCTGAGCCAGTCTCAGCATCGTGGGCAGAATCACGCCCAAAATCAGCAGCAGCAGCAGGCTGTTGATAATACATTCTGTCAGCTTTTTACCGGCTTCCCAAAAGCCGTGGAGCACCGAGGGCTGTTCTTTAGAGGGTGGGTCAGCGTTAATTGGAGGAGCCATTGTGCGGCGGTTATCATTCTGATGCTTGAATTCAGGCTGTCTCTGTTCTTTGGAAGTTTTAACATAAACTTTGCAAAACAGAGCACAACCGCGAAAAATTGCCTTCCACCCCCCTGTGTTCAGTCGAGCGGCAGACCGGTTTCACCTACTTCCAGCCGCACCACTTCTGCGGGTACAACGCCAGTCGGTGGAGGCAGAAACATGCCGCCGTTGGTGACCACATAAATTCCCGTTTGATCGCCTGCTGCCCGACCAAACGCAACCGCTGTGCTGCCAATTACACCCTGCTCGGCTTGGGCGATCGTGGTGATTTCGCCATCTGGCGAAATGCGAACTACGCTATTGTAAATGTGGGTTGAGCCATACAGATTGCCTGCTGCATCAAAGGCAAAATCGTCAATATTGGTTTGCTCAACAAAAATTTCGGGTTCGCCTGCTGCGCCCTGCGCGTCAATCGGGATTCGCAGCATCAGCATCTGCTGAGTGTTAGACGCATAAAGCGTGCCCTCAAATTGCTTCAATCCATTGACGGCTGGAACCACGCTGTCTGCCGAACTGCGAGCGAGCAGCGGATGCTCTAGCCAGATACGCGCCGATCGCTCACTTAAATCGAATTCCCAAATAGCCCCGCGATAAGAATCGGCAATCAGATAGCGATCGTCTGCCAGCGGTGTGATGCCGTTCAAAAACATGGCATCCGGCAGCGTCGCCAGCGTTTCCACCCGTTGGTCAGGCAAAACTTGAAAAATCGTGGGGACGTTACTCTGGTTCCATCCGCTAACGAGCAGCGCCCCGTCTGAGGTCAGCGCCAGCCCCGCGACTTTGCCTGCGAGGGTGGCATAAACCGATGGGGTGCCGTTAACCGGCAGGCGAATAATTTCACCGGCTTCGTGGCTGGTGATGAACAGTGTTCCGTCTGGCGCGACTGCAATATTCTCCAGAAAGGTATTCGTGGGAAAGGTGGCAATCTGGCGATTGGGCACGAGTTCCACCGGCGCCCCTGCAAAAATTGCTGGTAGCTCCTGAGCAAATGCAGGTTGGAAGGACAGCACAAGAGTGCTACCCCATCCGCCGATCGCCGCTGTCAGCAACAGTCGTCTCATTCTTTTCATTTGAAATTTGTGAACGATTGCATCGTCCCTACTTTAGACTGAGGACGCAGCCCTGGCAATCCGACGTGCAGGGATGAGGAATGAACCAGACCCTGCCTCATCCTTAGCAGCACTGCGAAGGTTTGAGAGTGGTGTGCAACCGATCGCTTGACAATCTATCTGTTCATAGATAGATTAATATCATGAACGCGAAGCCAAACACTTCTGTAGAAACAGCAATCCTTGATGCCGCGCAAAACCTGGTTCAACAACGGGGTTTTAACGCCTTTAGCTACCGCGACCTCGCCGAGCAAGTAGGAGTCAAAACTTCGAGCATTCACTATTATTTCCCCAGCAAAGCTGATTTGGGTAGAGCGATCATGCACCGCTACACCGAAGAGCTACGGCAGATTCTGGCAGCGATCGAGGCGGAAACAACTGACCCTCGCCGTCGCGTGGCGCTGTTTATCGACGTTTTTGCAGCAACACTGCGATCGAAGGACAAACTGTGTTTGGGTGGCATGTTAGCATCAGACTTTTTGACGCTGCCCAGCCCCATACAAACAGAAGTTAAGGCGTTTTTTGTGATGACTGAAACTTGGTTAGCCAGGGTGCTCGCAGCCGGACAGCAAGTGGGAGTATTTCATCCTCACTCGCCTGAGGTCACGGCAAAAACGATGATCGGCACGCTAGAAGGTGCACTTGCAGCAGCACGGGCATTTGAGGATGAACAGCGATTCACTGATGCTGCTCAATGGCTGCAAACTATGCTGAAAGCGCTCTAGAATAGTTTCTTTCTGCTATCTATCTATTAATAGATAGATAGCTTCACCATACAACCTCACGGGAGCGATAACTATGCATCTCTCAATTCTGGGTACTGGAGCCGTTGGCAGTCGGTTAGGTCAACTGTTCGCACTGGCTGGACACTCAGTTTATTTCGGCTCTCGCAACCCCCAGCGAGCACGCACAGCGCTAGGAGCAGCAGTTCAGGTGGGCAGCTATGCCGAGGCTGTCCAGACCAGCAATATTGTAGTAATCGCTACACCCTGGGCAAACGATGCCACTGCCGAAGCGCTGCGGGCAGCAGAATCGCTAGCAGGTAAGATTGCGATCGACTGCACCAATCCACTTGCACCCGACTACCTGTCTAACATACTGGGACACACGACCTCTGCCGCAGAAGAAATCGCCAAGATGCTTCCGCAGGCAAAGGTCGTCAAAGCGTTTAACACCATTTTTGCCAGCAACCTGCAACCCGGTAAACAAACGATTGGCTCAGAAACCATTACTGGCTTCTATTGCGGAGACGATGCCGCTGCCAAGCAAACGGTGGCAGATTTAATCGCAGATGCTGGCTTTGAGCCGATGGATGTGGGCGAATTAAAAAACGCCCGCTATTTAGAGCCAATGGCACAACTCAATATTCAAATCGCCTATCGATTAGGGTATGGCACCGATGTCGCCTTCAAATACCTGTGTCGGGCAGCCAGACCCCAAAAGGATGAGAAGTGAAGGCTGAGAAAGTTTTAATTCAGCTTTCAGTCCTTCTTCAGCCTTTTCTAGGGGGGCTGTGACGATCGATTAAACATCGAGCCAACCAGAAGCCTGTCACCACACCGTAGCCCGCCCAGCCCAATCCATAGGAAACAGCGGTGGCAGTCTCTCCGTTTAAGCGGGTGGCGATCGTCTGACAAACCGCTGCACAAACCGCTGCGCCGATCGCTCCCTCTACAACTCCTGCCAAAACACTGACAGGAACCCACTGCGCGGCTCGATGCGCCCGCTGCCGCAGCACAATCCACTGACAGAGGCTAAAAATTGTCAGGGTGATGGGCTGATTGAGCACGTTTAACCACAGCACTTCCCAGCCGCCAATTTGTCCCAACAATCGCACTAGAGCATCAGCGATCGAACTTAAGCTCAGCATCAGAAAAATCCCCAAAAGCCAGCCTACGCTGCTCACCAACAGCCACAGCCGCGAAGACACAAAGCGACGCAGCATCCATCCCTGGATCACGCCGAGCACTACTCCGGTTAGCACCAGCGTTGCCATGAACTGAAACTGTCCGGCTTCGAGCACGCCGATTGCTGCGCCGCCCAGTCCGTTGGCGAGTGTCCACCAGAGCGGAAACCAGGCGGAGGGATGCAGAGAACCGCGTGGTTTTGTCGCCGAATTCTGTTTGGGCTGCTGCATGTCATGACTCCGCAAATTCCAGTCAAATTTTACTGAGAGAAGCGGGACTTGCTCATCACCGAGGCGCGATTGCCTAATTAGCAGTTTCGATGATGTGAAGATCGACTTGATCAAGCGATCTCAGCAGTTGGTCAATGAAAGAGCCTCGCAGCAAAATGCGCCAGCGCGACTTGCGCGATCGACCCAGCACTACCTGTGTGATGCGGTAGGATTTGACCACTTCGGCAATCTCTTCGGCAATGTTGTGACCGGATGTCCGCAAAAACTCACCCTCAAATTCACGGCACAGCCGTTCACAGGTTTCTAGATGCAGCGCTTCGGCTTTGGTGAGAAAGCGATCGGGATTATCGACATACAGACTGTAGAGTGGCGCATTCATGTAGCCCGAAATCCGCGCCCCGCGCCGCAGCAGTTTCAGAGAGTTTGGCTCAGTCGAAACGCACACCAGCACTCGTTCGTGAATGTTGCAGACGGGTCCGGCGATGTTGCCGTTGCCGTTGAGCCGGGTTGCTTCTCTGAGGCTATCTTCTTCAACGTTGTCTGCCACCTCGCGCAGCGCCAGCTCTCGCAGCGCAATCAAATTGCGACGTTGAAAAAAATTTTGCAGCGATTGCTCGATCTTTTCGGGCGCATAAATCTTGCCTTCTTGCAGGCGCTCCAGCAACGTTTCTGGTGTGACATCGACCACGATCACCTCATCGGCTTCTTCAAACAGGCGATCGGGAATGCGCTCTCGCACCACAATACCCGTAATCCGAGCGACCAGATCGTTGAGGCTCTCCAGGTGTTGAATATTGACCGTAGAGTAAACATCGATTCCGGCTGCCAAAATAATTTCGACATCCTGGTAGCGTTTCTCTCGCGGCGAACCGGGGACGTTGGTATGCGCCAGTTCATCGACCAGAACAAGCTGAGGTTGACGCGCCAGGATCGCATCCGTGTCCATTTCTGTAAACACTATGCCATCCTTAGTAAGCTGCCGACGCGGAACAATCTCTAAGCCCTCGGCTTTTCGAGCCGTTTCCTTGCGACCGTGAGTTTCGAGCAAGCCAATCACCACATCCACACCGTCTTGCTTCAGCAGATGGGCTTCATCCAGCATTTTGTAACTCTTACCCACGCCAGGAGCCATGCCGATAAAAATTTTGTGTTTGCCCCGGTGAGCTGGACGCAGGTAGGTGGGACCGAGGGAGACAGAAGAGTTATACATCTGGCATCAACTGTAGCGTCTACTGTGGCATCAACCGGAGGAGAGAATCCACACAGCCTGACTTTAGCAACAAGCCCAGTTAAACACCAGTGGCAACGGCGACATTTGCCGAACCTCGGCGCTCTTGACTCGCCGTTAAACGGCGATCGGCAGGAGCAGACCCCAGTTTAGAGCCATACAAATCGGCAAATCGCTTGAACAACCACATTGTTTCGTGACTCGACGTTTTGCCTGCGCGCACCAAACGATCGACGTTGCGCTCTGCCAGCTTGCGTAAGTATGGCAAATCTTCAAACAGCGTCAGACAAGAAGCGAAATGCAAAAGAACTTGCAGAATGGGTTTGGGCCACTCCAGATCGGTGTAGATATCGATGAACAGCTTGTGTTCGTTTTCATCCAAAGGTAAGGCGTTGAAGATAACCGTGATCCGCTTGCCACTGTAGACCGGGATGCTCAACTCAACCGTGTAGGGTGAGTGCAAAACCAAATCAACTTCGACGATCGGCTGCCGCCAAATTCTTAAAGGGTTGTAGGGCGAATCCAACATGGTTTGGAATTTGATTCTGCCACCGATCGCCGTTGGCTCGATGTCGCTGACACTGATCACTTTCAAATGATTCAAACTAAAGCCATGAATCGTTTCCAGATGCTTTAAGTTCAACAAGTGATAGATCTGACATTCGTAAGGAAAAGGCAGGATGTATTCCTGGCTAATCATATGCTGGTTGTGCAGCTCTAACATCCGCGCCTGACCTGCTTGTAAAAACACTGGATGGTGCGGAACGACCGCATCCTCTTGACAGCTTTGCAGCCTGCTAACGCTTTCGCTCTCTAAGCTTCGCTCAGGTTTCAAGTAGAGCCAGCTTACAAAGAAAAACGAAGCCATGAACAGGTGAGTTATCTCGATCGCCGAAAGATAGCCATCTGCAAAGGCTGCGAAACCGCGATCGGCAATGCCAAACAGCCACGAATGAATTCCAAAAATCCAAAGATTATTTCTTATTTTATTAACAGAAGGAGAGATCTCAACTTGCATCCCGTCTTCTACAACTTCACAGGTTTTTGGCTCGATTACTTCTTTCATGGCAGCTTGAAAACAAATTTGATTCTTGTGTATCTTCCAGGCACGCAGCCTCTGTAAATGAGTAGTCTGGTATTCAAACAATTTGTATCTTTATGCTTGATGGCTGTAGAAGAATCGACGAGATTTCAATGAATGCTTTGTACCTACATAAGTAGGGTAGAGTTTTACAGTACTGCCAACCTCTATCACAAGTGAGCACTTATGCAATGTCGTTTGCAGAAAATATGCCTAAAGAATGACTGCTTTCTTTCACTCTAAATTCGGCTTTTACTCAAACGATCGACGGTAAGACGACCGCAAATAAGGCGCTAACTTTGCTGCTATTGAACTACTCTTTTTCTCCAAATGATACGAGTCAAAACAGTAAAATTTTGACTTTACAAAAGCCACTGATTCTGTATGTGAAGGCTTGATTTAATTGGCTTTATTTAGTAGCACAAGAGCATTGTTCTGCAATCCTTTGAACATCATTCGCGCTGAAAGCTCGATCGCCGCTGAAGCGATACCCCCATAACCTTGCTGTCTGCGTGACTTCGTAAAGCAATACTTCCTTTGATTACGAATCTTTACTCCCCTATTGACTATGATAGTCTCTAGGTGTAAGAGTGGCAAAAACTCTGCCTAACGGTGGATATTCTCTCGCGGCGGCTATTGACGGGGTGTCACCAGGCGGATCGGCTCAAATCCGCTCAGCTCTGTCAAAGATGCCGTTTTATGCCTGCGTTGGATTGCAGAACACCGGAAATCCAAGCGGCTATGTGCCGTTCTGCCGTCTGCACAGCAATGGCTATACTTGTACTAAATTTGGTGGTACAGTAATTCGGTTCTTAGTAGTTCATACGGCAGTCCGATCGCTCGGGCTGCTTTTTTACACTTCAAAGCGCTGGGTGCTCCCCACAGTTGCAAGCTTGGAAGTCTAGACGTGAAAGGCGATCGGGATGACAGGATTCGAACCTGCGACATCCTGCTCCCAAAGCAGGCGCGCTACCAAGCTGCGCTACATCCCGTGACGGTAGTGCTCGATCCGGTGGTAGTTGGCACACAGAACGACGCACTGATCGATTTCGTTCTCTATCTTAGCGAATGATGCCCCCCTGGAGACAAGAGGCGATCGATTCCTGCTAAAGGATTTCCTGATTGACCTGGAAAAGTCAGGAATAGACAACTATATCTCTCCTGACGGCAACGGCTCGCAGTGCAGCGCGGCAGTCAGAGATTCCTGAAATCTGGGGCGATCTGGGGCATAGAGTACCTTGAATACTGTGAAGAAACGTCACTGGCTGAATTTTGCTGAGTACGCATCGCTCGTTGGCTTGGGAGTGGGTTCAGTTGCATCTGTGCTCTCGACACTCTCAGCACAAGTTCTCTACACCTCTGCGCCGCTGTCGCTGCTGGTGTTGCTCAATTTGGCGAATCGGCGGCGGCTTGAGCAAGAGAACGAAGAAAGAACGACGATCGCCCTAGCTGACTTAGACCAGCGGCTGAGCCAAAACATTGAGCTGCTGCATCAGCAGGTGCTGGCGCTGCCCACAGTAGAAACGGTCGGCAGTTTGAGAAAATCGCTGCTGCAAAAGAATCGCGAGCTTCTGGAGAAGCTGTCAGAAGATATCACCGATATTCAGCAGGAAATGCAGCAGCGGTTGATTCCGCTGGAACAGCAGAACATGGGTTCTGTGCGGCGAGAAGTGCGGCAGATTCGCGAACAGTGCGTTTATCTGGGAGAAACAGTGACGCAGCTCTCAACGCAGCTTCAGCGGCTCACAGCGTCTGGCAAAGTAGAGGGGGTCGAAAAACTGATTGCCCAGCTCGAAGCCGAAGTCACCCAACTGCAAACTAAGCTGCATGAGTTGGGCAATCACGTCAAACCCAGTTTGACATCGCTGCAAGACCAGCTTAACCATGTGAGCCGTCAGTTGCAAAAGCTGCCGCCGCCGATCGACCCCAGTTCGCTCAAGCAAGAAGTGGGGGAATTGGTGAGAGTTGTGGCAGACTTGGTGCCCAAGCGAGACGTTGCTGCGCTGGTTTCTGAGGTCAAACAACTACATCAGCAGCAGGAAACCTTGAAAGAGTCGATCGCCACGATTGAAGCTACTGCCCAGAACCTGAAGCAGCACAGCGATTCTGCCACTGAACCTTTGAAAACAGGGCTTTTCGCAGAAGTGCAGGGGCTGATGACGGCACAGACGCAACTGCGGACGCAGCTCGAAACGGTGCAGCGATCGACCCAAACGCTGAGCCAACAGCAGCAGCAGCTTCGGACTCAAGTCAGCCAACTGCCGCAAACGCTAGACGTAATCGCGCTACAGCGACAGCTACAAGAGTTAACCGAAAGTGTGACGGCGCTAGAACGCAGTGCCCCGCAAACCGATGTCAAAGACCTTCTGCATCATGAATTTCGCGACCTCAACCAGCAGTTGCAGGCGCTGCCGTCGGCGGTGCAGTACGAATTTATCTTTGACCTGAAGCCGACGCAAGGCAAAACCGAAGCGATCGCTGGCAGTCGCGCTGTTCTCGAAGAAGCCTTAGCGCAAACTCAAAATCGGCTGATTCTGATTCTGCCCTGGTCCACGCAGTACGGGCTGGATACTGCCTTGATGCAGCAATTTGAGGCGTTTCTCCAACGCCACAAACAGCTTGATCTGGGCTGGTGCTATCAAGTCAACTTTCACGAAGAGCGGTTTCTCAGCACAATGCGGCGGGGCTGGTCAACGGCTTCATCAGACGGAGTCAAAGACACGCTCGACCAACTGCTGCGGCTCAAGCGCCTTTATCCCGATCGCTTCCGCTTCAAGATTTTGGGAACCGCAGAGAATTTTTTGGTGTCTGACCAAACCTTTGCGGTGATGGGCATTCATAACACGCTGACGACCAACACTGCCCTGACTGAAATGCAGCTCAAGCTCCGCACCACTGACCCCAAAGTAGTGCAGCGGCTGATCGATCGATTTGACAACCCGGTGCTGGATGCTCAAGATTTAGCCGCGCACTGGAATCGAGCTGTAACGCGCTATGACCTGGGCGACAAAGCAGGCGCAATTGCCGACTACACGCATGTGCTGATGCTCCAGCCCAATGACCCCACAACCTACAATCATCGTGGGGTCGTGCGCTATGACCTGGGCGATCGGCAAGGAGCACTGGCAGACTTTAATCAGTCAATTCAGCTCAACCCGCATCAAACCACTGCTTTTTGCAACCGGGGCTTTCTGCAGGCAGAAGCCGGAAATCACCTGGGAGCCGTGACCGATTACAGTGCCGCGATTCAAAATCAACCCAGCCCGATCGCCTATTTCTATAGAGGCATGGCGTGTCAAAAACTGGCAGATTATCAAAGCGCCGTGCAAGACTATCACGAAGCGCTGCGGTTGGCACCTCAGTCTGCGGTTGCCCGCTACTATCGGGGCGTGACGTATCAAAAACTGGGCAAACATCAAGACGCAATTGCGGATCTAGAACTGGCGGTTGAGTATTTTCAAAGGCAGGGCAGCAGCAGCAATGTTCAGAAAGCACTCAACATGCTGGAGCGATCGTGGCAGGCGCTTAACGCGATCGATTTTGATGCGGCTGGAGCGGCACACCCACAGCGATTGGCGCTGCCTGCTGTCTCAAGAGAAACGCAGGCAACCGGCGTTTCAGCCGCAGAGTGGGAAGCAGTCGCGCATCTGTTTCAAGAGCATCAAGACATTCGCACGACAGTGGGCAATGGTCATGCTGCCACAAACCTGCCTCATGAAATTGACCCGGAATTTGCCGCAGTCTTCGATCGCTTCTAGCGTGGGTCGGCTGTCTGTCCAGGCAGGATAAACAGCTTGAAGCGATCGACAGCCAGGACGGGCGGCTGCTCAAACTCAAGGTGAAGCCGCTGTAGCTCGGCATCGCTGGTGACGAGCAGCAGGCGCTGTGGTTGCTTGAGCTGGGCTTCGATCTCAGTGCGCGCTGTGAATCGATGGATATAGCTGAGCTGGCTGTAAAAGTTGAGGCTGGGGTCAGTCACTGCCAAAGCGGCAGGAAAATCGCTGGAACAGGCATTACAGGTTTCCTGCCGCAAAACCGCAGCGATCGGCAGCAGCCTTCCCCCTAAAATCTGGTGGTCTAACACTGGTATCAGCCACGCAGTAACAGTCAATGCCAGCAGTCCGAAAACAACAATCTGCACAATCCATGCCCAAAGCGCCCGTCGATGCAGGGAACTGAGCCAGGTAACGGCAGCAACAATGGCATAGCCCAGCGCCAGCAGCCAGGAAATGTGGGTTTCGACAACGCTCTGCCTCAGCGGTTCAGGAATCAACCGAGGCGCAATCGCAAAACCGATCGCCAGCAGCCCACAAATGCCGCTGATCAGCCGCAGACTTGGTTTGAGCCAGCGGTCAGGATCGGCAATTTGCGCTGCCCACGCCTGAGCGCAGAGATAAGCCAGCGCCGGAAATCCGGGATACACATACCACGGCAATTTCGTCGAAGCCGCGCTCATAAACACCAGCACCGTGAGAAACCAAACGGTCATAAACAAACTGAGCTGCTCAGCCGGAGGTTTGGTGCGCCAGTCAGACGATCGCAGCAGTCGCCATCTTGCCCTCCGCGCCAGAGAAACCGGCAGCAGCGTGATCCAGGGAAACATCGCTACCAGAATCAGCGGCAAATAGTAGTACCAGGGTCCGGCTTGATTGAGATTGGCGTGCAGGTAGCGGCTGACGTTGTTGTAGAGGAAGGTCTGGTCAATAAATGTCCAGCCGTGTACCCAAAACATCAGGATGTGCCAGGGCAGCGCGATCGACCCAAAAATCAACGCGCCCCAGCCCCAGGGAACAATTCGCAGTTGCGACCGCCAGCGATCGACCCAAACGCAAAAGATGCCGATGATTAAACTGCACAGCACCAGCGCCAGCGGACCTTTTGCCATGACTGCCAGCGCCAGCAGCGCAAAGAATGCCAGGTAGCCCCAGGTTTGACCGCTGCTGTAAGCGAAGTACCAGCAGTACAGCGCTGTTGTCATAAACACGGTCAGCAGCATGTCATGCTGCCCCGTCCGCCCTAACGCCAGGGTAAACGAATTTGCCGCCAGCAGGGTTGCTGCCAGCGTTGCCGTGCGGAGGTTAGAAAAATAGTGGACAAAGCCCCAGGT
>Ga0224723_1001203_pt1 | contig 16117 bp, 21 predicted proteins | sample Balambano_FR2_Me_FD_161647 | JGI IMG/M metagenome (GOLD analysis project Ga0224723, IMG submission 161647) | Freshwater sediment microbial communities from Lake Towuti, South Sulawesi, Indonesia - Balambano_FR2_MetaG | ecosystem: Environmental > Aquatic > Freshwater > Lake > Sediment | place...
AAATAATACTTATTGTTAAATCATATAACTATATGTATTTTTGTAAAAACTAATTGCTTAAAACAAATAACAACCCTTTAATTAGACTACACCTCTAGGTTTAGCAAAATATAACTACTAGTATCTCTGTCACAGGTTTTACTTACATATTCTACATATATATCAAAAGGTAGAAATTAAGTAGTGCTTCTCATTAGATACTAAGGATAATTTTGCTTTTCACTAACAACCGTCTTAAATCATCTAAAGTACATCCTCCTTATCGATAGATGAATACACATATTTTTATCTTAAACTAGAAACAAACTTAGGTAGAGAAAAGTTCATTATTAAAACTTTACAAAGTAGTTATGAATATTGAATTTTTCAGTAAAGTTCCTTTAATAGCTTTAACCTTACTCTGGCTAGCATATGCTTTGCTAGGTTGGTATCTTGCGGCTAATCATATTGTTTGGTTGGTAGGAATTTTTGTAGCTGTTGTAGCTTTAGGTATAGTTAGTAGAAGTATCTCTTGGTTAAATTTCCTAATTAGTTTAGGTTCCAGAACCTTAGTTGTAATTTTAGCTTTAAGTACATCAATTGCCTTAGTTGCAACTTGGTCAATTCTATTCAGCCTTTTTCTCTTACCTTTAACAACTACAATATTAGCTAATTTAGATATGCGTTTTGCTGGTTTTAGTAAAACATATACTTTTTTAACATTAACAATATTAGCAGGATTAGGTCTATTGATAGGTGAATTTGTAGATATTGTATTTTTTCCTAGCATTCGGTACTAGGAAAAATTAGCAAATATGAGTCTAATATAAAAAGATTATCAATTAGCTCATACAGCACTTTGCGCCTAAATGAGGTAAATTGGTAGGGTACGGGCGGGTTTTGCCACCATACTCTAGACAACGCAAAGTCTCAATTCAAACCCGCCCTTACCCGGATCTTCATTCTATAAAATATTAAACCCACCAGCATCTATATGTACGGGCGGGTTTTGCCACCATACCCTAGACAACGCAAAGTCTCAATTCAAACCCGCCCTCACCGGATCTTCATTCTATAAAATATTAAACCCACCAGCATCTATATGTACGGGCGGGTTTTGCCACCATACTCTAGACAACGCAAAGTCTCAATTCAAACCCGCCCTTATCCGGATCTTCATTCTATAAAATATTAAACCCACCAGCATCTATATGTACGGGCGGGTTTTGCCACCATACCCCAGACAACGCAAAGTCTCAATTCAAACCCACCCTTACCCAAACTAAAAAGCCTGCTCCCAAAGAACAGGCTTTAGCGGTGTATATCACCAACTTTACTTATATAGCTTCATTATAATCGACTGATAACTACTACAACTTGCACATAACCGATTCCGGAAAAAATAAACTCAGTAATTTTTACGGAATTAAATTAGCTAATGTGTATCATCTTATAGCTAAACAAACAATAAGGAAAAAACAATGTTTAACTCCAAAAAAACCATCGCTTTACTTGCTTCATTACCAATTGCTACCTTCTCTCTTTGGTCTGGAGCAGCTTTAGGTGAAACACTAAGAACGAAAACATTTGACATTTTAATCACCAGAGACTGTGAAGAAGGAAATGTCACTTGTAATTCTGTTTTATATTATGGAAAAAATATTAAAACAGGCGCTGAAATTCGCCTTAAAGGTAAAACAATTCATGCAAAATGTGCAGATGGTGTAACACCTTGTAGATTCCTTGGTTACGAATTTCGTAATAATCAGTTCCTTTACCGTGTAACAGCAGATGGTAAACTACAAGTTTACAGAGGTAAGAAACTCATTCTTCAAGAAAAAGGAACCTTAGCATCTTAATAATAAGGACGAACAACCATTCATCCTCTTGTAGTTGTTCGTCCTCATCCATATATTCCAATTCAAATCAAATCCATAACTTCATCTAACTTAAATTGGTACACTTTCAATCACACTCATCATTGACTTCGTGGGAACAACCTTAGTTAACTCAAATCCTGCTTGTGAGAGTAAAAAACGATATTCCTCTTCAGTGCGCTCACAACCACCTTGGCACATAATTAACATATGCATATCCAAAAACTTGCCAAAAGATGGCTCATTTCCTGGGGGAATTACATACTCTGCAATTAACAGCTTACCATTTGCTGGAATCACTTCTCGGCATCGTTTCAGAATTTCAATTGATTTCTGTGAACCCCAATCGTGAAGAATAAACTTCAGAATATAAGCATCACCACCTGCTGGAACTTCTTCAAAAAAATTACCACCTATAATTTGACAACGGTCAGCAAGTCCCGCTGCTGCAATTAATGGTTGAGAAGAAGCAACTACTTCTGGTAAATCGTATAAGATTCCTTTCATCTCAGGATGATTTCTCAAAACCTCAGAAAGTAATTTTCCATTTCCTCCACCAACATCAACCAAAGTTTTAATACCAGAAAAATCGTAATCTAAAATTAATCCCTTATTCTGAACAACTGAGTAACTGGTCATTGCTTGATTGAAAATTTTCGCTTGTTCAGGATTCTGGGCAAAATACTTAAATACATTCATTCCATAGGAATTTTCAAAAGTACTATTACCTGTCTGCAAGCTGTAAAGAATATCACCCCAACTGCGATATTGCTCCTCACCATTCATTACTGACATTGCTCGCAAGGAATCAGGACTATCACTTTGTAAATAATTTGCAAGTGGTGTCAGCGTGAAATAACCAATATCCGTCTCTGCAAAAATTCCCACACTTGCAAGCGCTCTTAAAAGCCGATATATCGATCGCGGATGACACTGGGTAGCAGTCGCTATCTCCTCGTAATTTTTAGCTCGATCAATTAGTAAATCAGCAATCCCCAGCTTAGCAGCAGCATAAATTGATTGCGATAACCAGTTACTTGTTGCCATTTGCATGAATGCAAACTTGAGCGAGAAATCTGTTTCACTTTGAGATGGTATTGGCTGCGACATTTGCTTTTTAGTAATTTTAGAGAAATAATCTCATAAATACTTAAAAACTTAAAGTAGGATTAAGCTCTTTACAACAAAATTTACGTTTGGTATAATTACCATCTACTATGACAGGTTGACAAATATCTTTACCCTATATTACTCTCCAATATAGTTTTTCTACAAATCTCAAATACTGGACATAGAATTTACATAAATTGTATAATGTGTAACCAAAAGCGCATTGCTTAACTAATTTCTTTGTTAGTTAGTCTTATAAAATATATAAATATATGAAACTTTCTACACAAATATTATGACATTAGATAAGGAATACACAATGTTTATTATAGAAAATTTATATATAAGTAATTTTTTGTTAAATATTGATCATATGCTCTTTCTTCTAGTTACATCAAAGCAATTGCAGTCTCAATCTCCAGAGTGGTGGGAAGTTATATCTGGAGTTTTAGCTATCCCTGTTGCTTTACTTAGTATCATATTATCTTATAGAAGTCTTACACAAAAAGAACAAATTGACGACAATACAGAACTTATCAAGCGATTAATTGCAATAGAACAGCGATTAATTAAAATAGAGCAAGTGATAAATAATAGTCAAGAAAAAAAGATTATTACTCCAGCTATAATTAACGAACACGAGCTAAAACATCTTCAGAGACTAGCTAGCGATGAATCATATCTCAAATATAAAAGACGAGGAACTTTCCAAAATGAAATACGCCGATTACGTACATTAGGATTTATTCAAAGTATTCCAAACAAATATATTGGTTCAATGTCAAGCGAGGGAAACTTAAGGGACTACGTAAAGATTACAGAGCATGGAAGAGACTATCTTGACATGATTTATAATCAAAAGTGAAAACAAATGAGCGATCGCTACCACTTTACACACCCCGCACAGCAAGAGTAAGAATCTAAGTCAAAACCACGGTTAACAATGGAGATGAATATGTTCGCAGGTCAAACATCCAAATTTTGGGACGATCGCTACCAAGAATCGGGTTATGCTTATGGAGTTACTCCCAATCAATTTCTGACTGAGCAAGAGCATCGTTTAAAACCTGGGATGAAAGCTCTTGCAGTGGGAGATGGTGAAGGAAGAAACGGTGTTTGGCTTGCAAAACTCGGACTTGAAGTTTTATCAGTAGATATTTCACCTGTAGGATTGGCAAAAGCACAAGCGTTAGCGAACCAACACAACGTTGAAATTCAGACAGAATGTGCGGATTTAACTTCTTGGGATTGGAAAATGTTTGAGTATGATGTTGTTGTTTCCATTTACTTACACTTTTCTCCCAACGTACGTCAGAAAATGCACCAAGCAATGTTACACTCATTAAAACCTGGTGGGTTACTATTGCTCGAAGCTTTCAATCCACAACAACTTGAGTATCAACGTCAGTATAATTCTGGCGGACCGAAAGTTCTAGATATGCTGTATTACCCAGAAATGTTACGACAAGATTTTGCAGAGGGAGAAATTTTAGAATTGACGGAAGCGATCGCAGAACTACACGAAGGTAGTTACCATGAAGGAAAAGCATCGGTAGTTCGCATGGTTCTACAGCGATCACTATAAAGTCAGCTAAACTAGAATTTGTAGTTGTAAATTCCCGCTCTCTAGACCTATACATGACAAAAATCACATTTCAGGTTCAAGCATTTTGGGATTCAGAAGCTGAGGTTTGGGTTGCTACCAGTTTTGATGTACCACTAGCAACAGAAGCTACTACTATTGAGATTTTGACACAAAAGCTTCAACAAATGATACCAGAACTCATTGTTCTTAATCAACTTTTACCTCCTAATTACATGGGTTCTATCACTTTTGAGCTAACGTGTCATCGACAAGAATTAATTAAGGTAGCTTCTTAAATGGTTGGATCTATTATATACTCCAAATAAATACGTAATTAAAAAACAATTTAGAGTATGAAATCACCCCAACAATGCCAAAACATCACAGATATTAGAGCAGAAATTGATGTAATTGATCGTCAAATTATTGCTCTCATTGGTCAGCGTTTTGCTTACGTCAAAGCTGCATCCAAATTTAAAACCAACGAAACAAGTGTCAAAGCACCTGAGCGTTTCCAAGCTATGTTACAACAACGTCGGACTTGGGCGCAAGAAGAACAATTAAATCCTGATGTTATTGAAAAGATGTACGAAGATTTGGTGAATTATTTTATTAAAGAAGAGATGAAACACTGGCGCTCTTATTAAGATAAATTCTTGTTATCATCTCTGCACGAGAGGAAACCTCAAGTTTGCGGAACATCCGTTTTAAAGCTTGTTTCACAGAATTTTCTGTAATCCAAAGAGTTGCACCAATTTCAGCATTTGTTAATCCTTTAGCTACAAGTTCAGCAATTTCTTGTTCTCGTGGTGTTAAACTAAATTTTACTGGTTGCACTTGCAACATTACCCACCAAGTAGATAAATGCAAACATAAAGCACTCAAGTTAGTTAAATCTTGAGAATTAAAAGCGGGAGTACCTAAAATCCGAGTAAAACCGATTGTACCAAGTAAACGACCATTACCAACAATAGGTCCAGCCATTACATGAGCGTGATCAGAACGTCGGCAAATTATTTGCCATCCCCCTGGTGGTAATAATAACTCTTCATGAACTACGGCGTGATGCTCAACCAAATAACGTAAAACTGGATTATGTTCTACAGATAATGCTAATTTAAAAATACTGGGAATATTTTCAATAGCAGCAAGCTCTCCAAAGAAAAAAAGTCCCCAACGGTGAGCTTGGAAATATTCACCCACTTTTGCCATAACCTGCGATCGCAATTCCTGCTCATTGTGAGCATGAGAAATTGCTTCAAATAAAGATTGCATTGTCATCATTACTTGTAAAGTGTACCCATTCGAGGACTAGGCGTAGTTATGAAAGCTATTTTACTGTAGCTCTATCACAATTATAAGAAAATTGGGACGAGGTGTTAGGTTACTAGCGACTTACCAACAGCGTAACTCAGGGCTATATATGATGCTGTGCTAGTAATGTTAAAATTATAGTAGGGCTAAAATGAAGCTATAAAATTAACGAAATGCTTAAAGTTACCGTCGAAGAAGCTGCTCAAAATTTAAAAACTATTTTGTCGCAAGTGGCAAAAGGAGAGAAAGTGATTTTGGTAGAGTCAAATCAGCCGATTGCGAGTCTGTCCCCATTATCAAAAAAAGAGCAGTGGTTATTAGACACTAAAAGGTTTCGAGATTCCCTTCAAGTTACTGGTGAGTCTTTAAGTGCAACTGTTATTAATGCACGTCGTGAGGATAAATATTAATGTATCTAGACACCAGCGTCATTGCTAGCGATCGCAATTCCTGCTCATTGTGAGCATGAGAAATTGCTTCAAATAAAGATTGCATTGTCATCATTACTTGTAAAGTGTACCCGTTCGAGGACTAGGCGTAGTTATGAAAGCTATTTTACTGTAGCTCTATCACAATTATAAAGCCCAGAAAAATATGTCTGAATACGCACATCCCGAAGTCCTTGTTGATACACAATGGCTCGCTGACCATTTACATGATCCCAATGTCCGTATAATTGAACTAGACATGAATCCCAACCCTTGTAACGCTGGACACATCCCTGGGGCAATTTTCTGGAATATGTCCACCGATATGCTACTACCTAATTTCAGCATGAATTTAGATACAGCTACTTGGGAAAAACTCTTAGGAAATTCTGGAATTACCAACGATACCACCGTGATTGGTTATGGCGATTTTCCCGCAATCGGAGGGCTATTATTTTGGTTACTGAAACTCTTCGGTCACTCAGATGTACGGGTTTTGAATGGCGATCGCAGAAAATGGGTAGCAGAAAATCGTCCCCTGACAACAGAATCACCTACCATTACTCCAACCCAATATCACTTACAACCACCTGATCCCAGCTTACGCGCATTCATAGATGATGTCCGCAACTTCAACAAATCAGACACCGTATTAGTAGATGTCCGCACATTAGAAGAATACAATGGTGAATTATTTATGATGCAACCACCCCAAGGAAATCAACGTGCAGGACATATCCCAGGTGCAATACATTTATTTTATGAATTAGCTTTGAATAATGATGGTACTTTCAAATCCTACAATCAATTGCAAAAACTCTATGGTGAACATGGAATTACCAAAGATAAACAAGCGATCGTCTATTGTGCAGTTGGTGGACGTTCAGCTCATACCTGGTTTGTTTTAAAATACTTATTAGGTTATCCCAACGTACGTAACTACGATGGATCCTGGAACGAGTGGAGCCAGATCCCTGAATAAAATTTAAATCATCTAAAATTAGGGAAGAACTTTTTTTACATGAGAGTATGCAAGTATTTTTTCATCTACACTAACCAAAGGAACATCATAAATTCTTGCTGTTGAAACAATAATTCTATCGGCTGGGTCTTTATGAAATTCTCCTGGAAGTGAGTAGGAATCAATAGCAATTTGAGGAGTAATTGACAGAAGAAGCACCCCTTCTTGTACCAAGGCGATATCAAACCATTCTTGAACTGGACAAGGAATAATTAACTTGTTTTCTGTAACAAGTCTACTAATTTCTATTAAACTTATGGAGCAAACACCTAAACCATGAGGCCTTTCCTTATTTATTGCCTCTTGGTGAGAGGTGGTTAACCTTGAATCATTGTGATTCCACCAAACCCAAATATGAGTATCAAGAACTATCACAAATTAGTCTCCTCCTAATCCTGATTCATTTCCCAATCATCAGGAGAAATAACAGGCTCATTTGGATTTGCTAAATAAGAATACGGTTGCATTTCTCTAAGAGGATTAATAGCAAATTTATCTTGTTCCGAAGAATTACTAATTTTCCCAAGCTTTTCTTGAATACTTTCTCTTAATATAAAAGAAGCTAGTTCTTCAACAGACATTTCTTTTAATGCAGCAGCTTTTATTAGAGATTTTTGGGTTTCTTGACTTATGTAAATATTAGTACCAATCATTGTTTAAGATTTATCATTTTTACCTTATAAACAAATATTATAACAGGTAACTGGGACTAATCGCAAAGCAAGTTGATTCAACCCCGCCCCCACCCGGATCTCTAATCATAACAGAGGCTCGGTTTCAGAGACATTTGTACTAGTGCCTGATACCGAGCCTTCAATATAGTATTTGAGTTAACATAAATCAAGATTGCTGTAATTTTATTAAAATTAACTTCACAACAATCATCACTTACTTCGACAAAATGCCTTGGTAATGCTACTTAAAGCGAGAACGCATTTTCCGATGTTGTTTATGTCTAGCGATCGCCTTACGTTTCTCTTTTTGCAATGGAGTCTCAAAGTGACGCTTTTTCTTCATATCTTGGAAAATCCCCGCTTGCGAAACTTGTCGTTTAAATCTCCGCAAAGCTGACTCAATTCCTTCATTCTCTCCTAAAACCACTTGCGTCATTCTCGTTCCTCCTAAATTTGGATGAATGGTCGAAAGCCAGAGAGCAAAAAAATATTCCAGCAGAGTCAAGCTATTACCTTTATCTGCTGGACACTCTCAAATTTTTAATTTTGTAACAACAGACACTTAGTAACGACGGCTGTTGCGGTTATTATTTCCCCAGCTACCACCACGAGAAGAACTTCTTTCCTCACGAGGTCTAGCTTTATTTACCTTTAAATCGCGTCCCATCCACTCTGCACCATCTAATGCTTCAATTGCAGCGGCCTCTTGTGTTTCTGTCTCCATTTCTACAAAAGCAAAACCTCTTGGACGACCGGTTTCACGATCTGTGGGCAATTGCACCCGACTAACATTACCGTATTCTGCAAAGGCTAGCCTCAGGTCTTCCTCTGTAACCCGATACGATAAATTACCAACGTAAATTGACATTAGGACATCCCCAAATCAGAAGTAGTAGAGAGTTAGATTCGGAGAGACGCTTGAAAGTTAACAAAACGGATTACTCAACCGAAAATAATTCTTATATCTGGAGTATAGCACAGCATTACTAGATTTACACTTCGTCAAGTCTAGTATCAAATAATGTTAAATTAAATTAACTTCCTTGATTAATCATAGCTGATTAAGCTACATTCAAATACTTTGCCAAAATTCTGGACGTGAACTCTACCCCTTCTGTGAGTGCTTGGTAACACTTTATTTTGCCTACGTGTTTTGCTAAATCACCTTAACTCAGGTAGCGCTAAACCCAAAATATTCCTTTACCCACAGCTTTTTTACTCAACCATAGGTAAAATGGCTAAGAGTAAATCTCCTGTGTCATTCCGATACCGTTATCAGAAATATAAGTCCTTATCTAATCACTGTCAATCAATTAAGTATAAATTTGAATGTCCTGATTTTTAGTCAAGATATCCGCTATTACAACCTCCACTAGATTTATGACATTATTTAACAAAGACTTTTGTAATTTTTCTAGTATACCATTTAATCAAGGATAAATTACCAAATGATTTGCTAACTTTTATTACCGCTCCTGAAATTGTAGTAGTCGTTGTAGTGGTAGTTACTTCAACTAAAGCAAACAATTGTCTTCTTTTCATTATTGCCTGCTTATGAGAAAATTCTCTTGTAAAATTAATACTTAGTATTATCATACCAACTTTTCACTGACTTACCAATTAAATTGGTAAAACTTATGCCAAGAAAAGAACAAGGATGGATTACATTTCAAACATCAGAGGAAGAGCGGAAAATCCTAGAGGAGTTCTGTCAACAGTCTCAGCGTACGAAAACTGAGATTTTACGTGAAATGGTAAGAACTTTGGGTAAGCATTCTTTACCAGCATTACCAACGGAAGCTGAACAAAGTTTTGAGACTAAAAATTCCTCACCGGATAAAAAAATTCATAAAAAGTCTCCTAAACAAGAACAAAATTTTGATGCTGATAATTTTGTACCTGAAGTAGAAATTGGTATTCAAAAAAAAGCATTAAAAGTTAGCTCCCGTAATGTGCTTAAAGGTGTTGTGACAGAGATTGTTCCGGGAGCAGTTAATTGTGAAGTGACAGTAGAAATTGTCCACCGAGTGAAGTTAACTTCTGTGATTACCCAAGTTTCTGCTGAAGAATTAGAACTTGCTGTAGGAGAAGAAGCTTATGCAGTAATTAAGTCTACTGATATAGTAATTGCTAGAGAATAGACGCAGTTATACCAAGTTAGAGGATATATCGTACGTTTAAGCCTATTAATTTAAATCAAAATGGTATCACAACAGTTGCGATCGCTCAAAGCGTTTACAGATTTTTTAAATACTCCCCTCGACGATTTACTACAACAGCACCTCAACAGTAATAGTCATACGACAATCTTAGCATTATTTCATGACGTAGCTGCTAACGTACCTGCTTATCAAAATTTCTTAACAGCACAAGGAATAGATCCCGCTACAATCAAAACCTTTGAAGACTTCCAGAAACTACCATTACTGACAAAACAAAATTACCTCCAGTGTTACACCCTAGCTGAATTATGCCGTAACGGAGAATTAGAAACCTGTGACATGATAGCAGTATCTTCAGGTTCTACAGGTAAACCAACATTCTGGGGACGTTCCTTTGCAGACGAACTACAAATCGCTACATGTTTTGAACAGATATTTCACGATAGTTTTTTTGCCGATTCCAAACGCACTTTAGCAGTCATTTGTTTCACTTTGGGCACTTGGGTAGGTGGAATGTACACAACTAACTGCTGTCGTTATCTTAGCAGTAAAGGTTATCCGATTACCGTAATTACTCCAGGTACTAATAAAGAAGAAATATTTCGTGTAGTAGAGGAACTAGGTACTTCTTTTGAACAAGTTGTACTCTTAGGTTATCCTCCCTTTCTTAAAGATGTCATCGATAGTGGTATTACTCGTGGTGTGAAATGGCAGCAATATCACATTAAGTTAATCATGGCAGGAGAAGTATTTAGCGAAGAATGGCGGAGTTTAGTTGGGGAAAGGCTAAGTTCTCAAAATCCTTGTTATGATTCCGCATCCCTTTATGGTACAGCTGATGCAGGTGTATTAGGAAATGAAACACCACTAAGTATCTGTATCCGGCGTTTCTTAGCAGAGAATGCTGATGCAGCGAAAGCCTTATTTAGAGAATCTCGTTTACCAACACTCGTACAATATGACCCCATCAATCGCTTTTTTGAAGTTGAAGACAATACTTTATTCTTTTCTGGAGACAACGGCATCCCACTCATTAGGTATAACATTTTAGATAATGGTGGAATAATTACTTACGACGCCATGCTTCAGTTCTTAGCAGAATGGGGATTTAATCCATTACTAGAATTGCAACAAAATACCACACACTCCCCAGCTAGAGGTATTCGTCCATTACCATTCGTGTATATCTTTGGACGTTCAAACTTCACAGTATCTTATTTTGGGGCGAATATCTATCCAGAAAATGTCACAGTCGGATTAGAACAACCAGTAATTAAAGAATGGGTGACAGGAAAGTTTGTCTTGCAGGTAAAAGAAGATGAAGATAAAAATAGATATTTGTCTGTGGTAGTAGAGTTAGCACCAACAATAGAAAGTAGCGAAGAAAAAAGACAAGCCATAACATCCTCAATTCTGTCTCAACTTTTACGCCTTAACAGCGAGTTTGCAAATTATGTCCCCCAAGAATATCAAACACCACAAGTAACACTAACTCCAACAGGCGATCCAGATTACTTTCCTATTGGTGTCAAGCACCGCTATACCCGCAAATGATCCTGGTCATACTACCGTAATAATCTTCTCTTTTTCCCTCTCTATTAACAATAGGAGTAACAAGATGAATGCCCACAAAATAGAAGCTGTTTTAGCTGAAGATGGAACTTTAACACTGCGTGGCTTACCTTTTCACGCAGGGGATGCTGTGGAGGTGATTATTCTGGAAACTCAAACCCCACAACAGACTGTTGCATTACCCAGCCAACCAGAGGCAAATCTTTATCCATTGCGTGGGAAAGTAGTCCGTTATGATGACCCCACTGAACCAGTCGCTTTGGAAGATTGGGAAGTTTTGCAATGATTGTACTTGATACTGCACTATTTATGAATGACTTGTAATTTGTAATAAATGGATATCAACCAGCAAAAAGAACAATTTAGCATCACTGTCCAAGACCAATCATACAATTTTGATGTTTAAATTAGTAGGGTGCGTTACGGCACGACAATATTAAAACCAAAAGCAGAAATTATTTGCCGTAACGCACCGTTAATCAGAAAGCGGTGCGTTACGCTGACGCTTAAACGCACCCTTGTATATTAGTAGTTCTTTTAATTCCAGAAAAAATAACCGACTGGATAAAACAAACCGAAGACGAACTGTGTCTGAGATATTGTGCTTACTGGGTATCCCTACGCGGAATGGCAGACACCGAAAATACAGCTAATGTTACTATTGAAATACCCCGTAGTAACCAGTTTACCCCTTTATTACTCCAAGCCGTGATTGAACGTATTAGTTCGGGAGGATTGCCATGAAAGTTATTACCAAAGATAGTCAAATACTCAAATCTGTTAGCCCCGATGTCTTGCAGGCACACTTACAAGCAACAGGTTGGCATGAAACCGGACGTATCTATAATGATGCTGGGGCAATTTGGCGCCTTAAAAAAGATGCCACGACTGAATATGAAATCTTGCTACCTCTCCAACGTGATTTAGGTGATTATGCCGAAAGAATCAACGACATATTAAAAACATTATCAGTAGTAGAAAATCGTGATCAAGTTGATATATTAAGCGAATTTATTACCAATTATCCTGACTTCACTGTGCAAGGTGTGGTTACGCAAATCGCTACTCCTAGAAGCGATAAACTAAGTGGAGAAGTTACTTTACTATGTTCAGTGTTTGATAAATTACAAGAAATTAAAACAGACCTCGCAGACCATGATTATATCTTAGCTATTAAAGCTTATCAGGAACGTTTACCAATTCGCTGTACAGGTGATTTAGTCAAAGAAGATAATCATTTTATCCTGAAAAATCCAACGAATTTTGTAAATCAACAACATCATTATAGTAAAAAACCAATTGTGACAGTCAAGATGCCTAATGTAAGCAATAAACATCTCCAGGAATGAGATATTGACCCTAACTTTATAAGGCTTCTACATTCTGGAGATGTCTAATAAATAAGCGCCCAGTAACAAGCTAGAAGTCGTGTAATCCCAATAATTTACAGCGTATTGCAGGTTTCTGATGTACGTTCAGATTATCTTTGTAGGGAACGTCAATAATCTTATCGTTTTACGACAATTTCACTATTGCCGTCCCTTATGAGTGTACCTCTTTAGTAGGATCAAACAGCTTTTCTAGCACTATACTTCTTCTTCATGACCACCCCTATCCCTGTTGCCATTAAAGAACCTAATATGGTGAGAGGTTCGGGAACTGGGGTATAATCAACGGTAAGCATAGGACGATTATTAATAATCGTCGCTTCTGAAGTTGAAAAAACAACATTATTATTACCATCAGGAAATGGAAGCAGAGCTAATCCAAAGTTTTGAGTTCCATTTGCCCATGATTGAACTGCACTAGTAACATCAAAGGCGTATGATCCGCTGGGTACATTTATACCAGACCATTGTTGAAAATGCGATCAAAACTTAACTAAAATCCTCCTAATTTCGAGTCACTACAATTCTATCGTTTGGAAGAGCGATCGCAGCAATTCGCAAATCTCGGCTTTTGATCCTTTCAGTAGCTCAACGCACCATTTTAATCGGTGCGTTACGGCTAAACTGGCCCAATCGTAACCCCAAATGCCTATCAAGCCGTAACACACCCTACATAATATTTTATTTATAAACACGCTCTTACACAAAATCAATCAACCCGAACCCGAAAACGAACAAAACCAAAATTAGTACCAGTAGCATTACTAATATCACCCAAATTCACAATTACCGCACCTGTGGGATTACTTTGATTAGGACAAAGATTACCATCTGGCAAAGGAGCTACAGGTGAGAAAAAGCTGCCATTATCACCATCAACTGCATTACTTTTAGGCGTAATTGTATTAGTAGTGTTAACTAGAATACCATTCCCAGAACCAAAACTATCTGGAGAAAAACTTGTACCTACAGGAATTGGGTCACAAAATCTGGCATTTCTAATTGGCTCATTATTTTCCACCAAAAAATAGATAGTGTACTCTACTTCATCCCCACTAAACAAAGGAATACTTGCATCTATACCTTGCCTTCCCACAGGTGGAAGTTGTGACCAAGCGATCGCATTATCATTGGGATCATTAGGGTCATCAACAAATCTATTAAATTCAACACCGCTCAAAGGAACACCATTTCGCAAAACATTGGTAATTCGCTTCACTGCTCGCAGTCTTGGTGTGTCTGGTATTACTTGCGGTTGTGGTTGCGTTCCTGTTTGCGGTTGCGGTTGTGCAATACACTCTGCACCAGATTTTATCCCAGCTATTTGAGTTACAGATCCAGGAACAAAACTGCCACCAGGTTTAGCGCCAAAACTTCTGGTATCTTGGTTTGTGGGATTAATAATATTACCCCTTCTATCTTGCGCCAAACCAGCATCTCCCCCTTGGGCACTGACAGTAATATTAGGGACGCCATTGTATAAAACAACGCCACCACCGCCACCACCACCAGGGCCATGAGCGCCACCATTCGGTTGACTATTATTACTAAATCTGACACTACCACCTCTGCCACCATTAGCTTCAACTGTTAAACTTCCAGCACTAGTTTGGCTAGCACTAACTACCACACTACCTCCAGCACCACCACCTCCAGCACCATCTTGTCCAACATTAAAAGCATTGGCTCCATTACTTCTAAACGTACCATTACCACTCAGAGTTTTAGTTCTTAATAACACCATCCCACCACCAGTCGCACCACTACTAGCAATACCAGTAAGCAAAGGGTCACTAATCTCAGCAGTTGATTGATTAGTACCTTCATTAGTAGTTCCAGCACCACCACCACCACCAAGTACAACCCGATTAGTATTAGCAGAGAAACTAGCACCACCACCACCACCAACATCTAATCCCGAAAACCAAGACTTTCCTCCCTGACCACCGTTACCACCATTTCCACCACCACCACCACCAGAATTTTCATCGTTTGCTCTTGGTGGTGAAGTCAAAGGACTACTACCAGTAGGATCTCCATCAGTACTACCACCACCAGCAGTTCCAGGGGCACCACGACCGTAGTTACCACCAGGATAACCTTCAATACCCGAATCTGGATACAAAGTTCTAGTCTCTCCATTAAAAAGAAAGCGGGGTGTACCAGCAGTTCCCTCACCCTTGGAACCATTAGCATTATTCGTCGATAAAGTCACATAATCAGTATTCGACCCACTACCACCAGTCAACCTACGACCACCACCACCACGAAAACCCTTACCACTAACATCAACAATACCGTTACCCAGGTCAAGATTATCAGCAACATCAAAAACTACAATCCCTCCTGTACTACCATTCCAAGCAGGTGTAGTAATTCCACTGAGAGTAGCATTCAAGTATTGCGGTACACGAATTACTTGATATGTTCTTTGTCCTTGAGTTGGATTATAAGGAGCATTGATGTAAGTATTAATCAACCCTCCTCCACCCGCACCCCGGATTGGTACAGAACCACCAGATACTTCCCCTGTTGCAACAACATATTCATAATTACCAGCAATATTTAAACCCCCAGAAAAGCTACCATAACTAGGACTATTGCTTGAATCGATATCTACACCTTGCATTTGGATCACCAGCAACAAATCACCCGCTTGAATTCTTTGTCCTCCCACAGGAGAATCTACTACAGGTATAGAAGTTGAACCAGAAGATGCAGTTGCAGTTACCGGAGCAGGGTAATAGGTATTGATAACACTACTCAAAGTTAGGCGATCGCCATCCTTACCCGGTGTAGCACACAACGGGTCTGTAACCTGTGCAACCACAGCAGATTGAGAATTTAGTAACAGCAAGCTTTGATAGCTAAAAATAGAAAGTAACAAGATAAAACTGCGTAACTTATTAATCATATAGTTGGTAGTGTGTAGTTGGTAGGGGCAGGTTTAAAACCAGCCCGTACTTGGTAGGGACAGGTTTCAAACCAGCCCGTACTAGTTCTTCTC
>Ga0224723_1001204_pt1 | contig 16106 bp, 11 predicted proteins | sample Balambano_FR2_Me_FD_161647 | JGI IMG/M metagenome (GOLD analysis project Ga0224723, IMG submission 161647) | Freshwater sediment microbial communities from Lake Towuti, South Sulawesi, Indonesia - Balambano_FR2_MetaG | ecosystem: Environmental > Aquatic > Freshwater > Lake > Sediment | place...
AATTTCTCTTCACCCTGTAGTTATTAAGTACTATTGCTGACCAAATCAATTAGTACTCATGGACTTATGACAGCTAGGGTGCGGAATGTGGGATATAAAATAATGTCTTGGTAGAATCTTTACCAAGCCCTTTCGGGGCGGGAACTCTTAACAGGGGGGGAAGAGAACCAGGGAACGAATATTGGGTAGGGTGCCCCTAATTTTAATTATGGGGATTTCCCTGTTCCCTGCTCCCTGCCTTTTGGTACTAGTTCCAATCTTGTTCTTCTTTTTTACCCTTACTTTTATAAATTCCACCGACATCATGAATGGCACGAGTTTTTTCAAACAGTTCCGCTTCCGTTAAACCCCACTGCTGCAAAACCTGATCTAAATCCTGTTGAATATCTCTTGCACCAGGAAAACCTTGATATCTAACTCGTAGCCTAGCTAATTCAACCAAGTTCAACTCATTGGGCTGACCATTGAGTAAACTAGTAACAAGAGGGCGATCGCGGTTGTATAGTGGATGTTGTTGGTCTTTTGTCATTGGTGGTTCTTTTAAGAAAGGGAACTCTTAACAGGGTTGAAGGAATAGGGATATCTCAATAATCAAACCAGCAAATAATATAATGTAGGGGCACGGCTTGCGAAATACTACGGGTGAATGAAAAATCCCACTAGTGCCGTGCCCTTACGAGGTAATCAAACAAGCAAATAATATATAAAAGGGAACAGGGTTGAAGGAAAATGCGGTAATAGCTTATTGTTTTATCCAGTTTACCCCCCTCTCCCTCTCCCCCTCCCAAACACATAGGTGGCAACCACACCTTACCACTTACGGGTCTCCTCACTGCCATCCATAATTAAATAAAGATACATTATTCTTAAGAAAAGTAGATAAAAGTAAAACTAAGGGTGAATTAATTTCATCCCGACCGTGCAGCAAGGGAGCAAAGCCCGTTATGTTTGAACACTTCACTTCTGAAGCTATTAAGGTTATTATGCTCGCCCAGGAGGAAGCTAGAAGACTGGGACACAACTTTGTCGGAACTGAACAGATTCTTCTTGGCCTACTGGGAGAAGGAACAGGGGTTGCTGCCAAAGTGCTGACTGATTTGGGCGTCACTCTTAAAGACGCACGTCGTGAAGTAGAAAGAATTATTGGTCGGGGTTCTGGGTATTTACCACCCGAAATTCCTTTTACACCAAAGGTAAAGAGCCTATTCGAGCAATCTTTCAAGGAAGCTCGTAGTTTTGGACACAATTACATTAGCACTGAACACTTACTTTTAGGGCTAACTGAGGCTGGTGAAGGTGTTGCTGCGAAAGTACTCCAAAATTTGGGTGTTGACCTCAGTCAAGTCCGTACCGCAGTTATTCGTCGTCTAGGTGAAACTGCTTCTGTTACTAGTGGTGGTAGTGGTAGTTCTCGCCGTAACCAAAATTTAAGCTTAGAGGAATTTGGCAGAAACCTCACTAAGTTGGCGCAAGAAGGTAAACTTGACCCTGTTGTTGGTCGAGAAAAAGAAATTGAGCGTACTGTGCAAATTCTCGGCCGCCGTACTAAGAATAACCCAGTGTTGATTGGGGAACCAGGAGTTGGTAAAACAGCGATCGCTGAAGGTTTGGCTCAACGGATTATCAACCAAGATGTTCCTGATGTTTTGCAAGATAAGCAAGTCATGAGTTTAGATATGGGTTCGCTGGTTGCAGGAACTCGTTTCCGTGGTGACTTTGAGGAACGACTCAAAAAAATCATGGAAGAAATCCGCTCCGCTGGCAATATCATTCTTGTGATCGATGAAATTCATACACTTGTTGGTGCTGGCGGTAATGAAGGTGGTATGGATGCTTCAAATATTCTCAAACCCGCTTTAGCACGAGGTGAGCTTCAGTGCTTAGGTGCAACTACTCTGGATGAGTATCGTCAGCACATTGAGCGTGATGCTGCATTAGAGCGTCGTTTCCAGCCAATCATGGTGGGAGAGCCATCTGTAGATGAAACAATACAGATTCTCCGTGGTTTACGTTCTGCTTATGAACAGCACCACAGAGTCAAAATTTCTGATCAAGCCTTGGTTGCAGCTGCACAATTGTCTGATAGATATATCAGCGATCGCTTCTTACCAGACAAAGCTATTGACTTGATGGATGAAGCTGGTTCCCGTGTTCGTCTACGGAATTCAATGGTGTCTGTAGATAAAGAAATTAAGCGCGAACTGAATGCTGTTATTAAAGCAAAAGACGAAGCTGTCAAAGCTCAGGATTTTGAAAGAGCTGGAGAACTCCGCGACCAAGAATTGGAATTAGAAGCTAAACTCCAAGCACAAGCACAAATTGATAAAGCTGTCAATACTCCTGTGGTGGACGAAGAAGATATAGCTCAAATCGTAGCTTCTTGGACAGGTGTTCCAGTGAATAAACTCACCGAGTCTGAGTCAGAGTTGCTTCTACACTTAGAAGATACTTTACATCAACGCTTGATTGGTCAAGAGCAAGCTGTAACCGCAGTTTCTCGGGCGATTCGTCGTGCGAGAGTTGGGTTAAAGAATCCAAATCGTCCTATTGCTAGCTTTATTTTCTCTGGTCCAACTGGTGTTGGTAAGACAGAATTGGCGAAATCTTTAGCTTCTTACTTCTTCGGTTCAGAGGAAGCAATGATTCGTCTAGATATGTCAGAGTTTATGGAACGTCACACTGTTTCTAAGTTGATTGGTTCACCTCCGGGTTACGTAGGTTATGACGAAGGTGGACAACTTACAGAAGCAGTACGTCGTAAGCCATACACAGTGATACTTTTCGACGAAATCGAGAAAGCTCACCCTGATGTATTTAATATGCTTTTGCAAATGTTGGATGATGGACACCTTACCGACGCGAAAGGTCGGAAAGTGGACTTCAAGAACACCTTAATTATCTTGACTTCTAACATTGGTTCTAAAGTCATTGAGAAGGGTGGTGGTGGTTTAGGTTTCCAAGTAGCAGCTGATGAAGCTGAAGCTAGCTACAACAGAATCCGTAACTTAGTGAATGAAGAAATGAAGAATTTCTTCCGTCCTGAGTTCCTCAACCGTTTGGATGAGATTATTGTCTTTACTCAGTTGAAGAAAGATGAGGTTAAGCATATTGCTGAAATTATGCTTAAGGAAGTTGCTCAACGCTTGAGTGAGAAGGGAATTGCTCTAGAAGTTACTGAACGCTTTAAAGAGCGTGTGGTGCAAGAAGGTTATGACCCAAGTTATGGTGCTAGACCCTTACGTCGGGCGATCGTGCGTTTACTAGAAGATTCTCTAGCAGAAGCGTTGTTATCTAATCAAATTACAGATGGTGATACAGCTGTAGTTGATGTAGATGACGATGGTCAAGTCACAGTTCGGCAATCACAGACAAGAGAATTGTTACCTGTAGGGTAGTATAAAGAGGGTGAACGTTTGTTCACCCTCTTTACGTGTTATGAATAATTGGCATTTCTTCACCATCAACAGCATTGGGATAAATTACTTCTGAATCAAAACCATTAACTGCGTCTTTAATAAAACCAGCTAAAGGTACAGCAAGTAACAACCCTAATAAACCGCCAACATAAGTACCGACAAGCAAAGAAATCAACACCCAAACAGGTCTTAATCCTGTAAAACTGCCTAGTAAGCGGGGGGCGATCGCTTGATCAATTAATTGGTCAATCACAACAGCTATAGCCAAAACGCGAATCCCCAGCCACAAATCTTGTAAGGATATAATTAAAGTCACTAATCCCAGACTTACAACATCCCCAAAAGGAATTAAACTTAAAATTCCAATTCCTAATCCGAATACTAAACCAAAAGGAACTCGCAAAATTAAAAATAAAAGAGTTAAAGAAACTCCCATCAGTAAAGCTAAAGCTATTTGACCAATGAGGAAATTTTGAAAATTATGTTGCAGAGACTGTTGAACTTGCTGGCTAAAACTTTTAGGTAACTTACTAAAAAGCTGATGCCAAATTCTTTCTCCATCTACTAATAAATAAAAAGTCAATACTACTGTAATTAACGCTTCTGATACACTATCAATTGTATCAATAATAAAGTGAAAAGCTTTATTAGTAAAATATTCTAAATCTTGAGGCAAACTGTCAGCTATCTTACCAAAAGTTTCACTTATATTAACTTTAAATCCATGATTATTAACCCAATCATTCAATAGATTAAGTTTTTGCTCACCCGAATCTAACCATTGTGGTAAGATTTGAACCATCTCATGAAACTGCTGTAAAATAATCGGAACTAAAGTAATAGTTAAAGCAACTATCAGCACAGAAGTTGCAATAAAAATCAACGTTACTCCATAACTACGTTTAATCCCCCGTTTCTGAAGAATAGAAACAGGATAATTTAAAATAAAAGCAAATAAACTCCCTAAAACAAGTGTTGTCACTAACGGATGGAAATATTCAAAGATTTTATATACTAACCATGCATTTAAAAATACTAAAGGAAATAACAGCGTTAAAATCAGCCATTGGAGTAACTTTGTGAGTAAAGGAGTCATAGTAAGTGCCATTAGATATAGATTCAGTTAGCATTCATGATTAAAGCGTAAAAATTGTTCTTCATTTATTCTTCCTGCTTGATAAAGAGTATTAACAATCTCCGAAATACCTAAAACTGAATAAGCTAGATAACCATTCGCTTTTAATTTTTCTTTCACTCCTTGCTCGTGGTCAATAAAAACAACAATATCATTCACATTTAATCCCGCAGACTCTAACTTTTGCGCTCCTTCCATAACACTCTTACCGCTAATTAGAATATCATCAACTACCACAACATTTTCCCCAGCACGAAAATCTCCCTCAATTACTCTGCGAGTTCCATGTGCTTTAACTTCTTTACGTGGAAAAATCATCGGGAAATTCATACGTAAAGCCAAACCAGTCGCTGTCGGTAAAGAACCATAAGGAATACCTGCGATTCTGTCGAATTTTAGAGTTTTCAAAATATCTTCATAAGCACTGAGAACTTGGTTAAATACTTGGGGATTGGAAATAATTGTGCGTAAATCGATGTAATAAGGAAATGTAGCTCCTGACGCTTGAACAAAATCACCAAACAAAATACAGCCAATGTCATACAGTTGTAAAATCAAGTCCTGGTAAGGATGTTGATTTAACACACAAACATCAGGTAACCATAAAGAACAGGTAGAACCTTGAGAAATAATACTAGTTCGTGCTTGGTTTATGTCCTCTTGCAAAGAGCAGATTTCTTGGGATAAATTTTCACGTGCTAACATATCTTGAGGTACAGGAATCAGCAATCCCTCACCGTTACTATTTAAACCTGCCATTAAAATTTTTTCGAGATTGCTATCAATAGCCCAGATACTACGAACCATAATAGTTCTTTCTGGTGCAGTCTCACGAATACTAGCCAAAATATTCGGGTCTGTAGTTCCTACCTCTAAACATAACTGTTCGGGAGTACCCCAATTTTTGGACTCTTTAACTACCTGTAGGTAAAAAGGTGAGTCGCTTGGGTATTGCTGTAAAGTTTTTGCACCAAGATTAGAAGTACAACACAATACAAACACGGCTTTATCTGGATAAACTAAAAATGGGGCGATATGGTCTTGTCCAGCATAGGGATTAAGAGTTACTGCATCCACACCCCATTGTGAAAATACCGTACGGGCAAAAATACTGCTAGTATTTAGGTCGCTGTGTTTAGCGTCAAGAATTATGGGAATATTACCAGGGATAGATGCGATGGTTTTTTGTAACAATTCTATACCTGACGCACCTAAAGCTTCGTAAAAGCCGAGTGTAGGTTTATACGCACAAGTTTTATCAACAGTTTCAGAAATAATAAATTGTAACCAATTCCACAGACCAGTGATTGTATCATCAGTTTGATAACAAGATGGCATCATCTCTGGATTTGGATCCAGTCCGACGAAAAGTAGGCTTTGATTTTGGGATATGGCCTGATTTAATTTGTCAAAAAAGTTCATATAGCAATCCGACAGTTGTGAGAAAGAGAATGTCTAGAACGTTTATAAATACTTACTTTTAATCTCCGTATTTTCTCACGTTTCAATCCGGATTGCTATATTATTCAGATCGATTTTTGTCAACAGTGCTTTCTTAGTGATGATTTACTTAGAACTTTTATAGTTTTTATTTTCCAGTATAAATGTTGTCACATAAATGCTTGTCATAACTTCTGACACTGGAATTATATTGCAAATAACCACCAACCCAATCACAACCCCGTTTGATTAACTGATTTAAATCTAAATTCTCATTGATCGCTGTAAATTTATTCTTACCGTCTGAGACTTTCCACAGCATTACTTTTTGATCAGCACTACCCGAAGCTATAGTTTTACCATCCGGACTGAAAGTAACGCTCAAGATATTGTCTGTATGTTCGGTAAATGTTTTTAGATCCTTACCGATGAAAGTGTCCCACAGTTTAATAGTTTTGTCAGTGCTACCAGAAGCTAAAAGTTTACCATCAGGACTAAAACTGACACTATTAACTTTACTACTATGACCTTTTAAAGTTTTAATCAGTTTACCTGTAGCTACATTCCACAGTTTAATTGTATTATCAGAACTGCCAGATGCTAAAATTTGACCATCAGCGCTAAAACTGACGCTATTAACTTTACTTTTATGCTCTTTTAAAGGTTTAATTAATTTACCTGTAGCAACATCCCAAAGCTTAATAGTATTATCAAAACTACTAGCCGCCAAAAGTTCACCGTCAGGGCTAAAACTGACATTACTAAATTCTTCACTTCCCTCAAAGATACGAACTACTTTATCTGTTTCTAAATTCCACTTTTCGACAGTATGATTAAGAGTAACGAAAGCTAATTCCTTATCATTAAAACTGAAAGCGATACTATTAATCCAAGTATTTTTTCCCAAAAATTTGCACTTAATTTCTTTACCTGTAAAAGTATCCCAAAGTTGGATAAAGCCATCTGCGCTACCAGAGGCTAAAATCTTACCATCATGGCTAAAACTAATACTATTAATTTTTCTTTTATACGACTCAGTATTATCTCCTTTAACAGTATAAATAGTACGTTCTTCTTTACCTATAGCAGTATCCCAAATTTTGATAGTCCCATCGAGACTACCAGAAGCCAATTTAGTGTTGTCTTTGGGGTTAGAACTAACACTAGTAACCGAATCATTATGTCCTTTAAAAGTAGTACTTTCTTGAATTCTACTAATATCCCAAAATTTGATTGAACCATCGGCAGCAGCAGAAGCTAAAATTTTATCATCAGGACTAAAGCTGACGTTTAAAATCGAATCACTATGTCCAGTTACAGTCGTAATTTCTTTACCCGTAGTAACATCCCAAAGTTTGATAGTATTATCACGACTGCCGGAAGCTAATTGAGTGCTATCTTTGTTAAAGCTAACACTATAGACACTATTGTCATGGCCGTTGAGGGTAGTAATTTCGCGGCTATTAGTATTCCAAAATTTGGTAGTGTCGTGTTTACTCCAAATTTTAATTTTGCCATCTGCACTACCAGAAGCTAAATGTTTACCATCTGGACTAAAACTAACACTGTCTACAGAGTAGTTATCTTCACTAAGGATAAAATTATTGTTTGTGTTCAAATCCCAGATTCTAACAGTACCATCAGTACCACCAGAGGCTAAAGTTTCCCCATCCGCATTAAAACTGACACTGTGAACTCTACCACTATGACCTTTTACTTTTAACGTCCTAATTTCTTCACCCGTATCAACATCCCAAAGCTTGATTGTACGATCTGCGCTACCAGAAGCTAAAATTTTGCCATCTGCACTGAAACTAACGCTGTAAACTTTACCATTATGTCCTTTCAACGTCTTAATTTCTTCACCCGTAGTAGCATTCCAAAGCTTGATTGTACCATCTGTGCTACCTGAAGCTATAGTGCTAACATCGGAACCGGAACTAAAACTAACGCTATTAACTCTACTACTATGACCTTTTAACGTCCTAATTTCTTCACCCGTAGCAGCATTCCAAAGCTTGATTGTACCATCTGTGCTGCCTGAAGCTAAAGTTTTACTATCTGAACTAAAACTAAGGCTATGAAAGGAACCTATATGCTTAGACAATCGATTGCGTTCTTTTACCCCATATACAGCTCTTCTTAATACTGGTTGCAGTGCAGATAGAGTGTCACTCTTCATGGAGGTATTCAATTTTAATTTTTGTATTGGTATTGCAGCTCGTAAACCTTCTACAAGTGCATCAAATTTTTGCCCTTCTCTAAATAGTGCATCTGAATAATGAGTTAGAGCAACGCTCTGTTCTAACTGATATTTTTCTACTCTCTTATTGTGTTCTATTTCTTGTTTATGGATACACAATCCAATGAGAACAACCAACAAAAAAAATGTGATCACTATTACAATTCTTATTGTTTCATTCTTCAGACTTTTTTTAATAAATTCTATTGCATTTTCATTCAAAGGCAAAATATCTCCATGATCTTTAATAAATTCTACTGCTTGTTCTAATTTACCTCCATCATATAAAAAACGGTTAAAAGGGTTGAAAAACTTTGATTTGTTTCGATTTTCTTCCCAATTCTTGGTTGCAAGTTCAATTTCCTCATGAAAGTAGCTATATTTGCGCTTTTCATTTAGCCAATCACATAATCTTGTCCAGTGAATAATTAGAACTTCATGAGCTAAAGTAACTGCTTTATTTTTTGAACCATCATCTTGTACTTCTTCGCTAACAATTATGATATTATTACTTGCTAGCTGCTCAACTACCGTGTCAATTTTGTCTTGAGAATATTTATATTTTTCTTGAAAATATTCTTTTATATCTGTGATGTAAACCCTTGTACGAGTACTTCCTGTGCTATTTCCTATTTTTATTAAATTTACCAATATATACTTTGCTATCTTTTTATCTTGCTCATTTAATTCGTCATAAACATCTTCAGCATATTTGTCTAGTAGTGCTTCTAAAGATCCACGATCATTGAGTAACTCTTTAATTTCATCTTTATTTTCCTTTTTAATTTCATTTTCCTTTTTATTTTCATTTTTAATTTCCTCATACATCAAATTAGTTAATTCTTTATTATCACTGTCTTGCGGCTTCCGCTTCCAAAGTTCTGTTAATGCATTTTGCAGTAAAGGTAAACTTCTTGATACTTGTTTTACATCATTAATTAATTGATTTTTTAATTCATCATCCACCTTAAAATCTAATTTTTCAGCAGGTTGAGTAATTACTTCTGTTAACTCTACATCACTCATGTGCGTCACTGTCACTAAATTTTGCTGAATTTTACTAGCAAGTCCAAAAGATTCCTCTTCGGCACATTTACCAAAAAAATCTGCTCGAATTGCTAATACTAAACAAAACTCATCACCCATTTTATCTAAATCTTTTAATAAGCATTCAATAAACTTATATTGTTCAGAATCTTTAGACAATGGTTCGTTAGGATCTTCACGTAATGAGAAAACTTCCTCAAACTGATCTATGACTAACACTACTTTCTCTAGACGATTGTTAACAACTTCATCTATCAGTTGCTTTAACCCTGCTTCTTTATCTAATAATTCTCTAAACTCTTTAAACTTAAGTTTCTGTTCATCCTCAGATAATTCTTTATCTACAAAAGCTTGTGCTAAGTTATTAAGTGGCTTCTTACCAGGTTGGAAAACTTCAGGAATATACCAATTTTCACTACCTGATATTCGTAGTCCTTGTTTCAATTGATAAACTATACCTGCCCTGATAATACTAGATTTTCCACTACCTAATGTTCCTAGCAATGCTAAGAAATTATTTTTATCTACTTTTTCTAGTAGCTGGTCAGTTAAAGTATCGCGTCCATAGAAATATTCAGCATCTGCTGGCTCATAGTTAAAAAAAGCTAAACCTTTGTAAGGACTATTACTTGAACTATTACTTGACTCTGTAGATGTTTTTTGCTCGGGCTTATCTTTTGCTTCTAAAAGAGAAATTGGCTTACCAAAAGATATACGTTTATAATCTCCGTATGTGTTTAAAATTTGTTCATATGATTTTAATCTTTCTACTAATACTGTGTGATTAATATTCTCTCCCTCTTCAGATTGAAGCTCATTAAGTATCGCATCAGTTAAATTAATAAATTTATTATCATCATCATTTTTCTGAAAATATTCTTTATCATTATGGAAGGAAACAATAAAAAATCTATTTTTGCCAATTTCATTTCCAGCGAGAAACTTATCTAAATTAACTTTTTTCTTCTCGTGATAGCAACAGTCAAAAATAATAATTTGATCTGTGACGGGACTTTCTTTCAAAATTTCTTTTAACCATTGTAAAGATATTCCTAAATCATCTACTGAGGGATTGGAATCACTGGTTGTTAAAAAGACTTCTGAAATTCCTTCATCTTTTGTCAGAACATATCCAGAAAAATATAATAGTGCTATATCTGGATGTTGCCCTTTCGGAATAAAAAGACTAATAATCTCTTCTTTAAGCTGCTTTCGAGTAACTTTCTCTAGTAGGGTAACCTCAAATTCACATTTGGTTTCAAGTCTACCTTTTATTTTTTTTGCATTGTATGCAGGTATTTGAAGATTAGAAAAGGAATGTTTGTGTGTGTATTCATTAATTCCAACTACTAAAGCTTTACGTTTGCCTTTCATCATATTATTATTGGTTGATTATGATTTATATTATAACGATTTCAAGTTCTAAATTTAAATTAATTTTAATACTATTAAATTTATCTATAACAGTCCTAAATCATTTATGAATTCGTTTTCGTAGAGACGACCCGATGGTTCGTCTAGTGCGAGGATATATTTTTCACAAGTTATTTAGGATTACTATAATAAATTACATTGTTTTATTAGAGGTTTAATTAAGCAAATCTAAAAAGCGTTTATCATAGTTAGCAAATTTCCAATTAAAAGCTTTTTTTATTTGTTGAGGAGTTATGTTGATTGCTCCCATTAGTTGAGCTCCCCTAAGGTCTGCATTACTAAGATTTGCACTATCAAGGTTTGCTCCCCTAAGGTCTGCTTTCCGAAGTTCTGCATCAGTAAAGTCTGCTTCACTGAGATTTGCACTACTTAAATCTGTGTCGTTAAGAATCGCAGCACAAAGATTTGCATTACTCAGGTTTGCACCACAAAGCTTTACGTTGCTAAGGTCTGTACCCACTAAACGAGCTTTATGAAAGTTAATACCAGTAAAAGTAAAATTACTAAAGTTCACACCACTTAAATTTGCACTACTGAAATCTGTATTACTGATGAATGCTTCCCGAAAGTTGACACCACTAAGGTCTGCATGGGAAAAGACTGCACTACTAAGGTCTGCACCACTAAGATTTGCATCGCTGAAGTTCGCTTCACTAAGGTTGGCTTTATTTAGTTTTGCACGACTGAGATTGGCATTTGTTACTTGAGCTTTTTCTAGTAGGGCATCATTAAGGTTAGCATCACTAAGGTCTGCATTACAGAACTTGGCTTTTGTTAGGTTTGCACCGTTTAAATTGGCTTTTGCTAGGTTTGCACTATTAAGAATTGCTTGGCTAAGGTCAGCCATACTAAGATTAGTCCCTTTTAAATTAGCTCTATCTAAATCTGCTCCTTGTAGTTGAATTCCTGTTAAATCTGCACGAGTTGCAGTTAGACCTACTAAACTTACCCGGTCTTGGTTTAAATCTTGCAGTGCTTGAATACGTCCACCACTTCCCCCTTGACCTTGGGCAGAATTAATTAGTTGCCATGCTTCGTAGTGAGTGCGCTTTCGCTGCTCACGAATATTCATTAGAAAAATAATTAAACCTGCAAGAATACCAAAAGATTCTAAATCTTTAAAGAAATCATTGGCTGTAATTTCTTTTAGCCATGTTGCAACGTCCTTAAACCATTTTACAATACCTTTAGGATTAGGAATATTAGTATAAGCATGAAATTTATGAATTAGATAGATAACCCCAAGTAATATAATGAAAAATAATAAAAAAAATATTACAATCCTAAGCAAAAATATGCCTTTAACCCTAAGGCAAAGAATTTTTTGAAGCCGAAGTACTTTTTTATACTTGTTTGTTTGTTTCAAGTTTAGCCCTCTCATAACAGGCTATAGTTATTTTTTCAGATTGTAGTGTACTAGTACCAACTTTTAAAAACAAGTATCACTTAGTACATAAACTTAGATTTACTATTTTAATCAAACAAAAGATAAATCTAAATCAAACCCAATTTTTTTGTTAGTACGTAAGTCCTAAATTTGTCAAAAAAAGTTTATATTATTAGGGATAGTTTTTTGTCAATTTATGATTCAAACTAATTGCCAGTTACTTATGAAAACTTCAGTACTTAAGCTTTCACTAATCCTAGCTGCTATAGTCTGCACACAAATACAGAGTGTTGCTTTTGCCCAAAGTAATCCACGTTCTGGTTATCAGACAATTAAAGTGCAAGAATTTCTATCTTCTAAACGAATTAAAGTTACTATCCCCAAAGCAATAGCTGTGCAATTATTTAGTAGTTTAGAGGAGGAAGAAGGGAGAAAGTCGGAAGACATTTCCATCGCTTATCCGACAAGAGACACTTCTGTGATTGTACATACCATAGTAGGTTTGGCCGATGATTCTGTAGGTGGGATCAGAAATCGGATAGAAATGAGACGCAGCCAAAATAAATGGCAAATTGTCTGGGTGGGTCGTCAGCAAAAGTGCCAGCCAGGTCGCGGACATCAAAACTGGTCTAGCGTTCTTTGTTCTTAATATAGCAATCCTATATGATTTGTGAAAAAATAATCTACGCGGAGACGACCCACCGGATCGTCTCTACGAAAATGAATTCATAAATGATTTAGGACTACTATATGATTGCACATTCTCTTGACTAACGTACCTCTTTACTACTGTCAATTACATTGACCGGGGAGGGAGCAATAAAGCGCTGCACCCTGTAATTACAGCGTATTCCAGGTTTATGAGGTACAGTTATATTACCTCGTAAGTAAGGGCACGGCACTAGTATGATTTTTCATTCACCCATAATATTTCGGATGCCGTGCCCCTACCAGTGTACCTCATTTAGGTGCAAAATGCTGTATATTTACATAATTAATGGATTTATTCACTCTTTACCTACCAACAGATAAACCAGTCCCAATAGTAGCTAATCTTCCTCATAGTGGATTATTCATTCCCCAGGATATATCTGCACAGTTTTCTCAAGAATATCTTCCTAACCAAGATTGGCATCTTGATAAACTTTACGATTTTCTCCCTGAATTGGGAATAACAGTCTTGCAAGCTAACTACAGCAGGTATGTGATTGATTTAAATCGTCAAGTATCTGAACCACTTGCTGGTAACTTTTGGTCATCGGTTGTACCAGTCCAAACAGCATTTAACCAACAGATATATATAAATAATCCAAGGCTTGAAGATATAAAAAATCGGCTCCATGAATACTATATTCCCTACCATGAAAAGTTACAAACCTTGCTGAAAGAAAAAGTTATTGAATTCGGTAAAGTTTACCTGCTAGACTTACACAGCTTTGGTGGATTAATTGATGACCAAATTTGTCTGGGTAATCTTAAAGGGAATAGTTGCTCGGAATTACTAATATCAACCGTTGAGAAAACCTTTCTCGCTCAAGGCTACCAATTGGTAAGGAATAAAATCTTTACTGGGGGATATATTACTCGCCATTACAGCCAATTACCAGGAGTAGAAGTATTACAAATTGAGACGAGGTATCAGGTTTATTTGGATGAAAATCAATTAGATAAACCACAAATACCTGACTGGAATGTACCTCAGTTCTATCAAGCAAAGAGTAAAATTAGAGATATTTTTATCAAGATTGTTGGACAATTAAGCAATCGTATTTAAACAATAGTAGATGATAAATTTGCTGAAAGAATAGGGAATATGTGAGGTAAAAAAGTAAAGCTGGGTAGAATTTATAGCCCTGCAAACCATTCATAACCTTGGTCTTCCCAATACCCTCTGAAAGGGGACAAATAGCTGACTAAGGTAATTTGTGTTACCCACTTACTCTGCTTATACCCAAGTTTGATCGGGGAAGCTAACCGTAAGGGAGCGCCATTTTCTATAGGTAAAGTTTGACCGTTTTTCTGGTAAGCTAATATAGTCTGAGGGTGTAATACTGAAGCAATATCCCAACTTGAGTAGTAACCATCAGCACTTTTAAAGTAAGCATATTTCACACTTGATTTCGGTTGAGCAAGAGCGATAATGTCTTGTAAACGTACACCACCCCATTGCACGATCGCAGCCCAGCCTTCAACGCAAACATGGCGAATAATCATCTCTGTCAGAGGTAGAGTCTGAATTTCTGCCATACTTATATTCAGAGGATTATTTACCTCACCGTCTACAACTAAACGGTATCTTGTGGTGTCAATAATCGGATTATATCTATAGCTATTAACTATCAGTGCTTCCGGCTCAATCTCATTTACCGAAAATTCTGGCACAGGTTTTTCGGGCTGAAATATTAATCCTTCAAATTTCTGATTTAGTGGTTCTGAAATTTTACCTACCAAATCTTCAAATAAAGGTGTACCACAACCACCTAGAAGTAAGCTAACACCAGTTAATCCAGATTGTAGTAATTGGCGACGTGTTATTTGATGCTTATATAAATTCATATTCATCACCAAAACATTGATTCGGTTAACTCAACACCGCCTGCTTTACGTCCTAAAATGAAATGTACTATTGTAAATAAAATTACTATTGGTACGGTAGCAAAGTGGACTATTCTCAGTGCTTGCCAATCGCCAAACATATCCACAATCCAATAAAATTGAGCAGGCTTATACATTCCTATACCTGTAAATACCGCTAGGAGTAAAATCGGAATAATAGATGTATAGACGATGCGATGCCATGCATAAGTTAGACGTTTGGGATTGTGGCTTTTTTGCAAAGCTTTCAAATCATTCACACCCACAAAGCGCGATCGCCAACGACGAGCAATTAGAACGTAAATACCATACCATAGTAAATTCAGGGAAAATAACCACATTGCAGCAAAATGCCAGTGTCTACCTCCTGCCAGCCAACCTCCTAGTGTGAAAATAGCAGGAATGTGTAATCCGGCACGTCCACCAAAAACGGGATTCGCATTGTAAATTTGCAATCCACTAGTAAGCATGATCAATATACTGATAATATTTATCCAGTGGAAAATCTTCGCTCCTATGGCTTGGGTCGGTAACTTCCGGTTTTTTAGGGAAACGGTCATATTCACTACCTATATTTAATCCAACTTCTTATATCCATATATACTTCGTCTTCATCCTATAATAGATAGGACTTACGCAAAGACCATTGAATAATAAACAACAGAGCATAGGATAGCTCCTTTTCCGCTTAAGAGGGTTTGGGAGGATTTTCGCGTAAGTCCTGATAGAAAGTAACAAAAAAAGGCGAGTTTCTTTACTCGCCGTTAATTTTCGTAAAATATGGTAGGATTCAACTTTTAAACTTGGGAAGCAACTACCATTGAATAGGCTCAATGGTTTACTTAGAAAGTGTTTTAAGTCGTTTGCTGGCATTGACCTACAGGGATTGATTTAGAGTCATGTTTGCCATTATTGACGTTTCCTTGCTCTACAAGGCAAACCTTACCTGACTTAAAGTCAAAAAATTCTAAAGTACCGCTATCAACTTCGTTCGGTTTCTCTCTATTCCCTTGGTAATTTTCTTTGATTAATCGAATGTACGTGCGGTAAGGAATATATTGTACGGGGTCATACCCATTAAAACGCAGCATTAAAACACAAGCCCAAGAATACTTTCTGGCAAGAATTGCTTTAATCACTTCTTCAACTTGCTTGTTATTCATTGTCTTTTAGGGGTTCCTATTAGATAAAAATGGGTTTTGAGTCATAGGGAACATTATTTTTGAAAATTCCATGTTTATATATGTAAGTTTATATATCTATTGCCTAGCTATTTAATACTTTTTTGAAAAGTTATTAAGAAATATATAAAGATTTGATGAAGTAGAGAAAAATTTCAATGAAATTTTCAAAGTATATACGTATTTGATTTATTAAATTGATACTTTTGTTTTAGCTCCTAATTTATAC
>Ga0224723_1001205_pt1 | contig 16102 bp, 19 predicted proteins | sample Balambano_FR2_Me_FD_161647 | JGI IMG/M metagenome (GOLD analysis project Ga0224723, IMG submission 161647) | Freshwater sediment microbial communities from Lake Towuti, South Sulawesi, Indonesia - Balambano_FR2_MetaG | ecosystem: Environmental > Aquatic > Freshwater > Lake > Sediment | place...
CATCATTGACGGTATCGATGCCAGAGCGCAAGCGGAGGGTTATCAAGCTGAACGATTCCGATTTTCCTCGAAATTGGCTCCTTCATGAACTGTTACATACTTAAGCCTTCTAACCGTTGGCTACTTACTTCCTTTATTGGTTACTTTTGTCCTGCTCTGATACAGGCTTCGACTAAGGGTGCAACCTGATCTACGTCTTTCCATCCCAAAATTTCAGTCACCTTTCTCTCTAGATTCTTGTAAGTTCTAAAGAATTCAGCGATTTCCTCCAGCCGATGTGGAGCTACGTCATCTAGAGACTTGACCTGAGCATAACGGGGGTCTTTGTCAGGCACGCAGAGAATTTTTTCGTCGCGATCGCCTCCGTCCACCATTTCCAACATTCCAATCGGTCTGGCGGCAATGACACAGCCAGGGAAAGTGGGCTGATCCATCATCACCATGCCGTCGAGCGGGTCGCCGTCATCTGCCAGAGTGTTTGGAATAAAGCCATAATCATAGGGATATTGCACCGAGGCGTAAAGCACCCGATCTAGTGCAAAAGCCTGGAGGTCTTTGTCAAACTCGTACTTGTTTTTGCTGCCCGCCGGAATTTCGATCAGGACGTTGATGATTCCGGGTTTGGGCTGGGGGGGAATGCGCGATAAATCCACAACAGTTCTCCAAGCGAGTGGCGTTTTAGGCAGCTAGCCTCGATTGTCTGGGAAGCCGCTTAGAACAAGGGGCTTAAGCCCCTTGTTTCCACCAGAGGTGATTCCAGGCAAGCTTAGTCAAACTAAATATCTAGGCTGAACTGCCCCTCGAATAGCATTCTAGGGGATGACGGTTAATTCATGACAAACTGTTCCTATCTAAAACCCGACTGGAGGGAGTTTGGAGGAATATGGCGCTTGCTGACTACATACCAGCTACATCAGTCTCTTGATCGCAGAAGCGGGTAGGTTGACGGTTGCCAAATTTCAACGCTGTCTGAGGAGAAGTAGGCAATCGCAAAGACAGGAAGGGTCAGAGTCATGAGCGCTATAAACGTACCGATGATGTTGGCTAACCTGTGAGAAGTTCGCCCAGGAGGGTTGTCGGTTCGACTACCAGATTCCATATAGGATTTGAGAAACCAGCTTAAATTGAGTAAGGCTATAACCTGTAAAGGTATCCCAACTTCGACGAGAAGCAGGATAGTCCTACAGACGATCTTAACAATTTCACAGAGCGACAGAATTTGCTGTGATCTAGATTGCAAATGCCTGTAACTAAAGGTTGAGTTAAGAATGAGTTAATCTTGGCTAAACGATTTGCGTGTAATTCTGGAATCACCCGGTAGTAGAATTAGCAATTTTGTCAAGTTGGCTATTCTAGGGTGTGTATGGCAGTAAGGATGAGGGATGAAGGATGAAGGATGAGAGATGAAGCCGAGCCTTGTTTGTTCAAGCTTTGCTGCTTATCGCCTGTCCTAACCAATCTTCGTACTGCTATGGTATTGGTTTCGCATAGTCCTTACAAGCTGCTGCTATGCTTTCACAAATTGTTCGTCCGATGGTTCGTACTCAGATTCGGCTGCTGGCAAACAGTCATGCAACCCGTTCCACCCTGGTTAGCACGATCGCCCAGTGGCTCGGCTTTTTGGGGGTGCGGGCGCAGGTCACCCAAATTGATGCCATTTCTAATCAAATTTCGGTTTCGCTCACGGTCGGCAAGCCTGAAGCCTGCGACACACACGACTGGCAGCAGATTTTGCAAAACCTGAAGCAGCACAAGGCAGAAGAACCTACGCCTGCTCAGACGCAGATAACCCCGCAGCAGCAAAGCAAATTGCAGCGACTGCTAGCTTATGTCATTCAAATAGGCGGCTCAGAGCAGCCTGACTGGGACAAGCTTTATCCTCAGCTTCAAACCCTGGGATTTGAAGAATCGACCCTGTTAGGCATTCGGTCGGCGCTGAAGGTGCCCCAGTCGCTCGATCAGCTTATGGAAGGGCTAGACTCAGATGTGGCGGCGATCGCTCTCCCTAAAGCCGTCAGCATTGCTCTGCTGGATCGTCAGGTAAATCCGTCGGAAGATAAAGCCTTATCCACTTTGCTAGAAGCGATGAAGCAGCCTGCTTCTGCTCAAAGCTAAGTTCATCTACCTCGTTACCAAGCTCCGGCTTGGTAATGAAGGTCTGGAAGCTCCAGCTTCCTGCGCTACTCAATTGCAGCAGCCTGTAGGACTCATCCCCTTCATTCAGGGAAGCCGGAGCTTCCCCGATAGCATTGCCAAGCTGGAGCTTGGCAACGAGGTTAAATTGAATGAACTGCACTTTTTGTGGGATGGGCATCTTGCCCGTCTGGGCGGGTGAGACACCCACCCCATAGAGTATGGGGTTCCTGCCTTACTTAAAGTAAATCAGCAGGTTCAGCCCTGGAATCGTGCGTGAGAGCGTCCACAGCAGCAGCGCGATGTAAAGAATGCCCAGAAGCCACTGATACCAGGCGAGAGTGGTGATTAGTCCGGGCAGATGTTCGTCGCGCAGGCGGATATCGTTAAAGCCAAATTTGAGCAGGTTGTTGAGGCTAAAGTCAAAGTAGTTGAGCCAGTTCCAGCGGCGATCCCAGAGGATGGGCATATAGCGATCGCGGAAGAAAACAAACCTGGGCATATTCGGCAGTCTGCCAATCAGCAGGCGAAACTGTCGTAAGCTGCCGTCTTCAACGAAGTAGCTGCGATCCATCAGATCGTGATAGCGTCCCCGCTGATAGATCAAAAACAGCAATGTCGCAGGTACGGGAATGATCACGATCGCCAGACAGGTGAGGGTGAGCCAGGGCTGCTCGGAGGTGCGAAAAATGGCTGAGAGTCCAAGCAACGACAGAAGGCTAAAGCTACTGCCAACCCAAATGCTCTCTGACAGCGTTGGCACGATTGGCTTGGGGCGAAAACGCCGCAGCCGATCGATCAGCCAAAATAAAGCGCCAAAGTAGGCGATCGCCACCAGCCCCACCCCGAAGCTCAGCCAAAAATCGGTGCCATAGCGACTCAACAGCAGCAGCAGGCTAAGTCCTAGCCAGTGCAGCGCATCCAGTACCCAGCCCAACGGCGAACGGGGATCGCTAACGATGACGCGATCGCGCACTCTTACATAGGTTGCCAGATCGACTTCGTTCAGCCTTAACAAATCGGGAAGGTTACGGAAAGGCTGCTGGAGGCGAGATTGGGCGATCGCCTCCGCCTGCTCAACCGAGAAACCAACCCGCTGAAGCCGTTCTACCGTAGCCGTATTCAAATTGGTGCCCAACAACTGCTGGCGCAACTGCCGCAGCCGCAGCTTTTCCCGCGTATATTCCACCTGGTTAGCATCAGGAATTTGCTCAAGCTGACGAAAGTTTCTCACCAGATTACGAAGCAGCGTTTCGTTACCTTGCAGCGTCGGCACCGATAGCACCCGCCCCACCTGCCCCGGATCGCCCAAAAGCCTCGCTTCCTCCGAGTTGAACTGAAGCCCTGTGACATTCAGGTAAGCAGATTTGGCAAAGCTGGCATCGCCAAAATCTGCCTGATCCAAAATATTTGCGCCACGCAGGTTAATAGGCTGGCTAAACTGAGCCTCCCGAAAGCTAACGAGTTGCTTAAAGGTCGCTTCACTTAAGAAAAGGGAGCGTGAGAATTTGCTTCTGTTGAAGAAAACCGAGTCTTGCCAATCGGTCTGAGCAAAGTCGGCGTTGCCCTGCCACTGAATTCGACTAAAGTGAGCGGTTTGCTGAAAGGTTGCCTGACTAAAGTTAGCGGTTGCCCGAAATTCACTGCCCTGAAAGTTGACAGACTGAAATCGCCCCAGGTTAAACCCAGCCCGCTCAAAGAAAATGGTGTTGCGAAAGCGGGCTTCGCGCCGAAAGATCGCGCCCGTAAAGTTAGCAGATTGGCTGAACCGCGCCTCTGACCAGTCTGCATCCTGCACAAAGTCTGCCCCTGGTGCTTCAACGCGACTGAGAAAAAAGGCATTGGTAAAGTTGACGAAACCTTCAAAGCGGGTCTGGACGAGTTTGAGCGCTCCCCGAAATACGGTAATTTGCAAGGAGGTGGGTTGCCCTTGAATGAGCAGCGATCGCGACAGTTGGCTCAACTGCGACAATCGACGGCGATCGCGCCTCAACTGTGCCTGCTCTGCCTCGGTCAACAGCGGCGATAGCTCCTGGCCATAGAGCGGCGATCGCAATCCCAATTCGCTAATATTCAACTCTCCGCGAATGGTGGAATAGCTCAGGTCTAAGCCCAGCGGAGCAGTAGTTTCCCCCGTCGTGACATTGCGCGATCGCTGCAACTGCGCCTGAATCAGCCGATAAAACTGATCGCGAAACTCTACATTTTCGGGACGCAAATCAATCACGACTCGACGCAAATCCAAAGTTCGCACGCCTTCACTCTGGAGGGGCGATCGCAGTCGTTCTTGTAATAGCTCTAGCGTCAGGGGAGTTTGCTCTGGCTGGGCGATCGCTCCCCAGGCAGATTGGGGCTGCACAACAAGGACTAAAAAAATCAAAGATAAAATACACAGGCTAGCCCGAAACGGATACATTGACTGTTGTAAAAGAGATCAAAACGTATAGCTAGCCAGGGGGTTCAAAATGAGTCTGGATCTGCGCTATTTCAGTTCACTGTCTAGCTTATTACTCATCACTGCAACTGTGGCGATCGCTCAGCCAAGCTATAGTTGGGAGGCGATCGCCACAGCTACTTCAGAACTGAGAACTGACGGAATCGAAAGCAATTCTTACGCTCAATCCTCCCCTACTGCATCTGAGGAAGCAGTTACTTACTACAATCGTGGTCTTGATCGCTATGAGCAAGGGGATTTGGAGGGGGCAATCTCTGATTTCAGCCGCGCCATCGACCTCGACCCAGAATTTGCATCTGCCTATAACGATCGCGGAGTTGCTCGCGCTGACCAGCAAGATTTCGAGGGGGCGATCGCTGACTTTTCCCAAGCAATCCAACTCAATCCGCAAGATGCACTTGCCTATAACAATCGCGGCGCTGCTCGCTATGACCAACAAGATTTAGCAGGGGCGATCGCCGACTATAACCAAGCAATTCAACTCAATCCTGACTTTGCAGATGCTTACTACAATCGCGGCAACGTTCGCAGGAGGCAGGGAGATTTTGAGGGAGCGATCGCTGATTACAATCGTGCTATTGAACTCAATCCTGACGATGCAGTTGCCTACAGCAATCGCGGCAACGTTCGCAGGAGGCAGGGAGATTTTGAGGGAGCGATCGCCGACTATAGCCAAGCAATCCAACTCAATCCCCAATATGCACTTGCCTATTACAATCGCGGTGCTGTTCGCGCTGAACAGGGAGATTTTGAGGGAGCGATCGCCGACTATAGCCAAGCAATCCAACTTAATCCTGACTTCGCAGATGCCTTTTACAATCGCGGCATTGCTCGCAGAAACCAGCAAGATTTTGAGGGGGCGATCGCTGACTACTCTCAAGCGATTCAACTCAATCCTGACGATGCAGTTGCCTATAGCGATCGCGGTGCTGTTCGCGCTGAACAGGGAGATTTTGAGGGAGCGATCGCCGACTATAACCAAGCGATTCAACTCAATCCCCAAGATGCAGATGCCTTTTACAATCGCGGCATTGCTCGCAGAAACCAGCAAGATTTTGAGGGGGCGATCGCCGATTTCACTCGCGTCATTGAACTCAGTCCTGAAGATGCGTTCGCCTTCGGCAACCGGGGTTTGGCTTATCGCGGTCTTCAGCAATATCGTGAATCCTTAGCTGATCTCAACCGTGCCATTGAACTCGGCTTAGAGGAGGCGATTTCTGTACGAGATGAGGTATTGCGGTTGTTGGAAGAGTAGGGGGTTCGACTCCGCTCACCACACAAGGGTGGATGGGTAGGAGGGTTATGAGTGGGAGAGTGGATGGGTAGAGGGCGATCGCCCTAACCTAAGAGTCTTTTTAGTTGCTTGTAGACTTCATCATCATTGCGCTTGCCAACCAAAATAATCTCAACTAAATCTTCACTGACATTGAAGCGATAGACGATCCGATATTCACCCGAATCCACGCGATAATAACCAGAATATCCGGTTGCTCCTTGCTATCTACAGGTAAAGGTTCAATACTCAGTGCTAGAACCTTCTTAGCAATTTGAGCCGCAATTTTAGGTTGTAATCCTTTCAAGAAATCCAGAACAGTTTGTAGACCATCTAGCTTCGCCATATCATGTGCTAACGCTACCCTAAACCTGCTAGCCGCTGAAGCTCTGTTGTAAACACTTCAGGGCCAGCCAGTGATGATGACTGAAGTGCAGCTTCAGCTAGCTTTCCAAATACTCGGTCTTCCAACTCCTCTAACCGCCTGATCAAATCCTGGTATTGTTGTGCCGACATTAATACATAACCAGCTTGTAATTCTTGTGACTCTTGCATTAACAAGACTGGCTCACTCGCTGCCTGCTCCAAAATCTCACTAGCAATAGAGGGAATTTCTGTCAGTGGATAACTCTGCATAACGTTGAAAACCCAAGGTTTGATGCTATTGTAATCCATTTTGATAAGAGGCTGAAAGACAGGACATTAGGGCGATCGCCGACTTCACTCAAGCCATTCAACTCAATCCCCAAAATGCCATTGCTTACTATAATCGCGGCATTGCTCGCTCTGGTCAGCAAGATTTGGAGGGGGCGATCGCTTATTATTAAGGATAAAGCATCCTAATATCTGAAGCCTGATGGAAACAATTCGGCAAATTGTTTTAGTCAACCGCGATCGCAAAGTAGAACTGACTCTTCCAGAGGGAGTGCAACCTGGACTGGTTGAAATTGTTGTTGTGTTACAACCTTTAGAGCCTTTAGAGCCTTCAGAGCGATCGCAGTCTATCTCTACTGAGATCCCAAATCTCTTCGGCTTTCTGCAAAGTCGTGTTGATCCGCTCCAGTTTCAAAAAACTTTAAGAGATGAAGCGATCGCTTCTAGATGAATACACTTGGATCGACCTTAAACAACTGACTCAACGCTTTAACTTGGGCGATCGATAGGTTAGTGTTGCCTGCTAAAATTTCAGTCGCCAAAATCTCAGACCCTAACACGTTGGATAATTCTGCGATCGCAATTCCCTGTTGCTCCATCAAAAAATCAAGCATTGAATGGGGAGTAGATTGAGAACTCGGTTGATAAAACTCGTGTTCAAACTTCTCAATTAAAGCAATTAATAAATCATACAATTCATTCTCTTCTGGGCTTCGGTTAGGTCGATGCATCAACTCTTCTACAATTGCTAGTGCCCGTTCGTTGTCTTCCTCAGTTCTGATCAGTTTGGGTTGATATTGAGATAGAAGCTCACTATATTTACTAGCATTAAAAGTAAGCGTCATTCTTCCATTTCTCCTTATCGTATTCTGCATGAGTCAGAACGTATTTGATATAAATCAACTGCCTTTCATAATCGATGCTAACAATCAAGCGGTAATGATTTCCTTTGATGTTAAAAATGGTGAAATTGCCGACGGCTTCAGCTTGTGGGAAAGTGGCTTGAACTTCAACTAGATTTGACCAATTCGCCTGATTAGCAACCTTAAACCAGTTATCTAGAGCTTCACGACAATCAGCATGTTGTTCACTAAATTCCCGCAAACGTTTATAGCTAATGACATGCATTTATCCATTTGATCTCTTCACCCAGCCTAGTCTCTATTGTAATTCACTCTAATTTAAGAGGCTGAGAAACGAAACGTTAGAGGCGATTTTGGACTTAGAAGGAGTAATTCTCGATCGGGATGAGGTGTCGCGGTTATTGGAAGGGAAGTAGGTGGTTCGACTGCGCTTACCCCACAAGGGTAGATAGATGGGGATAGGAGAGGCGATCGCCGCTTACCCTCATCAAGTTTCATCGTGTGGTAGTAGAGGCTCTAACTGCGCTAACAGAGCAGGTAATTCAGTGATGGCGATCGCCCAAATCTGTTCCTGTTGGACTTGTTCATATCGATGAACTATCACATTCCGTAAGCCAATGACATTCCGCCAATCAATTTCTGGATATGCTTGCCGAAACTCTTCAGATAACCTACGAGCCGCCTCACCTAAAATTTCTAACCCTCGCTCAACTGCCATCTGATCGCGTCTGCTGTTGAAATAGTCTTTAACTCAGGCTCATAACGAATTCCTGAATTAGCCGAATCGCTTGCACCATATCCCATAAAGAAGCATTGTCTCGATTATTATAGCGGTAGCCATATTGATTAGGACATTTTGGCGGCGCGGCTGAGCCGCGCCGCCAAAATGTCCTTGTCCTAACCTAGCTGACTACAGCTATAGCTGGCATGAATAACCTGATGAGTTCGCAAAATCTTGGCACGGCGGAAAGGATTCTTAAGATCCCGCTTTTCTAGTAAATCGACCCGCCTACCTACCATTGACTCTAACTCCCGTTGGAGATTCATCAAGTCAAATAATGACCACCCATCATCAGGCGCAAATGTTATCAAGACATCGATATCACTATCGGGACGAAAATCATCTCGCAAGACAGAACCAAACAAGGCAAATTCAGTAATCTTCCATCGTTGGCAAAACTCAACAATCGTCTCAAAAGATGTGCCTAGACGACTGATTAGAATATCTTGCACATCTGGCTTTGACATCGCCAAGCTCCTAGTCAAATCTTTAAAGCTGCCTCCAGTTTAATGCGATCGCTAGCTGTTTAGTCTTTACATCTTCTAGAGGGAGTGCATGAGTGATATCAACCAGTTTCCCGATTGGGCGATCGCCAGAATGTTAGACTCTAGAAAAGTATTGCTGAGAGTCACATGAGACGGGATGAAGTGTTAGCTCGTGTGCGATCGCACCGAGATCAACTGACTCAACTGGGGGTCAAGTCGCTTGACTTATTTGGTTCGGTTGCACGGGATGAAGCAGATTCAGATAGCGATGTGGATTTTTTAGTTGAATTTGAAAAATCAGGCGGATTATTTCAGCTTTTACGAGTTAAACATTATTTAGAAGATCTATTAGAATGCCCTGTTGATTTAGGGACTCGACAAGCCTTAAAGGAACACCTAAGAGAACCTATTCTTCAGGATGCAATTCATGTCCTCTAGAAGTTGGGATAAACGAGTTCAAAGAACGACCTTCCAGGGTTAATACCAATTCTGCAAGATTTACTCAACTCTGAAGCTGATTGCTCCTAAATAACTAGGCTTGGATCAATCTCCTATCGGGATCAGGTGTTGCGGCTGTTGGAAGGAAAACAAGGGTAGAGGGGTGGATGAGTGGAGGGGTGAGAGAGGGGCGATCGCCAGAATATTAGACTCTAGAAAAGTATTGCTGAAAGTCGCGTGAGACGGGATGAAGTGTTAGCTCGTGTGCGATCGCACCGAGATCAACTCATTCAACTGGAGGTCAAGTCGCTTGACTATTTGGCTCAGTTGCGCGAGATAAAGCATATTCAGATAGCATCGATCGCTCTGATGTAAACTACAAACAACTGTTATCAATCGGCGCAACCATTAGCACTCAGGAGCATGGATGATGATTGCTACTAAAAGCCATGCCTACTTCACCCCTGAAGCGTATCTGGAGATTGAGCGCATCAGCCCGATTAAACATGAGTACCTTCAAGGACAGATTGTGGCAATGGCAGGGGCTAGTAAAGCTCATGTAATTATCACGGGTAATCTCTCTGCTTTGATGGTTAACCATTTAAGAGGAACAGGGTGCATCTCCCATGCCACAGATATGAAAATTCGCTTACCTGCCCAATTGAAGCTCTTTATGAAAACGTTGCACAGTTGATTTAGTCATCTATCGTCAACGCAATTTTGCCGATGCTTGATCCAGTTTCCAGGAATTGATGAGCGGCAGCGGCTTCTGCTAAGGGAAAGGTGCGGTTCAGGTGAATTCGCAGTTGCTGTTGGTCGATCAGGCGGGCGCACTGCTGCAAAATTTTTGCCTGGTCTTGCTGTGCCTCGACTAAGCCTTTGAGCATGGGGGTGAGCATTAGTTCAAAGCTGATGCGGAGGTTGCGATCGCGCCCAGTCTTCCAATCTGTCTCTGGGTCTGCTCCTAAAATCGTCACCACATCGCCATAAACGCGCGTTGCCGCAAAGGATTTAGAGAGAACCGCTCCACCGACGGTATCAAAGCTGAGGTCAACGCCTTCCCCGTTTGTCCAATCCAGAGCAGCCTGCACGAAGTCACGCTGATTGTAAAAGATAGGAAATGCCCCAAGCTGACGCACAAAATCGGCTTTCTCTTGAGAACTGACGGTAGTTGCAACTTCTACCCCGGTAAGCTTTGCCAGTTGAATCGCAACGTATCCTACGCCGCCTGCTCCAGCATGGATGAGGGCTTTGCGTCCTGCTTCCAGGCGACCGCGATCGTAGAGTGCTTCCCAGGCGGTAATCAGCACGAGGGGCGCGGCGGCAGCTTCGGCAAAGCTGAGAGATTTGGGTTTGTGGGCGACAAAGCGCTGATCGACGACAGCAGGTTCGGCGTAGTTGCCGGGATGCCCGCCAAGTCCGGCGTTGCAGAAGTAAACTTCGTCTCCAACTTGGAAAGAGGAGACACCGGGGGCGATCGCCTCCACCACACCCGCCCCATCGCAACCCAGAACAGCAGGCATCTGGTCAGGAAAGAAGGTGCCCCGCTTGCGAAGTTTAGTATCAATTGGGTTAATGCCCGCTGCTTTGAGGCGAACTAAAATTTCGGTATTTCGCTCAAGCTGTGGATCAGGGATTTCTTGCAGTTGCAGAACGTCAGGATCTCCGGGGGCAGTCATGACGACAGCTTTCACGGGCTGGCTCCTCAGCTTTTCAGTAGACCTCTTGCGTGAATTGTTGCACGATTGAGCCGCACAGCAATCCACGCATTCAATCAGTCTACCTGCAAAAGGTCTAGGCCAGAAACCAAGCCATATTCGTGTTTTCAGCCTCTAACCTAGCGCTCAAATTCACTCTGAAGGGTCAGATCCAGGTCTGTTGCAGGCTCAATGATGACAACTTCAACTTCCTCTTCTCCACCGCCTAGCAGCAGTGAACCCAGAGCGCCCAGTCCAGCACCAGCCAGAACTTCACCTAAGTCGATTGAGCCAAAGATTTCTGACAGAACGGCTGCCGCTGCTGCCCCAATCACCGCTCCTCTAAGAATATCGGGGTCAGTGTCTTCTGTAATTACCTGCGTGTCAGTAATGACTTCAGATGTGGCCTCAATGGGTAGAGTCTGACCAGACGTAAGCGTGATTTCCTCCGACATAAACTGAGTGCCACCGCCGTTAGGCTGCAATTCTCCTTTAATCTCGCTACCAGCGGGAATTAAAACTGTTCCAGCAGAGGAGCGCACGTCTTGAGCCACAATCAGCGTCACAGAAGCTGTTTCATCGGGTGTGACAATAATTCTCTCAGCTTCTTCGTAGCGCACGGGAATGACCGTTCCGACAGGGACAACAAGCCGTGTATTTTGGGGGAAGAGTTGTCCCACCAGGTATGGCTCATTTGCAGCCGCAGGAGCCGCTAATAAGGCTGGTAGGGTTGCTACTGAAGCCATTCCCAATGCCATGAAAAGAGCAGCTCTAGATTGCCAGCGTTTTGAAATTAACATTGTTTCTCTCCTGATCCCTGATCGTTTACAACCGTTGAGTTTCAAAGTTCTTCTCAACTTAAAGATTTGCTAAAGCAGGGAGCATTGTGATCCAGATATCTTCAAGTTACGACGGAATGCGATCGCCCTACTTCGTTCTTTCGACTCACCCGATGGGATGATTTCTAACGAAATTGGGCAATAAATGTCGTATTTCAGTCAGTTTGAAGCTCCACTGCTAAATTTACTGACTTCAGCAGAATTTGATTGTTCCTGTACTTCAAAGAATGTATTAAATTTTACAGATTTTGCGTAAGTTCGTCATCTCTGTACTGGTCAAATCTCGCCACTGTCCCGGTTCTAGCCCTTCAAGTGTGAGGGTGGCGATCGCCACCCTCACTAGCCGCAGTGTGGGAAAGCCGATCGCCGCCGTCATCCGTCGCACCTGACGGTTGCGCCCCTCCGTCAGCGTGATTTCCAGCCATGTGGTCGGCACATTCTTGCGAAACCGAATTGGCGGATCGCGGGGCGGTAGGGACGGCTCCTCCGTCAACAATCTGGCTTGTGCGGGACGAGTCCGATAGTTCTGGATGACTAACCCTTGTCGCAGCGGTTCTAAATCGGATTCGGTGGGAATGCGTTCGACCTGCACCCAGTAGGTACGAGGATGCTGAAATTTGGGGTCGGTCAAGCGATGCTGGAGCCGTCCATTATTGCTCAACAGCAGCAGCCCTTCACTATCTCGGTCTAACCGCCCCACTGAGTAAACATTGGGCACATCAATGTAGTCTTTGAGGGTGCGCCTGAGGGTGCCCTCTTCAGCAGCAGCGGTGAACTGGGTTAGAACGTCGTAGGGTTTATAGAACAGTAAGTGGCGATCGCGCACGTCAAATTAACTCATTTTATTAAAAAATCTTAGTTAAGCTGTCCAAATCTTTTACACGGCTTTACGCTTAAGTTCAAAGGCTTTGGAAGAGAATGTTATGGATAAACAAAGATATCGGTTCGTTTGCACGCTCTCCTTTGGTGATATCTACGGTCAAATTATTGTCTGGTTAATTGTAATCTTCATTAGTCTGGCAACTGCTCTGGCGCTCATGGGTGCCAGCCGTCCAATTTATGCTCTAGCAACCGTAGGGCTAATTTTGGTGCTTTCCCTACCGTTTCTGCTCTTCGCCTTCGTCACGACTCTGCTCAATCACATCGAGTTTGCCGAAGTTACCCCTCAAATAGAAAGCAGCACCCAGCCCAGCCCAGCCTCCAGTCAACGTCCAGCCCAAGCTGCGGGTTAAGGTCTGCTCCAAAGAGCATTTCTTAAGAAGTTCCCTGCCTTCGGGTAGGGACTTTTTATTTGAGTCAAGATAGATGCAGGAGAACTCTACACATCAGTTTGAGCGCGATCGAGCATGATTGAACATGACGTAATCATTGTGGGTGGCGGTTTGGCAGGGACACGGGCTGCGGTCGAAATTGCCAGAACAGATCCCCAGTTAAGGGTTGCCGTTGTTGCCAAAACTCACCCGATTCGATCGCACTCCGTCGCCGCTCAAGGCGGAATCGCCGCCACCCTCAAGAATGTCGATGACACAGATACCTGGGAAGCCCACGCCTTTGACACGGTGAAAGGTTCTGACTACCTGGCAGACCAGGATGCGGTCGAAATTCTCACCCGTGAAGCGCCGGATGTGGTGATTGACCTGGAACACATGGGCGTATTGTTTTCTCGCTTGCCAGACGGGCGCATCGCCCAACGCGCCTTTGGTGGGCATTCTCACAAACGCACCTGCTACGCCGCCGACAAAACCGGACACGCCATTTTGCACGAACTGGTGGCAAACCTGCGTCGCTACGGGGTGCAGATTTATGACGAATGGTACGTGACCCGCCTGATTCTTGAAGAAGACGAGGTGAAAGGGGTAGTCATGTATCACCTTTTAGACGGACGAGTGGAAGTGGTACGCGCAAAAGCCGTGATGTTTGCGACGGGCGGCTATGGGCGGGTTTATAACACCACGTCTAACGACTTTGCCTCGACGGGCGACGGGCTGGCGATGACCGCCGTTGCTGGGCTACCGCTGGAAGATATGGAGTTTGTCCAGTTTCACCCGACTGGGCTATATCCGGTAGGGGTACTGATTTCAGAAGCGGTACGGGGCGAAGGGGCTTATTTGATTAATGTGGAGGGCGATCGCTTCATGACTAACTATGCCCCCAGCAAAATGGAGCTAGCCCCCCGCGACATTACCTCCCGCGCCATCACCAAAGAAATTCGGGCGGGACGCGGTGCCTATCCAGACGGTAGTGCAGGCGGCCCCTTTGTCTACCTTGACCTGCGCCACATGGGGCGAGAAAAAATCATGAGCCGCGTCCCTTTCTGCTGGGAAGAGGCGCATCGCCTGGTGGGAATTGATGCCGTACATCAGCCGATTCCGATTCGCCCAACGGTTCACTACTCCATGGGCGGTATTCCGGTAAACACAGACGGACAGGTTCGCAGTGGTGCTGATGGTCTGGTCGAAGGCTTCTTTGCCGCTGGGGAAGCCGCTTGCGTCTCAGTACACGGAGCCAACCGCTTAGGCAGCAATTCGCTGTTGGAGTGCGTGGTTTATGGTAGACGAACGGGAGCGGCGATCGCCCAATACGTCCAATCTCGCAAACTCCCCGAAATTGACGAGCCGCGCTACCTCACCCAGGCAGAGCAGCAAATTCAAGCCCTGATCGACCAGCCCGGTGAATATCGCATTGGTCAAATTCGCCAGTCTTTTCAGGACTGCATGACCGATCACTGCGGCGTATTCAGAACCGAGTCAGTGATGCGCGAAGGCTTAGAAAAACTGCAAGCGATTCGCCAGCAGGCGCAAAAAATTTACCTGGACGACAAAGCCAAACTCTGGAACACTGAACTCACCGAAGCACTAGAACTGCAAAACCTGCTAATCGTTGGTGAAATCATTCTCACAGGAGCGTTGAATCGTCAGGAAAGTCGAGGCGCACACTGCCGCGAAGATTTTCCGGAGCGAGACGATACCAACTTTCTGAAACACACTCTGGCTTACTATTCTCCGGCGGGGATACAGATTGGCGATCGCCCTCTTACCATTACCATGTTTGAGCCGCAAGAGCGGAAATATTAGTCACCCTGGGAAACATTTGCTGAAAGCTAGGAGCGATCGCCACTCCCCCTTCAACCGAATTTGACCCCGTAAAATTGCCCAAACTAAATTCTGCTCCTTTGCCAAAAATCTCAGCCAGGTCTTGCTATCAGCCGTAATTTGCAGATTGGGTTGACCCACAAGTCCGGTTTGCACATCCAGCTTTTTGTCACGAATGATGACGGTTGCCTGATAGCTCTCTGACCCTGTAAAGATGAAGTGATAGACCGCCTCTAGCCCCTCCGATTGGTTGCGCTGAAACAACAGCGGCAGTCCGCGCAAAAACCCCTCAACGTTGCGGGGTGGAATCAGGGTATTCCTGACCTGCTTGACTTGCTTGTGGGGAAACCGCCGCGCAACGTGAGTTTCTGCATCCGAGCCAGGCACAACATAGATCGTCTCATCCTTATCCTGCAAGGGTTTGACCACTTCCTGGACGAAGCCAACGCGATTCCTGAGAAATGGGCCGATGACATCTTCTCCGGCGGGGCAAGCAGCCATGCAGTAAGCCGCTTTGTAGTTTGCGCCAAAGGAAAGGCTCTGCCACATCGAAGCGGATTCAGCAGGGGTAACTTTTTGGCGATAGTTACTGAAACTGAGGCTTTCTGCCACCTCTCCGGCCCAGTCTCCAAACCCGCCCATAAATTCGCGGTAGTTGTGGGTGTAGCAGGCGGAAAAGTCAAAATATCCATCGGCAGCGATCGCCCCCACTGGGCAAGCCACCACACACAGCCTGCATTCCAGGCAAGGGGTGTAGTCAATTGGGGCACTGTAAGCGCTCACTTCCGCATCGATCAGCACCGTGCCCAGCAAAATAAAATTGCCAAACTTCGGGTGAATCACATTGCGATGAATGCCCATGTGTCCCAGCCCGGCTGCCACCGCAACTGGTTTGTGCGAAACGACCCACACCTTGCCGGGAAAGCGCTCCATTTCCATTGGGAAACCCATTGCCGGATTTAATGCTCGAATGCCTCGTTGCTCTAGCGCTGCAACAATTTTGCGGCTGATGTCGTTTACCTCATCTCCCGTGTGGTGAAACTCAACATTGGCAACCGATCGCGCCGGACTGCGAACGTTCTCCCGATTCATCCGGCAGACGAAGCTAATTAACGCTTTGGTGGGTGGAAAGGCGGTTAGGATGTCCTGTTGTTGGTTGGCGATCGCCCCTCGACCCACTTCCACAAAGCCCACATCATCTGCACCTGCCTCCAAACAAAGCTGCCGCAGCCACTCTGCATCTAGCATCGTCACCGATTCTTCACGAATTGCTTCCTGCTGACGAAAACGCTTTACCGTTGGATGCTGTTCAAACTGAGACATAGTATTTCTCCTTGCAGATTGAGTGTATATACACTTTTAGGGGCTAGGGGGTAGGGGCTAGGGAAGAGC
>Ga0224723_1001206_pt1 | contig 16100 bp, 12 predicted proteins | sample Balambano_FR2_Me_FD_161647 | JGI IMG/M metagenome (GOLD analysis project Ga0224723, IMG submission 161647) | Freshwater sediment microbial communities from Lake Towuti, South Sulawesi, Indonesia - Balambano_FR2_MetaG | ecosystem: Environmental > Aquatic > Freshwater > Lake > Sediment | place...
CGGTGGTCTGGCACCGCTGCCGACCATCCCGCCAGGCGGGTAAAGCAATATTTAACGCAGAGGCGCAGAAAAAAAGAGACGCAGAGAATTGAATTCTCTGCGTTTCTCCACGTTTGCGCCCTGCGTTAAAAATCTAAAGCCTACGCAATCGTCACGTCTTCGCAGAGATAGACATCCTGAATCGCGTTCAGCAGCGCCGCGCCTTCGCTCATCGGGCGCTGGAATGCCTTGCGCCCGCTGATCAAGCCTGTGCCGCCCGCGCGCTTGTTAATGACCGCCGTCTCAATCGCTTCGGCAAAGTCATTGCTGCCGCTCGCACCGCCGCTGCTGATCAAACCCAAACGCCCCATGTAGCAATTCGCCACCTGATAGCGCGTCAGGTCGATCAGGCTTTCGCTGGTCAACTGGCTGTAGATGCGCTCGTCCAGCTTGCCATAGGATGAGCCGCCCGTGTTGAGCGCCTTGAAGCCGCCGTTGTTGGTCGGCAGCTTCTGCTTGATGATGTCCGCCTGAATCGTCACGCCGAGGTGGTTCGCCTGCCCGGTCAGGTCTGCCGCCGTCTCGTAACCGATGCCATCGACCTTGAAGGCGTTATTGCGTGTGTAGCACCACAACACCGTTGCCATGCCGAGTTCGTGTGCCATCTGGAACGCCTCCGCCACTTCGACCAATTGGCGTGTGCTTTCGGCGGAACCCCAGTAAATCGTCGCGCCAATCGCGACCGCGCCCATATCCCAGGCCTGTTTGACCTTGCCGAACATGACCTGATCAAACTTGTTGGGGTAGGTCAGCAGTTCGTTGTGGTTGATCTTGACCATGAACGGAATCTTGTGCGCGTACTTGCGCGCGACCGCGCCCAGCACGCCGAACGTCGAGGCGACGGCGTTGCAGCCGCCTTCGATGGCGAGCAGGACGATGTTTTCCGGGTCGAAGTAGATCGGGTTTTTGGCGAAGGACGCGCCTGCCGAATGCTCGATGCCCTGATCAACGGGCAGGATCGACAGGTAGCCCGTGCCGCCGAGCCGCCCGTGATCGAACATCGATTGCAGGCTGCGCAGCACCTGCGGCGTGCGGTCAGTCTGGCTGTAGACATGATCGACAAAATCGGGTCCGGGGAGATAGAGGTGGTCGCGGGTGATCGTCCGCGAAACGTGACTGAGATAAGCGTCTGCCTTGCTGCCGAGCGCTTCCATAATCCGGTCGATGGTATACGTGCCGGGGGCGGTTGCCACTGCCATAGGGTCGTACTCCTGCTGGTTAATCTGATGCGAGCGAAATTATAGCAGCGGAACGCCGGAAATCCTTGTAATGCGCAAATCTCTATGCGTCTGGCGATTGCTGTTGCTTATACTTATGTGGAGGTTTTAACGCGATGAAGCATGTAGACACGGCTCCCAACGTGGAGCATCAACTAGGACTTTGGAAGCGCCTGTGGGCATGGCTGGTGCAGGTGCATCCGTCAATCACCGATCCACAGGCGCGGAATCAGGCACAGATGTTTCTGGGTATGTTGTGCTTCTTGCCCGTCGCTGAAGTTGTCTTGTTCCTGTTTTACAGCCTGTGGTCTGGAGCCATGCCCCTTGCTGTCGCCCCTGCTCCCCTTATCACCTTTATCAATACGCTCTGGTTGTTTGCGCTGGGGCGGACGCGCTACTACTTTGTGTCCATATATTTGGCGGTGTTCTTGAACACAGCCTGTATTTTTATCCTTATCCTCTTCGCTGGCACGAGTGAAGCCTTTCAGGTCATGCCCCCTTACCTGATGCTGGGCATTTTTGTCGCCAGCCTGTTTTGCACGTCGCACATCAACGTGATCATTATCGTAATTTCTGTGCTGGGTATATTTTCGTTAACGCTGGTGCATCCTGTTTTTGAAATGGAGATAGCCGCTAACCATATCCGCCTGATTGTGTTGAGCAGCATCATGATTTCTATCTTTAGTTATATGCTGCGTCGAACACAGCGTGAGGCAGCGGAAAAAGCGGACGCACTAACGCAGAGCGAAGCGCGCTACCGCAGCCTGTTCAATGCCAGCCTGGAACCGCTGGTCATCTTTTATGATGGGCGCATCATCGACATGAATGGAGAAGTCGAAAGGCTGCTGGGCTACACGGCTGAAGAGGTGCATGGGAAACCGCTGCTCAAGTTCCTGGATCGTGAAGACTGGGGAAAAGTGCTGCCACAGACGGGAACGACAGGCGAGCATCGTTACGAGCTGCGCTTCATCCGTAAGGATGGGAGCGATTTTTATGCCGACGTGCGCACCAAGCCGCACCTGCATTACGGGCAGCCGGTGCGGGTTGCCTCGGTGCGCGACATCACGGCGCAGCGCGAACTGGAAGCACAGCGGCTGACGCTGGCAGTCGAGGCAGATCGCGATGCCGTGCTGCAACAACTGCTGGGCAACCTGTCGCACGATTTCCGCACGCCGCTTTCGGTCATCAAAACCAGTCTGTACCTGCTGGAACGAACACTGGATGATCCGGTCAAGCATGGGAAGCAGATTGAGGTTGTGCGGCTTCAAACACAGCGCCTTCAGGAAATGCTGGAAGACTTCATGACGCTGACGCGGCTGGATTACGCACGCAAGGGTGATATGGAAGGTGGTCAGTTCAATGTGGATATGCTCATCAGGGATGTGATGCGTGAGCATGAAGCGGCTGCGGAGAAACGTTCACTGACGTTGCGCTTCGAAGCCCTTTCGCCGCTGCCACCTGTTTATGCCAGTGAATTTACACTGCGCCGCATTCTCAAGCGGATTGTGACCAACGCTGTCAATTATACGCTGCCCAACGGTACTATCACGCTGCGAGCGGAATTGATCGACGACGAGCTATGTATCAGTGTCGAAGATACGGGCGTTGGCATTCCGCCAGAAGATTTGCCGTATATCTTCGACCATTTCTATCGTGCAGACAAAGCACGCAACACCGAAAGCGGCGGCGCAGGGCTTGGACTCACCATCGCACACAAGCTGGCTGAAATGATAGGCGGCAGCATCGAAGTTGTGAGCGTCGTCAATGAGGGCAGCACGTTCACTGTCCGGCTGCCCGTGCGGGTGGTGGAGCCAGAAGCGGAGAGACAGTCACTCGTTGCGCAGTTTTGAGCAGATATTCATAGTTTGAGCAATGGACGGCATTCATGCCGTCCGTGCATATTCGCCTGTGTACGGACGCCATTTATGGCGTCCACATCTTTCCTCATCTTCACACTACCGCAATCACATCGATTTCCACCAGCGCGCCCAGCGGCAGCTTTGCCGCCTGAAGGGTCGAACGGGCGGGGGCGGGGTCGTTGAAAAACGTGGCGTAGACTTCGTTCATGGCGGCGAAATCGCCCAAGTCTTGCAGGTAGACGGTGACTTTGACGGCGTTATGCAGGCTACTCCCCGCCGCTTCGAGGATGGCGCTCAGGTTGCTCAGGACTTGCTGCGTCTGTTCGCGAATGCCGCCCTCGATGAGTTTGCCTGTTCCCGGCACGAGCGGGATTTGCCCGGCGCTAAAGACCAAGCCGTTGCTGACGATTGCCTGCGAGTAGGGACCGGCGGCGGCAGGGGCGTGTTCGGTGCGGATAGGTGTGCGGGACATGGTGGGTGTCCTTTTAGTTCTAGCGGATGAGGCAAAAACGTTGACATTCGGTTAAACTGTTACGATGATCACTGCAATTGTACCCCTTGAAAGGGCGACCGTCATGAACCGTTTGCTGTTGTGGATGCTCGGCTTGCTGTTTGGCGCGCTGCTCGGCGCTATGCTGGTGGCGTTGTTCGCGCCCGTCACGGGGACAGAATTTCGCCAGCGCCTGAAAGCCGGCTACCGCGAAACGCTCGATGAGGCACAGCGCGTCAGTCGTGAACGTCAGACGGAACTTGAGGCGCAACTCGCGCGGATGCAGGGGAAAACATAGTCATCATTGCATCCCGATATGGCGCAGATGTCGATAGCGGGGATGTCAGACTTCAGCAACCGTTTTGAACCGCAGAGGCGCAGAGTACACAGAGAAAATCAGCCATTATCAATTCTGCTCTGTGTCCTCCGCGCCTCTGTGGTTTAACTCTGATCTTTTGTGACCCGGAAAAATTTTCACGGAAACAGCGTAATTTCGTAATCGACTTCTGCCAGCGTGACAGGCGCGAACGGACTCATGACGAGTGTCACGCGCTCTACATCGTCCGCCAGCACCAGCAGCCATTCGTCATCGCCGTCCGCCAGCCAGCGCGTCATGACAGCTTCGCCGCTCGTGTGCTGGATCGCCTGCACCCACGCGCGCTGCGGTAGTTGATTTTGCACCCACACCCAGCCCTCGCCTGACCAGCCGCCGCTATCACCCTCAAAATCGGCGCTGTAACCGACAGCCTCCAACTGCACATCATCAATCGCCATGCCTGCCAACGTGATCGAATCATCTGAAAGCGCAGCGAAACGCACGAGGATGTCGCGCCCGGCGTAGGCGGACAGATCGACCGTTTCGTCGCGCCAGCCGTCGGATGTGCCATTGTATGCTGCGCCGTAGTTGATGCCGGACGACATATCCGTCGTCATGGCAGGCGTCGTCAGCATATCCCACGATGCACCACTGTCCGCGCTGACGAGCAGATAGCCGAAATCGAAACTCGGCTCCAGCGCATACCAGACGCGATAGCGCAGCGTGGCGGACGAAACGCCGCGCAGGTCGAAGGCGCGCGTCAGCGTCGGCGCGCTTTCGTCGCCGCGACTGCTGTACCAGAGACCGTTTTCCAATTCGTCATTGTCCTGTAGGGGCGCAATACATTGCGCCCCTACCGTTGCGGTTGATTGGGTATCGATCAACGGCACGGTGTCCGGCATCGTCAGGCGAATGGTCAGTACGCGCGTATCCGGCAGAGTGTCGAGCGCGATGTAGTCGGCGCTGTACTGGCGGGCACTGCCCGTGTACGTGAACGGGTACTGGCTCGTGCTGGCGACGGTCGCGGGGCGAGGCAGGTTAGGCGGCAGCGTTGCGTAGCCGAAGCGACCATCGCTGATGCTGGTATCTTGCAGCGCGTTCGCCAGCACCCAGTCCGCGAAGATTTCGTTTATGCCGGACGCGCCTTCTGCCTGCAACGCCTGATCGAGCGCGTCCAGCCCAAAGCCCGTATCGATGCTGCTCGCTGCCTGCAACACGGGCAAGCCATAGCGCTGGTGGACATAGGTTGTGAACAGCAGCGCCGCGCCATAGTTGGCGGCACGATTGCTGCCGATGTCGTTCCACGCATTAAGCTGTGTATCAGGGTGTTCCAGGTAGGCGAGCGCGGCGGCGAAATCGCCAAACAGGGTGTGCTGCGTGAACATCGAATAGCCCTCGTCCAGCCAGTTATCGAGCGTCGGCTGGACGTGATCGCGGATCAAGTGCTGGAACTCGTGTGCCAGCACACTGGTGATGACATCCACGTTGAAATCGCCGAGTGCGTCGAGATTGAAGATGAACATTTCGCGCTCGTTGCTGAAGGGCGCAATCCGTGCGGGATAGCCGTGTTCGCGCGCGTAGTAGGCGGCATAGCCCGTGTCTTGCCCCGCCTGGATGAACAACACATGCAGGCGTGGGTCGCCATCAATGCCGGGCGTGCGTTCGCTGCCCCATAACGCGCGCACGGCGTCGTACACCCGCTCATCAAACGCCGCCGCGACTGCCGCCGCGTCCGTCGCTGTCATGTCTGCACGTACATCCGTCCAGACAACGAGATGATCGCCGATGGCGCGCACGGCGGCGCTGAAGGTTTCGACGCGCGCAAAGTCTGCGACACGCGCATAGAACTGTTCCTCCGTACCGACCGCATAGGGTGCGGGGGCGGCTGGTGGTACGGGCAGATCGGTAATGCCGAGCAGCTGCGCGCTCATGGCGATGCGGTCGTGGTGTGGCATTCGCGCGGCGGCGAGCGCGTTGGCGGTCGGGTGGTCGGGGTACAGTGGGGCGGTAGGCGGCTGCGCGGCGGCGGGGGCGAACGTCAACAGCGCGAGAATGAAGAATAAGTACCTCAGTCTCTTGCTGTAATGCGGTTTGACAAATGAAAACGGAGAACCCCTCACCCTAAATCCCTCTCCCACTCGTCGTGCAACTCGTCTGTGTGTTGCGTAAACACTACAGCACGACGGGGAGAGGGACTTTGAACACAGTCCTTACTCGTCGATGCCCCCTCTCCCCCGTCGCGTATTGGAGACTCGCTCGCCCTACAAACCCCGTTAGCGACATGTGGGAGAGGGGGTTGGGCGTGAGGGTTTCCCATCACGGCAGCCCGATCAACTCGACCTGAATGCTGTGTTCGCCGAGCGCCGTTTGCAGCGCTCCCCACTGGTCGGCGCGGATGACAACCGCCATCGGTCCCAGCCGCGCGCCGAGATAGCGGCGCAGCGCGGGCGTATCGAAGATGAAGTCGAGCGTTTCGCTGGCGGTCGTGCGCAGCACCAGCAGCCGCTCAAATGTGACAGCGGCGGTGGCACCGCCGCGCCAGTTTTCGAGCAGGCGCTGGATGGCGGCGGGCAGCGGCGCGTCGTTGTTCGCCTTGTTCAGGAAGGCGGCAATATGACTGACGCTGATGCCCTGCTCGGCGGCGGCAGCGATACTATCGCCCTGAAGCCGATAGGTGTACGGGTCGCCCGCGCTGATCCAGACGGCAAAGCGCGCCACCTGGAAGCGGTCGATGCGTGGGGCTTTGCGCGGCACGAGCAGCGTGCCATCGTCCTTGATGACGATCTTGTCCGGCGTGTCTGGCGGGGTGGGCCAGCCTTTGCGGGCGATGAAGGCGCGCCCGTAAGCGCTCAGGCGCGATGCCCCGTCGGCGACATCGAACAAGCCGAGCCAGTGCAGCGGTCCGTTCAGATAATAATGCAGCAGCGCGCCTTCGACCGCATCCCAGCTTTCTTCGCCCGTCAGGTATTCGCCCGCGTCGTTGCGGATGTACCAGCTCTGGTAGTCGCCGTTGGGGCGCTGGAAATCGCGGTCGTGGCTCTTCATCAGGTCAATGAACGAGTCCTGTGACCACCAGCCTTCGCGCGGGGCGGCGCTCTCCAACAGGTCGATCGCTTCCTGGCGCGCGGCAGCCGGATTGTACTGCGGCATCGTGCCTGCCTCGCGTTCGACATACAGCCCCGGCACATGCCACAGATCATGCCAGACGGTACTGCCGCGCCACGCCTCCGCCAGCGTGCGCACCTGCTCATGGCGGGGATGCTCCAACCAGCGGCGCACTTCCGGTCGCTTAATATACAGGCGTGCCGACTGTGACTCGATGAAGCCCGCGCTGGCGGCAAGCCCAATCAGGAACACCAGCCGTCCGGCGTCGCGCGTCAGCAGGTGCGCCATCAGTGCATCGACATCGGCAACGCTGTCGCTTTCGACGGCGGGGCTGTTGAGCTGAATGTACGCCAGCAGAGTCGTCATATCGTCCACGACCGACGTGTCCGCCGGGTGCGCGTTGTCGGGTTTGTCGATGAGGATGATGCCGACGGTTGTGTCCTCATCCATCTCTTCTTCGGGGAAGTCGTCGTCCACCTCTTCGAGATTGTCGTAGGCGGTCTTGTGGATCGGCAGCACGGCGAGCAGGTCTTCGGGGATGTGCAGGATGCCGCGCGGTCCGGCGTTGGTCGTCTCATAGGCGATGCCGATCAAGCCGCGATAAAAGAGCGCTTCTGCCGTGCCTGCGGGCTGTTCCAGCGGGCGCTCGCGTTCTATCTGCCCCGCGCCCATGCGCCGGATTTCGCCAAACAGCCGCGTGAACATCGTCTCCGGCATTTTGCCCTTGTTCGAGATCAGCAGTTGTAACGCGCCGCGCTGCCCGTCATTGAGCGTGTCCCAGATGCGCTCGGCGTGGGCGGGTGTGAGCATCGCTTCTGCCAGCAGTTTAGCGGCGCGCTCGCGGTCTTTCGGGTCAATCTTGACGCCCCACACCGACGCCAGCACGGGCAGCAGCGCAGGTTCACTATCTTGCAGCGTGCGGAGCAAGCTCACCATGAGTTTAACCCTGAGGCAGAGACAATAGGCAAGATTATAGCAGAGAAAGAATTGCAAAACTTTTTAACGCAGGGGCGCAGGGATGGAGAGACGCAGATGCGAAAGGATTTCTTCTTTGGCTTTCTTTGCGTCTTGGCGATTTAAATTTCAGATTCATTTTAACCGCCAAGACGCCAAGTCCGCCAAGTAAATCCACCTCAATTTTGGCGTCCTTTGTGTCTTGGCGGTTAAAAATCTGAATTTGAACCGCAAAAACGCAAAGGGCGCGAAGCAATACGAAGGGGCGACCCGCCGGGTCGCACGTCCAGAGAGAAAAATCCCTCTGTGCCTCTCCATCTCTGCGCCTCTGCGTTCAGAATCTTATTTCAGCCGTGTTTCTCTATACCATGCCCAGGTTTGCGCCAGCCCGTCGTGTAGCGCGGTGCGTGGCGCAAAGCCAAGCAGCGCACGCGCCTTGCGGTTATCGCAATATGAGACGCGATGCTCGCTGTCCGGCGCGGGGACGTGGCGCGTGATCGCCTTGCAGCCCGTCAACGCTTCGAGGACTTCGATGAAAGCGTTGAGCGTGGACGGCGCGCCGAAGCCAAGATTCATAATCTCATAGCCCAGCGGCTTTTCCAGCGCCGCCAGCACGCCATCGACAATATCGTCAATGTACGTCCAGTCGCGCTGGAGTTCGCCGCCATCGTACAGGTCAATCGTCTTGCCCTGTGTCAGCGCGTCCAGCACCCGCAGCGGCATCATGTCCGGTCGTCCGTTGGGACCGTAGACATTGAAGAAGCGCAGCACGGTGACGGGCAGGTTGAACAGGTTGGTGTAGCTGTGGGCGATCATTTCGGCAGCGCGTTTGCTGGCGGGGTAGGATGCCAGTGGGCGGTCGGCGGGATCGGTTTCGACAAACGGTATCTGCGCGCTGTTGCCGTAGACCGACGACGTGGACGCCAGCATAAACAGCTTAACGCCGTGCTTGCGCGCAGCTTCGAGCAGATTGAGCGTGCCGTTCAGATTGACCTCGACATACAGCGGAGCGCGTTCGATGCTGGCGCGGACATTGTTCATCGCCGCCAGATGGCAGATGCGTTCGATCTGATGCTCCCCGATCAAGCGCTGCATGGCGTCGGCGTCGCGGATGTCCGCCTCAACGAACGTCGCCAGCGGGTGCGCACCCAGCGGGGCGGCGTTGGCGCGCTTGATAGCGGGGTCATAGAAATCGTTGAAGTTATCGAGCAGCAGCAGCGGTTCGCCTGCCGCCAGCAGCCGCCGCGCCACATGGCTGCCGATGAAGCCCGCCGCGCCCGTGATGAGGGTTGTCGCCACGAAATCACTCACTCTACATGACAAAATCTGATTTGAGCATAGCCGACATAACGAAAGAAATCCATGCGCAAGAATTTGAACCGTAAAGGCGCAAAGAACGCATAGGAAGATATCTTGATCTTGGCGTCCTTGGCGTCTTGGCGGTCAAGTGAATAGGATTTGAACCGCAAAGGCGCGGAGATCACAGAGGAATAAGTCCACTTTCTCTGTGTTCTCCGTGTCTCTGCGGTTGATATGCTCCGAAATTCATCCACGACTTATCTTGCCGCCTTATGATTGTGAAAATTGGAACAGACTAGATGTGGTGGCAGCGATGTGGCGATTTGTGGTGTTAGGCGCGCTGGTGCTGGCGGTGGTGCTGTTTGGGTTTAGTTTGATCGACTCCAACAGCGGCGGGGAAGTTGAAGCGAGCGCGATCATCGTTGGCAGCGCCGACCCGACGGGTTTCACGCGCGCGTTTGAGCCGCTGGAGTGGCAGTTCCCGCTCAACTTCGGCGCGCATCCCGATTATCAGACCGAGTGGTGGTACTACACGGGTAACGTGCAGACGGCGGACGGGCGGCGTTTTGGCTATCAGTTCACGATCTTCCGGCGCGGGCTGCTGCCCGGCGAAATCGCCGCTGCGTCTGAATGGCGTACCAACCAACTCTACATGGCGCACTTTACCGTGTCGGACATCGAAGGCGGTCGCTTCTATCATGAGGAGCGCTTCAGTCGCGGCAGCGCAGATTTGGCAGGCGCGGCAACCGGCGCGCTGCCGTACCGCGTCTGGCTGGAAGATTGGGAAGTGCGCGCGGTCAACCCCGATGCGACGCTGACGCAGATCGTCGCGGCGGGCGATGGCTACGCGGTCGATGTGACGCTGGAGCAGTTGAAGCCGCCCGCGTTGCAAGGCGACGGCGGTCTCAGTTCTAAAAGTGCCGAAGCAGGTAACGCCAGCCATTACTACTCGCTGACGCGGCTGGCGACGACTGGCACATTCACGATTGGCAGCGAAGCGTTCACGGTCAGCGGTTACTCGTGGAAAGACCACGAGTTCAGCACCAGCGCGCTTGGCACGAACGCGCTCGGCTGGGACTGGTTCGGTTTGCAGTTTGACGATAACCGTGAATTGATGGTCGGGCAAATCCGGCTGCTGGACGGGGGGCGCGATCCGAACTTTGGGGGCGTGCTGGTCTACCCTGACGGTTCGACTGAATATCTATCAGCCGAAAAGTTTACCATCGAGGCGACTGGCACATGGACGAGTCCCCATACGAGCGCAGTGTATCCGGCGGGCTGGCTCATCAACGTGCAGCCGGAGTTGAGTGCCGCGTTCACCATCACCGTCACGCCGCAAATGGCGGATCAGGAACTCAACGGCGGCGGTATTGCTTACTACGAAGGCAGCGTTATCATCAGCGGCGACGCGGCTGGCTATGGCTACGCCGAACTGACGGGCTATGTGGACGCGATGACCGGGCGCTTTTAACACGCGACACATCCAGATTTTTATTCAAGGGGCTGGAGAGGAAGAGGATAGAGGGTTTTTATTTTCTTCTCTTGGCGTCCTTGGCGTCTTGGCGGTTTAAACATAATTTGAACCGCGAAGACGCAAAGGACGCCAAGAAATCTCTCTAATCTCTTCCTCTCCAACCTCTTGGATAGCACTTTTCTTGCGCATAAAGGCAATATCTCATGACAGGGCAGCTTACGTATTATCTAGAACGCAAGGCAGCGGCGATTGAGGCGCGGCGCGCGGACTGGACGGCGGCGCGCGCGAAGGCGGTTGTGCGCCTGAGCGCGTCGTCAACGCTGGCGGGCAACACGGGCGTGCGCCAGACGCGCATGGGCGAGCATGTCATGGTCAGCGACTCCGCGCCGGGCATGGCGGGTCATGCGCTCGGTCCGACCGCGCCGGAACTGCTGCTCGGCGCGCTGGCAAGCTGCCTGCTGCATACGTATGTCATCCAGGCGTGTCTGCTGAATGTGGCGCTGGATACGGTTGAGGTCGAAATCAGCGGCAGCATCGACATGAGCGTCGTCATCGGGATGCCCGGCGACGCGCCGCTGATCAGCGATTTGACATATACGGCACACCTGACCGGTCCACTGAGCGACGATGACATGGCGCGGATGCACGCGGCGGTCGATAGCAGCTGCCCGGTGCTGAATACGCTGCGAATGCCCGTGAACGTGGTGCGCAACACAAAGGGATAGGGAAAAGTTAGGGATCGCTTGAAGGCGGGAAAAACGCCTTTATGCTGGAATCGTTTGTCGGTTCAAGCACTCTTGGGAGCGATTGCCATGAGAACAGTTCGTTTGACCCAATTCATTTTAACGTGTGTCATCGCCGTGCTGATGGCGGTGACATTCGCTTCGGCTCAGGACGCAACTCCAGGCGTTAGCCCACAGGAAGAAGCGCAGCGTGAACTGCTGTATCGCATCGCTGAAGATGGGCTGACTGCCGGAGACTTCGATCTCGTCAACGAACTTCTATCAGAAGATTTCATTGTTCACTCGCCAGTCGGCGATCTGGATCGCGACGGCTTCGTCGGATTCATGCAGGCACTGCGCGCATCATTGAGCGACTTCACGGTCACGCGCGATGCAGTCATCGTTGAAGGGGAGTACGCCGCCACGCGCGCCACCATCAGCGGGACATTTGATGGTGCCGACTTTGCATCGCCGATGGGAATACTGCCGCCAAATGGTGAAATCGTAACCATCGTTCTGCAAACCTTCCATCAATTTGATGATGATGGGCGCATCGTTGAAGAATGGGCGATGTTCGACCTGTTGAGTTTCTTTACACAACTCGGGGCAATGCCCGCACCCTCCAGCTAGAGCGTCCATCTGATTTTGTGTCTCGTTTTCTCTGTAGTGGTTTGAATACGCTTCCTCGCAACCGTCAATTTCATAGGGAGGATGATATGAAAGCTGTATCTCTGTTGTTGATAGCTGCTCTTGTTCTATTGCCATTGAGTGGTTTCGTAAGTGGACAGGGTGACACACTGCCGCCAAACTCTCAACTGAACACTGAGCAGATCACACTTCTTGCTGGATGTTCGATGCTTGGGTGCTTGTTTGGATTGTTCTATCCACAGATCATAAAGCTTTGGAAGACACGAGGTGGCATGGGGCTACTAAGTCAACCTCATCTCATGATTTACGGAACAAACCAATTTGCGAATCTGGTGCTAACCATAGGTCTCGCCATCGTGTTGGCAGGGCTGATTACGGGTTTGCAAATCATGCAGTTGTATCAGAACCCCGACATCATCGCGGTCATCAACATTCAACCGATATTTGCGTATTTTTCAGCGTTTAGCTTCGGATTCAATGCTGCTTCGCTGGTAGAAGAGCCGATGCGAAGAAATTAGGCTCACGTCAACGACCATTCAGCACATTCGAATACTCATGCCTAATTCTATCGATGAACAGGAGTAATAGTCATGTCAAGCATGCGATTTCGCGTCACGGTAAATGGTTTCTATGTGCGCGCTCAGACATGGGACGATGCCCTTAATTGGGATGGTTTTGGTGATGAAGTCTATCTGGTTGGTGCGGTAAAGTCGATAAACAGTGACAAGACTGAGCACTACACAAGTGATGTAACAAGCTTTGTGCTGGGTGATACCAGTGCGGAAGCACCTTTGGTCAGAGCAGGTACTGCCAAGTCCACTGGTGGCCTTCAAACTAGCGACACATTTCCCACTGGAGAACCCTGGAAGAAAGGACGCACAGACAATCTTCGCCAGAACTATCCCCCATTTTTGGTATGGGAAGGTGAACTACCTCCTAAGGGTCGAACGGCATTTATCTCGATTGCGATTTACGAATGGGATCCGGGAAATAGCCCCCTCCAGAGCCTCTTGAGATGGTTGGATAAAGCTACCACCGAATTCAAGAGTCGCATTCAAGACTTTCTAGACCCGACAGGAAAAATGATCTACGAAGCCGTAGAACTGGGTCTCGATATTCTGGGAACACTGGATGACTCAGGTATGTTGGGGAAATCAGGCAGCAGACCTATTGGCATGAAACGCGTGGCACCGGACAAAAGTGCGTTTGAGCCAAAAATCCTGATCCTGAATTACGATAACGCAATGCAGATCATCAATGATCGTCCAGCCGGTAAGGATTACGGCGTATTGGAATTCAATTACCCCGATGATGCCTACTACCGTGGTGATTACACGATCTACGTCCAGGTTGAGCAAGTTATTGAAGATGGCGCGTTGGTCAAGTCCTCCAATAGCCCTCGAGTGTACTCAATTGTGGGTGGTGGAAAGCTTTGGATTGAGTCGGTTGCCGAGCTCAATAAGCGCTATGGTGGAGACAGCAACATCATGGAGGTCGCTTACGGAACTTTGGAGAACATACCAGATTATCCAAAAGACGACACTCTCATAAAGGAGTGGGATCGCCCTGAAGTTTATGTCATGTTGAGCGGTGCGCGAGTATGGATTCCAAATCCTGAGGAGCTAAGTAGGTACTATGGTGGTTGGCAACGTGTGATGTCTGTACCGAATGGCACAACGTCCCGGATTGGCGACCGCCCTAGACCCGGCAGCGTATTTAAAGAGAGGACAACTGGAAAGATGGCAATCTTCAATGAGAACGGGCAGAAGATTCCCTGGTTTCCCATGCCTTTCAACTTCCCGAAAATCTACATTGTCCCTGATGGAACACTAGACAGAATTCCATAGTCACGCACGCCTCTTCTGTAGTGCGCTCGCCAAAAAATGGGCAGCAGCGATCAAAATGCTACTGCCCACTTCATTCTGTACTATGCTCTTAGCAACAACCTTGGGGGAACAGTATGAACGCTCCACTGAAGCAGATTAAGGGCTACGAGATTCGCGAACGCATTGGCGCGGGTGGCTTTGGCACGGTCTATAAGGCGTACCAGACCACCATCGGGCGCGAAGTCGCCATCAAGATCATCCTGCCTGACCGCGCCAGTCAGCCCGACTTCATCCGTCGCTTCGAGAGTGAAGCGCAACTTGTCGCCCGACTGGAGCATCCCCACATCGTCCCCCTCTATGATTACTGGCGTGACCCGGACGGCGCGTACCTGGTCATGCGTTGGCTGCGCGGCGGCAGTGTGCGCGACGCGCTGGTGACGGGCGTGTTCGAGCTGCGGGCGATCCTGCTGCTCCTCGACCAGATCGCTGGCGCGCTGGCGTTGGCGCATCGCGGCGGGGTCATCCACCGCGACATCAAGCCTGCCAACATCCTGCTCGACGAAGACGGCAATGCCTACCTGACCGATTTTGGCATCGCCAAAGACCTGAGTCTGCCTGACGGGACGGCATCGGATGTGCTGGTCGGCTCGCTTGACTACATTTCCCCGGAGCAGGCGCGCAGCGAGCCTGTCACGCCGCGCACCGACATTTACAGCCTCGGCGTCACGCTCTACGAACTCATCACCGGGCAACATCCGTTTGCAGGTATCTCGTCGGTTGAACGGCTCTACAAGCACATCAACGACCCGCTGCCGCTCATCACGGGATTGGATGCGGGCGTACAGGCGGCGGTCAACACAGTCATCCAGAAGGCAACCGCGAAGAACCCCGAACATCGTCATGCCGATGTGCTGGCGCTGGCTGCCGACTTCCGCGATGCACTCGGCGTGAGCGAGGGGTCTTTCACAATCGAAGCGCAGTTGACACAGCGCGAACACGAAATCCTGCAACTGATCGTTGATGGGCTGGCGAACAAAGAGATCGCCCAGCGGTTGACTCTGACGCTGGGAACTGTGAAATGGCACGTCAACCAGATTTACGGCAAGCTGGGCGTGCGCAGCCGCGTCCAGGCGATCATTCGCGCCAGAGAACTGGACCTGCTGGGGAAGGGCAGCACGGACGGCGCAACCGTTCGCATTCCCACCACAGACTTCAACCCCGCCAATCCATATAAGGGGCTGCTGGCGTTTGAGGCGGCTGACTCGCAGGACTTCTTCGGACGCGAGAAGATCACCGCCGCGCTGGTGAAACGACTCGGCGAAAGTGGTGATTACAGCCGTTTCCTCGCGGTCGTCGGACCCAGCGGCAGTGGTAAATCCAGTCTGGTAAAGGCGGGGTTGATTCCGTCGTTGTGGCGCGGCGAACTGCCCGGCTCTGAGCGCTGGTTTGTCGCTGAGATGCTGCCGGGGACGCATCCGCTCGATGAACTGGAAGTCGCTTTGACGCGCATCGCCGCCAACCAGTCGGGTAATCTGCATGAGCATTTGCGCCGTGATGAGCGCGGTTTGCTGCGCTGCGCCAGCCTGATCCTGCCCAACGACGGGACGGAACTGGTGCTGGTGATCGACCAATTCGAGGAAGTCTTCACGCTGGCTGCCGACGACGCGGAACGGACGCACTTTCTGGCGCTGCTCTGTGCAGCCGTCACGGAGGCGCGCAGCCGGGTGCGCGTGGTCATCACGCTGCGCGCCGACTTTTACGACCGCCCGCTGCACGACCCGCGCTTTGGCGAACTGGTGCGCACGCGGCTGGAGACGATCATGCCGTTGTCGGCGGAAGAACTGGAACGGGCTATTGTCCGCCCTGCCGAACGCGCGGGCGTGACGTTCGAGCCGGGACTGGTGACGACCATCATCGGCGCTGTCAACTACCAGCCGGGCGCGCTGCCGCTGCTGCAATTCGCACTGACCGAACTGTTCGAGCGGCGGCAGGGACGACTGCTCACCCGCGAGGCGTACCACGCCATCGGCGGCACAACGGGCGCGCTGGCAAAACGTGCCGAGACGGTCTATCTGGGGTTTACGGAACGTGAGCGCGAGCTTGCGCGGCAGATTTTCCTGCGGCTGGTGACGCTGGGCGAAGGCACGGAAG
>Ga0224723_1001207_pt1 | contig 16091 bp, 13 predicted proteins | sample Balambano_FR2_Me_FD_161647 | JGI IMG/M metagenome (GOLD analysis project Ga0224723, IMG submission 161647) | Freshwater sediment microbial communities from Lake Towuti, South Sulawesi, Indonesia - Balambano_FR2_MetaG | ecosystem: Environmental > Aquatic > Freshwater > Lake > Sediment | place...
GGATTGCATCAGTGAACGCTCCTGGAATGGCATCGGCGCACCTCCGCCGCATACCAAAAGCGTTCACCATCTCCCCGAACACCCGCTCGCCATCTCTCCGGTCCATACAGCTTGGGCGGGAGAGGGAGGAGCCCGCGCCGAAGGCGTGGGAGGGTAAGGGCGGAGCCTCGCACGCACGCTATCGCAGCAACACGAACAGCGGGTTCTCCCTCCCCGTTGCCGCATCATTTAGCGCCAGCGCCAACGCTTCGGCCGGCCCGATGCGATAGTGCAGCGGGTCCCAGTAGTTCGTAGGGTCACGCGTAAGCCAGGTCGGCCGCATGAAGTCGGCGACAATCGCGTTGCCGGCCGCCTGTGCCGCTGCCGCCACGCGCGCCTTGCAGGCGGCAAGGCGCGCGTGCTCGGGGTGCCCGGGCGGCGGCTGGCGGTCAGCGCCGACATAAACCGGCGCGAAGAACAGCAGGGCACGCATGCCCGCCGGCCGCGCCGCAAGCAGCTCCGCCAGCAGGTCGATGCCGGGCATCGCGAGCCCTTCGGCGTCATGCGCCTCGATCGGCGCCAGCGTGTCGGGCGGTGGCGGCGATAGCGCGGGCAGCACGCGCGCGGCATCCCAGCGCGAGTCGTCGGGCAGGAAACTGGTGTAGCCGTCGCGCCCGTAGCTGCGCGGCTTCAGGCCCAGGCTTTCCACCAGCTGCAGCCCTGCCTGCTCGATGAAATACAGGCTGAAGATCTGGCGCAGGTCGTTCCATGGATCGTCGTCGTACATGAACTCGGGGAAGGCACGCCGCGTGGTCCGGCGGAACCGCTCCGGCGGCTCGCACCACACACCGTCGATCCCCACCAACAGCCATTTGCGCGGCAGGGGTACCCGCAGGAACACCAGGCCAAGCCGGTACTGCTCCCACGCGGTGGCATCGTTCATCGACAGGTTGGCGAAGCGTGCGCCGAATGTCGCATCCAGCAGCGCGGGCCGCAGCATGCGGCTGGTCGAGGTGCCAAGGATCGCGCTGTCGAAATCGGCCGCGCGGGCCAGCATGGGAAAGGCGAAGCGGGCGTTGCTTGCGGCCGGCCCGCGATCGAGCGGCACGCCGGTGGGCAGCGTGCCGAACGGATCGACCAGCGCGATGAACAGCCAGACCACGCCGCCCAGCAGAAGTGCGGCGCCGAGGACGGTTTGTGCGAAGCGGCGCCACGGGGCAGCGTTCTCAGAACTGGAAATAGATGAACTCCTGCGGCAGGCGGCCGCCCGCCATCAGCATCACCCACACCAGGCACGCGGCAGCCGCCCAGGCGAACGCGGGGTGCGGGCGCATCTGTTCCAGCACCGCCTGCTGACTGGTGGGACCGAGCACCGCGACCGCTGCGGCGATCCAGAGCACGATGCCGTTATCTACCCGCACCCAGCGCCCCACGCCGCCCATGCCAACGAGGCCGTGATAGATCGTCGCCGCTGCGCCGAAGCTTTCCGCGCGGAACAGCACCCAGGCCGCCATCACGAAGGCAAGCGTCAACCCCCATCCCAAGGGCGCGGGCAGCCGCCTTCCCGATCGCGCCCAGGCCGCGCCCACGGCCAGCCCAAGCCCGTGCAGCCCGCCCCAGGCCACAAAGGTCCAGGCCGCGCCGTGCCACAGGCCGGCCAGCAGCATGGTGACGAGCAGGTTCAGAACCTGGCGCGCGAAACTCACGCGGTTGCCGCCGAGCGGGATGTACAGGTAGTCGCGCAGCAGGCGCGACAGCGTCATGTGCCAGCGCCGCCAGAAATCCGAAAGCGAGGCGGCGCGGTAGGGTGCGTCGAAATTGAACGGCAGCGAAAGCCCGAACATCAGGGCCAGCCCGATCGCCATGTCGGAGTAGCCGGAGAAGTCGAAATAGATCTGCAGCCCGAAGGTCAGCGCCGCCTGCCAGGCCTGCATCAGGCCGAAGGCCGCGCCGGCCAGCGCATCGGCGAACAGTCGGTCCGTACCAGGGGCGAGGGTGTCGGCCAGCCCGATCTTCTTCACCATCCCGACCACGAACAGCACCGCGCCGCGGCCAAGGTTCGCCCACATCGCAGGACTCCGCGGATCGCAGCGGAGCTGCGGGATCAGCTCGTGATGGCGCACAATCGGGCCGGCGATCAGCTGCGGGAAGAACATCACGAAGAAAACGAAGTCGAGCGCAGCCGGCCGCCCTGCCGTGCCGCGGCGCACATCGGCCAGGAACGCGACCTTCTGGAACACGAAGAAACTGACGCCCAGCGGCAGCGCCACCGCGATCTGCCAGGGTACGGCGCCCAGCACCTGTCCCAGCGTCGTCGCGACGAAGCCTTGGTACTTGAAGAAGCCCAGCGCGCCGAGATTGAGCACCAGCGCCGCCAGCGCCCATCTCCTGCCCGCCCGGCCGGCGGCCAGCGTCAGGATCGCAAGCCCGAGCGGCAGCCCCACGTACCGCCAGTCCCACACGCCGTAGAAGATGGTGGACATCGCGATGCCGAAGGCCAGCCGCGTGCGCGGCGTTCCGGCCAGCCCGTACCAGCCGGCAAGTGCTGCCGGCAGGAAGACCAGGATGAACCAGGAACTGGTGAACAGCATGCAATGCGTTCAACGGTGCCTTGGCGACCTGTCAGTTCCGCACGCTTGGGTTGTGTGGGGTCCGCAACGTCAGGATCGTCATGGGGGCGTCATACGGCACCGGGGAACTCGGGTCATCGGACGTCGTTGCTACAGAGAGCGCAATCTGTCGAGCCAGAAACCATGACGCGCCCCAGGGAGGAACAGAATGGCAACTGTGACCGGCACCGAAGGCAACGACAATGTCGGCAACGGGTATCCCTGGATCTCCGCCGGGGTAACGTTCGACCCACCGAACGATCCGAACTCGTCGCCCTCCACTTGGCTCTCGGGCGACGACACGATCTACGGCCTCGGCGGCGACGACAGCCTGGCCGGCGGCTACGGCAATGACGTGATGTATGGCGGTGACGGCAATGACCGGTTCTACATGTATGGCGATGACAGCGCCTATGGCGAGGCGGATGACGATCTGTTCTGGGTGATGGCCAACAATCCGCCGCTGATGGATGGCGGCGCGGGCATCGATACGATCTACGTCTACGGCTCCCGCGACATCAGCTTTTCCGTCATCCGGGACGTCGAGCAGCTGCAGATCGGCCCGTGGGAAGTGCGGATGAAGGCATCACAGCTGGGTCTGTTCGACCGGGTGATGGCCGATGCGAACGGGGACACAGGCGCCATCAGGCTGACCGCCGGCGGCAGCGCCAGTTTCACGATCGATTCCAGCATGCGGGCGCTGACCATCCACGGCTCGAGCGGGACCGACACGCTGTCCGTCACCACCGACCCCGGCGCGCGACTGGTCTATTACGGCGGCAGCGGCAAGGGCATCGTGACCATGTTCGGCAACAGCAACGACTGGCTGTATGGCGGCCAGGGCAATGATGTGCTGCACGGCGGCCCCGGCGACGACTACCTGGCCGGGCTCGAGGGCGACGACATCCTGGATGGCGGGCCGGGCAACGATTCCATCAACGGCAACTCCGGCAACTTCGACACGGTCAGCTACGCGTCCGCCACCGCCGGCGTGCGGATCGACCTTCGGATCACCGGACCGCAGAACACAATGGGCGCGGGGATCGATACGATCACCTCGATGGAAAACATCATCGGCAGTGCGTTCAATGACCATCTGTTTGGCGACAGCGGCAACAACCTCATTGTCGCCGGCGCCGGCCATGACGTCGTGGTAGCCGGCGACGGTATGGACCGGCTGGAAGGCGGTGACGGCAACGATGGGCTGTACGGCGAAGCCGGCAGCGACACGCTGCTGGGCGGCGCGGGCGCCGACCGCTTGGATGGCGGTGACGGCAACGACTACATGGACGGCGGCGATGGCGGCGATACCGTCACCTACTACAGCGCCAAGCAGGGCGTGACGGTGACGCTGGCGCGTACGAACCCGCAGAACACGATCGGCGCCGGCGTCGACACGATCATCAACGTCGAAAGCCTGATCGGCAGCCGCTTTGCTGACCGCCTGAGCGGGAACTCAGGTCCCAACCGGCTGGAGGGAGGGGGTGGTGACGACGAACTGACGGGCGGCGGCGGCGCCGACGTGTTCCACTTCCGGCCCAACGCCGGAAATGACCTGGTCACCGACTTCGAGAACGGCTTGGACCGGCTGCGTTTCGAGGGCTTCGGCGCAGCCTATCCGACGATTGCCGCGATCCTGGCGCAGGCCCGCACAGAAGGCAGCGACACCGTGATCGATCTGGGCAGCACCAGCGTGCGGCTGCGCAACGTGGCAATCAACCAGCTCGACGCAAGCGACATCGTTCTGATCGTCTGATGCGGGCGGCCCGCTACTTCGCCACCTGCCAGAACATCGGGAAGCTCGACTGGATCAGCCCGCGCAGGTGGTCGCGATAGGCCGCCGGCACGGTGAACTGGCCCCACATCACGCTGGGCGTCAGCTGGTAGCTCAGCACCTGGATGCGCTCGGCGATCGCGCGCCGGTCGGCCAGCGTCTCGGCGCGGGCGAAGTCCGCCAGCAGCGGCGGAACGGCGGCATCGCAGCTCCAGCCAGGAAAGTCGGCGCAGGTGCCGGCGACGTAGAAGTGGGTTAGCGGGTTGTTCATGTCCACGCCGTTGGAATAGACGCCGAACAGGCCCCAGCCTTCCTTCCTTGCGCGGCGGGCCAGCACCGTGCCCCAGTCCATCGCCTGCTCGTCCACGGTGAAGCCGGCGGCGCGCATGTTCTGCGCCAGCACCCGCGCCGCCGTCTGCGAGATCGAGCCGGAAACCTGCAGCATCACCACCGGCTGCCCGGCATAGGAGGTGCGCTTCAGCGCCTCCTTCGCGCCCTCGATCGAGAATTTGGCCGCATCGCTGCCCGCAAGCGTGGAAAGCGGTGCATCGCACATCCAGAAGCTCGCGCATTGCGGGGCGCGGAACTTCTCCGGCACGCCGATCGCGGTCAGCACCTCGTTCTGGTCCACCAGCTGCCACAGCACGCGCCGCACCGCCGGATCGTCGAACGGCGGGGCCGCGTGGTTCAGGCGGAAATTGCCCTGGAACATGTGCACCCCGCCCAGGCCCATCACCTTGATGCCCCGCGAGCGTTCCAGGCGCGTGACCCAGTCGAACGGGATGTACTGCTGATAGTCGATCTCGTTCTGGATCAGGGCACTTGCCGCCGTTGCCTGATCGGGGATCGCAAGCCAGGTCATGGCATCGATGTTCACCACCTTGCCGCCGGCCAGGAAATCCGGCGTTTCCGATCGCGCCACATAGGCGGGGTTCTTCTCCAGCGTCATGCGGTCGCCGTTGCGCCACAGGTCACGGCGGAACCGGAACGGCCCGCTGCCGATGATCTCGGTGATCCGCTCGTTGCCGGTGACGGCTCGGGCAAGTCGTTCGGGGATGATGAAGGGGACGATCGCGTTCGGCTTGCCAAGAATCTCCAGCACCATGCCGAAGGGCTGCTTCAGCCGCAGCACGAAGGTCTTTTCGTTCCGTGCTTCAAGCACATCGGTCGCGGCGGCCAGCATGCGCCCCAGCGCATCCTTGGGCATCCAGCGTTGCAGCGACGCGACGCAGTCGGCCGCCGTCACCTTGGCGCCGTCGTGGAACGCCAGGCCGTCGCGCAGCGTGAACGTCCAGGTCAGCCGGTCGGAGGAGACATCGTGGCCTTCCACCATCTGCGGGCGGATGCGTCCGGCCCCGTCGGTGGCATAGAGCGTATCGAAGATGTGGTAGCCGAAACTGCGGGTGATGTTCGCGGTGGTGGCGTGCGGATCAAGGATCACCACCTCGGATTCCGGTACGATGTTCAGCGTGCCGGCGGCGCGCGCGAGCCGCGGCATTGCGAGTGCAGCCGCCCCCGCCGCCGCGCCAAGGCCAAGTTCACGTCGTGAAACCGCGCGCATCGCCGCCTCCATTGCATGGACGTTCCTTTGAAGCGTAGATGCCAGCGCCCCTTCCGCGCCAGCCCACCAGGGAAACTTCATGCCCGACACGGAACTGCTGTTCATGCCGGCCACGCAGGCCGCCGCGCGGATCCGCACGCGCGAACTCTCGCCGGTGGAGTATGTCGATGCAGTTCTGGCCGCCGCGCACCAGGCGCAGCCGCGCCTGAACGCCTTCGTCACCATCATGGACGACGAGGCGCGCGCCGCCGCCCGCGCCGCTGAACAGGCGGTGATGCGCGGCGATGCGCTCGGCCCGCTCCATGGCGTGCCGGTGACGGTGAAGGACGAGATCGACGTGCTGGGCGTGCGCACCACGCGCGGCAGCCACGTGTATGCCGACAATGTCGCCACCCGCGACGACATCCTGGTTGCGCGCCTGAAGGCGGCCGGCGCGATCGTGGTGGCGAAAACCACCCTGCCCGAGTTCGGCCACAAGGGTTTGACCGACAGCCCGCTTCAGGGCATCACCCGCAACCCGTGGGATCTTTCGCGCACGCCGGGCGGCTCCTCGGGCGGGGCGGCGGCCGCGGCGGCCTCCGGCATCGCGCCGCTGGCACTCGGCACCGACGGCGCGGGCAGCGTGCGCATTCCCGCCGCCTGCTGCGGGCTGGTCGGGTTGAAGCCGACGCAAGGGATCGTGCCTTGGGAGACCGCGCGCGACGCCTTCGGCAACAACATCTCGGCCGGGCCGATGACGCGCACCGTCGCCGACGCGACAGTGATGTTCGACGTGATCGCCGGCCCCTCGCCGTTTGATCCGCTCAGCCAGCAACGCAAACGCCCGCGGGTCTCGACGAAGTTCATCGGCAGCCGGCTCGATGGCGTGCGCATCGCCAACGTCCCGCGCATGACCAACCCGCGCGTCGCATCGGATGTGGCGGCGAACCTTGCGGCCACGCGCGCGGTGCTGGAGGGGCTGGGCGCGCAGATCGAGGATGCCGGCGATGACATCGACTGGCTGGACCAGCCCGGGCGCATCATGTTCTGGGCCAACTTGCACGCCGCGTTCAGCACCCTGCTGCCGCAATGGGGCAACCAGCTCAGCCCCAGCCTGGTGGCGATGATGGCCTGGGGCGAAAAATTCTCGCTGGCCGAGTTCCGCCAGGCGCAGTTCGCGCGAACAAGACTGTTCCGCGACGTGGAAGCCCTGTTCGAGCGCTTCGACCTGCTGCTGACGCCCACCCTGACCCGCACCGCGCTACCGGCCGATTTTGACCCCTCGCGCGACGAGGTGGATATCGGGGGCTTCAAATGCGGCATCACCCGGCAGGGCTTCAGCGCCTATGTCTACCCATTCAGCCTGACCGGCCATCCGGCGCTGACCGTGCCGAACGGGTTCGGCGCCGACGGCCTGCCCACGGCAGTACAGCTGGTGGGGCGATACGGTGCCGACCTCGACCTGTTCCGGGTTGCCACGATGGTCGAGCGCGAGGCGCCCTGGGCCGCCCGCCGCCCGCCCGGCCCCTGACGATGGCCCTGGGAAAGCAGCCATGTTCCTGCTATGTTGCCGTCGGCGATGGAGGTGCGGATGGCGCAAGCCCCAAGTCCCAGCTACGCGTTCGCGTCCGACGGCCCGAAGAGCGGGCCGGAGGGCGGCTCAGATCTGAATGATTTCCGCCCCTTGTGGGAGCGTGAACTCCCGCACGCCCTGCACCAGCCCCCACTGGAGCGCCTGATCCGGCGTGAAATGAACGTCCCGCTGCCGACGCGCGGCGAGAACCTCGTCGGGGATCCGCGCCCGCTCGCGCAGGATGTCTTCAATGCGCTGGTCATCCGCCAGCGCGGCATTCCGGGCGCCGTCTAGCCGGTCCCACGTCATGTCGGGGGAGTTGATCCCCAGCATGGTGGGATGGATCATGAACAGGGCGTGACGCGAGCAGAATCGCTGCTCGGCCGCCAGAAAGCATGTCACCGCGATTGAACTGGTGCTGCCCACGTTGTGCATGGTGATGCGCAGCGGCAGGCCGCGGATGTGGTTGTACAGAAACACGCCGTCGGCCACGTAGCCGCCTGGCGAACTCATGGTCAGATAGACCTCGTCGCAGCCGGTGTTGACCGCGTGGTTCAGGGCCGAGGCGATGCGCGAAACCGCCTGCGGCTCGATCACACCGGTGAAGCCGTACCAGGCGATCTTCTTCGGCTCGGGCTGCGGCTGGCTGCTGCGGAACATGTTCTGGCCGATTCCCCTGCCCGATCCTTGGTTCAACTCCCGCAACGATAAGGTCGATCCCGCCCGCGACGCCAGCACGGCGCGGCGGCGGCATCGGCACTCCATGCCCATTGACCGCGCGATAGACGCCCCACGAACGTTCGCCTAGCGTCGCGCACTCACCGGGTCGATGGGGGATGGGATGGGGTGCATGCGATGGGCCGCGACGGCGTTGATGCTGCTGGGGTCGGCACCAGCGATGGCGCAAGGCTGGCGCGTGCTGATGGTGGATGGCTACGGCACCGTCACCACCAACCCAAGCGACGCCGACCAGACGCTTGCCTACATCGACGGGCGTGGCGGCTGGCGACTGAACTTCTCCTGCCACGAGAATGGCCGCGCACGGTCATTCGTCCAGCTCGGCCGCAGGAACCTGTTTGCGCCGCCCTTCGGCAGCCGCATGCGCGCCACCCTTCAGGCCGCCGCGCGCAGCATGGACCCGCACGGCAGCGCGACGCTGGATTTCGAGTGGTCGCGGGGGAGCTACCAGGCCGAAGTTCCACTCGCCCTGCTGCATGCGCTGATGGAGGCAGATATCGCGGAGTTGCAGGGCAGTGGGGGCCGGCTGTCGGATGTGTTCGCCCTGGGGTCGGCTGCCCCGGCCCGGCGGGTGCTGGCACCCTGCCTGCGCGGTGGTGCAGCGGCCCGGCCGGCCGCCCGCCAGCCCGCGGCACCGACGGCGCCGGCGCCCGCACCGGCCGGCACCAGCGAGCGCGCGGGCAACGAACCCGGTGCGTGGGCCATGACCGGTGCGACGGCGGCTGACGTGTTTGCCGGACTGGATTTCGTCGCCAGCAGCCCGGCGCGCCGTTTCGTCATGACCTGCCCCAATCCCGAACGGTCGTTGCGTGCCGCATACCCCGATGCGCCGCCACGCTTTCACGAGACCAACCGGGTGGGTTTCTTCCGGGTCGCCGCCGGGATCGGCTTCTGGCCTGACCTGCCGCCGCGAAGCCTGCGCGATGGAGAGGCGCGCACCCTGACCCTGGTCGCAGGAGCAGTGCGCGAGACGCTCACGGTGCGCTACGACCCCGGCTCCGTGACGTTCGAGGGCCGCGTTCCAATGGATGGTCAGTTGATCTTCGCGATGCGCAGCGCCGGGTCGCTGGCGCTGCAGGAGGGGACGCGGCGTCTTGCAATGCTGCCGCTTGCCGGGATGGCCGCGGGCATCGACCGGGCACTCGATTTCTGCGGCGGCGGCGCCCGACGGATCGATGCCGTGGAAGATCCGCCTGCGCGCGCGCTTCCCGCTTCGGCCGGGGTTTCGCTGCGCGAGCAGGCGCCTGGCGAGCTCGAATTGCGCGTGCGGGCACCATGGGCCGCCGCTCCCGATGCCCGGCCCTACCCCGCAACGGTGCAGTTCACGCTTTATGACCTCGATGACCTGGCGACAGGCACGGTGCGGGTGCTGGGCCGCTTCGCCGCCGAGGTCACGGTTGATTCCGCCGGGTATCGCCCGCAATTGCCGCCCTTCGCGCAGCTGCCCGACCGGATCGCGGTGTGCACGCGCCAGACCCGGCCGGGCGACGCGCGGCCGATGGTGCACCTGGAGCTGCATGGCCGGGCCCCCGGTGCCGCCGAATACCGCCCAACCGCCCGGCCGCAAGTCGCATGGAGCACGGGCGAGGACGATTGCACCCCCGCGCTGCGCCGCGCCGTGGCCGCCGGCGGCCGGCCGAACAGGAACTGACCGGCCGGCGCCCGCCGCTTTCGCCTCAGCTTCCCGGCCCGATCGGCGGCTTGATGCCGACGATGGCGTGACCGTCGGCGTAGCCCTTGCGGTAGTCGGATTTGTCGAAGAACCAGGTCAGGAAAGCCTTGAGTTTCGTGTGGTCCTGCACCGCGAAGTGGCCGTAGTTGGGATCGAAGAAATGCATGCGGTTGTCGCGGCCATGGCGCAGCGCCACCGCGTGCAGCCCCCACGGGCCCCACATCGTCACGCCATAGCAGCCATAGGCCTTGGTGACGATCGAGTAGAGGAAGCTCGCGCTGGGCCGGGTGAAGCGCCAGCCGCGCAGGCCGGACGAGAGGGTGAGCTGTTCGAGCTTGCCCCCCGCCTCCCACCGGTCGGTCCATTCCGCTTCGTCGGCCCAGCCGGCCATCGCGTGGTAGAGTACCGACTTGATCGGCGGCCAGTTGCACACTTGGCCGCTGTGCGAGAAATTGTCACCGTCGTACTGCGCGGCGACCCACGAAATCGACAGGCCCAGGCAGATGCCGTTTCTGGTCAGGCCACTGATCAGCGGCAGCAGGCCGAGCGGCAACTGTTGCTGGCGCATGGCGAAGACCAGGGTGCCCTTGGCCTTGGCGTCGAGCTGCAAGGGTGTCCAGTCCATCGGCGGGCTCCCGCTGGCTTTCGACAGCGATGGACCCTCGCATGCTTCTGTTTCAGCTGTGTGGCGGCGCGGGCTGTCGGTCAGTCATTTCGTCGGGCCGATCGGCGGAGTATACGTCGACCAGAGCGCACCCTTTGAAAATCCAACCCTCCTTGTGCCCGTCCTGCGGGGATGGCCGTGGTGGGAACCAGGCGTGACGCCCGTCAAGCCTCGTCAGGGTCGAGGATTGCAATGATCTGCGCGGAAACCTCGACCACCAACGCTTCTGGCGCTTTGGCGATGAAGCGCGCGCCACGCACCTGCCAGTCCAGCGAACGCACATGGTCGATCAGCACTGCGCCGCCCCCCATACCCCCAACGTCTTCGATTGGGACCTCGAAATACCGGCTCTTGCGCTGGCGCGTCAGCGGGCATACCAGAGCGAGCCCGGTCAGGCGGTTGAAACTGATCGGCGAAACAACAAGGCCAGGGCGATGCGCACGTTGTTCGCGCCCCGCCTGCGGGGAAAAGTCGATCCAGATCAGATGCCCGCGATCAGGAACGTAGTTACTTCGTTCCCCACTCGTCGAGGATTTCCCGCCCGACATCCGGCCCCCAGTCGGTCTCGGGGTGGCGATCGGTTCGCGGGTCATAGCCCTTCAGCGGCTCGGAGAGCTTGTATCGCTTCCCTCGCACACGCGCCTTGCCGATGACCAGCTCGCCACGTTCCAGACGCAATTCGACGGGCGAGCCTTCGGAGAGGCCGGCTCCTTCAGCCAAATGCTTCGGCAGCCGTAGCGCAAGGCTGTTACCCCACTTCGAAACGATCATGCTCATAACGGCCCTCACTCTGGCCTGCTCCGGCGGCCCTCACTTTGGCCTGCGGCATCGGTGTATCTACATGGGATATACATCCCCGTCAATCACGCCCCACCAGCCCCCCCGCCGCCGCATCCAGGATCGCATCCACATCCAGCCCGTACACCCGATACAGATCCGGGATATCCCCGGTCTGCCCGAACTTCTCCACGCCCAGCGCGTGCGTGCGCTGCCCGCGCACCGCACCCAGCCAGGACAGCGTCGCCGGATGGCCGTCCAGCACGGTGACCAGCGCGGCCTCGCGCGGCAGCGCGGCAAGCAGCGTTTCCACGTGCGCCACCGCGCCCCGGTCGCCGGCAGCGCGGGCCTTCTGCACCGCCGTCCAGCCGCCATGCAGCAGATCGGGACTGGTGATCGCCAGCAGGCCGGCGCCGGGCACCTCCGCCCGGAGCTCCTCGAAAGCTGCCTGTACCTCGGGCGCCACGGGACCCTGGTAAACCACGGCCAGCGGCGCGTCGGGGGCCGGCGGCACGACCCAGTAGCCACCCTTCACCACCGCCTCGCGATCGAGTGCGCGGTCGGGCTGCGCGATGGGGCGCGTGGACAGCCGCAGCCACACCGAGTGCCCCTGCGGCTCCTGCAACGTGCGGAAGGCGTGCGTCAGGATGGCGGAGAGCTCGTCCACATAGGCCGGCTCGAAGAAATCGAGGCGATCGTGGCCGATGCCGATCAGCGGCGTGAAGACGCTTTGGTGCTGCCCCCCCTCGGGCGCCAGCGTAATGCCGGAAGGCGTTGAAACCAGAAGAAACCTGGAATCTTGGTAGCAGCCATAGAACAGGCAATCCAGGCCCCGTTGCACGAAGGTGTCGTAGACCGTGCCCACCGGGAAAAGCCGCGCGCCGAACAGGTCGTGGGCAAGGCCCGCGGCACTCAGCAGGAGGAACAGGTTCTGTTCGGCGATGCCGAGCTCGATGTGCTGGCCCTTCGGCGTCATGCCCCAGCGCTGGGCCGAGACCACTTTCTGGTCACGAAAGACGTCGTTCTTTTCCAGCCGGCTGAACACGCCGCGCCGGTTCACCCAGGGGCCGAGGTTGGTGGAAACGGTCACGTCCGGGCTGGTTGTCAGGATTCGCGCCGCCACTTCGGCATAGGGCCCGGATGGCCGGCCAATCTCGCCGAAGATGTCACCAAAGCCCTGCTGGGTGCTCATCTTCCGGCCCGGGCCGCCGGGCACCGGCAGGTCGGGGATGGCAATCGGCTTCGCCTCGACGCGGCGGGTGCCGGGAACGCCGCCCGGCAGTTCCTGTGCCCAGGGCACCGAGGCAATGAAGGTGCGCAGCTGGCCAGGCGGAACGTCGGTCGCGGCGAACGGGTCCCACTCAAGACCTTCGGGGATTTTCATGCTTTCCCGAAAGCCCGAAATCTGCTCCTCGGTCATCAGCCCGGCGTGGTTGTCCTTGTGGCCGGCGAACGGCAGGCCCATGCCCTTGATGGTGTAGGCGATCACACACGTCGGCTGGTCGCCGGCATCGGCCAGTTCGCGGAAGGTATCAACGCACAAGCCGAGGTCGTGGCCGCCCAGGTTGGTCATCAGCTGCGCCAGCCCGGCATCGTCGTATGCATCCACCAGCGCCCGCGCGGCACGGTCGCGCCCCAGGTCGCCCGACAGCGCCTCGCGCCAGGCCGCGCCTCCCTGGAAGGTCAGCGCCGAATAAAGGCTGTTGGGGCAGTCATCGATCCAGCGCCGCACAGCCTCGCCGCCTGGCTTGGCGAAGGCCTCCTCCATCAGGCGGCCGTATTTCAGCGTCACGACCCGCCAGCCCATGTCGTTGAACAGACCGTGGATCTGGTTGAACAGCCGGTCGGGAACAATCGAATCAAGGCTCTGGCGGTTGTAGTCCACCACCCACCAGACATCGCGGATGTCCTGCTTCCAGCCTTCCAGCAGGGCCTCGTAGATATTGCCCTCGTCCAGCTCGGCATCGCCCGCGATCGCCACCATCCGCCCGTGCAGCACGCCGGGCGCCAGCAGGCCCTTCAGCCGCAGATAGTCCTGGATCAGCGAGGCAAAACTGGTGATGGCAACCCCCAGCCCGACCGAGCCGGTGGTGAAATCGACGTTGGGGTCGCGTGAGCGGCTGGGATATGGTTGCAGGCCGCCCATCTGGCGCAGGCCCCGCAGCTTCTCGGCCGGCAGCCGGCCCAGCAGGTGGTTGATGGCATAGAATACCGGGGCGGCATGCGGCTTCACCGCCACGCGATCCTGCGCGCGCAGGGCATCGAAGAACAGCGCGGTCATGATGGTGAGGCACGAGGCGCAACTGGCCTGGTGACCGCCCACCTTCAGCCCGTCGCGGTTGTCGCGGATGTTGTTGGCGTGGTGGATCATCCACGACGACAGCCACAGCAGGCGCCGCTCGATGGCGTGCAGCATGCCGAGGTCAGCCGGTCCGCGGGCGGCGCCAGTCGCCGCCACCAGTCCGTCGTTCATCGGTCCGCCTTCCCCTGGCAGGGCGGCACGCCCCGGCCGGGCGTCACGCCCAGCCCTTCGACAGCCGCTTCAGCGTGGTCGTCGCGGCGCGCTTGCCCTCGCCGACGTAATCCTCGTGATTCTGCTCGATCTTCGCCGGGTCATAGAGATAGTTGACCATGATCGTGGCGCTGTCGCGCAGCCCCTTGTCGGAGATGTCGGCCAGCAGGTTCAGCCGCTCCACCCGGGCACCATTCGACAGGTGGAAATGCGCGACAGGGTCGCGGGCGCGCTTGGATCCCTCCGGCCCGGCGCTCTCGGCCAGCAGATAGCGGGCGGCCAAACGCTCCAGCACGGGACGGACGGCATCGACCAGCTCCGGCTGCTTGTGCCAGTTGCGTCGGCCCAGCAGCAGCGCCAGGGCCGCACGCCCATCCTCGGGTGCATCGTCGGCAAGCCCCGTCGCCAGCGCCTCGGCCTCGTCCGGGCTGAGGAGCTGGGGGTCGTCGGCAAGGCGCCGCTCCAGCCAGCGTCGGAAGCCCGGCATCGGAGAAAGCGTGGCGAACTGCTTGATGTTGCGGAACTCGGCGCCCAGTAGATCGACCACACGCTTGATCAGGAAATTGCCGAAACTGATGCCGTCCAGGCCGCGCTGGCAGTTGCTGATGGAATAGAAGATCGCGGTATCGGCTTCCTCCGGGTTCTGGAGCGGGGCCGACAGGTCCAGCAGGTTCTGCACGCTACGCGCCAGGCCCTTGACCAGCGCGATCTCGACGAAGATCAGCGGTTCGTCCGGCATGCGGGGGTGGAAGAAGGCGTAGCAGCGGCGATCGGAATCCAGCCGGTTCTTCAGGTCCCGCCAGCTGCGGATCGCGTGCACCGCCTCGTAACCCACGAGTTTTTCAAGCAGCGCGGCCGGCGTGTGCCAGTCGATCCGGCGCAGATCGAGGAAGCCGACATCGAACCACGCCGCCAGCAGGGCCTTCAGGTCGGCTTCCAGCGGTGCGATCCGCGGCTCGTTCTTCGCCTCCACCAGCAGCACTTCGCGCAGATCAACCAGGAACTTCATACCGTCAGGCAGGCTGGTGAACTGCGTCAGGAGCTTCACCCGCGGCGGTTCAAGCGCCCGGCGCAGGCGGGCCTTGGCAACCGCGCGCGCGGCATCGTCGGCGGCGCCGCGAACCGCCTCCATGGCGTCATCCACTGCTTTGGGATCAGCGTCGTAGCCGGCGAGTTTCAGAAGAAACGACTGCCGGGCGGGCGGCTCCATCGCGAGGTACAGCTGCGCCAGGCGGGCGGCGCGGGCACGGGCCGAAACCTCGCCTCCCTTGCCGCCAAGGCAAGCGGCAAGCAGGGCCGATGCCTCGTCCTCGGCCTCCGCCGTGCCGGTGACGTCGCGGAACGCGCCGACGATGCGCTTCAGGGCGCGATCGAAAAGACCAGGGGTCGGCACCCGGACGGGCGGCAGCGAGGCCGGCACCACGGCGGGCAGTGTAGGGGTGGAGGGCGCAGGCTCCATCCAGGCTCCCTGGCTGGGTTCAGGCAGTCGAGAATAGCGGCAGCCCGCCTGCCCCGTCCAACGACCGCTTCGCGACTGCGAAGGGGCCGATGCGGGCGGCCAGGTCCTCGGCGATCATGCCGGGGCCAAGCCGGGCGGCGACATCCCCGGTTATCCAGGCAGCCGCGCAGGCGGCCTGGAACGGGGTGGTGCCTTGGGCGAGCCATGCGGCGGCCACGCCGGCCAGCACGTCGCCGGTGCCAGCCGTTGCAAGCCAAGCCGGGGCGTTGGCGTTGAGCACCACTTGGCCGTCGGGGCTTGCGATCACCGTGGTCGGCCCTTTCAGCAGCACCACCGCCCCCAGCCGGACGGCGGCAGCGCGCACGGCCGCGATACGGTCTTCGCCGATCAGCCCGAACAGCCGGGTGAACTCACCTTCATGCGGGGTAATCAGGGCGACGCCGCGCAGCGCATCCGCATGGCACAGGGCGTCGGCGTCGGCGACCACGGTCTTGCCCGCCGCCAGCAGCGCCGGCAGGGAAGCGGCCGCCGCCGGCCCCCCACCCGGGCCGACCAGCCAGACCAGCCGTCGCGTCTCGGCCAGGGCCGTCGCCAGGTCGGCCGCGGCCAGCAGCACCAGCCCGGCCTCGGCCGCGAAGGCGGCAGGATCGGGCGCCAGCACGCTGACATGGCCGGCGCCGGCCCGCCGCGCCGCCATCGCAGCCAGCCGCGCTGCGCCTGGCATCGGGCCGGCCAGGATGGTCACCGACCCGCGCGACCATTTGTGCATGGCGGCCTCTGGCTTGGCGCTGTTT
>Ga0224723_1001208_pt1 | contig 16076 bp, 14 predicted proteins | sample Balambano_FR2_Me_FD_161647 | JGI IMG/M metagenome (GOLD analysis project Ga0224723, IMG submission 161647) | Freshwater sediment microbial communities from Lake Towuti, South Sulawesi, Indonesia - Balambano_FR2_MetaG | ecosystem: Environmental > Aquatic > Freshwater > Lake > Sediment | place...
CAGGCCGCTGGTGGACCGGCTGGTGGTGGTGATCCACCCCGAGGACCGGGACCGCGCCGCGACCCACCTGCCGGGCACGGAACTGACCTTCGGCGCCCCGACCAGGGCGGGGTCGGTGCTGGCCGGGCTCCGGGCGCTCGACGGGCAGGACGTCACGCGGGTGCTGATCCACGATGCGGCGCGGCCGCTGGTGGCGCCGGCGCTGGTCGGCCGCCTGCTCGCGGCGCTCGACACGGCCGAGGCGGCGGCGCCGGGCGTGGCGGTGACCGACGCGCTCTGGCGCGGCGCGAACGGTCTTGTGACCGGCACGCAGGACCGTGCGGGCCTCTGGCGGGCGCAGACGCCGCAGGCCTTCCGCTTCGCGCCGATCCTGGCCGCGCATGCCGCCCATCCGGGCGGCGCGGCGGACGACGTGGAGGTGGCGCGCGCCGCCGGCATGGCGGTGGCGCTGGTCGAGGGTGACGAGGACAATCTCAAGCTGACCTGGCCGGGCGATCTGGCGCGGGCGGAGCGGGTGCTGCGGGAAAGGGCGGGGATGGACATCCGGGCCGGCAACGGATTCGACGTGCATGCCTTCGGGCCGGGCGACCATGTCTGGCTCTGCGGCGTGCGGCTGCCGCACGGGGCGGGACTGGTCGGCCATTCCGACGCCGATGTGGGGATGCACGCGCTGACCGACGCGATCTACGGCGCCCTGGCCGAGGGCGACATCGGCCGGCATTTCCCGCCCTCCGACCCGCAGTGGCGGGGCGCGGCCTCGGAGATCTTCCTCGGCCATGCGGCCGGGCGGGCGGCCGCGCGCGGGTTTCGGCTGGCCCATGCCGACGTGACGCTGATCTGCGAGCGGCCGAAGATCGGGCCGCACGCGGCGGCGATGCAGGCGCGCCTCGCCGCGATCCTCGGGGTCGAGCCGGGCCGCGTCAGCGTCAAGGCCACCACTTCGGAACGGCTCGGCTTCACCGGCCGCGAGGAGGGGATCGCGGCCATCGCAACCGCCACGCTGGTGGCGCCATGAGCTGGAAGATCGCGACCGTCTTCGGCCTCGGCCGGCTGCGTCCGGCCCCCGGCACCTGGGCCTCGGCCGCCGCCGTGCCGGCCGGACTGGCGATCGACCGCCTCGCAGGCTTTCCGGGCCTCGCGCTGGCCGCTCTGCTGGCGGCCGGCCTCGGCTTCTGGGCGGTCGGGCGGGAACTGGCCGGGCGGCCGGGCGAGGACCCGTCGGACGTCGTGATCGACGAGGTCGCTGGGCAATGGCTGGCGCTCGCCTTTCCGTCGGCAGCCTTCTGGCTGAGCGGCTTCGAGGGCTGGATGCCCTGGCCGGCCTGGGTCGCAGCCTTCCTGCTGTTCCGGCTGTTCGATATCTGGAAGCCTTCGGTGATCGGCATGATGGACCGGCGCGGCGATGCGCCGGGGGTGATGCTCGATGACCTTGCGGCCGGGCTCGTCGCCGGGGTCGGCGTGCTGGTGCTCGCCGCGCTGGCGCATGGGGTGCGGATGTGACCGCGGCCGAGCCCGGCCCGGCCACGCGGCTGCTGGTGCTGGCCCGCGCGCGGGGGGCCATGCTCGCTGTAGCCGAAAGCTGCACCGGCGGTCTGCTCGCCGGGGCGATCACCGATGTCGCCGGATCCTCGGCGATCTTCGAGCGCGGCTTTGTCACCTACTCCAATGTCGCCAAGGTCGAGCTGCTGGGCGTCTTGCCCGAAACGCTCGCCGCCCATGGCGCGGTGTCGGATGCGGTCGCGGCCGAAATGGCGGCCGGCGCGCTGGCGCGGTCGCGGGCGTCGCTCGCCGTCGCGGTGACCGGGATCGCCGGGCCGGGCGGGTCGGAGTTCAAGCCCGAGGGGCGGGTCTGCTTCGGCCTGGCCGGGCCCGCCGGCGTGACGACGGAAACCTGCGATTTCGGTGCGCTCGGCCGCGCGGCCGTGCGGGCGGCGGCCGTGGCACGGGCGCTGGATCTGCTTCTTTCGGCGCTGGAGGCTCAGCCGCCCGGGCCGTAGAGCGCTGCCGCGCGGCGCTCGAAGGCCCGCACCACGCGCTGCATGGCGTCGTTGAACACCACGCCGATGATCCCCTGCAGCAGCGCGTTGCGGAACTCGAAATCGACGAAGAACTCGACCTCCGATCCGCCGTCGGCCAGATCGCGGAAGGTCCAGTGCGAGCGCATGTGGCGGAACGGGCCGTCGAGATACTCGGTGTCGATCCGCTGGCGTTCGGGCCAGAGCGTGACGCGGCTGCCGAAGCGTTCGCGGAACACCTTGAACGAGATCACGAGGTCGGCCTCCATCACCTCGCCCCCCGGGATCGGCCGGCGCGAGCGGATCCGGGCCGCCGCGTTCCACGGCAGGAACTGCGGATAGGACCCGACATCGGCCACCAGGTCGTACATCTGCCGGGCGGTCCAGGGCAGGCGCTTGGTCTCGAGATGCGTCGGCATCGGCCCTTCGTCCGGCAGGCGTGACTTGGGCCAGCCTCTTGGGTAAACCGGCCGGGGAAATCAAGAGGCCGCCATGCCGCAGCGCCCCTATGTGATCGAGGAGATGATCTCGGCCAAGGCGATCGCCGCCCGGGTCGAGGCGCTCGCACGCGAGATCACCGCGCATTTCGCGGGCTCGCCGCGGCTCGTGGTGGTCGGGCTCCTGCGCGGCTCCTTCGTGTTCATCGCCGATCTCGTGCGCGAGATCGACCTCGCGGTCGAGGTCGATTTTCTGGAGGCCTCGTCCTACGGCAACGCCACCGAATCCTCGCGCGAGGTGCGCATCCTGAAGGACCTGCGGGGCGAGATCGCGGGCTGCGACGTGCTGGTGGTCGAGGATATCGTCGATACCGGCTTCACGCTGGCGCATGTGCTCCGCCTGCTCGAAAGCCGCCGTCCGGCGCGGCTCGAGGTCTGCGTGCTGCTCGACAAGCCGTCGCGGCGCGAGGCCGAGGTCCGTGCGACCTGGACGGGTTTCGTCATTCCGGACGACTTCGTGGTGGGCTATGGCATCGACTATGCGCAGCGGAACCGCAACCTGCCCTTTATCGGCCGGGTTCGCTTCACCGGCCCGCCGGCATGAGGCGGCTTTTGCGCATGGCGCGTTGGGCGCGCCGCCCGCGTCGGGACCGGCGGGTGCTCCTGACCGTCGGCGTGGTCGCCGCCTGCCTTCTCGTGGTGGCGGTGGAGCGGTGGGTCGGCGGGTCGGAGGCGCTGACGCCCGGCCGCGCCGGGGCCGGCCGCCCCGCGCCGGCGCCGCAGCCCTGACACAAGCGCGGGAGCGGGCCGGACGGGGCTTCCGCGCTGCGGCGGAATCGGGCAGGCTTCGCGCCACGGCCCGCTTGGCCGGATGGCACGACGGGGGGCCGAGATGAAACGCCTGCTCTTGGCGGTGGTGGTGCTCGGCCTGGCCGGGGCGGCGGCGATGCTCATGATCACCCGGCCCCGGACCTCGGACCCGGCCGGGTTCGCGCAAGTTACCGGCGATGCGGCGCGCGGCGCGCAGGTGTTCCTCGCGGGCGGCTGCGCCTCCTGCCACGCCGCGCCCGGGGCTGCGGGCGAGGCGAAGCTGGTGCTGGCGGGCGGGCTGCCGTTCAAGACCGCCTTCGGCACCTTCCATGCACCGAACATCTCGCCCGACCCCGAGCACGGGATCGGCGGCTGGAGCGTCACCGACCTCGACAGCGCGATGCGCCACGGCACCTCGCCGGAGGGCGAGCACTATTACCCGGCCTTCCCCTACACCTCCTACATCCATGCCACCCGGCAGGACGTGGCCGACCTCCATGCCTATCTCGCGACCCTGCCCGCCGCCGCCACCCCGAACCTGCCGCATGAGGTGGGCTTTCCCTTCAACCAGCGGGTCCTGCTCGGCGGCTGGAAGCTTCTGTTCCTGACCTCCGGCTGGGAGGTGCCCGGCGACCTGACCCCGGCCGAGACGCGCGGGCGCTATCTGGTCGAGTCGCTCGGCCATTGCGGCGAATGCCACACGCCCCGCAACGCGCTCGGCGGGCGTGAGGGCGGCCGCTGGCTGGCCGGCGGCCCCAATCCCGACGGGCCCGGCACGATCCCGAACATCACCCCGGGCGTCCTGCAATGGTCCGAGACCGAGATCGCCGACTACCTCTCGACCGGCTTCACGCCAGAGTACGATTCGGTCGGCGGCTCGATGGCCGACGTGGTCGAGAACACGGCCCAGTTGCCGGCCGAGGACCGCGCGGCGATCGCCGCCTACCTCAAGCGTGTGCCCGCCGTGCCGTGATCGCCGCCAAGCCGCGGCGCCGGGCGGCGCGGGGCGTTGACACCGGTGCTCCCGGCGTTCCAGAAGGGGGCACCGCACGGAGCGCCCGATGACCATCCAGAGCACCGAGAACCGGGCTGCCGCGCCCTTGCGTCCGCTGAGCGCCGAGGCGACCGTGCTGCCGGTGATCCTGGCGGTGGCGCTCGGCCATCTCCTGAACGATCTGATGCAGTCGCTGATCCCGGCGATCTATCCGGTGCTGAAGGACGAACTCCGCCTCAGCTTCGGGCAGATCGGGCTCATCACGCTGGTGTTCCAGGGCACGGCGTCGCTGTTGCAGCCGATGGTCGGCATCTACACCGACCGCCGCCCCCTGCCCTTTTCGCTGGTCTGGGGCATGGGCTTCAGCCTGGCCGGGCTGATCTTGCTCGCCCACGCGGCGAGCTTTGCGGTGGTGCTCGTGGCGGTGGCGCTGATCGGCCTCGGCTCGAGCGTGTTCCACCCCGACGCGAGCCGGATCGCGCGGCTGGCGGCGGGCCTCCGCCCCGGCTTCGCGCAGTCGGTGTTCCAGGTCGGCGGCAACATGGGCTCGGCCTTTGGCCCGCTGCTCGCGGCCTTCATCGTGGTGCCGTTCGGACAGGTCAGCCTCGAATGGCTCGGCGGGGTGGCGGTGGCCGGCATGGCGCTGCTGTTTCTGGTCGGGCGCTGGTACCGGGCCGAGGGGCTGGCGCGCATGCAGGCGGCCCGCGGCCGGCCGCGCACGCAGCGGCTGCCGCGCCGGGTGGTGGCCGGCGCGATGGCGGTGCTGATCGCGCTCAGCTTTTCCAAGTTCGTCTACATGGCGGCCTTCTCGAGCTATTTCACCTTCTACCTGATCGACCGCTTCGGGGTCGGCGTGCAGGCGGCGCAACTCTACCTGTTCGTGTTCCTTGCGGCGGTGGCGGTCGGCACCATCATCGGCGGGCCGATCGGCGACCGGATCGGGCGCAAGCGGGTGATCTGGGCCTCGATCCTCGGCCTCGCGCCGGTGGCCATGCTGATCCCCTTCGCGGGCTTCGGGGCGACGGTCGTGCTCAGTTCGCTGGCCGGGCTGATCCTGGCCTCGGCCTTCCCGGCGATCATCGTCTATGCGCAGGACATGGTGCCCTCGAAGGTCGGACTGGTGGCCGGGCTGTTCTTCGGCCTTGCCTTCGGGCTCGGCGGGCTCGGCGCCGCGGTGATCGGGATGATCGCCGACGCGACCTCGATCGAGCACGTGTTCTGGCTGTGCTCGTTCCTGCCGCTGATCGGCGTGCTGGCGGTGTTCCTGCCGGATGTGAAGCAGGCCTGACCGATCAGGCCTGCTGGCGCAGGAGGCGTCGCAGGATCTTGCCCGACGGCGACTTCGGGATCGCCTCGACGAAGACCACCGCGCGCAGCGTCTTGTAAGGGGCGACCGCGGCCGCGACATGGGCCGCGACCGCGGCCTCGGTCAGGTCGGGGTCACGGCGGACCACGAAGGCCACCGGCACCTCGCCCGCATCTTCATCCGGCCGGCCGATCACCGCCGCGTCACTGATGCCGGGATGGCCGAGCAGCAACCCTTCCAGTTCCGCCGGCGCGACCTGGAAGCCCTTGACCTTGATGAGTTCCTTCACCCGGTCCACGAGCCAGAGATGGCCGTCCGCGTCCACCCGGCCAAGATCGCCGGTGCGCAGCCAGCCGTCCGGCGTGATGGTGCGGGCCGTGGCCTCGGGGTTGTTGAGATAGCCCGGCATCACCTGCGGTCCGCGCACCCAGAGCTCGCCCTCGGCGCCGGCGGCCCGGTCGAGCCCGGTCTCGGGATCGACGATCCGCGCCTCGGTGTTCGGGATCAGCTCGCCGGAGGCGCCCGGCGGCGTGCCGGCCGCACGCGAGAAATGGGTGACCGGGCTCGCCTCGGTCATGCCATAGCCCTGCGCCACCTCGCAGCCGAGGCGCGCGGCGCAGGCCCGGGTCAGCTCCGGGCCGAGCGGTGCCGCGCCGGAAATGACAAGCTCCACCGACGACAGGTCGTGCTGGTCAACGAGCGGGTGCTTGGCCAGCGCCAGCACCACCGGCGGCACGATGAACAGATGTCGCGGCCGGTGCGCGGCGATCAGCCCAAGGAAGGCCGGCAGGTCGAAGCGCGGCAGGGTGACCGCGGCGGCGCCGAGCGACAGATGCAGGTTCATCAGCACTTCCATGCCGTAGATGTGGAAGAACGGCAGCACCGCGATGGTCACGTCGCCAGCCCGGATGTCGATCGTGCCGGCAAGCTGGACGCAGTTGGCGACGAGGTTCCGGTGCGTCAGCGTCACCCCCTTCGGCAGCCCGGTGGTGCCCGAGGAATAGGGCAGCGCGACAATCGCCGTCGCCGGGTCGAGCGGCCGCTGCTCCGTCGGCGCGGCGGCGAGGACCGCCGGCCAGCCGGTGGCCCCCTCGCCTTCTCCGCCAAGCGCCACGATCTCGGCCACGGCGGTGCCCGCCGCCGCCTCGGCGGCCAGCGGCAGGAGCGGCGGCGGCACCACCAGCAGCACCGCGCCGCTGTCGGCCAGCTGGTGGCGCAGCTCCTGCGCCGTGTAGGAGGGATTGACGGTGGTGATCGTCGCGCCCGCCAGGGCGGTGCCGTAGAACACCACCGCGAACTCGGGACAGTTCGGCGCCATCAGCGCCACCACCTTGCCCGGCCCGACGCCGCGCGCGGCCAAGGTTCCGGCAAAGCGGCGGGCGCTGCCGATCAGCTCGGCCCCGGTCATCACCCGGCCCGACGCTCCGTCGATCAGCGCGGGCAGGCTTTCGCGACCCTGCAGGCCGGCGAAGACATGTTCGGCGATGCTGACATCGGGCACGCTGATATCGGCCCGCAGGCTGCGATGGATCATGATCGTCCGGCCTCCTCTTCCCGGGATCGCCCCGCCCGGCGGGCGGGGCAGCATGACAGCTGTGCGACAGTCTAGGCGAGAGCGCCGCCGCCCGGTGAGGGAATTCTTCGCCTCGCGCCGGTCGCGGACCGGCCGCGCCAGCCGCCCCGCCCGCGCCGGATCAGACCCAGCCCGCCGAGCGCCGCCAGCAGCATGAAGACCGCGGCCGGCAGCGGCACCGGCGCGATGGTGAAGGACGGCGCCTCGACGACCCCGAAGCCGCCCGCGGCAAAGCTGTTCTCGTAGATCGCGAACTTCGCCCATTCGGGGTCGAAGGCGAACACCTTTTCATAAAGGGGGCCGACCGACAGCTCGGCCAGCGTCACCGTGCCGAGGCTGAGCGACACCGCCGCCTTGAGGAACTCCATCGAGAATTCGAGCCCGAGCTGCAGGCCGGTCGTGCTGGTCAGCATCGCCTCGATGAAGAAGGTCGGCACGAAGGTGGTCTTCTTGAAGATCTTCATCGCCGGCAGGCTGTCCCAGTCGCCGGTGAACTCGCTCACCAGCTGGCCGCCGATCTCCACCGCCTGCGACATGGCGAGCGCCACCTTCAGACGGGGCGTGAGCGTCAGGTCCTGGAACACGTCGAGCGAGGGGCCTGCGTCGAAGTCGAAGAGATCGGCCGACAGCGACAGGGGCCCGATCGCCACCGAGCCGCCGCCCTTGGGCACCGGCAGGATGCCGTCGAGATCGGCGTAGAGGTTGATGAAGTCGGCGCGCGCGTTGACGACCAGGCTGTCGCCGACCTTCTGGCCGGTCTCGGCAAAGACCGGGGCAAAGATCTCGACGCTGCCAAGATCGATCCCCGCCGTCGCGCCGATGTCGGGAAGCAGCGTCCCCTCGGCATAGACCGTGGGCAGGCCGTTCACGATCCCCGCCTTGAGCGTCGCCGACTGGTTCAGAAGCGGCGTGGTGAGCGAGACGCCGTCCGGCAGGAATCCCTCCAGATAGCGGACCTCGTTGGGATCGGCGGCGAGGATCTCGCTGTCGATGTCGATGTCGATGATGGTCCCGCGCGAGGTCGAGCAGCCGGCGAAGACGAAGCAGCCGGTGGCGGTGGCCGAGGCGTTGACATCCAGGACGACATCGACGCTGGCCGAGATGTTGGGCGACTTGGCTTCGATCGTGCCGTTGCTGAACACCGAGGAGGTGCCGATCTGGAACGTCTCGCCGCGCTTTACCGTGCCGGGCAGCAGCGCCTGCACGCCATAATCGACCGAGGCGCCGAACGACCCCGCGGGCAGCTCGTAGTTCAGGTCGAACCCGGCCTTTCCGTCGGACTGCAGCGAGGCGACGACGCCGGTGCGCGTGTCGGGCGTCCAGTAGAACTCCTGCGGCCGCGGGAAGGCGCATCTGCCGCCGATCGAGATGCTTTTGCAGAATTGCCAGGCGGCGAGGTCGCTGCGGTAGGTCGGATTGCGAACCCGCTGCAGCGGCGCGCCGGTGATGCCGCCGAAGCTCGGCGTGGACGCGTTCCAGGTGGTTCCGGCAAAGGTCGTGCCGGAGATCTCCGCGGCGTCGCCCGGCCCCCAGACGCTCTGCCGCGTCTCGGTCTGAAAGGTCAGCGTTCCGGGATCGTAGGTTGCTGCGTAGGCGCCGATCGGGAAGATCAGGCACCAGGCGGTCGCCACCGCCGTTCTGGCAGGCATGTCCAAGCTCCTGTGCTGGTCGTTGACGGGCCGGGATGACGACATCCGGCACGGCAACGCTGCCAGTCAGGACGGGGACGGCGCTGTTTCCCCGGAAACAACCCGCCGCGGCGGCGCCTCAGCCGCGCTGCATCTGCGCCTGTCGCGCCGCGCGCAGTCGCGCGAAATCCTCGCCGGCATGGTAGGACGACCGGGTCAGCGGCGCGGCCGAGACCATCAGGAAGCCTTTGCCATAGGCGGCCGCCTGATAGGCCGCGAATTCCTCGGGCGGCACGAAGCGGGCGACGGCATGGTGCTTGGGCGTCGGCTGCAGATACTGGCCGATGGTCAGGAAATCGACCTCCGCCGCGCGCATGTCGTCCATCACCTGCAGGACAGCCTGGCGATCCTCGCCAAGGCCCACCATGATGCCCGACTTGGTGAACATCGCCGGATCGAGCTCCTTCACCCGCTGCAGCAGGCGCAAGGAGTGGAAGTAGCGCGCCCCGGGACGCACTTCGGCATAGAGGCCGGGCACGGTTTCGAGGTTGTGGTTGAACACGTCGGGTCGCGCGGCGACCACCGTCTCCAGCGCCGAGGGCGGGCAGCGCAGGAAGTCGGGCACCAGGACCTCGATCGTCGTGGCGGGCGCGCGGTGGCGGATGGCGCGGATCGTCTGGGCGAAATGCTCGGCCCCGCCATCGGCCAGGTCGTCGCGATCGACCGAAGTGACGACGACATGGGTCAGACCCAGCTGCTGCACGGCATGGGCGACGCGGCCCGGCTCGAAGGCGTTGAGCGCCTGCGGCCGCCCCGTGGCGACGTTGCAGAAACTGCAGCCGCGGGTGCAAATTTCGCCCATGATCATCATCGTCGCATGGCCCTGCGACCAGCACTCGCCGACGTTCGGGCAACCCGCCTCTTCGCAGACGGTCACGAGCTTCTGGTCGCGGATGATGTCGCGGGTCGCGCGGTATCCGGCGCTGGTCGGCGCCTTGACGCGAATCCAGTCCGGCTTCTGCAGCCGGGCGGTGTCCGGGCGGTGCGCTTTTTCCGGGTGGCGCGGGCCGGACTGTTTCAGATCAGACAATCTTTCGCTCCGCTCCCCGCATAGAAGCATGTAGGCCCTTTGCACGGACGACACAACCCGGTGAAATGGTCACGGCGGGACGGGCCATCCGACGGGGCACCGAGCGGCCGCAGACGTCCCCCGGGACAGTGAACGAGGAGAAAACATGTCGAACAAACTCATCGCCGAAGTGATCGGGACCTTCATCCTGGTGTTCTTCGGCTGCGGCGCCGCGGTCATCGGCGCCTCTGCGGCGACCGGCGCCCTGGGCATCGGCTTCACCGGGATCTCGCTGGCCTTCGGCCTGTCGATCGTGGCCGCCGCCTACGGCCTTGGCGCGATTTCCGGCGCGCATCTGAACCCGGCCGTGTCGCTCGGCATGGTGACGGCGGGGCGGATGAGCGTGGGCGACTTCATCGGCTATGCCGTGGCACAGGCGATCGGGGCGATCCTGGCGGCGGGCGTGCTTCTGTTGATCGCCAGCGGATCGGCGACCTGGGGCGGCGGGCTCGGGTCGAACGGCTGGGGGCCGGGCTATCTCGGCGAATACTCGATGCTGGCGGCGCTGGTGTTCGAGTTCGTGATGACCTTCCTGTTCGTGACGGTCATCCTGGGGTCCACCGGGGCCGGTTCGGCCGCTGGTTTCGCCGGTCTCGCGATCGGGCTCACGCTGGCGGCGATCCACCTTGTCGGCATCAACGTCACCGGCGTGTCTGTGAACCCGGCGCGCTCGCTCGGACCGGCGGTGTTCGAGGGCGGCCGGGCGCTGGCACAGCTTTGGCTGTTCTTCGTCGCCCCGCTCGCGGGCGGTGCCGCCGCCGGCGCGCTCTATGCCGCGGGCTTCACCCGCGCCGGTTCCTAGGCGCGGGCCGAAACCGCAAGGCGGCGTGCGGGATGCCGCACGCCGCTTCGGACCGGACGGACGTCGTGTCAGCCGATCAGCGGGCCCGACTTGCCATAGGCCTCGTCATAATGGCGCTTCAGCCGCTGCAGCCCGATCCGCAGCACGATCTTGCCCGACCGGGCCGACCAGCCCATCCGCTTCTCTGCCGCCTCGAGCCCCTCGAGGAAGCAGCAGCAGCGCAGCACCATGTCGCCGAGGCCGGGGCCGAGGTCGCGCAGCGCCGCCGCCACCCGGTCGCGCGCCGCGCGCGAGCCCTCGGCCTGGCCGGCATCGGGGCGGAAGCCGCCGCGGTCGCCGCCGGTCAGAAACCGGTCCCAGTTCTGCGCCACGCGCGGACCCATCTGCGCCAGCTCGAAATCTTCGCGCAGCCGTTCCGCCGCCTCGACCAGCTCCGGCTCCAGAAACGCCTTGCCATCCTTGTCGCGCCGCCGGCCGAGCGAGGCCACCGGGCTTTCGGCAAGGTTGTAGCGCATCCGCCGCGCCCCCTCGCCCTCGGCGATCTCGCGCTCGGCCCAGTCGCGGTGCTGGTCGGCGAACGGGCTCGCCGCCTCGGCCAAGCCGGTCTGGCGCGCCTCGGCGTCGAGCAGCCGCCGCAGGGCCGCCCGGCCGGCGGCGGTGATGTCATAAGTGGCGACCCGGCCGGTCTTGCGGCAGGCGATCCAGTCCTTCAGCGCGAAGGCCTGGGCCACGGACCGGTCGACGACCCCGGTGCGCGCGGTGCGCCCGTCGGGGAGTTCGCGCAGGACGGCGGCCTTGTCCATGTCGGGCGCGATCGCCAGCACTGCCCCCGGCTCCGCCAGCCGCCGCAGCACACGGCGCGCCTCGCGGGCAAGCATCTGGTCGTCGGTGATGCGCAGGTCGCTGCGGATCGGTGCTGACATCGGCGGCGAGTCCTTCTCGGGCTGGGCGGTTTGAGGGGTGCCGGGCAGGTTCGCCCCGCGGGACATGGCCGTCAGGGCCGAGTCGATCAGCGGGTCATCGCGGCGGTTCTCGTAGCGGCGCACCTGGCGCAACACGGTCGAGGCGGCGCAGCCGCGGTGGCGGGCGAGTGCCCGCAGCGACAGTCCATCCTCGGTATGCGCGAGATAGACCTGCACGGCCTCGGGCAGCCAGGCCGGGCGGAACCGGATTGTTTCCTGATCGATCATCATCATCGTCCATTGCCGTCTCGCTGGCCGGGCCGTCGGTCTTGGACTTTTGCAACTATACGGTGCATCGTTCTCCCGCCGGGTGTTTGCGCAAAGTATTTTGAAAATTGTTTCCAAAACCTAAACCGTTTTGAAAGACCCGAGCGGTCCCTGCGGCCGATCTGCAACGCCCAGTTGTTTCGAGTCAGTGTCCAATCGCCCAAACACGGAGACACGACATGTCCGATTTTCGCAATCTGCTCGCCGGTCTGAAGCGCCCCCGCCTGCTGATCCGCGCAGCCCGCCACGGGCTCGACGAGTATCGCCGCGACCGCGACCTGCACCGGCTGATCGGCGGCGCGAAGGTGCCGGCGCCCGACGAGGCGCTGCCGCGGCTGATGCACGAGGAGGCGCGGCTGGAGGGGATCCGCGGCACCGGCGATGCCGCCTACAGCCTGGTGCGGCACATCGAGGTGCTGATCGCGCTGATGGCTGAGGCGCGGCTTCTGCCGCGTGACCTGCAGGTCTGATCGAAGGACCGGCGCGCGGGCGGAGACGCCGCCCGCCGCCCGCCCCGTGCCCGCCCGGCCGCTCAGACGAAGGCGTCCGCCATGCCCGCCTTCTTCCGCGCCACGTAATCGCGCAGCGCCTCGGCAACGCCCTCGTCCAGCGCCGGCGGCTGGTAGTCGCCGAGAAGCTTCGCCACCCGCCGCGTGGCCAGCGCCTCGGTGTCGCGCGCGCCCTCTTCGTCCCAGGTCTCGAACGGCTTGTAATCGAACAGGTCCGAACGCCAGAAGGCGCTTTCGAAATTCGCCTTGGTATGCGCGCAGCCGAGGTAATGCCCGCCCGGACCGACCTCGCGGATCGCGTCCATCCCCTGGCCGTTTTCGTCCATCCCGACCCCTTGCGCCAGATGGTGAAGCGTGCCGAGCTGGTCGGCATCCATCACGAACTTCTCGTAGCTGCTGACCAGCCCGCCCTCCAGCCAGCCGCAGGCATGCAGCATGAAGTTGACGCCGGCGAGCAGCGCCATGTTCAGGCTGTTGGCGCTTTCGTACGCCGCCTGCGCGTCGGGGAGCTTGGAGCCGCAGAACGCCCCGCCGGAGCGGTAGGGCAGCCCCAGCCGGCGCGCCAGCTGCCCCGCGCCCCAGGTGATGTGCGCGGCCTCCGGCGTGCCGAAGGTCGGCGCGCCCGAGTTCATGTCGATCGAGGTCACGAAGGCGCCGAAGATCACCGGCGCGCCCGGCCGCACCAGCTGGCTGTAGGCGACGCCCGCCAGCACTTCCGCCAGCACCTGCGTGAGCGTGCCCGCCACCGTCACCGGCGCCATCGCGCCGCCGACGATGAACGGGCTGATGATCGCGGCCTGCCCGGCCCGGGCATAGACCTCGAGCGCGCCCATCATCACCGAATCGAAGGTCAGCGGCGAGTTGATGTTGATGAGACTCGTCATCACCGTGTTCTGCGCGACCACGTCGGCGCCGAACAGGATCTCGCACATCTCGACCGAGTCGCGGGCGCGCGAGGGCTCGGTGACCGACCCCATGAAGGGCTTGTCCGACAGTTCCATATGCGCGAGCAGCATGTCGAGGTGACGCTTGTTCACCGCGATGTCGGTCGGCTCGCAGACCGTGCCGCCGGAATGATGCAGCCATTTCGACATGTAGCCGAGCTTCACGAAGGCGCGGAAATCGGCGATCGTCGCATAGCGCCGCCCGCCGCCCGCATCGCGCACGAAGGGCGGGCCATAGACCGGCGCCAGCACCAGGTTGCGGCCGCCGATCTCGACCGACCGCGCCGGGTTGCGCGCGATCTGGGTGAAGCGCGCGGGCGCGGTGGCGCAAAGCTGCCGCGCCAGTCCGCGCGGAATGCGCACCCGCTCGCCCTCGACCGAAGCGCCGGCGGCGCGCCACAGCGCCAGCGCGCCTGGGTTCTCGGGGAAGTTGACGCCGATCTCCTCCAGGACCGTGTCGGCGTTCCACTCGATAATGGAAAGCGCCTCCTCGTTCAGGATCTCGAAGTTCGGGATCCGCCGCTCGATCACACCGGCGACCTCGAAGCTGATCGCGGTGCGCTCCGCCCGCCGTGCCTGGGCGCCGCCGCCGCGCGCCCGCCGCCCTGCCACTGCCGCATCGCTCATGCTCGGTGCCCTCTCGCCGTGAATGCGGCCCTTATGCCCCCGCTTCCGGCCGTGCCGTCCCCCGTTTTCGTCGCATCGCGACCGAATCCGACATGCCGGCCGCGGCGTCGGCGCGGCAATCCGGCGGGCCTGCGGCGCGTTCCGGCCCTCCGCGGCGGCTTGACGGGTCCGCCCGGCGGCGGTCATTCTACCTTTGGTTGACCTGTGCCGGAGAAATGCACCATGCCCCTGACCCGCCTTGCCGCCCTGTTGCTCGGCGCCGCGTTGACGGCCACCGGCGCCGCCGCGCACGGGACCGAGACGCACGGCGCGAAGCGCGAGCTTCTCGGGATCCACCGGTTCGATCCCGACCGCCCGCCGGCAGACCACTGGGGCAGCTATTGCGTCACGGAACTCGCGCCCCTGTTCCGCGAGGCGGTGGCGATCAATGTCGCGGCCGGGCGCGGCCCGGTGCTGCGGCCCGAGGCCGCGGTGCTGCGGAACCGGCCTGCGACGCCCGTCGCCGACGAGGCCCCGGCGGCGACCCCGGCGGCGACGCCGGGCGCCGCCGCGGCCGAACCGCCGGTCACCGTGTTCCTGGCGCGCAAGTTCGTCACCATGGACCCCGGCTGGCCCGAGGCGACGGCGGTCGCGGTGATGGACGGCAGGATCCTGTCGGTCGGCGTCACCCTCGACGACCTGAAGCCCTGGCTCGACACGTATCCCCACCGCATCGACGACCGTTTCAAGGACCGTGTGATCTATCCGGGCTTCGTCGAGGCGCATACCCATCCGGTGATGGGCTCGCTCGCGATCAGCCGCCCCTCGCTCAGCTATTTCCCGATGAGCAACCCCTACGGCCCCGACATTCCCGGCGTCGCCTCGCGCGACGAGGCGCTGGCGAAGCTGAAGGCCTTCGCCGCTGCCGCCACCTCGCCGGACGAGACGGTGCTGACCTGGGGCTACGACATCCTCGCCATGGGCGGCGATTTCGACCGCGCCGCGCTCGACGCGATCTCGAGCACGCAGCCGCTGATCGTCTGGGATGCCTCGGAACACTATGCCTATGCCAATTCGGCGGCCCTGAAGAAATACGGGATCACCCCGGACAAGATCCGCGGCGTGACCGGCGCGGGCACCGAACAGGACGGAACGTCGAACGGCAAGTTCCTCGGCACCGATGCGGCGCGGCTGATCCTGCCGGCGGTGATCGCCGAGTTGATGACGCCCGAGGCGGCGGTGAGGAACCTCACCTATTTCACCGACCTGATGCAGCAGGCCGGCGTGACGACGGCCGGAGACCTGTTCTTCGGCGGCGTGAACATGGACCTCGAACAGTCCCTGTCGAAAAGCTTCTTCGCCACCGACGCCTCGCTGCAGCGGATCGTGCACGTGATCGACGGCTTCACCGCCGATCAGCTTTACGGCGCGCAGGCGATCGCGACGGCCGAGGTGATGGCCGGCAGCTCGACCGACAAGGTGATGTTCGAAGGCGTCAAGTTCTATGCCGACGACGCCTTCGTCAGCCTCGGCATGGACATGCAATGGCCCGGCTATGTCGATGCCGACACCTACAAGGGCCTGTTCATGTATGCCTCGGTCGAAGAGTTCACCGAGGCGATGCGGCCGTGGTGGAACGCGGGCTTCGCGATCCACGTCCATTCGAACGGCAGCGGCGGCAACCAGAACACGCTCGACGCGCTGGCGGCGCTGCAGGCCGAGAAGCCGCGCTTCGACCACCGCTTCACCTTCGAGCATTTCGGGATTTCCACCGTGTCGCAGGGCCGCCGGGTCAAGGCGCTCGGCGCGGTGGTCAGCACCAACCCTTACTACGTCTATGAACGTGCCGACCTGACGGCGGCCCAGATCGGCACCGACCGCGCCTCGCTCGCCGCGCGGATGCGCTCGCTGATCGACCAGGACATCGTGGTGTCGCTGCATTCCGACACGCCGGTGGGACTGCCGAGCCCGCTTCTTCAGGTTTGGACGGCGGTGAACCGGATCGGCTACATCTCGGGCAAGGTGCATGCGCCGGCCGAGCGGGTCGACGTCGCCCGGGCGATGAAGATGGTGACGATCGACGCCGCCTATACG
>Ga0224723_1001209_pt1 | contig 16075 bp, 10 predicted proteins | sample Balambano_FR2_Me_FD_161647 | JGI IMG/M metagenome (GOLD analysis project Ga0224723, IMG submission 161647) | Freshwater sediment microbial communities from Lake Towuti, South Sulawesi, Indonesia - Balambano_FR2_MetaG | ecosystem: Environmental > Aquatic > Freshwater > Lake > Sediment | place...
ATCGAACCACCAATCTCTTCAAATGCGTCAACGCCGCCTTGCAGTTCGGCAACACGGGTAAATCCGGCTTCGCGCAGCAGGTTAGCAGCTTGAGCCGTTTCAGAGTCGCTGGCACCATACACGTAAATGTCGCGGGTCGGCTCCAGGCTGGACTGAGCGCGATCGACCAGCACATCTATGGGCATCGACTGAGCGCCGAGAATGTGACGCTTATTGAAGGTTTCACGATCGCGGGCATCAAGAATCGTCAGCGCAGGTTCACCCCAGTTCAATCGAGCCTTCAACTCATGAGCGCTGGCTTGAGCATGGAGGTCGGGAGGGGTAGGCGTTACGTTTGGCAGGCTATCTTTAGCTTTTTTAATCGCGTCCTGAGGGTTTTCCATAGCTTTATTCGGGAAATTACGTTACCTCGAACTGTAACAAGGGACTCAAACTGACCCCTCTCCCCTGAGGGAGAACCACCCGACAATCTGTCTTTTGAAAGACTAAGTCTGCCTGAAGTTCAGTTAGCGATCGTGCCACACTGCGAAACGCGTGACCTAGACTGGATCGTATGACCTCCAGGATTCACACCCTACCCACTGAAGTCGTGCATCTCATTGCAGCAGGAGAAGTGATCGACTCTCTGGCTGCGGTTGTGCGAGAACTCGTTGAAAATGCCCTGGATGCTGGAGCCACGCGCATCTCGATCGCCCTGTGGCTTGATCAATGGCGAGTGCGAGTGGCAGACAACGGCTGTGGCATGACGTTAGAAGATTTGCAGCAAGCCGCGACTCCGCACAGCACCAGTAAGATTTACAGCAGTGACGACCTCTGGCAAGTCAGCAGTCTAGGATTTCGAGGTGAAGCCCTGCACAGCCTATCACAGCTTGCAGACCTGGAAATCTACAGTCGTTCTGCTGCAACCAGCGACGGATGGCGCGTCAGCTATAGCCATCAGGGGGAACCAGGCGTTGCCGAACCCGTGGCGATCGCCCCTGGCACCGTGGTCACGGCTGCCAATCTGTTTAGCACGCTGCCTGCCCGTCGCGACAGTTTGCCCCCGGCTCAACAGCTCCGGGCTGTGCAAACCACGATTCAAAACCTGGCGCTTTGTCATCCGCATGTCACCTGGCAGGTCGAACAAAACGATCGCCCCTGGTTTGCCCTGTGGTCTAGCCCAACGGCTCGTCAAACGCTTCCACAACTGCTGCGCGAAGTGCAGCAGTTCGATCTGCAAGAGTTAACTCGCACCGTCGAAGCCTCATCTCTGATCCTTCCTGCATCGCTCTACGTCCTTCTGGGTTTGCCCGATCGCTGTCATCGGCATCGTGCCGACTGGATGCGGGTTGCAGTCAACGGGCGGATGGTCAAAATCCCTGAATTGGAGCAGGTGATCTTTGCGGGCTTTCGCCGGACGTTGCCGCGCGATCGATATCCGGTTTGTTTTCTGCATCTCCGCACGGCTCCCCATCAGATTGATTGGAATCGTCACCCCGCCAAAGCGGAAATTTATTTGCATCATCTAGAGCAGTGGCAGTCTCAAGCCAAAGCGGCGATCGAGCAAGCGCTGCACCTCAGTGCTGCTTTGCTTCCTGACGCTGCCCATGCCGAACGTGTCAGTCAACTGATTAAAGTTGCTGAAGCTGGGGGCGTTTATGGCTCTAGTCGATCGATTCAACCTGAGCCACCTCAATCTGATTCGCCACCAGCCCAACCCTTGATTCCCTTAAAAGCGATCGCCCAGGTGCATAACATGTACATTCTGGCAGAGCACCCGACGGGCATGTGGTTGGTTGAGCAACACATTGCTCATGAACGTGTGCTCTATGAGCAGCTCTGCGATCGGTGGCAGCTTGTGGCGCTGGAGCCGCCGATTATCCTCAGCCAGCTTTCGCCGCTGCAAGTTGAGCAGCTTCAGCGGATTGGCATTGATATCGAACCCTTTGGCGATCGGCTGTGGGCAGCCCGCAATGCGCCAGAGTCACTTTGTCAGCGAGAAGACTGTGCAGATGCACTGCTCGAACTGAGCTACGGCGGCGATTTGCAATCGGCACTTGTGGCAACCGCCTGCCGCACTGCGATTCGCAACGGTACTTTGCTGACTCCAGAAGCCATGCAAACGCTGCTCGATCAGTGGCAGCGCAGCCGTCACCCCCACACCTGCCCGCACGGTCGTCCAATTTACCTGTCTCTAGAAGAATCTAGCCTATCGCGATTCTTCCGTCGGCATTGGGTGATTGGGAAAAGCCACGGAATCTGAATTTGTGCGCGCTTCCAGTTTGGCAGGTAGTTGAATTGTGAAAGTTGTCCAGCCGCTGTTGCTTTCTACCCAGATTGTGCCGCCCATTTGTTCCACAAGTTTTCGCACCAGGGCTAACCCTAAACCTGTTCCGCTCTGGTAAAGAGTATTTGAATTCGACACTCGATAAAATTTTTCAAAAATCCGAGGAATGTCTTCAGCGCTGATTTCACCCTGATTTTTGAGCGTAAAGATAAATTCTGAAACACAACCTTGATAGATGGGTGTTTTGCAGCCAACATTGAGAATGATTTGACCTTTAGCAACGGTATATTTGCAGGCATTATTGAGCAGCTCAGTCAGAACCCGCTGCAAGCTCAGGGGGTCTACAATCAGCGGGGGCAAATTTTCGCTAATCTCAATTGCTAGCGTTTGCTGCTGCTGTTGCACCCGCGATTCAAACGGTTCAATCACAAAAGGAATCCAGGTTGGCAGGCTTAAGGGTTGCGGTGACAACGAATACGTGTTTGCTTCAATTCGCTGAAGATCGAGCAGATCGTTGACTAAAGCGGTTTCTCGATCGCACTCTTTTTCTAACAGGTTGAGATAGCGCTGACGCTGTTCATCGGTTGAGGCAACTTTGAGTAATTGAATTGCGATTTTCATGTTTGCCAGCGGTGCCCGGAGATCGTGAGACGCTTCGCTCAAAAATTCATCTTTGAGGACGCTGAGCTGCTGTAGCTCCTGCACCTGTTGCTGTAGCTGAGTGACAACAAGCTGCTTTGTTAGTCGTGCGGCGATTGCCTGCAACAGCTCAGTTGTTGTGCATGGTTTGACCAAATAATCATCTGCTCCCAGCTCCATTCCCTGACGCAAATCGGTTCGATCGCCGCTGGCAGTAAGAAAAATAAACGGAATGGTAGCCGTCGCCGAATCTTGCCGCAGTTGTCTCAACACACCCAGCCCATCCTGCTCAGGCATCCGAATATCGCAAATGATCAAATCAGGACTATGCGCTTGGGCAAGCTGAACACCAATTCGCCCGTTTGGCGCAGCGACCACTTCAAAATCTTCAGCTTCGAGCAGTTCTATGATGTTTACTCTAACCAGTTCTTCATCTTCAATCACCAAAATCTTTTGCATCTGTCGCTCAAAGTCACATCACATCTGCCTGCAACTTCAGCCGCTCATTTCTGGGAACACAATAATTCATAATACGAGTAAAGCATATCTTACTAGACAGATATCACAAAAGTAAAGCAAGGCTGTGTGCTAAAACACATGGCAACCAGGAAGTTTTTCTCACGACCAATCAGCCAGAATTCGTGTTACGACGGTGCGCTGGGTTGAGACAATGGCAAGGTAACAGTGAACGTTGTTCCGCTCCCCACTTCACTGGCAACGCTAATTTTGCCCTGATGAATATCTAGCGATTGTTTGACGATCGCTAACCCTAGCCCAGTCCCTGAAATCGTACCGACATTGCTGGCACGATGAAAAGAGTCAAACAATCGCTGTTGATCTTCAGGCGGAATGCCAATTCCCTGGTCTTGAACCTGAAAAACTACCTCTTCTGATCGATAGAGGAGCCGAAAATAAATTGTTCCACCTTCAGGGGAATACTTGATGGCATTGGTCAGCAAATTTCCAAAAATTTGTCTGAGCAATTTCTCATCCATGCGGGCTTCAGAAGGCTCTCCCTGTTTACAAAAGATGATGCAATGTTGAGGCCCCGCACTGAGCTGCATTTCTTCTACCAACTCACAGCAAAATTTTTCTAAGTCGATCGGCTCTGGCTTCAGTTCTAATTTCCCTGCTGCTTCTTTGCCAATAAACAGCACATCCTCTAATAAGCGAGTCATTTGTTTGACAGCAGTTTGAATGCGTTGAAAATGTTGAAATCTTTTCTCTTCACTCCATCGATAGCTGTAGTTTTCGAGCAAGCCAGATGAGAATGAAATGACACTCAGCGGTGTGCGAAATTCGTGAGAAATCATCGAAACAAAGCGCGATTTTAGTTCACTTAACTCTTTTTCTTTTTCCAGAGCCTGCCGCACTTCTTCTTCTGCTCGTTTGCGTTGAATAATTAAGCCCAATTGAGTTGATGCTGAAATTAACTCAACCAGTCTTGCATCTTCGTCGCGAGATTCAAACATGTAAAAGACTAATACAGCCATCACAGCACCATTCACTGCGATGGGAATTCCTAAGCCAGATTTGAGTCCTATCTCTCTCGCCACCTGTGCTCGAAGATAGATTTGATTCGACTCTGCTGAAACGTTGCTGCGCCACTCTGGCTGCCTGGAAACCCACACTCGACCCGGCAATCCAATTCCTGGCGCAAACGTCATTTGCTGGCTGATTGCTCTAAATTTTTCGAGTCCGGCAGTTCTGCAATACCAGGCTGAACTGCACTCTAACACACTATTATCTGCGCGAGGAATCCAGGCTTCGCCAAAATCCCAACCCGTTGCTTCTCCAACTTTCTGTAAAGCAATACCCAACGCTGACTGAAAATCTTCGGACTCAAAGATGGCTTGAGTCATGGTTTGTAGAAATCGCATTTCTTCTTCTACCTGTTTACGCTCAGTGATATCGGTATAAACACCAATCAATCCAAGCTGATCACCAATTTCATCCATCACGCAATCAGCCCGTAGTAGAGTCGGCACAATTCGCTGATCGTTCGTTTTAAGTTCGACTTCGCCACTCCAAGACTGACCGCTCTGAATTGCTTCAGACATTTGTTCATAAATCTCAGGCTTGGTAAATAGAATTTTGGGCCCACCTGCTGTATTAAGTGCGTCAACGCTGTAGCCATACAGATTTAAAAAAGCACCGTTGTGATAAATTAACTGACCCGATAAGTCAGTTACACTGATCCCATCACTCGTGCTTTCAACGGCTTTGCTAATCCAAACCAGACGTTCTTCGACTTTTTTACGTTGATTGATGTCTTGAAAATAAACTGACAGTCCTTCTGTTGTTGGATAAGCGTGAACTGCAAACCAGGTCTTGAGCATTGGGTAAAATGCTTCAAAGGTGACGCTTTGTTGAGTCTTAACCGCTTGGTAGTATTGCTGATAGAAGGACAGGTCAACCATCTCTGGAAATTCATGCCAAATGTTCTTGCCAATGAGTTCAGTTTGGCTTCTTTGCAGCAGTCGTTCTGCCTGTCGATTCAGGTAAGTGAAGTGCCAGTAGCTATCTAAAGCAAAAAAACCGTCTGTAATACTTTCCAAAGTATTGATAATTTGATTGCGGGCTGCTTCTGCTTCAGCTCGTAGTGCCTGCTCTTGAATTAACAGTTGGATTCGTTCTGCTTCTGCGAGTTCACGTTCAGCAATCTTATGCTGCAACTGTTCGTTAGTATATTTCAACTCAAAGGTGCGATCTTCTACTCGCTGCTCTAATTCTTCATTCGCTTTTCTGAGCTTTGCTGCTACTCTGCGGTTCTCAGAAATCGCAGCACACAAAACCAAAATCGTGATCGCCACCACACAAATAAAAGCTTGCAGCAGTAACAGTGATTCACTGATTGAACGATCGGCAAATGTTCCAAAACCGTCAGCAGTTGCCCACACTGCGATCGTAGCAACCGCAATCAGCAGCAGCGTTGATTCACGCTGCCCTAATCGAAATGTGCTCCAAATCAACAAAGGGATAATTAAGTATTCCAGGTCATGCCAGCGATGAAACGCTTCCCAGGTGATAACAACAACTAGAAATAGCAATATCGCAAATTCAAAAACTCGCCCGATTTCATATTGGCTCTGTTGTTCCGCAAAGTGACTCCACACGATTAGCGCTGGCGCAACGACGAGAAAAGCCGTCAGACTTCCCATGATCCAATTCCACCAAATCTCGTTGTAAACTGTCCAGGACGTGTCACCGCTTAAACACAAAACAGTTACACCAAGCGTAGTACTTATGACCGGACTGGGTAGAATCAGCACCAGAAACTTGAAAACATTCTGAACGCAAGCCAACAGCTTGTAAGGCTTAATGAAGCGCCAGATCAGTAAACTGATGACGATCGGATCAATGAGATCGATAAGAGAAATAGCAAAGCTGGTCAGAAGACTTTGATCGAACAGAAAGAAGCTAACCAAAAAATCGCTCAGCCCCAGCACGGGTGTGATACGCCAGCCCAACATTAGAACAGCCGCTAAGAAAACACCTGCTGAGGGCCAAATTGCTGTTGCACCATTTTGGAACGACAAATAGCGGGCAAAACTAGCAAGACAAAAATGAACGACGGGAAGAATGACTGCTGCAATAAAAAACGTTTGATTTGAGGTGAGCTGAAATCTTTTTATCTGCCGTTGCATCGCACTTTTTCAAATAAAGAAGCTTTTTGTTTGTGCTTTAGGGGTTGGCGCAGGCAAATTTTGACCTGACCAATTTTGGTTGGCACGCTAAGGCAAACGACAGCCATGCTGCAACTTGCTTTTGTCAGGTGAGAGAAACTTGGTTAAATGCGAGTTCACCTAACGTTCCATCTGTTCTCAATCCAGACTTTACTTTTAGGTGTTTATGACAGCAGTTCCATTTGTCTTCAGTAATTTCTTGTATGGAGCATTAAACCAGACACTCTGCCCTCCAAATATCTGGCTTTCCTCAGCCGATCGCATCCGAGATTACACCCATACTGCCGCAGCCCAGCCCCCAGCAACGGTCAATTTCAGGTTGACTGAACCGAATCAGCAATTTTACAGGGAGGCTGCTGAGAGGGTTTACTGCTTCTTCACAATTTCTGGATGCAACCTCCAGTCAGGTTCTGGCTATCGATCTACAAATTCTGTTTGCAACTGTTCGACGACCTTATCTAGCCCGACCGCCCGCGAAGCCTTAAACAGCAGGCGATCACCCGATCGCACCAGCTCCCGCAGTCGCGCCATGACTTCTGCTTGAGTCGCGAATTGCTCTGCCAGGACAGGAGCGGCTCCTGCTGCCATCGCTGCACTTTCTTCAGGGTCTGCCAGGATCAGCAGATGATCCAGGTTCAACACGCTGACGGTTTCACCCACCTGTCTGTGAAATTCAGCAGATCGGTCGCCCAGCTCTTTCATCGTGCCCAAAACCGCAATGCGGCGATTGCCGGGAGTCTGCGCCAGTAGATGAAGCGCCGCCTGCATTGATTCCAACCCAGCGTTATAGGTTTCATCCAAAATCACAATGTCATGGGGCAAAACACAAAGGCGCGATCGTCCTGGGGGCAGTTCTACCGCCAAGCCTTGAGTCAGGGGAGACCAATCTACGCGCAGCAGTTTGGCAACCGCTAATGCTGCCAGATAGTTCAAGGCATTGTGGCGACCAGGCAGCGGTAGGGGTAGCTTGAACCCCTCAACATCCAGGGTTTCAGAATCAAGCAAGCGCCCGCGCAGTTCGCCTGACTCTAAACCGTAGGTCAGGGTTTGACCCTGCCAAACTTGAGCTGCCGTTGCGATCAGGCGCGGGTTGTCATGATTCAGCACTGCCACCCCAGTGGATGGCAGCTCTGCCAACAGTTCACACTTCGCCAGGGCGATCGCTTGCTCAGAACCTAACCGCCCGATGTGAGCAGTGCCGACATTGGTAATTACCGCAATATCCGGGCGAGCAATTTGGGTTAGTAAGGCAATTTCTCCTGCCGATCGCATCCCCATTTCAATCACGGCAAAATCGTGGTCTGCTTGCAGCTCAAGCAGCGTTTTTGGCACGCCAATTTCGTTGTTGTAGTTTGCCTGCGTTTTCCAGACTCGCCCCTGAGTCGCCAACACTGCGGCAATCAGCTCTTTTGTTGTTGTCTTTCCTACCGAACCCGTAACAGCAACGACCGGCATCTGCAACTGATTGCGCCACCAGTGGGCGATCGACTGATACGCGCTGAGCGTGTTCTCTACTATGAGCAGCGGCAATGCTGAGGCATCGTCGGCAGGATTTTGCAGAGGCATATCGACGATCGCGGCGACCGCACCCTGCTGAATGGCATCACCGACAAAGGCATGACCATCAAATCGATCGCCCCGCAGAGCAACAAATACATCTCCTACGCTCAGGCTGCGCGTATCGGTCGATATGCCAGTTATGCTCGTCATCAGCATCGCACTCGACAAACCTACCGGCTTTGCTGCCATCACCTCAACCAGTTGACTCAGCGAAATTTTCACGTAGCCTTCTATCGCTTTTCATTTGCAAAGAGGCTTAAATTCTATCAGGTGGGTAGAGGTCAGACGCTGGTCTTTTTATCGACCCACTAAAAAGCTGAGCGACATTTGTTGCTGTTTATAGATTAGCGGGAATCATATTCCGACCTTTGAGTGATTGGAGTTCGCAATACGATCGCTTAGAATACCGGCAAAATCTGTCAATTTCAGCTAACATGCTGGTGAATTTGCCTGGATAAGCGTCATGGGTGCAACTCGTTTGCTTTCACAAACTGGATGTCACGCAGCAGAAGTCAGTTCAATCTCGCTGTGTGACTACTACCAGCCCTTCCATTAGAGAATTAGAATAAAGGTGATTTTCGTCACCGCATCTATTTGTTCTTTTTTGGTAGTGTTGAGTGCCTTCAATATTGAAAGTGCTCACCTGCACTGGATATTATGCCTTCACGATGCCAAGTCAGTGGATCATACCCCTAGATTAGACGAGTCCAGGAATTGGTAAAAAGGAGCACCGTCAGTGGTGACAACGTGGACAGGTTGCTACAATCGCCAAATTAGCCAAGAAGAGCAACAGCTATACGATCACTTGCTCTACTGGATTGAGCTAGAAACTCCCAGTCAGATGATTGAGCGGTTTCAGGCGTTATTTTTTGATGGAACTGCTTATCCTGATGCAAAAGTTGCCGCTGCTCTCGATCAGGTGGCTGCCTCGCGCATTGCTGTCGAAGAGTTCCGCTTTGTGCTCAACCGCTGCTGTCACATTTTGATTAACCGCTGGCAGGCGCGCGCTGCGGCTGAAGACCCCACGCTCCGATCGCAGCTTGCGATTCCGCAACTGATTCAACTTTTTGAAACGGTTGACACAGCTCCTCCTGTTAAATCGCGATCGGCTCGTCGCTTGCGTGAGCTGGTGAAGCTGTTCACTGAAACCGAGCAATACCTGACGCTCGGTCGGCTGGCGCAGGTGATGAGCGAATCAGCCGAAGCCGCAAACGCTGGCAACCATCCGCTGGGCACGCTGATTCGCCGCTATCCTTATCTTTACGAACACTGCCTCTTGAGCGAAGACAGTAACCAAGAGCAGCAGCACACGGTTCGAGAAATTCAGGCACAGGTGCAGCGGCAGTTTGAGATCGACCTGTCGCAGTATGTCACCTATCAGGTGCGACGATCGCAGATCGCCTCTACAATCGCGTCACCCACTGCACGGGTTAACTATCCGGTGCCCAATCCGACGCTGCTGGCAGATCAAGACCTCGATCGGGCAATTCAGCATTACGTGGGCAAAGTTGAAGGCTGCCATACCTACCGCGACCTCGCGCATAGCTTTCTGGCTCAAAGTGGGCAGGCACAGCCTTATCGGGCTTTCAAAGATGACCTTTATCAATACATCACGGCTTCGATTCATCCTGACTATGGCAAGCGACAGTTCAACAACCAGCTTTACGCTCACCTGAAGGACATCCTGCCGGAAAGCAACCACCAGATGCTCAACGATTTCTTGCTGGTTCGCACTTGCAGTCAGTTGCTTAACTTTCTCGTTGTCGAAAGCCCGCAGCAGCCTCATCATTTTGTGTTTGCCGACCTGATCACTCACTTGGGACCGATCCTGACAACCGGTTTACTGCTGAAAGTGGTGCTGCTCTGCCGCAAAGTCAAGCCCTACCTGGAGCGGCGGCTGTCCATTTTGTTCAACCATTACGAAGCTTATAGCCGTGATGCAGTGGCGTGGCTGGTTCTGGCGCTAGAGAACCTTAACGTTGCTCTGAGTGTTCACTTTGGGGCGATCGACCTCTCGTTTGTACGGTAGTCTTTGGATCGGCTTCTGTTGGCGCAGCGCTACCAGCCAGAAACAAGCATTTTATGCTAATTTAGCGATGTCAGTTTTCGTTTGGCTTCTGGCATGGCTGCAAAGTGGCGGCACTGTCTTGGTAGAGACAGGATTGAAAGCGCAGGCATCTCTAGCACAGCCTGCGCTATTTCTGTTAGCAGGCAGTTGATGCTGCTCTTTTGTGACGATCGCACTGCCAGACCTCGGTTGCCCAGGCAAAACGACACCATAATTTGTTTAACCTGTTGGTTTGATTCGCTCAACACCTAATTTTGCAAAGGAGTAGATCAGCATGACCCAAGTGGTCTTAGGAGAAAATGAAGGCATTGAGTCGGCACTGCGACGATTTAAGCGTCAGGTTTCTAAGGCAGGAATCCTGGCAGACGTAAAGAGCCACCGCCATTTTGAAACGCCCCTGGAAAAGCGCAAGCGTAAGGCGATCATGGCGCGGCGGAAGCGACGGTTCCGGTAATGGCTTCGCTCAAAGCCACTGTCGCACACGTCTTTTATTTACTTGAGGGGGCAGATCAACGCTGCCCCTTCTGCTGCGATACCTGCATCAGAACACGAGATTGCACACAACGTTTGCTGAACCTGCTTTGATTTGACCTCTTATGGTGTTGATTCGGATTCTCAAACCCTGGCAGTTGCCAGAGTCAGCGGCAACGCCCGAAGCAGTTTTCGATCGCCGACGATTTTTGAAAACGCTGGCTGCTGCTGGCGTGAGCGGTGCCCTTCTGCCTGCGCTGGGCTGTCAACGTCGGTCGATTGAAGACTCGCCGATCAGGGAAGTTCAAGACCTGCCCGCCGACCGTAACGCCGCCTTTGTGGTTGAAGATCGATCGCTAACCAACGAAAACTTGGCAGCAACCTACAACAACTTTTATGAGTACGGCAGTTCTAAAGTCATCTGGCGCAACGCCCAGGCGCTGCCTCTGGATGACTGGAAAGTCGAAGTCAGCGGGTTCGTTGCCAAACCGCGCACGTTCGACCTCGATGACCTGCAAACAGCATTTCCGCTAGAAGAACGAATCTACCGGTTTCGCTGCGTAGAAGCCTGGGCAATGGTTGTACCCTGGCTCGGCTTTCCCATGAAGGCGTTGATAGATGCAGTCGAACCTACACCTCAAGCAAAGTTTGTTCGCTTCACATCCTACTACAATCCTAAAATCACGACGGGTCCCAGTTTCCCGCCTTCTATTTATCTGCCCTGGCCCTACACCGAAGGCTTACGGATCGAGGAAATGGCAAACGAGCTTGCCTTTTTTGCGATCGGCATCTACGGTCACACGCTGCCCAAACAGCACGGCGCACCGCTGCGGATGGTGTTGCCCTGGAAGTATGGGTTTAAGGGAGGCAAGTCGATCGTCCGCATTGAATTTGTTGACGCGCAGCCTGCCACTTACTGGAACACGCTCAGCCCCAACGAATACAAGTTTGAAGCAAACGTCGAACCGGATGTGCCTCATCCCCGCTGGTCGCAGCAAACAGAACGCCTGATTGGTGCGGGCGATCAGTTTTCCTGGGAAGAACGCCCGACCCTGCTATACAACGGGTATGGAGGGTACGTGGCAAACTTATACCGTAAAGCTTAGACAGTGTGATTGGGATGAGGGAGTTTTATTCAGCCTTCAGCCCTGATTTCTCATCGCTCCTGATGCATGGATTTGCCGCTGGTTTATCATCCCGACTATGTTGCGCCGCTGCCGCCGGGGCATCGATTTCCGATGGCAAAGTTCAGGCGGCTTTATGAAATGCTGCTTGCAGACGCAGTTGCCCTTCCTTCGCAATTTCACTTGCCAGAGCCGCCGCTGCGTGAGTGGATTGAGCTAGTGCATACCTCTGATTACGTCCGCGCCTACTGTGAGGGGACGTTGGATGCCAAAGCACAACGGCGCATCGGCTTGCCCTGGAGTCTGGCGCTGGTTAATCGCACCTGTATTGCAGTCGGCGGCACGATTCTTACCGTGCGATTGGCATTAGAGCACGGGCTTGCCTGCAACACCGCAGGTGGAACCCATCACGCTTTTCCTCACTATGGGTCTGGCTTTTGCATCTTCAACGATTTGGCGATCGCCACCCGCGTGGTGCAGCGTTTGGGACTAGCCCACAAAATTCTGATCGTGGATCTCGATGTGCATCAGGGCGACGGCACCGCATTTATCTTTCAGGGCGATCCCAGCGTGTTCACTTTCTCGATGCACTGTGAGGTGAATTTTCCAGGCATCAAGCAGCAGAGCGATCTGGATGTGCCACTGCCGGTGGGCATGGAGGATGACGCTTATCTGCAAACTCTGGCAGCCTATTTGCCCGATCTGCTCAGTCAGGTGCAGCCTGACCTGATTCTCTATGACGCTGGGGTTGACCCACATCAAGGCGATCGTCTGGGAAAACTGGCATTGACCGATCGCGGCATCTTCTGTCGTGAAATGCAGGTTTTGCAGACCTGTATCAGTTGCGGCTATCCGGTTGCTTGTGTGATCGGGGGCGGTTACGCAGATGATTTCAACGCTCTGGTTCATCGTCATTCCTTTTTGCATCGAGCAGCGAGCGATGTGTTTCGGCAGTACCGGCTCTAGCGCTCCTTCAACTTGCTTTAGAGCGAGTCGATCGCGGTGCAGGTTTCGCAAATCGTTGAGCAGGTGGGCGCGATCGATGCCGCCGCCGATCGTGACGCTGCTCATCCCAAACCAACACCTGCCGCAGCATTTCCCAGAGCGATCGATGGGCAGTGTGAAGGTCGTTCAGCGTCAGCCCAACTGCCAATAGCTGCACGCCGATTCCAGCCACAAACAGCACCAAAGCAACCACAATTAGACTGTTCATTGCCACGAGCGTTCTCAGAGCAATCAGCAGCGTGCTGCTCAGCAACAGCAATAGCGCATAGTGGATTGCAATAACGCTGTGATGCGTCGATCGACACTGTTGGCGCAGATGCTCAAGCTGTCGCTTGAGCAGATCCAGGCGTTGCTGCGTTCTGGCAGCACGAATCTCGTCTCGAAATCCGTCTAGCTGACGCAGCCAATCAACATACTCATACACCTCCTGAGTCTGCTGGAGCCGATCGCTCACGGCGCTGTGTCGCCGCAGCAGCCCTGCCAGCAAGAACACGCAAGCGACAACCATCACAACACCATTGAGGATCAGTTGAAGCAACTGGTGAGTTTGTTCGATATCCATGCAACCTGCTCTACTGCGATCGACTGAGGCTGGCTCTGACTCAGTGTCAGCCTCAGTGCTATACTCAGCACCAAATTTTTATATAGTACGCTTGTATTATAAGATCGCACAAGTGTCGATTAGCGGTCGATCGATTTGTAAATTTTATTTAAGACCTGGCAAAACCTGAGCGAATTACTCGAACTCCCTGTGGAAAACTTATCGTTTTCTGTGGAAAACTCTGGGGGAAACCCGTGGAAAATTAGTTTCTGCAAGTGGAGAAATTAAACAAGTATAAATACGGTGTGAAAAACTCGTTTCCTTTTCCACAGGTTTTCCACAGCTCCTTGAGGCAGCAAAAATCGATGGTTGAACGATCCCCAGAGTTTTCCACATTTTCCACAGCCCCTACTGTTACTGCTTTTTTAAAATTCTTTCCCCAGATAGAAATGCTTCCATCAAAGCCATCTTGAAGAAATTGAACCCTGAGGATGAGGATGCTACGATGTCGTTCCAAGCCTTGACGGTCTCTGTCACTGCCCCGACTGCTTTCGCTGCCAACTGTTGTGACTCGCGGATTGCTTGCCATGAAACTCATTTGCACCCAAAACGAACTCAACACCCACCTGTCACTGGTTGCTCGGGCGGTGCCATCTCGTCCATCTCATCCGATTCTGGCAAACGTGCTGCTCGTTGCTGATGAAGAAACCGCTCAAGTCAAGCTCACTGGCTTTGACCTCAGTTTAGGAGTGCATACCAGTTTTGCAGCTCAAATTGGGGCGAGTGGCACGCTGGCATTACCGGCGAAGCTGTTGGGCGACATTGTTTCACGTCTGCCCGACGGTGAAATTACGCTCACAACAGAAGGAGACGAAACGCTTGCCACGTTGACTTGTGCTTCTGGGCGCTACCAGGTGCGGGGTATGGAAGCCGCAGAGTTTCCAGAACTGCCAACGATCGAAGATGGGGATGTTGTCTACTTACCGGCTGAATCTTTGATTGAAGGCTTGCGGGGCACGCTGTTTTCCACAAGTGGAGACGAAGCGAAGCAGGTTCTGACAGGAGTTCACTTAACGGCTGAGCCAGATGGACTGGAGTTTGCTGCGACTGACGGGCACCGGCTTGCTGTCGTGCAAACGATCGATGGAGACGCAGAAGCATCGCAGGAAGCCGCTCGCGATAACTCCGGGTTTGATAACTCCGGGTTTGATGTCACAGTTCCCGGTAAAGCACTGCGAGAATTAGAGCGAATGCTGCAACTGCGTCAATCAAATGAGTTAATCGCCGTTCGCTTCGATCGCGGGCAGCTTGTGTTTGAGTGGACTAATCAACGCCTCACCAGCCGGTTGCTGGAAGGACAATATCCCAACTACCGTCAGCTCATTCCTCGACAGTTTTCGCGCCAAATGACGATCGATCGACGGCTGTTAATCAGCGCGCTAGAACGAATTGCAGTTCTGGCAGACCAGAAAAACAGCATTGTTAAACTGAGCCTTGATGCTGTGAAACAAGAGCTGGTGCTGGCGGTAGATGCTCAAGATGTCGGCAGTGGGCGAGAAGCAGTAGCAGCACAGATTTCGGGTGAAGCTTTAGACGTTGCCTTTAATGTCAAGTACTTGCTGGAAGGGTTGAAGGCAATGACGACGGCAGAAGTGCAGATGCAGTGCAACACAGCAACCAGCCCTGCGATATTGACTCCCTTGGGTGGGTTAAAGATGACGTATTTAGTGATGCCAGTACAAGTAAGAGCCTAGTGTGTGTTTTAAAGCCCCAAGCTAGAATGGAAACAGACGTAATTCAAAGACAGCTAACAGACATTGGTAGCCCGCAATCCAATTGCACGAAAAGACTTAACTAATCAACCATGGCAGCGATTACAACCCCTGTTGCCCAAACCAAATCCGAAAGGTGGACGACCTGCTAACAACCATCGCGTCATCATCAATGGCATTCTGTGGATTCTTCGCACCGGAGCACCGTGGCGAGACTTACCCGACCATTATGCAGCCTGGGAGACCGTCTCAGGGCGCTTCTATGCCTGGCGCAAGCGAGGACTGTGGCCGCAAATTCTTGAACAGTTGCAGCAGCAGTCCGATGCGGCAGGGGAGTTTGACTGAAAGCTGCACTTCGTCGATGGCAGTGTGATTCGAGCGCATCAACACGCAGCCGGGGCAAGTGGCAGCGATGCGGAGGTAGAAGCACTTGGATACAGCAAAGGCGGGTTTAGCACCAAGATTGATCTACGCTGTCAAGGCAATGGCCTGCCCGTGACCTTCCTGCTGACGGTCGGGCAACGTAACGAGTCGGTCATGTTCAAGACCCTAATGGAGCAAGGCGAAGTTAAACGAGTTGGACAGGGACGACCGCGTCTGCGTCCGCAACGAGTGGCAGCCGACAAAGCCTACACCGGACAATTGATTCGCACCTACTTGCAGCGACCGGGCATTGGGGCTGTGATTGCCCGTCGCTCCAATGAATCTCGACCAGGGACACGCTTTGACCGGCAGACGTATCGAGCAATAGTCCGGACAGAATTAGGGAGCTATGATGCCGTAGGAGCGAAGGTTTTCATAGTTTGGATGGGATTTGGCTCAATAGGTGTTACGGGGAGATGGAGGCAGAAGGAAGCGGATAGAATGCTTTCAACTAGAAAAGTCCCCTTTTACTGCCATGCTCAACCTGAACTTAACGCATCTGATCGACGATGCCAAATGC
>Ga0224723_1001210_pt1 | contig 16067 bp, 15 predicted proteins | sample Balambano_FR2_Me_FD_161647 | JGI IMG/M metagenome (GOLD analysis project Ga0224723, IMG submission 161647) | Freshwater sediment microbial communities from Lake Towuti, South Sulawesi, Indonesia - Balambano_FR2_MetaG | ecosystem: Environmental > Aquatic > Freshwater > Lake > Sediment | place...
TCATTCTCGTGCAGGTGTGGGGCTATGATGTCAGCGCGTTGGTGGCGGGGCTGGGCATCGGCGGTCTGGCGATTTCGCTGGCGGCGCAGGATACGATTGCCAACCTGTTCGGCTTCAGCATGATCGTCGGCGACCGCCCGTTTGTGGTCGGTGATTTCATCAAAACGCCGGATGTCGAAGGCACAGTCGAGCGCGTCGGCTTGCGTTCGACGCGCGTTCGCCAGCCGGATCAGGCGCTAGTGACTGTGCCGAACAAAGTGCTTGCCAACTCGGTCATCAAGAACTGGTCGCGATTGAGCAAGCGTTTTCTCGACTTCACACTGCGTATTCCGCCAGATGAACGCCCGAAAGCGATCGAAACGCTGGTGGCAGAGGTTCGCGAGATGCTGGAAATTCGCCCGCGCGTCGAAACGGACTCGATCCTCGTGCGCTTCACAGGCATCAGCGATACGGCTTTACAAATTCAGGTGACGTGCTATGTGCTGATCGTCAACTGGACGGAGTTCACGCAGGAACGCGAGACGATTAACCTGGAGATCATCCGCATTATGCGCGAAACGCTGCGTAGCGGGGGTGTGATGGCGCTGGTCACGCCTGCGCCGATGATGGGCGCGACGCCGGATGTCCCAGTGATGGAGACGCCACCAGCATAAACAGTTCTGCAAGTGGACAGCAAGAATGCTGTCCGTACCGATGATGACGGGCGCTATGGTGTACGGACGCCATTTATGGCGTCCACCATGCGAGAATAACTTTAGGATGCGGATAGGCAAGGATGCTAATCTAGTCCAAGAATTTGACACGTAGGGAGCGGTAGAGAATGCGGGTACTGGTGACGGGGGGCGCCGGCTATATCGGCAGCCATGTGGTCGATATGCTTGTCGCGCGCCGCTATGATGTGGTGGTTTATGACAATCTGTGCGCGGGGCATCGCGCGGCTGTGCATCCTCAAGCGACGTTCGTTGAGGGCGATCTGCTCAATCTCGACCAGATCGCGGAAGTCTTTGCACAGCACACGTTCGATGGCATTTTCCACTTTGCGTCGCACATTCAGGTCGGCGAAAGCATGAAGCAACCGTTCAAGTATCTGCGTGATAACGTGGACGCGGTGCTGAATCTGCTGGAGGTGGCGACGAAACATGAGGTCAAGTGCTTCGTGCTGTCTTCCACCGCCAACCTGTATGACCAACCGCAGCGCATCCCGATTGACGAAGACGAACCACTGATCCCTGGCAGCATCTACGGCGAAACCAAGTATATTGCCGAACGCTATCTCGGCTGGATGGATCGTATCTACGGGCTAAAGTCGTGCTGCCTGCGCTACTTCAATGCTTGCGGCGCGCACCCCGACGGGCATATCGGTGAAGACCACCGCCCGGAGACGCACCTGATCCCGCTCGTGATCCAGGTCGCACTGGGGCAGCGCGAAAAGGTCAGCGTCTACGGCACAGACTACGAGACGCCGGATGGGACGTGCATCCGCGATTATGTGCATGTCAACGATCTCGCCAGCGCGCATATTCTGGCGCTGGAAGCGCTGGGCGACGGCAAGAGCCGCGTTTACAACCTGGGCAGCGGCAACGGCTATTCGGTGCTGGAAGTCATCGAAACCGTGCGCAAAGTGACTGGTCATGCGATACCGGTCGAATATGGACCCCGACGGGCGGGCGATCTGGCGGCGTTGGTCGCCGATAGTCAGCGCATCAAGCAAGAACTCGGCTGGCAGCCGCAGTTCGACGACCTGCAACGGATCGTCGAAACGGCGTGGCAGTGGCACAGCACCCACCCGAATGGTTATGCGGATTGAGATCATGCAGTTGTATTTCGTCAGACATGGCATTGCCGAAGACGCAGCAGAGAACATGACGGATGCCGAGCGCCAGTTGACACGCGAAGGCATACACCGCACCAAAACGACGGCACGAGCGCTGATGGAGGCGGGCGTGAAACCGCGTCGTCTCTTCACCAGCCCGCTGGCACGCGCACACCAGACGGCGGAGATTATGGCGCAAATTCTGGATACGAAAGTGACGGTGCGTAAAGCGTTATCACCGGGCTTTCGTGTTGAAGATGTGGTACGGCTAATCGTTAACCTGCGCGGCGATGACCGCATCATGTTCGTGGGGCATGAACCCGATCTCAGCATGATCATCGCGCAGTTGATCGGCGGCGGCGAAGTCATCATGAAAAAAGGCAGCGTCGCGCGCGTGGACGTAGGAATGATCGAGGGGGGGCAGCCGCTGCGAGGTGCGCTCATCTGGCTGCTGCCGCCCAAACTGCTCGAAAAATAGACGGCGCATCGCTCACGGTGCGCCGTGAGGATAGCCTTTGATCCATTATGCATTCTGGAGCGCTAACAATACCAACAGTACAACGGGCACGACGATGAGAATCAAGATCACTACTGACAAAACACGGATAGACTGTCGGATCTGTAATGTACGCATCAGCAATCCCATGGTATCTAATGCCAGCGGCTGATTTCCGTTCCAGTCAAGATAGCGTGAGAAGAAGAGGCTGCGGATGTGAGCGATGCCTTTTTGCCCTTGTCCATAGATGATTGCGACTTCATGCCACTGAAGGGGCTTAGCTACGCCAGGACTTTTCCTGCTGAACAGAATAAAATTCTGTTTTGGTATCACCAACATAAATCGCCTTAATCCTTTGGCAATCAGAAAGATATACTCAGACATCATTAAGCCACGGAACATTCGCCTATTGATGCGCATTTCGAGATAACGGGTGTCATCTGCGAATTCGCCCTTGTTCATCGCGTCACAGAGTTGAGTGTATTCATCTGTAAGCGCGGCAGGTTTTCCCGTGTCAAGCTCTTGATAAAGCTGAAATCGCTTCCGAGATTGTGCTGCCCACCAGAACTGTAGCAAGGCTAGAATTAATACCAGCCAGTTTACACTCCCGGGATTTGACTGAAATGTAACGAAAAGATTCCAGGCACCAGCGGCGAAGAAAAGACCACTGAACAGTTGAACGCTGCGCGCATTAGACTGAGCCAATCCGATCAGGCTCACAAGAATAGTGACACCGCCACCCAATGCTTGAACGACATAAAGGTATCCATATTCGATACGGGATAGCCCCAGCCAAAGCGTAAATGCACCCAGAACAAGATTCAGCCAACTATCCTGGCGCAGTTGCCCGCGCATAGCATAATAGAGCGATAACTGCCGCAGTTTTTCCCAATCATTGCTTGTGAACTGGACGAGGCGCGCTTTCAATGCTGAAGTATCCATAAGAGATGCATCAACCTCAATGATAGTCATTTTGCATATTGATTATAGCGTTCCAACACTGTTTATATACGTACACTCTATACTGACACGAGTTCGGGATAATCCCCCTCATTTTGTCATGCTAGTGTCATAAAGTGATGAGACAAGCCGCGAAAGCCGCTACAATCGTAGGTACGATAGTCGGCAGGGCGGATAAACAGACCGAGAGGCGTAGAGGTAGCCCCATCATGATGCGATATGAACGGTTTACGGAGCGGGCGCAAGACGCTGCCATGCGCGCGGCGGAAATCTTGCAGCGCTACGGGCATAACTCGGTCGATACCGAGCATCTGCTGCTGGCACTGCTCGAACAGGCGGACGGCGTTATTCCGCAGATATTGATCAAGCTGAGTATCGATGTCGATGCCATGCGCAATCGGCTTGACGAGATTTTGCGCGCCAGCCCGAAGGCGGCGATTTATGGCGGCGGCGCGGGGCAGGTGTTCATCACGCCGCGTGCCAAGCGCATCATCGACATTGCCAACGAAGAGGCGAACCGCCTGCGCGACGAATACATCTCGACAGAGCATATCTTCCTGGCGATTCTGACCGAACGCAACACGGCGGTCGCCAAGATCATGACCGACAACGGCATCACCCGCGAGCGCGTGCATGAGGCGGTCAAGGATATTCGCGGCGGGCAGCGTGTGACCGACCCACAGGCAGAGAGCCGTTACCGGACGCTGGAAAAGTACAGCCGTGACCTGACGCGGATGGCGCTTGAAGGCAAGCTAGACCCAGTGATCGGGCGTGACAACGAAGTGATGCGTGTGATTCAGGTGTTGAGCCGCCGCACCAAGAATAACCCGGTGCTGATCGGTGAGGCAGGCGTGGGCAAAACCGCAATTGTCGAAGGGCTGGCGCAGAAGATCGCCACCAACGACGTGCCGGACTTGCTGCAAGGCAAGCGCGTCATCAGTCTGGACCTGGGCGCGATGCTGGCGGGTAGCCGCTTTCGCGGCGAGTTCGAGGAACGGTTGAAGGCGACCATCGAAGAAGTGCAGCGCGCGGAAGGCGAGATCATCCTCTTCATCGACGAACTGCATCAGGTGGTCGGCGCGGGCGCGGCACAGGGCGCGCTCGACGCAGGCAACATGATGAAGCCAGCATTGGCACGCGGCGAACTGCAATGTATCGGCGCGACGACGCTGGACGAGTATCGCCAGCACATTGAGAAGGACAGCGCGCTCGACCGCCGCTTTGCGCCTGTGTATGTGGAAGAGCCAAGTGTGGAAGACACGATTGAGATGCTCTACGGGCTGCGCGACCGTTACGAGGCGCATCACAAAGTCACCATCTCGGACGAAGCGGTGGTGGCGGCTGCGCGGCTGGCAGACCGCTATGTGAGTGACCGTCGGCTGCCGGACAAGGCAATCGACCTGCTGGACGAGGCGGCGGCAAAGCTGCGCGTGGCGCTGTATTCGATGCCGGATCATCTCAAAGAGATGAAGGAACACATCACCCGCCTGCAAACCGAAGAAGATGCAGCCGGGGCAGCGCGCGATTACGAGCGGGCGGCGGAATACAAAATGCGCCGTTTGCAAGTGGAGCAGGATTTTGAGCAGCAGCGCTTCAACTGGCAGCAGGAGAACATGATCGACGAAGTGGTCGGCGGCGAAGACATCGCTACCATCGTCGCTCAGTGGACCGGTATCCCGGTCAACCAGGTACTTGAGTCTGAGAGCGAAAAGCTGCTGCGGATGGAAGAGGCGCTGCACGAGCGCGTCATCGGGCAGGAGGCAGCGGTCAGCGTGATTGCGCACGCCATTCGCCGCGCCCGCAGCGGTTTGAAGGACCCGCGCCGTCCGATTGGCTCGTTCATCTTCCTGGGCAGCAGCGGCGTCGGCAAAACAGAACTGGCGCGGGCGCTGGCGGAATTCCTGTTTGACGATGAAGAAGCGCTGATCCGCATCGATATGAGCGAGTACCGCGAGCAGCACAATGCCAGTCGTCTGTTCGGCGCGCCGCCGGGCTATGTCGGGTACGAAGAAGGCGGGCAGCTGACGGAAGCAGTGCGGCGGCGTCCGTACCGCGTGGTGCTATTCGACGAGATCGAAAAGGCGCACCCGGACGTGTGGAACGTGTTGCTGCAAATTCTGGAAGACGGGCGCGTGACCGATGGGCAGGGACGCACGGTCGATTTCAGCAACACGATCATCATCATGACGAGCAATCTAGGGACGGAGTTTGCGCGCAAGGGCGGCGCGCTCGGCTTCGTACAGGGCAGCGACGAGCAGACGATTGTCGATCACCAGAAGATCGAACGGGCGATGCGCGAGACGTTCCGACCGGAATTCCTGAACCGCATTGACGAGATCATCATCTTTGCGCCGCTGTCGCTGCGGCAGGTGGAGTCGATTGTCGATTTGCAGATGCGCGATCTGGTGAACCAATTGCGCGAGCGCGGCGTCGGCATTCACCTGACGGAGTCGGCGCGGGCGTGGCTGGCAGCGAAGGGCTACGACCCGCAGTTCGGGGCGCGCCCGCTGCGCCGTGCCATCCAGCGCTACGTCGAAAACCCGCTGAGTTCGCAATTACTGAAGGGCGAGATTGCGCCAGGCGATCTGGTGTTCATCGACGAGTTGAACAACGAACTGACGTTCACACGCGAAGAGAACGCCGATACGAACTATCTGAATGTGTCTGAGGATAGTCTGATCCAGTAGGGCGGTGAAGCGCCAAGTTGCCGAGTACGCCAAGAGGAGCGAACCACAACGGTTCGCCCCACTTGATTCCTGACAATATTTTGGTACACGAACCGCCTAACTACACTCGCTCAACCGTCACGAGCGCGGCGGCTGCGCAGCCTGCCAGTTCAACAATAGCGCCGCAATTGCACCGGGAATCCAGCCTGCAATCGTCAGCACCAGCACGATTAGCACCGTGCCGCAGCCCCGATCAATCACCGCCAGCGGTGGGAAGATAATACACAGAATAGCGCGTCCGCAGCCCATAATGACTCCATCAGGTGATGTACAAAAAGTGAGTGAAATACAGGCGATCCAGCGGGTTGCCCATATTCATCACCTTATACGTGTAACTGCGGCCAGAGTTGCAATCTCACCTCACCCCCGTCCCCTCTCCGCGCGCGGAGAGGGGCGTACTGTAGGTGGTTTTTCTGGAAGGAATTAGACCGGAGATAAGGTAGGATAGCAGACTTGAGAGCCTGCCGCCAACTCGAACTCCGCCGGTGTGAGATAATCCAATGACTGATGCAAACGCTCGGTCATGTAGATCACTTCGAGCCAGTGTTGCAACTGGCGCTGGGCATCATCAAAATCCTCATACTCACTGTAATCGACATGTTCCTCCTTGAGCGTGCGCATGAAGCGCTCGGCAATGCCATTCTGCTGAGGACAGCCTTTGTCGGACATGCTGATATAGATCCCGTGTGCCAGTAAACGGTCGGTATGCAGCCAAGCAGCGTACTGTGACCCTTGGTCGGAATGGAAAATGAAGGGAAAGTGTCCTGTCGCCAGTGCCTTGTCCAGCGCTTTGAGCCTCAGTTCTTGTGCCAGCGAGCGACCGAGTGCCCAACCGCGAATAGCGCGTGTGTAGGCATCCAGGATCACCGCCAGATACAAGAACCGTTTGCCAAAGCGGATGTACGTGATGTCACCGACCCACACCTGGTCAGCCGCCTTCAGGGGGAGTCCCCGAATACAGTTGGGATAACGCGGGTGACTGTGGCGGCTGTCGGTCGTTTGGACGCGGACTTGTCTGACCGCGCGGCTCATGCTCAACTGGCGCAACAGTCGCCGCGCGACGTGTTGACCTGCGGGAAAACCACCGCGCTGCAAGGCTTTGCTCAACTTGCGATACCTATAGAACGGAACCCGCAGCAGGATCGCCTCGGCGGCTGCCAGGAGATCCGTATCATCCCGCTTATGCGACTGGTAGTAAGCGCCGCTCACCGGCAACTCCAACGCCCGGCAGATCGCCTGTACCGGTAGTCCTGCTTCATCTGCTGGATCATGTCCCGTTTTTCCGCCGCGCGGTGTCCAACCTGCTCGATACCTTTTTTAGGATCGCATTCTCCATCGCCAACTGCCCCACCATCCGCTCCAACTCCGCCACGCGGTCGGACGACGGTTCGCTGAATCCACGACGCTGGTCTTCAAACACGCTCGGCGCACGCTCGAAAAACGCACCGCGCCACTTGTAGTACAACGCTTCCCTGATGTCGCGTTCCCGGCAGCTCTGCACCACGCTTTTCTCTCCGCGCAGCACCTCCATCACCGTGTCAAACTTGAACTGTGCGGTAAACTGGCGGCGTTTTTGTACCATCGTTTCTGGACTCCTTGACCCCATGATACTCTCTTATTGGGTCTTCCAGTTTTTCCACCGCACTACATACATATGTACTAATCTGAAGATGTTCTGGGGTGAGGTAAAAGCTACCCCGCTCGCCAGTAGTGCGGATGTCCCGTCTCGGTGAAGCGCGCCCAATCGATTGTGGGCGACCAGTCTTGGCCGTCGGGAAGCGTCACACCGTCATACTGGCAGTTCTTCATCTGCGCGCCCGTCAAATCTGCGCCTTCAAACGTGGCATCGCGCAGATTGCAGGCATCGAAGATCGCGCCGCGCAGCCGGGCATGGCTGAAGTCCGCCTCTTCCAGATTGCACAAACCAAACACTGCGCCGTTCAGATCGGCACTGGTGAATGCAACTTCTTCACAGTTGCTCAAGCCGAAGACTGCATGGTTGAGATCAGCACTGTGAAAGCTCGCCTCTTCGAGATTGATCAAGCCGATGACCGCGCCGGGTAACTGTGCCCCTTCCAACTGGCTGTCGTGCATGTCGCTAAAACCGATCACGGCTTTACTAATGCGTTCGCCCTGGGCGACGCGCCCTTCCAGCGGGTGTTCACCCACGAATACGCGCCGCTCGCCAACCCACGACGCGACGACGCCCGTGCCCACGCCCGCCAGCAACCAGAACAATCCGCCCATCCCCGCATTCCGTCGTGACATATCCTTGACCTTTACGTCTAATCTTCAGATTGTTGAACCGCAAAGGCGCAAAGAACGCAAAAGCCTATTGAATTTCTTTGCGTCCTCTGCGTCTTTGCGGTTCAAATAACATCCGCACAAATACTAAAGCGTAACGATGCCTGCGTTGTGTTAAGCCGTGATGAAAGCGGCAATCAGTTCTGCCAGCCGCCGCGCGCCCGCGGGCGTGGGGTGCAGCCCGTCGAACGTGAACGTGTAGCCATAGCGCTGGCACTCCGCCTCGTAATCATCCCAACCTTCACTCCCACGCCGTCCAATCAGGTTGATCGTATCCATACCCAGCGGTGGGCGCACGGGTAGCTTGGGAGGGACGAGCTGCGCGGGCAAGTCCAGCACCGGCACACGTAAACCCGCAGCCACACCTGCCGCACGCACGTTGTAGTCACGCAGTGCCGCGTCCAGCACCGAGTCGTACTCCATTGGTTCGAGCGCCACCCATGTCAGAATATGCGCACTTTGCAGATGCGTCAGCACCTCGCGGTAGGCGCTCTCGAATTGATCCGGCATGACAATGCCGCCGGGGATCATCTTGCTGCGCGCGTAGTACGGGCGCGTGGCGGGGTAGGTATGCGAAACCGCGTCATTGCCGCCGACCATCATGAACACGCCGTCTGGCTCGCGCGAAATGACATGCCTGTCCACACGCGCCAGCAGATTGATGACTGTATCGCCGCCGATGCCCGCGTTGATGAACGTGTGCTGCGGCAGCAGGCGCGCCAGTTCATCGACATAGCTGCCGCCGTACTTGCCCCAGGTCAGGCTGTCACCGAAACAGATAATGCGCACCGACTATTCCTTTGACAGCAGTTTCTTGAGGAGCGTTGCAATCTCCCAGAAGCCAGGCAGCTTCTGCCGTCTGAAGAGTGAGACATCCAGTACTAACCCTGGCAGTGCCTTCGAGTGATACAAGCCGTTTTCGTCTGGCTCGACATCTTCGTATACGCCCTCATCGTTCAACTGGTAGAACTTCTCTGTCTTGCGGAGATGATCGAACAGCCAGTATTCCGGCACGCCACCTACTTCATACTCGCGCAGTTTATCGACCGTATCTGTGCGGCGGCTGCCCTGTGAGACCACTTCCACAACCAGATTTGCGGGTCCAATCACCTGATTTCTGCGTAGCTGATGCAGGCGTTCTGGCAGCAGCACCTGCAAGTCTGGCGCGCGGGAAGATGGCACGTTCTCCAGCTTCATCAGGACTGGATCGCCCAGTACGCGCCCGCCTGTCGTTAATTCCAGAAATCCATCAAAGAACATGCGCAGAAATGCCACAAACGCATCGTGTTTCTCATCAATCGCTGGCATCTGTATCACCGCCCCGTTGACCCACTCGACGTGCATTTCGTCGTAACCCGCCATGAAATCTTCGTAGCTGACGTCCGTTGCGATGATGTCGCCGCTGATACGCACCATAAATTGGGGAAGATCAAGTACCTTGATCATGTTACTGCCCTCGCTCACTGAACGTCTCGATTATAGCGCAGTTGTGCGAAACGCCTCACCACCAGGCATAAAATCCGGCGGCATCGTACTGCGCGACATACCACAGCACGCCCGACGCTACATGCAGCGCGAGCAGCAGCGCGCACACCGCCGCCTCCCATGTCCAGCGCTGCTGTGCGCGTAACTGGCGCACGAAGAAGATAGTGCTGATGACCAGCAGCACAAAGATGCAGATTTGCGCGCTCCACCAGAAGTTGGCGGAGGTGAAGTCGCGCGGCTCGTTGAGGAAGTAGAGATAGGCAGTGCTTGCGCCGAACGCCAGCCACGCCAGATTGAGATCAAGCTGCGAACGCGCCTGTCGCCAGTACGCCAGATAAACCGCTGCCGGGAACAGGATCGACATGACGAACTTCCAGTGCCACGTACCAGGCGACAGGAAATCCATTACCCGGAACGGATCGAGCGCGAAGCCGCCCATGCCGCTGCGATGGAAGAAATACTGCCACGCCAGCACCAGCGCAACGGGCGCGCCAACGCCGAAGATCAGCAGCAGCCAGTTAATCGGCTGGCGGCGATACAAGCGGTAGAGCGTGACCGCGCCGAGCGCAGGCAGCAGGCAGATGCTAAAGCTCGGCTTGGCGAGCGTGGCGCACAAGCCGATGACGAACGTGAGTGCAACAGACCTCACCCCCCAGCCCAACCTCACCCCCGTCTCGCTGCGCTCGACTCCCCCTCTCCGCGCGCGGAGAGGGGGTTGGGGGGTGAGGTAAACCCGCAGCGCACAGACAAAAAACAGCAGCGCGAACGGCTTCAGCACGTTCTGCGTCGGGTTGTGATAAACGTGCGCAGGGATATAGCCGAAATAGAGATTGCGCTCTGCCCATGTAAACAGTGTCACCGGAGCTATCAACATCAGCGCCAACGCGCCGACGACCGCCAGCGCGTCGCCACGCAACCGGGATTGTGTACCGATGGCAGGGCGCAGCAGCGCGTAGACAATCGCACCCGTCACGCCCGCGATGATGACGATGACGGCACTGCCCGCTGCGTTCCAGTCGGGCAAGACCGTGTGCGCGCCGATGGTGAGCGCATGAAACAGAAAGTGTGGGCGGTTGGCGGCTTGCAGGCTCATACCCGCTTCTGCCCACAGCCGCGCATCGCGGATATGATCGCGGTAGTCGGCGCTTTCGACGACGGCAATCGGCATCAGCGGCAGCATCAACGCCATCATCAGCAGCGCTGTGACGATCATCCCACCCCAACGCACCCGTGTTTCATCCCCTAAGCGCAACTAACATCTCCAACTCATCCAGATTTTAACGCAGAGAGGCAGGGATGCAGAGGCGCAGAGGATTCAATCCCTGCGCCTCCGCGTTCTCTGCGCCTCTGCGTTAAAATAATTGTGTCATGGCAGCTTGCAGCCGTGAACGGGTTCGCCGTCGCTGCGCAGCGCGGCGATGCGCCCCTTGAGCGCGCCGACCGCCTGTTCATCGGTGTAGACCGTCATGGTGATGCGCCCGAAGTCCTTCACTTCGTCCGGCTCAATGTACTGCAAACGTCCCGCCTTGCGCGCGGCATTGCGCCCCTCCGGCAGGCAGTTGGCGGGTTCGATGCCATGCACATACATGGCGTGGCGCTGGTTTTTCCACTGGGTCAGGTACGGCAGTTTCGCCGCGTTGTAACGGAAGCCGAGCGCCAGATCATCATCGCTGATGAGCGCCACTTCAGTCTCATCGCTGCTGACCTGGACATGATGGAAATAGACCTGCTCAGCGTAGCCGCGTATCGCCGCGTCGTACTCCGCCCAGCGGTCCGCGCCTTTGCGCGCCTCGTCATCGCGCGGCACGTTCTGCCCCGCCACCTCCAGCCGTGTGCCTTGCTTGACCATCGGATAACCGACATTAAGATGATACAGCAGCATCAGCGGCGTTGGCTGGTCGCCAACGTTGGTAATGGTATCTTGCACACGGATTTCCGGCGCGTTCAGGCTCAATTCATACGTGCGTACCAGCCGCAGTTGATAGCCGTGCAGCGCACCTTCGGCAACGCTGGCGGTCAGCCGCAGCACGTAATCATCGCCCTCCCAGCCGCCGCTGATGCTCGGTTCGAGCGCACGCTGGCGCGTGTACAAGCCGTGCAGATCGCGAAATGCGCCCGTTTCGTCGTCATGCTCCGGCGGACCGGAATGCGTCAAGCCGCAGGTCGTCAGCAAGCCGCCGCTGAACTGCCCCAGCCAGGGCTGCCCGTAATCCGGCTGAAATGGCGATCCCTGTGCGACCCACGTCAGCGGGATGCCGCGATAATCCGCCATCCAGATGTCCATGCCGCGATCCGGCAGGAGGGTGTAGCGCAGCCCGGCGACGTTGTACGCCTCGATGACGCGCATCCCGTTGACTAGCGTTGACTGCTTAAAGCCGATGAACTGGCGCAGATCGGTGCTGTGCCGTTCGAGCAGTTCGCGCGTCCACGTTCGCTTGTCCAACATCATTTAAGTCCTTTCTTGCAAAAATGCTTCAACTTCCGCCCGCTTCTTTGCCCCCGCCATCGGTCCGCGCGCCGTTACTGCCAGCGCGCCACAGGCGTTGGCGAAGCGCAGCGCATCGGTTGGCGCTGCGCCTTCCAGCCAGCGCACCAGGAAGCCAGCGTCAAAACAATCGCCCGCGCCGGTCGGGTCGATCTCGTCAATAACATAGCTCGGATACTGCGTCGCACCTTGCGCTGTATACACACCACAGCCGTGTTTGCCCGCGTGCGTGACGATGATGCGATGCAAATCTGCACCTATCAGCGCGCCGACCGCCTCGTCCAGCGTGCGCGTGTCCGTCAGCATTTGCGCCTCTTCCGGCGTCGTCAAGATGACATCAGCGGCGGCGACGAACGGCGCATACGCTTCGCGCGCGCCTTCAATCGCGATCAGCTGCGGGCGGATATTCGGGTCAAACGAAACCTTTATGCCCGCGTCCTGCGCGATCTTCAGCATCTTGATGCCCAGCGCCAGCGCGTCATCGTGCATCGACAGCGATGACCCGGTGATATGCAGCAGCTTCAGCCCGTCCATCAGGGTTGGGTCAAGACGATCCGGCGCAAGCTGTCCGGCGGCGGCATGGCGCATATGAAAGACGAAATCGCGCGAGCCGTCGTTGCGGTACGAGATAAACGCCACACCTGTCGAGTAGCCAGGCAGCACGGACACACAGCCTGTCTCTACGCCATCGTCGCGCAGCTGCTGCAAGAAGAAGCGTCCGAAAGCATCATCGCCCACGCAGCCAACGCAGCCGGACGCCACGCCGAGCCGCGCAGCCGCCACCGTGAAGATGAACGGCGCGCCGCTGGGGTAAGGTCCCTCGAACGGACCGGGCGCGTCCAACGGTTGATCAATGCCCGTGCGCATGATCTCCATCAGCGCTTCGCCAAACGTGAGGATGTCCAGCGGCATGGGCTAGAACGTCGCTTCCGCAGTGCCAACCATATGTTTGACGATCAGTTCTTCGTTCGCCTCCGCACGCATCAGGTTTGCCGCCACCTTGCCGCGCCGCATGATGACCATGCGGTCGGCGACTGCCATCACATCCTGCATGGTATGGCTGATCAGGATGACCGGGATGCCCTGTTCGCGCAGCGAGCGAATGAGCGCCAGCACCTTGCGCTGCTCCGGCACGCCAAGCGCCGCCGTCGGCTCGTCCATGATGACGAGCTGCGCGTTCCAGTACATGGCGCGGGCGATTGCGACTGCCTGGCGCTGACCGCCGGACAGGTTGACCAGCTTTTGCTTGAGCGACGGGATGTGAATTTCCAGCCGTTCCAGCACTTTTGCGGCTTCCTTGCGCATGTAATCGTCGTCGGTGACTTCGATGAACCCCAGCAGCCGCGTCTTCTTCTCTTTACCGAGAAAGACGTTCGCGCCGACATCGAGATTTTCCGCCAGCGCCAAATCCTGATAGATCGTCTCGATGCCCTGATCGCGAATTTGCGCGGGCGGCTGATGGGTAATCGTGCGCCCAGCGAACACGACTTCGCCTTGTTCCGGCTTATACACGCCGGAGATGCACTTGATGAGCGTCGATTTGCCCGCGCCATTATCGCCCAGCAGCGCGACGACTTCGCCGCGCCAAATCTGGAAATCGACCGCATCGAGCGCCGTCAGACCGCCGAAGAATTTCGAGACGCCGCGTGCTTCGAGGATCGGGTCTTCGGGTTTTTTCCACTGCTCAGACATTTGCCTTCAGCCTTTCCAACGCCGCCTGCGCCTGGTTGACCAGCACCGCGACGATGATGACAATGCCGACGACGATGAACTGCCAGACTGCATCGACGTTGAGGATGACCAGCCCGGTTTGCAGCACGCCGATGATGAGCGCGCCGATGACCGCGCCGCTGATCTTGCCCTCGCCGCCAAACAGGTTTGTGCCGCCGATGACGACGGCTGCCACCGATTGCAGCAGCGCCGCCTCGCCCGCCTGGGGCGCGCCGGACGTGAAGCGGAACAGATACAGCACGCCCGCGATACCCGCCGTGAACGCCGACAGGACGTAAATCCAGACGATATGATTCTTGACGTTGATGCCCGCGCGGATGGCTGCGTCTTCGTTGCCGCCGATAGCGTAAGTATGGCGACCGAACTGCATCCGACCGAGGATGAAGGCGAAGATGACGACTACCACTGCCGTGATGATGACGGGATAGGGCAGCAGCGGGGCGACGCCGCGAATGACTTCCGGTGGCAAGCCTTCAGGACGCGCGAACCAGGTGATGCCCTGCCCTGGAATGAAATAGACCAGGCTGCCGCTGCCAATCGCGCGCAGCACATCGCGCAGCGTATCCGGCAGTTGCCCGACCACCTGCTGACCATCGGTGAGCAGGAAGGCTGCGCCGCGCACAATGCCGAACATGCCGAGCGTGGCGATGAACGGCGGGATACGCACGCGCCCGATGAGCAGACCGTTGATAATGCCGGGGATGAGCGCGACCAGCAGCGCGACGATGATGCCGATGATCATGGCGGGCGCGATCTCCATACCGCCGTTCGCCAGGTCACGCATGGTACGGGCGGCGACGACCGATGCCAACCCAACCGTCCAGCCGATGCTCAGGTCAATGCCCGACGTGATGACGACGTAGGTTTGCCCGATTGCCATCAGCGCGACCAGCGTGCTGGTGACGAGAATGTTGGAGAAATTATTGACGGTAAAGAAGCCTGTCCCCGTCGCTGAGAAGAAAATCACCATTGCCAATAAAAACAGGTATGCCCAACTTCTGGTCAGAAAATCGAGCAGTGAGTCGCGCGCAGAAGCGGGTTGGGCTGCGGTTGCGGTGCGTGTAGCCATCGGTATGTCCTGTGTCGTTGCGAACGTTTGCAGTGCAGTCACCTCACCCCCATCCCATACACCTCACCCCCGTCCCCTCTCCGTTTACGGAGAGGGGTGTCGAGGCGGTGTAAAGCGGACTTTTCGCGGGGTGAGGTATCAGAGATTAGTTGCCGCTGTAGATGAACTGTGCCGAAGCAGGATCATCCACATTGTCGGGTGTGAAGACGAAGTAACCGGTCGGCAGACGTTCCGGGAACGACGTGACGCCGCGCAGGAACGCGACCTGACCGATGACACCCAAGTAGCCCATGTCGGCAGGCTTCTGAGCGATGACGAGCGAAACCGTGCCGTCGCGCAGGTAGCCAATGTTTTCTTCCGATGCATCGAACAGCGCAACCTGAACCGCGCCTGCCAGACCCGCGTTTTCAATCGCCGCGCCCGCGCCCAACGCACCGAAGGTGTTGGTCGCGAACATGCCGGTGATGTCTGGGTTAGCCTGGAGGACGGCTGCCGTCTGCTGTTGGGCAGTGTCAGCACTGTTGTCGTTGTAATCGATACGCACGACTTCCAGACCACGATCGGCGGCAGCGGCTTCGCAGCCGTCTTCGCGCTGATCGGTGGTGCTGATTCCGGGACGGACGTTCTGGATGTAAATCTTCGCGCCTTCGCCGAGCGCATCCGCCAGCGACGAGCAGGCGATGTAGCCGCCCTGTGTGTTATCCGAGCCGACGTAGCTCAGCGGGAAGGTGACTTCGCCGTTGGCATAATCGCCATCGCCGATGAACGTATCGACGGTGATGACCGGGATGCCAGAGTCGAAGGCTTCCTGGAGGACGGGGATCGATTGTTCGCGGTCGTTCGGGGCAGTCACCAGTGCGTTAATGTCGCCACGCGCGACCAGCGCCTCGATAATCGGTGCGGAGACGGCGACATCAAAGCGTTCCGGGTCTTGCTGAATGACAGTAATCCCCAGACGGCTGGCGGCGGCGTTGACACCGCGCGACATGGTGATGAAG
>Ga0224723_1001211_pt1 | contig 16063 bp, 16 predicted proteins | sample Balambano_FR2_Me_FD_161647 | JGI IMG/M metagenome (GOLD analysis project Ga0224723, IMG submission 161647) | Freshwater sediment microbial communities from Lake Towuti, South Sulawesi, Indonesia - Balambano_FR2_MetaG | ecosystem: Environmental > Aquatic > Freshwater > Lake > Sediment | place...
CCTGCTGATCTGACATGCGTGCAGTGCACCGCCCGACCATGGCGACAGCAGGGCGATTCGGCAGCGTCATCCTGGCACGGCTGCACACCGGCTCCGGGTTCTGCTAGACGCCAGCCTGCCATTGTGATCGAGGAGCCGGGAAAAATGTCCAACGACGCCTTCGCCAACCGCGAAAAGGGATTCGAGGCGAAGTTCAAGCTGGACCAGGAGCAGGAATTCCGCGCGCAAAGCCGAAGGAACCGGCTGTTCGGCATGTTCGTCGCGGCCAAGCTCGGCAAGTCGGGCGCCGACGCCGAGGCCTATGCCAAGGAAGTGATCGCCGCCGACTTCCAGAAGCCCGGCCACGATGACGTCATCGAGAAGGTGCAGGCCGACCTTGAGAAGGCCGGCCGCGCCATGGGCAAGGCCGAGCTCGAGGCCGAATATGCCCGGCTGCTGGGCGAGGCGCGCGCGCAGATCGCCGCCGAACCGCCGAAAAGCTGACAGGGGGGCTGATCACGCCGGCTGCGGCTCGGCCGCCGGTTCCAGCCTGGGCCGGTCCAGCAGCAGCACCAGCGGTGCCGCGGCCACGATGGCCAGCGCCATCAGCATCAGCACATCGTTGAACGCCAGCGTCCAGGCCTGGCGATGCACCATGCGTTCGAGCTGGCGCAGGGCTTGGCCTGTCGCGTCCCCGCCATGCGCGCCATACCGCTCGCCCAGCATGCGCAGGCGCTCCAGCGCGGCGGGCGTGTCGAAGCGCAGGTTCTCGACCAGCCGAAGCCGGTGCAGTGCGAACCGGTCGGCCAGCACGCTGTTGATCACCGCCAGGCCCACCGCGCCGCCCAGGTTGCGCATCAGGTTGTAGAGGCCGGCCGCGTTCTTCACGCGCGATGGCGGCAGCGTGCCCAGCGCGATCTGGTTGGTCGGCAGGAACACGAAACTGGTGGCGAAGCCCCGCAGCGCCTGGGGCAGGAACAGGTCGGCGAACGCGCTTTGCGAATTCAGCTGCCCGGTCAGCCAGATCGCCGTACCGAACAGCATCAGGCCCAGCACCTGCATCAGGCGAAGATCGGCGTGGCGCGCCATCCGCCCCGCCGTCGGTCCGCCCATCAGCATGAAGACGCCGGTGACGAACAACGTCTCGCCGATCTCCAGGCTGTTGTAGTCGCGCACGCGCGCCAGGAACTGCGGCAGCACATAGACCGAGCCGTACAGCCCCACGCCCATCACGAAACTCATGCTGGCGCCGACCGCGAAGTTGCGGTCGCGGAAGGCACCCAGATCGACGATCGGCGCGCGGCCGATCAGCACGCGCGCGAAGAAGCCGATGCCGGTCAGCACCGCGATCACGCCAAGCAGCCGCAGCGTGTGGTCGCTGAACCAGTCCTGGCGGGGGCCTTCCTCCAGCACGTATTCCATGCTGCCAAGGAAGGCCGCCAGCAGGCCCAGCCCCAGGAAGTCGAAACTGCGCGCGACCGTGGGGTCGGGCCGGTCGATGTCCATGGTGCGCCACACGACCGTCGCGACCACCGCACCGATCGGCACGTTGATCAGGAACAGCCAGTGCCAGGAAAGTTTCGCCGTCATCCACCCGCCCAGCGTCGGCCCGATGGTCGGCGCCATGGTGGCAACCAGGCCGATCAGCACGCTCATCCGCACGCGCCGGTGGCCATGGAACAGCAGGAACGAGGTCGCGAAGACGGTCGGGATCATCGCGCCGCCCACGAAGCCCTGGATGGCGCGGAATACCATCATCTCGGAGAGGCTGGTGGCGGTGGCGCACAGCGCGGAGGCTGCCGCGAAGCCCAGCGCGCTGGCGGTGAACAGCACGCGGGTGGACCACATGCGCGACAGCGTGCCGGAAAGCGGGATCATCACGACCTCGGCGATCAGGTAGCTGGTCTGCACCCAGCTCGCCTCGTCGGCGGTGGCAGAAAGCCCGGCCTGAATTTCGGCCAGCGAGGCCGAGACGATCTGGATGTCCAGGATCGCCATGAACATGCCGACAACCATGGCCATGAAGCCGGCCACGCGGCCTCGCGGCACATCGTGCCACGGCGCGGGCGAAGGCGGCGGCATGCTCAGCGGGCGAAGGCGGAAAGGGTCGCGGCAGCGGCCGCCAGCACGCCGCGGGGGGCGCCCGGCTGGTCGCGCGTGTCCACGCTGGGCACCACCGAAAGCCCGGGGCGCAGCAGCGCGGCATGATCGGCGGCATCGATGGTGATGCGCACCGGCACGCGCTGCACGATCTTGCTGAAATTGCCGGTGGCGTTCTCGGGCGGCAGCAGGCTGAACAGGGCGCCGGTGGCCGGCGCCAAGCTTTCCACCCGCCCCGGCACGGTTTCGCCCAGCGCATCGATGCCGATCGCCACGGGCTGGCCGGGAAGCATGCGCGCGAGCTGCGTCTCCTTGAAATTGGCGACGACGTACAGCGCGCGGGCCTCCGGCGCCAGGGCGATCAACTGCGTGCCGGGCCGCACGAACTGGCCGAGCTGGGCGGCACGGTTCCCGACCTGGCCGGCGAAGGGCGCCCGGATCAGCGTGTTGTCGAGGTCGATGCGTGCGACCTCGACCATCGCCTCGGCGCGGGCAAGGGCCGCGCGACGTTCCGCCGCGGTCGCCTCCAGCACGGATTTCTGGGCACGGGCGGCGTTGATCGCCGCCTCGGCCGCGATCACCCCGGCATCGGCCTTGCGCGTTTCGGCCTCGGCGCGGTCCAGCGCCTGGCGGCTGGTCCAGCCGCCACCCATCAGGCTGGTGGCGCGTCCGGCATCCGCCCGAGCGCGCACCGCCTCGGCGCGGGCCTGGTCCAGCGCGGCGACGGTCTGCGCGATCGCGGCATCCTGCTGCGCCACCTGCCGATCGGCGGTTTCGATCGCCGCGGCCGCGGCGCTGGCGGCGGCCTCGGCTTCGGCCAGACGGGCGCGCCAGTCGCGGTCATCCAGCCGGATCAGCGGCTGGCCGGCCTGTACCTGCTGGTTGTCGGTTACGAGGATCTGCGCAACGTGCCCTTCCAGCCGCGCGGCCAGGATGGCGATGTCGCCATGAATGGTCGCGTTGTCGGTCGATTCCAGGAAGCGCCCGACCTGCCAGTACCAGTTGCCGCCCAGCAGCAGCGCCAGCAGCGCGGCCACAAGCCCCAGCATCCGCAGCGGGCGCAGCAACCGGCGCGATGGCGCGATGGGTGGCGGGGAGACGGGCGTTGTCGGCGCCGAGGTGCTCGCCTCCGCGCGGCGGTCCAGCGTGCTCATGGAGCGGCAGTGGCCACGATCCAGGGTCCGTATGCGACGGACCAGCAACATGGACGCTAGGACTGCGTCCGCCCCCCGTCAAACCATGGTGCGTTTCGCAGGGCGGATCAGGCTTCCGCCAGTGCGCGATCGATGATGGCATCGACGCGGGCGAAGTGCGCGCGCGGGTCGAGTGCCCGCTCGATCGCCGCTGCGTCCAGCCGCGCGGTCACAGCCGGATCCGCCAGCAGGTTGGCGCGGAAATCCCGGCCCTCCGGCGTGCCGAGCCTGGTCCAGGTGGCCATCGCGTTCGTTTGCACGATCGCATAGGCCTCCTCGCGCGAAAGTCCTGCCTGGGCCAGCGCCAGCAGCACCTCGCCCGAATGCACCACGCCGCCAAGGGCATCCAGGTTCGCCCGCATGCGATCGGGATGGACCACCAGCCTCTCCATCATCCCGGCCAGCCGAACCAGCGCGAAATCGAGCGCGATCGTGGCATCGGGCGCGAACACCCGCTCGACCGAGGAGTGGGAAATGTCGCGCTCGTGCCACAGCGCCACGTTCTCCAGGCTGGGGATCACGGCGGCGCGCACGATGCGGGCAAGGCCGGTGAGGTTCTCGGAGAGCACCGGGTTGCGCTTGTGCGGCATGGCCGAGGAGCCCTTCTGGCCGGGGTGAAAAAACTCCTCGGCCTCGCGCACCTCGCTGCGCTGCAGGTGGCGCACCTCGGTCGCCAGGCGTTCGATGGCGCTGGCGATCACGCCGAGGGTGCAGAAGAACATGGCGTGCCGGTCGCGCGGGATCACCTGGGTGCTGACCGGCTCCGGGACCAGCCCCAAGGCCTTTGCGACGTGCGCTTCGATCGCGGGATCAAGGTGGGCGAAGGTGCCGACCGCGCCTGAGATCGCGCAGGTGGCGATTTCGGCCCGGGCCGCGGCCAGGCGGCGCCTGGCGCGGGCGAACTCGGCGAAATGGCCGGCCAGTTTCAGCCCGAAGGTGGTGGGTTCGGCATGGATGCCGTGGCTGCGCCCGATGGTCGGCGTGTGGCGGTGCTCCTCGATGCGCGGTCGCAGCGCCGCCAGCACGGCATCCAGGTCGGTCAGCAGCAGGTCGGACGCTTCGGCCAGCTGCACGGCGAGGCAGGTGTCCAGCACGTCGGAACTGGTCATGCCCAGGTGGACATATCGGCTGGCCTCGCCCACGCCCTCGGCCAGCCAGGTCAGGAAGGCGATCACATCGTGGCGCGTCTCGCGCTCGATGGCGGCGATGCGGTCGATGTCGGCCTGGGTGATGCCGGCCAGCATCGGTTCGCCGTTCTGGCGAATGGTGGCGACCGCGTCCGCCGGCACGCTGCCGAGCTCGGCCATCGCCTCGGCGGCCAGCAGTTCGATACGGAACCAGATGCGGTAGCGGTTCGCGTCCGACCAGATCGCCGCCATTTCGGGGCGGGAATAGCGCGGGATCATGCGGCGGCTTGTGCGGCGCCGGGGCCGGGTTGACAAGCCCGGCCCCCGCGCGCCACGAAGCGCGGGCAATCGGGCAGGGGACGTGGGATGTCAGACGATCTGGGCGGGATCATCTATTCCCTGCTTGCGGTGATCTGGATCGACCTGGTGCTGGCGGGTGACAACGCCATCATCATCGGCCTGGCCGCCGGCGGCCTGCCGGCCGAACAGCGGCGCAAGGCGATCATGCTGGGCATCGCGGCCGCGGCGATCCTGCGCATCATCTTCGCCATCGGCGTCAAACTGCTGCTGGACATCCCGGGAATCCGGCTGATCGGCGGGCTGCTGCTGGTCTGGGTGTGCTGGAAGATGTTCATCGACCTGCTGGCGCGCGCCCGGGGCGAGCACCACCTTGCGCACGCGCACGATCCCGATGCGCCGCCGGCGCAGAAGAAAACCCTGTTCCAGGCGATGACGCAGATCGTGGTCGCCGACGTGTCGATGAGCCTGGACAACGTGCTGGCCGTGGCCGCGGCCACCCAGGGCAAGCCCGAGTGGATCCTGATCTTCGGCCTGGCGCTTTCGGTGGTGCTGATGGGTGTCGCCGCCACCATGATCGCGCGGCTGCTGGACAAGTACCCGATCATCGGCTGGATCGGCCTGCTGGTGATCGTGAAGGTCACCGCGCAGCTGGTCGGCGGCGGCCTGCTTGATGTGCTGCACTGGCAGAACCTCAGCCTGCAGCCGGAGAACCTGGAGCTCGGCTTCGTGGTGCTGCCGGCGCTGGAGACGCTGTCGTTCGCGCTGATGCTGCTGGTGGCGCTGGTGGTCTGGCTGCGCAAGCGCCGGCCGGCCACGGCCCACGCGAAGGTCAGCGAGCGGAAGGTGTGACGGCGGCCTGAAGGCCGCCTATAGCAGCCCTTCCTTGCGCAGCGAGACCCAGGCGCCGTTGCCGACCACCACGTGGTCGTGCAGCACGATGCCAAGGGCACTTGCGGCCTGCTTCACCTCGCGCGTCATCTCCACGTCGGCACGGCTGGGCGTGGGGTCGCCGCTGGGGTGGTTGTGCACCAGGATGATCGCGGTGGCGTGCAGATCAAGCGCGCGCTTCACAACCTCGCGCGGATAGACGGGCGTGTGGTTCACCGTGCCCAGGCCAAGGATCGCATCGTCGATCAGCTGGTTGCGGTTGTTCAGGTACAGCACGCGGAACTGTTCCGTGTTCTCGCGCGCCAGCACGGCGTTGAGGTAGGCCATCAGCTGGTCCCAGCTGGCGATGGTATCGCGGTTGCGCAGTTCGGCCCGCACCAGGCGAAGGGCGGCCGCCTGCACCGTCTTAAGCGCCGCGATCGCGGCTTCGCCCATGCCGGCGACAGCGGCCAGCTCGTGCGAGGGGGCAGCGATCACCGCGGCGTAGCTGCCGAAGCGGCCCAGCAGCGCCTTGGCGATCGGCTTGGTATCGACCCGCGGCAGGGCCAGATACAACACCATCTCGAGCATTTCGTGGTCGTGCAGCGCATCGGGGCCGGCGGCCATCAGTTTGGCGCGCATGCGCTGGCGATGGCCGGCGGCGCTGGCGGCGGCCACCTGGCGCACGGCGGCGCTGGGCACCGACATCGATGCATCGCCGGCCATCGCCGCGAGCAGGTCGGCCGGCCCAGCCTCCGCCATCCCCTTGCGTTTCGCCATCACCACACGCCGTTGTTCAATTCCGGCAACCCAAATCACGGCATACCACGATGCCGCGTTTTCCGGGCCCCTGGAAGCATTCCGTCCGCGCGACGCCAGCGCTGGCCGCGCTGGGCGAGCCAGTCAGCCCTGATATGGCGGCTTGTGCAAGCCGGCCGGCGACATGGTAAAGATTTCCACGCCGCTGGCGGTGACCCCCACCGTGTGCTCGAACTGGGCCGACAGTCTGCGATCGCGTGTCACCGCGGTCCAGCCATCATCCAGCACCTTCACCTCGGGCCGGCCGGCATTCACCATCGGCTCGACGGTGAAGATCATGCCGGCGCGCAAGGGCAGGCCTTCGCCGGGGCGGCCGAAATGCAGCACGTTGGGCGGTTCGTGGAATCGGCGCCCCAGGCCGTGGCCGCAGAAATCGCGCACTACGGAAAACCCTTTCTCCTCGACATACGACTGAATTGCGTGGCCCACATCGCCTAGCGTAGCGCCAGGCCGGATCACTTTGATGCCGCGCTCCATCGCATCGTGCGTCACGTCGATCAGCCGTTGGGCCGTGAAGCCGGGCTTGCCCGCGACATACATGCGCGAGCTGTCGCCGTGCCAGCCGTCGAGGATCACGGTGACGTCGATGTTCAGGATGTCTCCATCCAGCAGCATGCCCCCTGACTCGTCAATGGACCGGTTGCTGCGCACCCGTGTGCCGGGGATGCCATGGCAAACAACGTCATTGATGCTGGTGCAGATCGATTTCGGGAAGCCGCGATAGCCAAGGGGCGCGGGCGCGGCACCATGCGCGGTGATGAAATCGTGGCACAGCCGGTCCAGCGCCAGCGTGGTGGCGCCGGGCACGACATGCGGCGTGATCATGTCGAGCGTCATGGCGGCCAGCTGCCCGGCCCGGCGCATGGCGGCGAAGTCGTCGGCGCCATGCAGCACGATCCGCCGCGGGTCTGCGGCGGCTTCCGTCTGCGGCGTGCGTTCCAGCTGGTTCATCATCGATCGTCCGTAACCATCCGGCATGTAGCGCCGGGGCAGGCCAGCCAGCAAGTGCGCCGGCGCCCGTCCGGGCCGACCATGTCACCGCGGTCATGTTGGCGGCGGGGCGCGGCAGTGCAACCATGCCGGGCGACGCGTGGGGTCAGGCGGCGGGCAAGGGAACCCCGGCATGGCGCTGGCATTGAAACTGTTCGTCTTCCTGGTCGCCGCGAGCCTTGCGCTGGCGCTTAGCCAAGCGCTGCGGCGCCTGCTGCTGCCGCTGCCCTGGCGTGGGCCGCCGCACCGGCGGCTGGCAGCCCTGGTCTATGTCGCGGTGCTGTTGTCACTCGCCGGTCTTGCAGTCAGCCAGATCGATGCCCTGCTGGCCGGCCGCGGGCGGCTTTGGGTACAGCACCTGGTCGCCGACCACCTGCTGCTGCCCGCCGGCATCGGCATCCTGGCCGGCGTGCTGCTGCGCCAGCTGCTGGCCGGGCTGAACCCGCCGCCCGAGGCGGGCAAAGGGCTGCTTGCCGCGCTGCAGGCCAAGGGCGGCTTCGCCATGCGGGTTGCCGCCATCGGGCTGGTGCCGCTGGCCGGCGCGCTCGCGGTCGTGCAGAGCACCTGGCTGGGCCGTGTGCAGTCGGTCTCGGCTGGCGGCGTGCAGCTGACGTTGGCTGCCGCCACGCCATCCGAAGCCAGGCCGCAGCTCCGGGTCGGGGGCGATACGGCGGGTGGCATCAGCGAGGGTGGCTTCCGACCGCAGCTGCTGGTCGTGCTGCAGGACCTGACCAATGTCGGCGAGGGTTCTCGCAACGGCGTGATCGAACGTGACCAGGCGATCATACGCTGGACCGAGGGCAAGGTGGTTGGCGCCGAGGCCGCCGAGCGCGGCATGCGGGCCGCCGCCGGCGATGTGCACATCCTCGAGCCGCTGAAGCCCGCTGTGAACTGCCTTGCGGCCTATGTCAGGCGTACTGGCCAGGGGCGGGTTGTGGCGTTGGAAAGCGGCAGCGTTATTGCGGGCCTTGCCGCCATCGACCGTTCGCTGCGAACCGCGCGCCTGCACTTGATCTCCCGCCCCGCGTTGCGCGACCGCGACAACCAGGAAGGCCAAGCCTACCGGCTGCTGGTCGGCGCCCACCTGACGCGCCTGACCAGCGATGTGTTCGGCTTTCGCATCGTGCCCATCATCCAGAACATGATGGCCGACATGGAGCTCGGCAGTTTCCCGGAAGGCCTCGGCTCGCCCGAGGAAGTGGCCGCCCGCAACGCCGATCTGGCGCAGTGCCAGGAGGCATACGCGAAACTGACCGCCGAACCGCCCAGGGTCGATCGCGCGGCGGGGGATTTCGGCGGCATGTCGCCCTATCTCACGGCCTTGGTCGCCTATCTCTATGCCGGCATCGGTGCGCCCAAGGCGGGCATCGGCGAGCTCGCCGACTGGATCGCCGACTTCCAGAAGGCTCGCCAGCTCGCCGCGCGTTCAGGCGACCGCGAGGCGGTGGCCGCCCTGCCCATCTGGCTTGAGCTGCGCGCCCTGTTCGAGATGTTCACCGTGATGACCGAGGCGCGCGGCCAGCCTGCCGCGCCGCGCGCGACGCCCGCGCTGATGGAGGAGATCGAGGGGCGGTTCCGCGAGTTCGTGGTCTTCCGCGCCGCCACCGAAGCCCGCTTCGCCGACTGCCTGCGGGGCGACGAGGTGGCGCTACAGCAGCGCTTCCTGCTGGCCTACAGCTCGTTCCTCTGGTGGTATCTTGACACGATCGGCGCCGGCGCGACGCCGGATGCGCCGGTGACGATGACCCACTTGGCCAAGGCCCGCTTCCTGCGCGACCTCGATTTCCGCTGCCTGCCCAACCTGCCGCACGCGGCGGTGGAGGAGCAGCAGGCGCTCAACCGGCTGGCGTTTGCGAAGCTGGCGGTCGCCTATGCCGCGGAGTCGCAGCGCCGCGGCGGGCTTGACCCGGCGGCACGTGACCTGATCCGCGAGGCGCGCAAGGCCCAGGCGGAGGCACTGGACTGGCTGCAGCTCGACCACGCCAACTTCCGCCGCAATCTTGGGCAAGACTTCCGGTCGCTGGCGCTGGAAAGCTATCCTCGAACCGAGGTCCTGTTATCCGCCCGGCGCGTCGGGCTTGAGATCGAGGCACTGGAATAGTATGTTCCTTGCATGTTCCATCTTCACGCGGAAGGGTAGGTGGATGTGGCTGCGCTTCCTGACGGCGTTCGTAGTTTTCGTGACGGCGATGGCGCCGTTGCTGGCGATCGCGAACAACATCTATCGCCCATAGTCCGGGAAGGCGACTGTCCCGGGGAACGCCAAGCCGGTAGGGGCAGCAAGGCGAATTCAGCCCCCCGGCCGCACAGGGCGGCCTTCGAACACATCAGTCAACCGAATTTGACCCTGGCCGGGCGCCAGCGGCTGTTGTTGGCCTGGTGCTGGCGCCCAGCCGCTTAGCGTCAACAGGTCGAGCTTGACTGCCATGCGTCCGTCCGGCCCCTGCGGCAGCGCATCCAGCGCTTCGAACAGCACGCGCCGTTGCATGAAACGCCGTGACCGCGCGGCAACCGCGTTCGTCTCACCGGCCGCCCGTAAGTCGCGCAACAGCTGCCAGGGATCGGCATAGGCCAGCACCAGCCGATCCACATCCGCCACCGGCAGGGCGAATCCGGCGCGCTGAAGCAGGCCGGCGCCGTCGCGCAGGTCGGCCAAGGGCGACACACGCGGATAGGCACCCCCCGTGGCGGCGAGCTCGGCCGCGATCAGCGCCTCGCGCAGTCCCCCCAGCGTGCCAAGCCCCGGCAGGTTGGCCAGCAACAGGCCATCGGGCACCAGCGCCCGGCGGAGCTGCAGCAGCGCGCCGGGCAGGTCGTTCGTCCAGTGCAGGCAGAATGGCGCCAGCACCAGGTCGAAACTGGCCGGGGCGAAAGGCAAAAACTCCTCGTCGGCCAGCACCGTGCCGGGGCGTGGGCGATCCAGGGCCGCCTCCGCCACGAACTCAGCCCCGCGCGCGGCCAGCGCGGCCGGCAACCCGCCGGCCCGCGGCGTCAGCACCAGCGCGCGGGCGAAGCGCCGGCGCACGTCATCCAGCCGGTCCAGCAGCCGCGCCTCGGCCCCCTCGGCCAGGCCCGGATCGCCCAGCCGCGCGGCGCGTGTCCGCGCCCGGCGCAGCTGGCGGCGGTCGAACGGGGCCACTTGGTCGCTCACCGTTGGTAAATGCGCGCCGTTGCCGCGCCCTGCAACCGCGCCTAGGGTCAGCTCATTCCGAAGGGAGGAGGATCGCCATGCTCGACCAGCCGGTTGCCGCGCGCCGTGCCAGCGCCGTGGCCGCGACCATCGCCCGCGTCCGCGCCATCGAGGCGGCAGAGGGCGTGACCCGCGTCAGCCTGGATGCCATCATGGCCGAGCTGCAGCAGCTCGCAGCGGACGAGGCGCTGTTTCCCTCGGCCGAGTTCCCGCCCCCGCCCGCCGGCGAGAAGGGGAGCAAGCGCTACCTGCTGCAGGAGGATTCTGACAACCGGCTGGCGCTCTACATGCTGGCGCTGAACCCGGGCAACGAGACCAAGCCGCACGACCACACGACCTGGGCCGTGGTGGTGGCCGTCGCCGGCGAGGAGCTGAACAAGGTCTATGCCCGCACCGATGACGGGTCCGACCCCGACCGGTGTGAACTCAAGCTGGTGCGCGAAGTGGTCGTGAAGCCCGGGACTGGCATCGCGCTGATGCCGGAGGACATCCACTCCATCCACACGCTGGGCACGCAGCCGACGCGGCACCTGCACATGTACGGGCTGGCGCTGGAGCGGCTGGATGACCGCAAGGCGTACGACGCCGAGACCGGCGAGGTGAAGCCCTACAACCGCAACTTCATGCAGGCCACGGCAAATCGTTAAAGCGGGCAACCGATGAAGCGGATCGATGCTGCCGTTCTGAAGCAGGCGATCCGCGCGCGTCGGGGCACGCCGGGTCGCGAACTGGCGATCGTGGATGCGCGGGAGGAGGGCGAGTTCGGCGCCTCGCACCTGTTCTGGGCCGTGCCGGTGCCGCTGTCGCGCCTGGAATTGCGCGCCCGCGCGCTGCTGCCGCGCGCATCCGTGCCCATCGTGGTGACCGATGACGGATCGGGCCTGGCCGAACGGGCGGCGGGACAACTTGCTGGCATGGGCTACACGGATGTCGCCGTGCTGGATGGCGGCACGCCTGCCTGGAAGGAAGCAGGCGGCGAACTGTTCTCGGGCGTGAACGTGCCCTCGAAAGCCTTCGGCGAGTGGGTCGAGCACGAGTACGAAACCCCCAGCATCGATCCGGACGAGCTGAAGGCGCTGATCGACCGGCGCGCCGACATGGTGATCCTGGATAGCCGGCCGATGGGCGAGTTCGAGAAGATGACCATCCCCGGCGCGATGAACGTCCCGGGGGCGGAGCTGCTGTTCCGCATCGGCGACATCGCGCCCCGGCCCGATACGCTTGTGGTGGTGAACTGCGCCGGCCGCACCCGCAGTATCATGGGCGCAGAAAGCCTGCGCATCGCCGGCGTGCCGAACCGGGTGCTTGCCTTGCGCAACGGCACGATGGGTTTCGAGCTGGCAGGCTTCGGCTGCGCCCACGGCGCGCGGGACCGGTTTCCCGGCGGGATGCCGCGCAATACCGAAGCCGCCCGCAAGGCTGCCGAGCGGCTGGCGACTGCACATGGCGTCGGCTTGGTCGATGCCACCACGCTCGCCACTTGGCGAGCCGACGTTTCCCGCACGACCTATCTGTTCGATGTGCGCGAGGAGGACGAGTTTTTGCTCGGCCGGGTGCCCGGCAGCCGCCACGCTCCCGGCGGGCAGCTGGTGCAGGCGACCGATTCCTGGGTCGGCGTACTGGGTGCGAGGATCGTGCTGGTCGATACCGCCATCGAGGATGGCGGCGGCATCCGCAGCCGCATGACCGCGCAGTGGCTGGCGCAGATGGGCCACCGCGACGTGCACGTGTTCGACGCGCGCAAGGAGCATCTGACCGAGGCTGGCCGTCGCGCCGAGCCGTGCCCTGAACGCGATGCGGTCGTGGTGGATCGGCTGACGCCCGAGCAACTCTCAACGCGGCTGGAGGCGGGGGGAACGGTGCTGATCGACCTCAGCCGCTCCATCGACTTCCGCGCCGGCCACATCAAGGGAAGCCACTGGGGCATCCGCACCCGGCTCGATCGGCTGGTACACCAGATTGCCGGAAGCGCCGTGGCGCTGGTCTCGCCCGACGGCGACCTGGCGCTGCTGGCGGTTGACGAGGTGCGCGGCCTGGGCGCGAGGGATGTCGCCGTGCTCGCGGGCGGGCTGGCCGCCTGGCGGCGTGTGGGCATGCAGCTGGTCGCTGATCGCGCGGTTCCGGCCGACGCCGACTGCGCCGACTGCTACCTTCGCCCCTACGACCGCAATGATGGCGTGGAGGAGGCGATGCGCGCCTATCTGACGTGGGAGATCGCGCTGCCCGAACAGGTCGCGCGTGATGGCGATGTGGTTTTCGGCCCCCGCCACGCCTGAGCGCGGGTCAACGCTCAGAAGGTTGGCCGGCCATGTGCGCGCGGCCGGCGGGGCCATGCTGGATACCATCCTGCCACCACAGTGCCTGGCCTGCACGGCGCCGACGCTGGCGCAGGGGCTGCTGTGCGCCGACTGCTTCCGGGGCATTACCCTGATCGGCCCGCCGATGTGCGCCTGCTGCGGCGTGCCGTTCGCCAGCGTCGGCGCCGCCGGGACGAATGCGATGTGCCCGCGCTGCGCGGCGGCACCGCGTGCCTTCGCCCGCGCCAGGGCGGCGCTGCTGTACAACGATGGCGCCAAGCCCGTGCTGCTGGCCTTCAAGCACGCCGACCGCACCATCAATGCCCGCCCACTGGCACGGCTGATGGCCCGTGCTGGTTCGGCCCTGTTGGCGGACTGCGACCTGCTCGCGCCCGTGCCCCTGCACCGCCGGCGCCTGCTGGCCCGCCGATACAACCAGTCTGCCTTGCTGGCCACGCATCTCTCCCGCATTGCGCGGCGCCCGCACGTGCCCGATCTGCTTCGGCGTGAGCGTGCCACGCCGGCGCTGGGCGACCTGTCGGCGGCCGAACGTGCCGGCCTGCTGGAAGGCGCGATCGCCGTGCGCCGGCCGGCGCTGGCCGCGGGCAGGCGGGTGCTGCTGGTCGATGACGTGATGACCAGTGGCGCCACGGCCGAGGCCTGTGCCCGCGCCCTGCTGGACGCTGGCGCGAAATCAGTGGATGTGCTGGCCGCGGCCCGCGTGCCGCTTGAACGCGAGAAGCCCTGACGATGCCGAAGGTGACGATCTATACGACTTGGCTTTGCCCCTACTGCCACGCGGCAAAGAGCCTGCTGAAGAAGAAGGGCGTGGCGTTCGAGGAGATCGAGGCGCCGCGCGGCAGCACCGCCCGCGACGAGGCGATCGCCAGGTCGGGCGGCCGACAGACCGTGCCCCAGATCTTCATCGGCGAAACCGCGATCGGCGGCTTCGACGATCTGAAGGCGCTGGACCAGGCGGGAAGACTCGATCCGCTGCTGGCCGCTTAACCGACTGGTGGCAGGGTCTTGTCAGGATTGCCAATGACCCCGACATGTGAAAGCGGGGACAAGGCATGATCCATTATCATCTGCGCTGCGACGACGGGCACGAGTTCGACGGCTGGTTCAAGGACATCGCGGCGTTCGAGAAGCTGGCGAAGCGCGGCTTGGTGGAATGCCCGACCTGCGGCGGCAGCAAGGTGACGCGGGCGCTGATGGCGCCGGCGATCGGCGCTTCCGCCAGGACCAAGGGCCAATCCGATCCGACGCCCGCCTCGGTGCCCGCTGTGGCGCCCAACCCGCCACCGGCCGAGAAGGCGGTCGCGGGCCTGCCGATCCCCGCCGAGGTAATGGCGAAGCTCCAGCGCATGCGCGCCGAGGTCGAGGCGCGCTGCGATTATGTCGGCAGGGATTTCGCCAGCGAGGCACGGAAAATCCATGCCGGCGAAAGCGAACGCACCGGCATCTATGGCGAAACCTCAAAGGAGGAAGCCGAGGCCCTGCGCGAGGACGGGATCAACGTCGCCTCGATTCCCTGGGTGCCGCGGGCGGACGGGTAACCGGTCCGTCTGATTGACCTGGAACAAGGCCACGCCGCCGCCCGATCGGTCAGTCTGCCGACATGCCAGTCGTCGTTCTGCTGCCGCTGCTGCTGTTGGCGCTGCTGCTGCCGGCTGGCCTTGCCCTGGTGCTGGTCGGTCCCGCGCGGCCGTTTGCCGACGAGGCCTCCTCGCTCGCCGCCCTGGTGGCGCTGGCGGCCCTGCTGCTGACCTTCCTGCTGTCGGGGCGGCTGCGCGCCGTCTCCGGCCGGGTCGGCATCGACCGCACGCTGCGCTGGCACCAGGCGCTGGCCTGGGCGCTGCTGGCCGTGCTGCTTGTCCATCCGTGGCTCTACACCACGCCGGAAGGCGCCGCCTTCGCGCGGCCCGACGATGTGGCCCGCGCCGGCAGTTCGGGGCTGGACGGACGGTCGATGGCCACCGGCTGGATCGCGCTGCTGCTACTGGCGCTGCTGGTGCTGACCGGGCGGTTCCGCGATTCGCTCCCGCAGCGCTATGAGACTTGGCGGGCGATGCACGGGCCGTGGGCCATGATCGTGGCCGGCCTGGGTGTCGAACATGCGCTGTGGGCGGGCCGCTATGCCCAGCACCCGGCGGTCGCGGCGAGCCTGCTGGGGCTGGCAGGCCTTGCGCTGCTCAGCAGCATCTGGGTGCGGCTCGTGCGGCCGCTAGCGCTGGCGCGGCGGCCCTGGCGCGTTGCCGCGGTAGGGCGGATCGCCGAACGCACCTGGGAAGTGGTGGTCGAGGCGGCCGGCCATGCCGGACGGAAGTTCCGCGCAGGGCAGTTCGTGTGGCTGAAGCTCGATCGCGGCCCGTTCTCCTTGCGCGAGCACCCGTTCACCATCGCCTCCGCCCCGCAGGCGCCGGGCCGGCTGGGTTTTGTGATCAAGCAGGCCGGCGACTTCACGGACAGGATCGGCACCGTTCCGGTCGGGTCGCGCGCCTGGATCGATGGCCCGCACGGCACGCTGCTGATCGATGGCCGCGACGAACCCGGCGTCGCCTTCCTGTGCGGCGGCGTCGGCATCGCGCCGGCGCTGTCGATCCTGCGCGATGCCCTGGCTCGCGGCGAGACCCGGCCGATGCTGCTCGTCTACGGCAACCGCCGTGCGAGCGAGGTCGTCGCCGGCGAGGAGCTTGCGGCCCTGTCGCGCGCGATGCCGCTCCGCGTCGTACATGTGCTGGCCGAGCCGCCGCCGGCCTGGGACGGCGAGTCCGGCCTGCTCGATGCCGCCCTGGTCGGCCGGCTGTGCCGCGAGCCTGCCGCGCTTGGCTGGCTGTTCGTGCTGTGCGGTCCGACGCCGATGCTGAAGCAGGCGGTTCCGGCGCTGCAGGCCCTGGGCGTGCCGGACCGCCGGATCCTGGCCGAGCGCTTCAGCTACGACTGATCCGGGTGCGGTCGGACGCGAGCGCGGCAAGATCCCCCCAGACCACCGCGATCTCCTCCACCTCGATCCCGCCGATCCGGAACGTGCCGGGCGGCCCGTGCTCGATGCCGCTGATGTGCCGATAGAAGCCGCGGGCGTGCGTGTTGGCGGTAAGCACCCACAGCCCGGCCGAGCGCATGCCGCGCTGCCGCATCTCGCCCGCCGCCGCCGCCATCAGCCCGCGCCCCAGGCCAAGGCCCTGGGTGCGGCGCAGC
>Ga0224723_1001212_pt1 | contig 16059 bp, 16 predicted proteins | sample Balambano_FR2_Me_FD_161647 | JGI IMG/M metagenome (GOLD analysis project Ga0224723, IMG submission 161647) | Freshwater sediment microbial communities from Lake Towuti, South Sulawesi, Indonesia - Balambano_FR2_MetaG | ecosystem: Environmental > Aquatic > Freshwater > Lake > Sediment | place...
AAACTTGGGAGAGGGGTGTCCGGAGGACGGGGTGAGGGTCTTTTTCAAGCGATAGAGCTTGTCTTATTCGCTCTGTAGGCTTTTTCAGCAAGCCCTAAATAATTACAAGAAAACCCCAGCAGCAGCAATGCGAGCTGCCCAAATTAAGTTATCGCAAAATCCCAAATGGCAAAATCCCTACTACTGAGCAAGTTTTATTGTTTCTGGGGAATGGCGATAAGGAACTTTGGATAGTGTGCGACACCCCTCGTCTGCCCACCCAATACCATCTGTATTGCGATGCGATACCCCAAGGGGGTTGCCAAGGGCATCGCAAGGCGCATTTTGACTCTCGACATGGAGATTATACGGGTTGGTTTATAAAGCCAAATCGAAAATCTGTTGCGCGGTGAGGTTAAATTGCGGGAAGGTCGGGGAGACAATCACATCACTGTCTCTAAACGTCGTTTTTACATATTCCCCGTCAATTAGCTCGTATACAAAGATAGTGCGTTGTTTTGGATACCCGATAAATTCACGCCCTCCCAAGGCGGCATAATCTACAATCCAGTATTCGGGAATACCCATAGCTTCGTAATCACGGCGCTTGTCGTAGTAGTCGTCTTGCCAATTGGTACTAACAACCTCCACTATCAATTTGACCGAAGTCGCATTTTCAATAACTGATTCACTTTGCCAGCGCGTCTCAGTACCGATAGTTTCTTGATTCAAAACAATGATGTCCGGCTCGTACCCAGACCTGTCGCGGTACGGTTTTACAATTGATTTTCTAGGTATCGTCCAAATGTCGGTTTTGCCAATTTTATCAATCGTTGTAAGCAACCTTCCACCGAGAGAACCCGTTAAATTTGAATGCTTACCTCTGGGTTTGGGCATCTCAATAATTACTCCATCATGCAATTCGTACCGGAATTCTGAGTTTTCTGGTAGCCATTCGATAAACTCGTCAAAGGTATATAGTTTTGGTTCGGTTTGTGCTTGTGCTTGGGTCATAGTTACAACCGGAACATATATTTGACTTTAACAGGAAAGCGATTAACCGCCGAAAAGTTAACCAAATCATTTTAATTGCTGTTACTAATACAATAGGGGCACAACAATTGTTATGCCCCTACTGATAGGTATTTTAAAAAAGAGGAGTATGTTCAGAGTCTTTATAGTAGCTGACTTCATTTAAACAATTATTATTTTTTCAGAAATTTTCCAACTTCTAGATTTTCTAATATTTTTTTTATTTTTTCGTCCTTACTTATTCTTTCTTCCTTCCCAACGCCAAAGGAAAATCATCACACCAACGACTCCAGCTTGGAGTGCAAAGTTAGGTAAAGCAGTTTCTACATCTCGTCCGGCAAATAACTGGGAAAGGAAAACTACCGCTCCAATGAACCCAGAAGCACCACAAGCTAGGTAAATAAATTTTCTTAAGCCGCGATAGGGAGCGATCGCTTCAGCCTTGAGGTGTGCATATCGTTCTGGGTCAAGGCGATTTTTGGGGTTTTGTTTTACCATTGTTGTGGATTATGTTATAATTTTCGATTGTATATGCCGATGTGGCTCAGTGGTAGAGCAGCTGATTCGTAATCAGCAGGCCACGGGTTCAAATCCCGTCATCGGCTTAAACTAGTTTTTAATACAGTTACTGTAACATTTCATATGATGCGAAAAAATTTATTGATCTACGACTAATTGGTGTAATTGTTTTAGAATAATTCGATTACGTCCTTCTTCTTTGGCTTGGTATAAGGCTTTATCTGCTGTCAGAATCAAATCTGAAGGCGAAGATTCAAAACTGGGGACAGTAGTTGCGACTCCTAAACTTAAAGTTACGTACTGACTTACAGCAGACTCTTCATGAGTAATTTGGAGTTCTCTAACTCCTGCTTGCATACTAGCAGCCACACGAACTGCTCCGGGAGCATGAGTTTGAGGCATAATTACAGCAAATTCTTCACCACCATAACGTGCTACTAAATCTTGAGCTTTTTGTGCTGTCTCACCTAAAACAGTCGCTACTTTTTGTAAGCACAAATCTCCAGCCGGATGACCGTATCTATCGTTATAACGTTTAAAAAAATCGATATCGCATAATATTAAAGATAAAGGCGATCGCTCTTGGGCGGAATTCAGCCACTGAGAATTGAGATATTGGTCAAAGCGTCGGCGATTAGCGACTCCAGTTAAGCCATCAACGTTAGCAAGTTTTTGTAGAGCTTGGTTGGCTGCTTCTAGTTGTTTATATAGCTGTCCTTGTTGCAATAACCTCCGCACCCGTTGACGTAATACAGCCCAATTAATTGGTTTACTAACAAAATCACTAGCTCCCGCTTCAAAAGCCCGGTCTACAGATTCTGAGTCGTCTAGACCTGTAATCATTAATATGGGAGTACGATCCCATAGCTTGGAAATGACTGTGTTATTCAGGGAATTGCTTGTATCAAAATTAGCCAAAGCTAACACTAAATTATTTTTGGCAATTTGAATTAACTGCTTACAACAAGTAAAGCCATCCATTACAGGCATGACTGCATCTAGTAAAACTAAATCTGGTTTAGCAGTTTTATATGCGTCTAAGCACTGCTGTCCATCGGTTGCTTCCATTACTCGATAGCCTTCGCTTTCCATAAAATCACGCAATAGCGATCGCGTGACTTTATCATCATCAGCTACCAGAATCAGGGATTGTTCGTTGGGAAGAGAAATTGCGCTTATAGCTGACATGAGTTGCGTTCCCAAAGAAATAAGAGTCTAGGAGTTCCCTGATCAAGATAAAAAAGCTCCCTGATCAATAAGAGAACTATGTCACGCACTACAAACGACAGTTGTAGTACGATACACCTTTGGATTATTTTGGAGAAAGCTTGTGGTAGATGGCTCGGTTGCATAGACAATTTCTGGGGAATGCAAAGGCAATTACCTTTCTATGCTAGTAAGCATAAGATAGGAGAGATTACTATTTATGTTTCCCACCTTATAAGACTTAATTACGATTTTCATAGAAATTTAGCAATTACTGTTACTACAAGTTGATGTATCTAGTAGCGGGAAGTAGGGATATAATGTTTCCAGTAGTGAATAAATTTTATTTTATTAATATAAATGCCAGACCCATTAATGTACCAACAGGATAATTTTGTTGTCCTAGAAACAAATCAGCCTGAACAGTTTCTGACAAAATCAGAGTTACTAGAAAAACTTAAAGGTGTGTTAGAAACACTGAAAGAGATACCAGCAGATTTACAATTATTTGATTCTACAGAAGCCCAAGCTCAGCATTTGCTAGATACTACTTGTGAGCTAGATGTTGGGCCTGGACAATATTTACAATGGTATGCAGTGCGTTTAGAAAAGTAAGAAGAAGGGAACAGGGAATAGGGAATAGGGAAGGAACGACCTGTTTCCTTATAAGAAATCAATTACAGAATCCCCGTGTATGCGAGACGGGGAAGTGTCAACGGTAGAGTTTTCTTACTATCGATATTTTTTAAGTTATGGTAGCTTTTTCCAAACGGCTACTAATTAGCGCTAATTCAATTTTACCTTCACTGGGTTGTGTGATTTTAACTTCCACTCCAGGACCAAAATATTTGGTCATTTTTTCCTGCTTTTCTTGCCAAACATCAAATGGGATCTCAGGTGAATCAAATTCTAAATTCAAACTGTAAGCACCATTGACTTCTGTTTCTCGTAAACTTGTGACTATAGGTGTGTCCTCATCTGTATGTCCCAGGTTGAGAAAAGTAAGCGCTCTTTCAAAGTGCCAATTTTGACCGTAGCAATATCGAGTAATATCTTTACGAATCTTATTTTGGATTTTAGTTGCTTGTTGCTCTCGTAGTTCTAATACTTGTGGTGATGTGGGTTGACTAAAGGATACTGGCTTGAGTTCGTTTGCTCTCAGCGCTAATCCCCCTAAAAGTAAGGGGAAACCATAAAAAAATCCAACTAGGTTTAATGTGGCATTATCACTAGCATAAGCGCCAAAACCAATGAGGGTTAAAACAGCCCCGATGGTTATACCTAAGGTTCCTAGAGAAATTTTACCTAGCATAGTCTAAAGTTAATATAAATTTAAGTAATTATATATTTTTTGCGTTAATTTTAAAATAAAGCTGAAAAAACTGGAGATGGGAAAATGGATCTACAAACTATTAAAGAAAGAATTGCTGTGGTACAAAGTAAGCGTGAATATCTACTAAATCTTCTAGAACAACCAAGTTTAGGTACTTTAAGAGTTGATGTTAATCAAGCTTTGGAAGAAATGGATGATTTGATTGATGAGTACAGACGAACTTTTGGCAATATCTAAAAAATAAAAGGCGTCGGCTCTTGTCTTGCGTAAAAATGCCGACGCTTTTTAATAGTACGATATTACTAGTATTGAGTGTGAGTAAAGCTGAAAAATTGCATCATAGTAACCTTCAAAATAGGCAATGGTTACCCACTTACTATACATATTCTGCCTATTTTCCTAACTGTTTGACTAAAGCAATTAATTCAGTAGTTGGCACGTCCTTTTTACAAACACTATCAAAGCTTGGCATTGCTTGTGTCTCATGAAACTTAACATCTTCTACTGAGGAGTAAGCAATAATTTGAGTGTTTGGAGCTTTTGCTTTAATTTGAGTAGATGCACTCCAACCATCCATGACAGGCATTTGTAGATCCAGAACTACTACGTCTGGTTGGTGGCGTTCCACCATTTCTACAGCTTCCTTGCCGTTGCTAGCTAACCCTACTACTTGAATATTTTCCTGACACGAAAGAGCAAAATTAAGGGTTATGCGAGTTAATTCGTGATCGTCAACGACTAATACACGCAGGGTAGAAGACTCACAGGACAACATTAACATCCGAGCTAATGAGAGAACTATTTAAATTGACTCCTACAGTTTATGTGAACAAGTATGGTAACTAACTCTATCTAATGGTTGATAACTAGAGTTTAAACACAATAAATTTTGAGATTATTTCTACAAAATTGAAGTTTCCATGAAGACTGATGACACTCATTAACTATCAATATAATGAGCGCTCTTTTTGGAATCATTTAAGTTTGAGGCAATACCTGTTGAACGTAGTGCCATGGACATGAGAGTGTTTTGAGAGCTAGCTTCTGGACAATCTTCTCCCGGACGACGTTGAATATAACTGCCGTCTGATTGTAATTCCCAAGCTTGGCGATTATCTGCCAACATAATCCCTAAAATTTCTTGCAAATCTTTAGCAATTTCAGGGTCTCGTATGGGAGCGATCGCCTCTACTCGCCGATCCAAATTTCTTGGCATCCAGTCAGCACTGCCAATAAATATTTCTTCTTGTCCACTATTAAAGAAGTAAAAAATCCGAGAGTGTTCCAGAAAGCGACCAATAATGCTAATGACGCGAATATTCTCACTCACATCTTTCAGACCCGGACGCAAACAACAGATACCTCGGACTATTAAATCAATTTGGACTCCAGCTTGGGAAGCTTCGTATAAAGTAGCGATTATTTGCGGATCCACTAGGGAATTCATTTTAGCTACAATCCGACCAGAGGAACCATTTTGGGCGTGTTCAATTTCGCGGTTGATTAAAGCAATGAAGCGATCGCGCATATTTAAGGGTGCGACCAAGAGTTCTCTATAAGACTTCTGTCGGGAGTAACCTGTTAAGAAATTGAACAAATCTGTAACATCGGCTGCTAATTCATTACGACAAGTAAACAATCCTAAATCTGTGTAAAGTCGAGCGGTTTTCGGATTATAATTACCAGTCCCAATATGTACATAACGACGAATAACATCTTTTTCTCGTCGTACTACCATGACAACTTTACTATGTGTTTTCAGCCCCACTAAACCGTAGACAACGTGTACCCCGACTCTTTCTAAACGTCTTGCCCAATAAATATTATTTTCTTCATCAAAACGTGCTTTTAATTCCACCAATACAGATACCTGTTTGCCATTTTCCGCAGCTGCTATTAAAGCGTTAACTATTGGTGAATCTCCCGAAGTCCGGTAAAGAGTCATTTTCAAAGCTAAGACATCTGGGTCGTGGGCTGCACGGGTAATAAAACGTACCACTGAACTGGAGAAAGACTGATAGGGGTGGTGTACTAGTAAATCATGTTCTCTAATCATGGCGAAAAAATCTTTTCCATCCTCCACCTCCTGATTATCAGAATCGAGACTTGGCTCTTTAATTCTTTGTAAACTTTTGGGGACTACAGATTGCCAAGGTTGGTCTTTTAATTCTGGAAGTGGCAATGAGAGAAAATACATTAAGTCCCTAAGTCCCAAAAGTCCTTCTACTTCATAAATATCGGGTTCACTTAAATCCAAATCTTGCATTAACCGAGAACGAAGAATTGGCGGAAGTTGGGGTTGAATTTCCAATCTCACTGGATTACCACCAACCCGACGTTTACGTAGTTCCTGTTCTATGGCAAGTAATAAATCATCTGCTTCATCTTCTTCTAGACTCAAGTCGGCATCGCGGGTAATCCGAAAGGGATGGTATTCTTGGATATTCATCCCAGGAAATAGGGACTCTAAATTGTGAGCGATCGCTTGTTCTAGGGGTATACCAGTCCAGACAACGGATTGTCCATCGCGGTGGATTCCCAACTCTGGAGGTAAAGAGATGAATCGTGGTAACACATTGGGTACTTTCACCCTAGCGAATAATTCTTCTTCAGTTTCGGGATTTTTTACCACCACAGCCAAATTGAGACTGAGATTAGAAATATAGGGAAATGGGTGGCTCGGGTCAACAGCTAATGGTGTTAAAACTGGAAATACTTGCTCTTCAAAGTAGCTATCAAGGTAATTCCGCTGCTTTTGATTTAGTTCTATATAATCTATAATGTATACGCCATGATTTTCTAATAATGGTCGTAGCACCTTTTCAAAGTGTTGGTGCTGCTGTGTCACCATTGGGCGTAAGGCAGAACTGATATCATCAAGTTGTTGTTGTGGTGTGCGCCCATCAAAAGTTAACTGAGAAACTTTCGCTTCCACCTGCTGCTTGAGAACTGCAATTCTAACCATAAAGAATTCGTCAAGGTTAGAAGAGAATATTGCTAGAAATTTGAGACGTTCTATTAAAGGCGTGCGTGGGTCACAAGCTTCTTGCAGAACTCTATTATTGAATTCCAACCAGCTTAACTCCCGGTTTATATAATATTGCGGGTCTCGAAGATTAATTTGATCGACAGTCTTTTTAGATTTTGACATGATGACCCTATGGGAAGCAGATGTCGCCCAGATAACTTGAGAGGATATTCAATATATTAATTTAAATTGTGCCTGAGGAAATATCTATTTAGGATTAGGCTGATTTATTTCTTCAGGTGGATGATTTTATTGAAGGCACAAGCTCTGAAACATGAGCAACAAATATAACTTCTGATTACATAAAACATCTCCAAAATATGAACGGTTGCCACAGGTGTTAACCAAGTCTTGTACAATATCCCGCCAAGCTGATAGATAGATGGTTTATTAGTTTCATGTTTGACGTAGAAAGTCAAGAATCAAGTCACACCGAGGTTGTAGGCGTTGACCTCGGTGTTAAAACACTGGCTAAACTTTCAATTGGTGATGTGGTATGGATGGGGAATTATTTTTTGATGAACTTGTTGCTACCAATAGTGAAGTATTCCTAGTCAATCCCCTTCTAGACAATGGTTTCATAGATGAATGGTTAGTCAAGCTATAATTTGAGATACGAGACAAGTCGTCTTCGCTTCGGAGTAATAGCAATGGCAGAATTAACCATCCAAATTTCTGATGAACTAGCTCAACGTTTAGAACCGTTGCAAAATCGTTTACCCGAATTGCTTTGGCAATTGTTAGATGCTGGTAATTTACCAACAAATTCTCAACCGATAGTCCAAAGTCAGACCACTGATATTCCCGCAGTTTACCAAGAAGTTCTTGATTTTTTAATTAAGCGTCCAGTATCATCTGAAATAGTGGCTTTTAAAGTTTCAGCACCAGCTCAAATACGATTGCAAGAATTACTAGAAAAAAATCGCTCTGCAATACTTACTCCCATGGAATTAGCGGAATTAAATGTTTATGAGCAATTAGAGAATATGATGATTTTATTGAAGGCACGCGCTCTGAAATATGAACAACAAGCATGACTTCTGATTACATTTCTACATCACTGCGTAAGCTAGTAATAAAAAGAGCCTTACAACGCTGTGAATATTGCCTTATTAATGAAAAATTTTCAATTTATACACATGAAGTAGACCATATTATTGCGATTAAACATAGCGGTGAAACGAATGCTGATAATTTAGCACTTTCATGTTTATCGTGCAATCGTCATAAAGGTTCTGACTTTGCTACTATAGACCAATTTACTAAAGAAATTGTCCCATTATTTAATCCTCGTAGTCAAATTTGGGGCGAACACTTTCATATTGAAAATGCGAGAATAATTGGCAAAACCCAAATTGGTCAGGTAACAGGAAAGCTGCTTCAATTTAATAATGATAATCGTATACTTCAACGACAGGTTTTGATTAGTCAAGGACAATATCCATAAATATTAATATAAATGCAATAGACTATCTACCGAAAGACGACCCGGTGGATAGTCTTTATTTTTTCTTCACTGCTGTAGAAATGGGTAATTCTAGATTCTGGTTATAAACAAAGTCGTTACGCACATCAATTTGACGTTTGGGTAAAGCGTCGTTGGGGTTGAGTGCGTCTTGAGGAGATACCCGCAGTATATATTTACCCACAGGAACTCCATCCATCCGATATAAACCAAACTGGTCTGACATTGCAGACATGGCACGGACTCCAGCAGTAGTAACTAATTCTACACGTACTCTTTCAATAGGTTGACCTGATACGTCGGTAATGCGTCCAGCGACACCGTATTCTTGAGTGACAGGGAAATCTAATTTAGTGACAGCAGAGTTGGCAACTTGCACTACTAAACTGGTTTTAGGTACAGATAATTCTACAGGTAATTCATCTGGTTCTAGTTCGACAACGTAATTACCTTCTGGTAAATTACCCACAAAGAAGTTACCTTGATTATCAGTTCTAGTACCGCCAACATTTTGGTTACGGTTATTGTAGACGCGCACATTAGAACCAGCTAAATCAAAACCTGCTTCTCCTTTCACTACCAACCGTCCCGCGATCGCTCCCCGTTCTTTGCTAATACCTGTGTAACTTGCAGGAGCAACTCTTCCCCGGGCGAATGATAAATCGGATACTAGGGTAAGAGATAGGCGATCGTCTCCAAATCCACCGAAATTACCTCTGGTACGAGAAGGAATTCCTTGATATTCAATTCTACCGAATAATCCTGGTAGCACTTGCATACTCGCACCCGCAATTGGTCCTACATCTCCATCTCTAAATGCTAAACCGACATTCCAGCTAAGTTGATCTAGTCCATTAGGGTTACGACCAAAACCGAGAGAGTAACGGGGAGCTAAATTTCCACCAAGTTCACTACCAAAGGATAATTGATAATTACGACTAACGTTGTAGGTTAAATCAGATATATAGGAATCGCCATAGGAATTAAAAGATAATCTTGTTAAATCGTTAGGCTGGTAAAATGCATTTAATAAATAGCGTCCATCGATGTCTGGTCTACCGCTCATAGAGACAGTAGAAAAAGGTCGGAAGGAAAAAGTTGGTAAAATATAAGCAGCAGAACTTCCAGCATCTTGACGATTGCGAGCTAGAAAGCCTAAGTTCAGATTATTACTAAAACGATATCTCAGTTCTAAACTATGATTATAGCGAGACTTAGATTCACTACTACTTCTAAATCGTTCTGGTAAAGATTGAGAATTAGCGTTAATTTCTAAACGGTTTAAGTTAAAATCCACATCAGCAATATAACCAACTTTATCGTCAGAATTACCAACACTAGCAGATATAATCAGTGGATTTGCTAAACGCCAAATTAAACCAGCTTGACTTTGAATAGAATTAGGAACAGCTTGAACAGAACCTTCAAAAGTTAAATTATTAGATAACCCTTGGCGTAATTGATAGAAACCAACAGGTTTATTATTATAATCGGAATCAAAACTTTCAAATAAACTATTTTGAACTAAATTACCACTGAAACCTAAACCACCGAGTTGGACATTACCTCCTGCTGGGAGTAGTAAATCAGAAGCATTGATTCGCACAGAGCGAATTTCTGAAGGTATCCGCAAATTGTTACGGTCATATATCAAAACTTCAATTTCATTACTTTGACCGACAGGTAAATTAACATCAATAAATTCATACTGTCCATTAAATCCAACTTGTTGCTGAGCGACTATCACACCACTAACCCGCAGTTGGACAAAACTTGCAGGTGGAGCTTGACCAACAAAGCTTTGGATTGGTCGAGAACGTCGTGGTAGCAGTTCGTTTGCACTATAACTACTACTAAAACTATCCTCTGGTAAATTACTATAACCAAATTGTAAACCTGTTAAATCCAGACCATTTAACAAAGGATGTAAACCAATTTGTTGTCTACCTAATTGATAACGGAATCTACCACTACGTTTATAGAAAAAGTATTCAGAAACATCTGGTCGGTCAACAAAATCGTTTTCAAAACGTAAACGCCAAGCTCCACCTAAAAGTCTACCACCTAAAAGTGTAGAGCTTCTAAAAGTTGTTTCACCACCACTACTAATAGCATTAAGTTCTTGTCTGTAGTTAGAAAGACCATTCCTTGGAGCAAAAAACTCTGGTTTCAATTGTGCTGCTCGCGTACGATATCTACCATCACCACCACGCCAAGGTAAGTCTACCAGTAAAGTTAAGTCAGCGGTATTTAACTCAATATTAATTTTTAATATTTGTTGGAGAATTGTTTTACTGATATAAGTAACACCATTAATCTGCTTAGTAGAATTTGCTGGTAATTCAACTAATCCTAAAGGTGTTTTAAGTTGTGTAACCCGATTATCTACAATACTATAACCAGTTAGATCGCCAAAGTTTTCTAAAGGAATAAGGAGGGTATTATCTTCTTGAATAATATCTATAGTTCCGATTTCTCGACCATTTATCATCACCCCAACTAAGAAAGGTTCACCCGGTACTCTTGCTAGTTCTAAAGCAGTATCTGTTGGTTCGGGAGTGGAATTAGCTGGTGTACTTGTTGCTGCGACTTTTTGGCTGTTATCAACTTCCGGTGTAGATGTTTGTTGGGGAGTAGATGAAGCTATTTCTGTCTCTGTATTTGTATCGCTATCATCCGGATTATTGGTAGAAGCATATAAAGAAAGGCTAATTAACTCTTGTACAACTTCTATAATCTTAGCCGTACCTATGCTTCTTGCAGCAACTTGATTATCAGTATCTCCTGCTGCTTGATTATCTTGATTAGTAGTTCCCGTAGCTACTGTTTCAGGATTTGGTTGAACGACATCGGTAATAGAGTTATCTATGGAAGCGTATAAAGAAACACTAATTAATTCTTGGACAGTTTGGAGAATTTTGCCTACAGCATTTTGCTCGTCAATCTGATAAATTGAATTAGTAGCTTGCTGTTGTGGTTGTTCAGTGGAATGAGTATCTACAGATGGTGCAGTAGCTGTAGTAATTTCAGTATTAGCAATCTTTTGACTTGGTACAAATCCTTTTGCTGGTTTCTGCTTGTGAATTTGGCTTGGAAAACTAAGAATTGCAGACTTTTTATTTTTGAGTGTACAATGATCAATTTGCTTTTCAGTTTTAGAATTAGCTAGCATTTTACCTAACAATTTACCAACTAAATCTGTAGAGACAACTTTGTGGGTCGTCTTTATACAAACTAAATTTTCTGTTGTACTAGTATGATTTTGAATCGAGGCTTTTGTTAGTTTTGTAGCAGTTTTCTTAGCTGATATACCAGTAACTTGCTGAGGTATTAACGTACTAATGATTGGCGGAGGTGCAGGTGGTAATAGGTAGAGCATATTTAGCACAAATGTTTTGTGGTTTACAAATATTCACTACCTACAGATTTCGGCAGCAAATTAGTTTAGGGTTGTAGTCAAATCACTCACTCTGGTTATTGAGTAAAGATTATCGAGTAGAAGTAGTAACTGGTCGCGGGTTAGTAGCTGCTGCGGGAACAGTGAAGGGGATTCCTTTATCAATTGCTACCCCACTAAGTTCACCATTTAGGTCTAAAACGTAGTTACCAGGAGGTAGTTTTTTGGGGATGGATAATATTAACTGACGACGAGTCTTAGCTAATACTGGATTTAATGCTAATTCTCCTGCTGTTATCACATTGGCTGGTAATTTCAAACTGGAGCCACTAATATTTAATATCGGTCGGGTTGCTTTAGCTCCTGGATAATTAGCAGCACGCCAAATTGCATATTGACCTTTGATACGGACGTGAGCATTACCTGTACTGGAAATATCAAATACAGCTTTAACTTTGTCAGGTGTAGTTTGTACATTTATAGAGTTAAGTGTACCAACTCTTTTCACTTCTCCTGCATATCCATATATAATTACACCAAAACGACCAACAGTAGTAACACCTAGTGATTTGGCGTTATTGCGCGGTACTTCTTCGATATAAAGCACAGCACGATGTTCGCCAGAGGTAGGTTGAACTCTCGGACGAATAGCGAAACGTAGGGTTTGAGAGCTACGACCTGGGATTCTAAATCTAGAAGGAGTAAAAACAATCCATTGGTCTAAAGATTGTTCACTAGATGCTACCAGTTGCATTTCATTATTTTGGTCTATTGTCCAGCTGCGGACATAAGCTCTCATTTCAACTGCTTCAGTAGATAAATTAACAATATTAATTGATTGAGAGCGGTTCTTTTTATTGTTTATTTCTACTTCAAAGCGCGGTGGACTTACACCAATGTCGAGAGCGTTAACGCTAGGCATTCCCCAGGCGATCGCTCCAATTAAACTTAGTACTATACCTGTAGTTTTTCTGAACATTTGTAAACTCAATTTACTCACACACAAATCAGAAAAATTTGATGAAGGAGCCATTAGAAACAAGCAGCATTACCTTGCCGTTTCACGCAAACAGTTAACTCTCCTTTATTCATACCCACACTTCCAGTGTTGAAAATATCGCGGAATTCAAACTGTATTCCCCCTTCTACTACAGCTGTATTCGCATATTCTGGGCAAGATGTTGGCTTAATCCCTAAAGTTTTAGCTTTAGCATTTTTAAATACATTAAAACTACCGTCAGTAGATTTTAGGAGATACTCAACTTCTAAATTTCTCACATCTTCTTTACGAACACGCATCCTCCAGAATTGCGATAAATCACGAGTTACTACTGCGATCGTCTGTGGAGGTTCCAGCAGTTTCCCGGTATTTTCAAAAGGTGCGGTTCCTATTTGACTTACCAAAAGTTCTGAAGTTTTTACAGAAGCAAGAGTACGGTCTTGAAGCTGTGGAAAAGTTATTTGATACAGTCCTGTTGGACATTCAGGAGGTATTGACTGTGCCGAAGCTTGAGGTTGTGGTAGAAATATTACCATCACCATAGCCAAGCAGCATTCAAGATTGCATTGGCGATTCATTATCTCAAAACTGAATTGTTGGGTATTTTTTTCACAAGCTAAGAAGCGCTTTTAGCTTATGTTTTCTACATATTTTTTGCTGGAAGCAGGCTATTAGCCTGCACCAGAAATCATCTAGCTAACTGTATTTACAAAGTACCTTTCGCTTCGATAATTACTTTACCACCTGTGTAAGTTCCTGCTGTTGCATCAGTCAAGTCGAATGTTAAATCAGCACCACCGACTAAAGGTCTATTTGCAGAAATTGTTCCCGTAGCATTAGTTAGAGTAATCGCTGTCATTTCGGCAGTTGTGTTATCTGCACTATTAGTCAAAGTTGAAGCAGCTGAGTCAACTTTAGCAGTAACTGTTACTTGAGTTCCATTGGCACCGAAAACTGCAAATAGCTCTTTCACATTTTTCTTAATCGCTGAGCGGTCTCCTCCTGCTGTACCACCAAATCCTGTTGGTCTAGTTACAGGAATAGGTGTATCACCAGTTGTTTCTCCTGTTGCATCTCTGTCTGTTGCACCCAAGTCTTTACCAGTAATTGTTAAGTTAACGGTCTTGAATGTACGTAGATAGAGTGTGGGAGATACATAAATTTGAACATCTACGCTGTTTGCTAAACCAGCAGGTTCTGAAGTTTGTGCTTGAGCAGGTGCAGAAATAACAGCACCACTAATAGTAGCTACGCTAGTAGCAATAATCCCTAAAATTTTGTTATTCATGAAAAGAATTTCTCCGAAGTGTTAGTAGTGTCAATTTTGTGAGTAAGATTAACTCCCGTTTTTATTCTCCAAACTAATTATTTTCTAATATTTGTTTGATAGAGAATCCCTGGTTAGCCCGAGAGTTGCTAGATTGAAGTCTGGAGTATTGAAAATTTAATTTATTAATTATTACAACTGCTTTAGACATCACCTCCTTTACATAACGCTAGAAATCTTTTTTCCTCTTCAGTGGTAAAAACAGTTTTCTACCAACGGTATATATTTTTTTGTTATCTATTCTCTACCGTCACTGTCACCACCATTAAAGAGTTAATAAATTTTGAAGCAATTTGAATGAATATTTTTTGCCTTATCCTTATACAAGATAAACGCAGAGCAAGAGTATTTTTGCTGGTTAAAATAGATTTGAATTAGTAAATCAGGACTAGCTAATATCAATTCTTGTTTTGTCCTGTTTTCATCAATTTGAGTTTGGAAGAAATGAAGTAGTAGTTAAAATATTTAGCGTTTAATGTATTTCCTTGTGATAGCTTTACAAGAAGAATGTAACCTGATATTGCAAAGGACTACTTCAGTGATAATATGGAATTGTATAAAGGATAGTTAAAAATATACTCAGTAATGACACTGATGGCAGTTATTAAGTTCATTATGAAGTGCTACTAAGATTATGAAATGAGGGTAAACTCAGTATGTAGTATTCTCGCGTTTGACACCTAACTCCGCACTTTTTAGGCTGATTGAGAATGACACAAGATATCAATTTGGTTATTCAAGCGGTTTTGTCCCGAATACAGTAATTTTCGGGCTATTGTAAAGACGTAAGGAGTGGAACGTCTCTACAAGCGGTTGATAATATGGAGGAAAATGACTAGGGTGCGACGGTCTACCACTTCTTCTAATATACAAGGGTGCGTTACGGCACGACAATATTAAAACCAAAAGCAGAAATTATTTGCCGTAACGCACCGTTAATCAGAAAGCGGTGCGTTACGCTGACGCTTAAACGCACCCTACTACCAACACTGCTTTATTTTTGTGACTATGGTGCAAATAATTCAGGCTAAAGAAATTTCCCTAGTAGAACTGGAAATGCTTTTCCAACTTCAAAGAGCCGAAGATCCACTATTTTTTGATGAGTGGCAAAGGGATTTGCCTGAATTGACTGAGTGGGAAGAACTGCTGCTTGATCAAATTAAGGCAGGTTATCTTAACTTACTGAAAAAGCCGCCATTGTTGGAAAAACCCATAAATTTAGCGGTTGTGTCTCCGCTACTATTTACTGGGCAATTTTATTTATCACCATTTGATATACGTGCAGAGAAAAACGTTGAAATTTCTGCGGAAGATGAAGACAAATTAGTTATTGTCAAAGGCAACTTAGATACTCTAGTACTGAAGGATAAGTTGTGGGTTATGATAATTGAATCCAAACAGGCTAGATTCTCTGTGGAAGCAGGGTTGGCTCAAATTCTTGCTTATATGCTTGATTATCCAAATCCAAATAATTGCTGTTTTGGTATGATTACCAATGGTGGAAGTTTCTTATTTGTCAAGTTACTAAAAGGCGAAACTCTTCAGTACGCAACTTCTGATTTATTTGGAATTAATAATTTAAAAAACAATTTATCTGACGTTTTAAAAATCCTCAAGCACTTGATTGAACTAGCAAGCAGTGATGCATAAGTCAGAAACCCCACGGCTAAAGCCGGGGGCGTAGAAATTGCCCTAATCTGACCAGTCTAAGTACCTCGCGTACTACGTTTAAGGCAAGAGTTAAAGACCTACTAGGGAATACGTAGCTAGTTC
>Ga0224723_1001213_pt1 | contig 16053 bp, 17 predicted proteins | sample Balambano_FR2_Me_FD_161647 | JGI IMG/M metagenome (GOLD analysis project Ga0224723, IMG submission 161647) | Freshwater sediment microbial communities from Lake Towuti, South Sulawesi, Indonesia - Balambano_FR2_MetaG | ecosystem: Environmental > Aquatic > Freshwater > Lake > Sediment | place...
AGGCCGGCTTCCAGCACCGAGTCGCCGTCGCGGGCCGGCACGAAGGCGGCCAGCAGCACGGGGTCGATCGCAGCGCGATAGCCGCGCGCCGGCTGCGCCAGAAGCACCCGCCCGCCCAGCAGCCGGTCGTCGGTGGTCGCGATCACCCGGGAAGTTCGCCGGCCTCGCGCAGCAGCCGGCGGGCGCGCACGAAATCGTCGTCGGCCACCGCCAGGCGAATCGGCACCGCGCACACCCCACCCAGGGCCTGGCTGGTGGCTTCATCCAGCACCAGCGGCTCGATGCCGGCCTCGCGCAGCAGCGCCACAAGGAAACCCAGGCGGATCGGGTCGGTCTCGCGCAGCAATTCCTGCACCCTTGGCTTTCCTTCGCGCCCCGGCACGCCGCCCGGGCGTTGACCGTTTTTTCCCTGCCCCAATATCGTGGGCGACAGAGACAACCGGTCAAGCGCGGAGAGGCCCGTGGGCGTCGTCGTCAACCTGGATCACGACCGCGGGCGCGAGGATGCGGTCGCACAACTGACCACCCTGGTCCGCGCCGAGCTGGACGAGACCAACCGCGTCATCGTCGCGCGGATGCACAGCCCGGTGGAGCTCATTCCCCGGCTTGCGGCGCACCTGGTGCAGGCCGGCGGCAAGCGGCTGCGCCCGCTGCTGACGCTGGCCAGCGCCAAGATGTGCGGCCACCAGGGTACGCGGGCGGTCAATCTCGCCGCCTGTGTCGAGTTCATCCACACCGCCACGCTGCTGCACGACGACGTGGTGGACGAGAGCGTGCTGCGCCGGGGCCTGGCCAGCGCCAACGCGGTGTTCGGCAACAAGGCCTCCGTGCTGGTCGGCGATTTCCTGTTCAGCCGCGCTTTCGAACTGATGGTCGAGGACGGCTCGCTGCCCGTGCTGGCGATCCTTTCCCGCGCGTCGGCCACGATCAGCGAGGGCGAGGTGCTGCAGCTGGTCACCGCCAACGACACCGGCACGACCGAGGAGCAGTATCTGGAGGTGATCCGCTGCAAGACCGCCGCACTTTTTGCGGCCGCCTGCCGGATCGGCGCGGTGGTGGCCGACCGCCCGCGCACCGAGGAACTGGCGCTGGAGGCATTCGGCCTCAACCTGGGCATCGCCTTCCAGCTGGCCGACGACGTGCTGGACTACGCCGCCAGCCAGGCCCGGCTTGGCAAGACAATCGGCGACGATTTCCGCGAAGGCAAGATCACGCTGCCCGTGCTGCTGGCCTTCCGCCGCGGCGACTCCGCCGAGCGCGAGTTCTGGAAGCGCGTGATGGAAAAACCGGAGACACAGGGCGATGGCGACCTTGCCCAGGCGATGGCGCTGATGGAGAAGCACGGCGCGCTGCGCGACACCATCGCGCGCGCGCGCCATTATGGCGACGTCGCGCGCGACAGTTTGCGCATCTTCCCCGACAGCCCGATCCGCCGCGCGCTGGATGGCGCGATCGCCTACGCGTTCGAAAGGACGAGGTAGGACCGTCAGGAATCCACGTCTTCGCCGCAGCGACCAGGCGGCAGCTGCGGCCTCTAGCAACCGACTGCTCATCCGGTGTCTCGTCAGAGCGTGCCTTGCAGGAGGACGATGCTGGTGGCGTACAGGCGCTTGTTGTCGGAATTGAACTCGTACTTCACGTCACACAGCAGATCGTGAAGGTCTACGAGCCTGAAGGAGTGCGGCGTGTATGCTGAATCCCGGGAGCCTGCGACTGCAACCGCCCTCATTCCATAGGCCAGAAGGAGGTGCCGCGCATCAAGTGCAACTTTGAAGCTTTCCGATGGCGAAAGGTAGAACGAGCGCATGGATGTGGGTTCGGTGCCCTCAGCGCAAATCTTGCACTCGAGGTAGTGTGGCCTGTTATCCTCGTCATAGAAGAGAAGATCAGGATAGCCAGTGGATTTGCCCTTGCCGGCTGCGGACGTAGGTCGCTCTGCGCGAAATCCAGCACGTACCAGAGCAGCTTGGACGTATGCCTCGATGTCGTTGCCGACCTCGTTAGGGCGCGGCCGCCTGATTGGCTGCAACTTGACCCGATCTGCGGCCAGTCGGATCGCTTCCTCCAGTTTGCCAAGCACAAGAACATCAGCAGGGTCGTTGCGATCTACCGGAATCACGCGTCTGCCGGCTAACGACCTTATGATCACACTGAAGGGCACGTTGCGTACCGGCTTGAGCATCTGCGCCAGAACGTCTTCCAGCAGCTCCTCGCGTGACTTTGGCATTCGCGTAACGGTCCCTATCGCCGCTTAAGGACGACGATCCGGTTGGAGTTCGTGCCGCCGGAATTGTTGCGGACGCCCCAGCAGTTCGAAGTCTTTGTGAACTCCTGTTGGTTGACCATCACGAAAAGGCGTTCGAACGGCAGGCTCTCAGCTGCCGACCAGACCAGTCGCTCCAACAACACTCTGCCGCCACGCACTTCGCCTACTTCGAACGCCACGTGACCACCTGGGCGAACGATCCGCGCTAGCTCCGTGAGTGTGTCGTGCACCATGCTTTGCCAACCAGTCTCGGTCCTGTGATGCGCAATCGAGACTTGGGCGAGGTCGATCCCGGCAAACCAGCAGCGCAGCCAGTTGTCATCTGCATATTGCACGATGTCGAGAAAGGGAGGAGACGTGACCACCAATGAGACGGACCCATCGCGCATCCGCGGCGTAGCCCAGGCATTTGCGGTGGACAGAATTGGATCCAATGCGGGCTTTGGCACACCATCGGAGAGCAGTGACTTGGTTTTGCGCAGAATGATCTGCCGTACGTCGCGGTCAGGCGGTGTTTGCTTGCGGGACGCGTTGATCTTTCGCTGCGCTTCGACGGACACGGCTTGGTTTGGAGGCAAGGTATAGACGGAGAAGAAGCCGACCGAATGGCCCGTTAGCCGGTTCAGCGCGACCATCCGTACCCAGTCAGTGGCCACGTTTGGAGCTTCGTTGGAAACGGGCGCCCTCTCCAACAGCCAGCGGCGGAGTCCGGCAATTTGCCGAAGTGTCCGCTCGGAATAGAAGACCAGGAGATCAGGGTTATCGATCTCGCCTTCGTGCCATCTCACTTGATCGAGCATGGTTGCGACGGCAGACAGCGTGGGGGGACGAAGTCGGGGGCGCGTGAGGAGCGTGCTCAGCGGATTGATGTCGTTGCCAGCGGGTGAGCGGCCATGCAGCGCCGCCTCTACCAGCGTCGTCCCACGCCCCATGAATGGATCGTATACACGCTCGGTCGGTTGGGTAAGGCGCGTGATAAAGAAGGCTGGAAGCTGCGCCTTAAAGCAGGCGCGGTAACTGATCTCGTGAATCGAATGTGCTTGCCGCTGTCCAGAGGTCCAGAACTCGTTGACGAAATAGGGAATGCCGTCGTCGACCTGCTGGATGGTGGCGCTGCCCAGGCCAGTGAAGTCGCGGACCAAATGGGCAAAATCGGGCGATTCGCGTTGCCTCGACTGACTGCCAAGCCCAACGGGGGCATCGAATAGCTGCAGCGAATCCACCATACATTCCTATAACTCGGATTAGCCGCGCGTGCACGCGCGCCAAAGCGAGCGAGCGTCCCGGAACATCCTGCGTGGATTGCGAGGGCGCTGATCGGTCACCGACCGCTTTGGCCCGCCCGCGCCGCCGCCATCAGCGCCTTCATCTTCGCTACCGCGCCGGGCAGCCCCTCGAACAGCGCGGCACCCATGATGAAGTGGCCGATGTTCAACTCGATCAACTGCGGGATCGCGGCAACCGCGCCGACCGTGTCGTAGGCCAGGCCATGGCCCGCGTGGCACTCCAGACCCGCGTCCGCCACCGCCTTGGCCGCCGTCTGCAGCCGCCGCAGCTCGACCGCACGCGCAGCGCCGAACACCTCGCAGTAGCGGCCGGTGTGCAGCTCGACCGCCTGTGCACCGACCGCGGCGCTCGCCGCGACCTGCGCGGAATCGGGATCGATGAACATCGAAACGCGCATGCCGGCTGCGCTCAGCGCGCCGACTAGCGGGCGCAGCGTCTCGACCTGCGATGCCACGTCCAACCCGCCCTCGGTCGTCACTTCGGTGCGCTTTTCCGGCACGATGCAGGCGGCATGCGGGCGATAGCCGAGCGCGATGTTGCGCATCTCCTCGGTGGCCGCCATTTCGAGATTGATCGGCACGCTGACCGCCGCCTTGATCGCCGGCAGGTCGGCATCGCGGATGTGGCGGCGATCCTCGCGCAGATGGATGGTGATGCCGTCCGCGCCCCCTTCCACCGCGGCGCGCGCGGCCTGCACCACGTCAGGCCAGGTGCCGCCGCGGGCGTTGCGCAGCGTGGCCACGTGATCGATGTTCACGCCCAGGCGAAGTGTCATGCGTTCCTCCGTGCGCGCGCTTCCGCAATCTCGGCCGCCATCCAGATCGCTGCGATCAGGCTGCCTGGATCGGCCATGTTGCGGCCGGCAATGTCCAGCGCCGTGCCGTGATCGGGGCTGGTGCGCACGATCGGCAGGTTCAGCGTGACATTCACGCCGCCATCCATGTCCAGCGTCTTCAGCGGGATCAGCGCCTGGTCGTGATACATGCAGATCGCCGCGTCGTAGTTCTTGCGGGCGCGGGGGCTGAACATGGTGTCCGGCGGCAGCGGCCCGCGCGCATCGATGCCGTCTTCGCGCAGGATCGCCACCGCCGGCGCGATGATGGCGGCATCCTCCTCGCCCATCGCGCCTTCCTCGCCGGCATGCGGATTGAGCCCGGCCACCGCCAGACGTGGTGATGCGATGCCGAAATCGCTGCGCAGCGCGCGGGCTGTGATGCGCGCGGTCTCGACAATCGCCTCGGTGCTCAGCATGGCTATCGCCTGCCTCAGCGACACATGCACGCTCACCGGCACAACCCGCAGGCCGGCGCACGCCAGCATCATCACCGGCGGGCCGGAGGCGCCGGTCAGTTCCGCAAGCCATTCGGTATGACCGGGGTGGCGAAAGCCCGCGTCATACAGCGTCGCCTTCTGGATCGGGCTGGTGACCACGCCTGCGGCACTGCCTTCAAGCGCAAACCCGACGCAGCGCTCGATCGAGGCCAGCACCGCAGGGGCGTTGGCGGAATCCGGCCTGCCAAGCGTAGCAGCTCGGTGCAGCGGGGCATGCAGCACGGGGGCGGCGCGGCGGAAGGTGTCGCCTGCCTGATCCGGCCGGTCGATGCGCACGATCGGCACGGCGCGGTCGATGCCGCCCAGCCAGTCGGCATCGCCCAGCATGAAGAACGGCACCTCGCCGGTGCGCAGCGCCGCCCAGGCCTTGAGGAAGATCTCGCCGCCGATCCCCGCCGGCTCGCCCATGGTGAGCGCCAGCGGGGCCGGCATGATCGCGTCAGGCAACCGGGGCGATCGCCTCGCGCCGGAGCTGCACGGCGAGCTCGTCCAGGCTCTTCGCCACCCGGTCGAACATCTCGTTCACCTCGTTCTTGGTGATGATCAGCGGCGGCGAGAAGCCGATGCTGTCCATCACCATCGACCGCGCGATCAACCCGTTCTCCTCGGCGATCTTCACCAGTTTCGGTCCGGCCTTGCGCGACGGGTCGAAATTCTTCCGCGCGGCCTTGTCCGCGATGAGCTCAATGGCGCCGATCAGCCCGATGCCGCGCGCCTCGCCCACCAGCGAGTGCTCGCCCAAATCCTTGAGCCGCTGCTGCATCACCGGCGCCACCTCGCGCACGTGATCAAGAATGCGGTGCTCGTCATAGATCTTCAGCGTCTCGACACCGACCGCGGCGGAAACGGGGTGGCCGGAATAGGTGAAGCCGTGGCCGAAGGTGCCGAGCTTGTTGCTCTGGTCGGCCAGCCCGGCGAACACCTTGTCGTTCACCATCACGGCCGACAGCGGCAGGTACGAGCTGGTCACCGCCTTGGCGCAGACCAGGATGTCGGGGCGCATGCCGTAAGTCTGGCTGCCCCAGTAGTTGCCGGTGCGCATGAAGCCGCAGATCACCTCGTCGGCGACCAGCAGGATGTCGTGCTTCTTCAGCACCGCCTGGATCTTCTCGAAGTAGGTTTTTGGCGGCAGCACCACGCCGCCGGCGCCCTGGATGGGCTCGGCGAACATCGCCGCGATCGTGTCGGCGCCTTCCTTCGCGATCAGGTCCTCGAGCTCCTGGGCGCAGCGCGAGGCATACTGCTCCTCGGTCTCGCCATCCTTGCCGTTGTGGTAGTAGGTCGGGCACTGCAGGTGGTGGAAGCCCGGCAGCGGCACATCGAACGCCTTGTGGTTTGCCGCCTGGCCGGTGACGCTGGCCGCCGCGATCGTGATGCCGTGATAGCCGCGGATGCGGCCGATGATCTTCTTCTTCTGCGGCCGACCCACCGCGTTGTTGTAGTACCAGATCATCTTGATCGCGGTGTCGTTCGCCTCCGACCCCGAATTGGCGAAGAACACCTTGCTCATCGGCACCGGCGCGCGCTCCAGCAGCATCTCGGCCAGCTCGATCATCGGCGTGTGACTGCGGCCGGTGAAGCCGTGATAGAACGGCAGTCTCAGCATCTGCTCGTAGGCGGCCTTGGCCAGCCGCTCGTTGTCGAAGCCCAGCGCCGCGCACCACAAGCCGGCCACCGTTTCCAGATACGGCTTGCCGTTCTCGTCGTACACATAGATGCCCTTGCCCTTGGTGATCACCAGCGGGCCTTCCGCCGCGTTCTTCTTCAGGTCGGTATAGGGGTGCAGCACGGTTGCGGCATCGCGGGCAGCCAGCGAGTTTGCGCGGGGCGGCGTCATGGGGCGTGGCCTTTCGGGATCGGGTGTCGCAATGTGGCGGCGGCCACGATAGCCCGGCCGAAAATTTCCCCCAACCCCCGACTGTTGCAGCATGAGCGAAGACAGCAGAGCCCTGGGTCCCGCGCCGGGTATCGTGCCCTGCCTGGTGCTGCGCGATCCGGCGGCGGCGGCCGATTTCTACGCGGCCGCGTTCGGCGCCGCGCTGCGGGAGCGGTCGGAAGACGGCAGGTCGGTGGTGCTGAGTTTCGGGGGCAGTTTGGTGCGGCTGTTGGCCGCCGATCGCGCCGCCGGGCGCCTGGGCCCCGAGAGTTTCGGCGGCGCGGCGGTGGTGTTCTGTCTGAGGGTTGCCGACCTGAATGCCGCCGTGGAACGCGCGCGGACGCATGGCGCGGTGTTGCTGGCCGGCCCGCGCGAGGGGGTCGCCACCTTGCGCGACCCGTTCCTGCATGTCTGGCGGCTTGAGGGGGTGATCAAGCCTTGAGGCGATCGGCTATTATTCCTATATTCGGCGCCCCGTTGTCAAGGAGCGCCACGCATGCCGTCTGCCTTCCCCGCCTGCCGCCAGCCGCCGCCGCGCCGGATTAGGCCGGCGACATGGGACGGGGAATTTGTCGAAAACGACGCGCACGCGGCCCAGCCGGAATTTGTCCGAATCTGCACTTTCTGGAATTTCCGAAGCCATATCAGATATTTAGAGGGTCTTCGGCACGGGCCGAGGCATTGCCGCCTCCAGCACCGCCGCGGCGCGATAGATCGAATCCTCGCGGAAATGGGGGGCGACCAGCTGCACTGCCCGCGGCAGCCCATCCGCCCCCAGCCCCCAAGGCACGGACGCCGCCGGGCTGCGGGTCAGGTTGAAGGGCCAGGTAAAGGGGGTCCAGTCCCACCAGTTGGGATATTTGTCCGAATCCGGGGTATCGAGCCCGTGCCTGCCCTGGAACGGTGCGATCGGCATCATCGGGCACAGCATCAGGTCGAAATCGGCCATGAAGGCCATCAGGGCGCGCATCAGCCGGTTCGCGTCCGCCAGTGCCAGCCGGTCGGTAGCGGCATCGGTGCGGAAGCCTCGGCGTGCGCACTCGATCATGCCCGGATCGCCGTGCACCAGGTTGGCGGTCGGCATACGGGCCAGCGCCAGGGCATGGGCGCAATCCCAGATCGTGGCGAAGGTACGCTCGGCGTTCCACAGCGGCGGCTCGATCTCGGTGACGGTGGCGCCCGCATCGCGCAGCACCTTGGCCGCCTCGTCCAGGCAGGCGGCATCGCGGCCGGCGTCGGCGAAATCCAGCCGCCGCGACAGGGCGATACGCATGCCGGCCACGCCGGCGCCACAGGCGGCGACGAAATCCGGCACGGTCAGCGCTTGCGTCACCGCATCGCGCGGATCGGGCCGGCAGACAACGGAAAGATAGGTCGCGCTGCACAGCACCGACCGCGGAAGCGGCCCGTGCGCCACCAGCGTGCCGGTGCCGGCATCGTGCAGCCACGGCACGCGTCCATGCGTGGTCTTGATGCCGAACAGGCCGCACCAGGCCGCCGGCACGCGCACGCTACCGCCGCCGTCGCCGCCGGTGGCCAGCGGCCCGCACCCCAGCGCCACCGCACAGGCCGACCCGCCCGAGGAGCCGCCCGGCGTCAGCGACGCATCGAACGGATTGCCGGTCAGCCCATACAGCGGCGAATCGTTCAGCGCCTTCCAGCCGAGGTCGGGCATGGTGGTGCGCGCCCAGATGATCGCGCCCGCCTCGCGCAGGCGGGCCACCAGCGGCGCATCCTCGCTCTCCGGCGCGGCATCGCGATGCATCGCGCTGCCGTTGCGTCGCGCGTGGCCCTTGGCCTGCACATTGTCCTTGATCGCCACCGGCACGCCATCCAGCGCGGAAAGCGGCGCGCCCGCCTTGTGCCGCGCCGCACTGGCCGCGGCCTGGGTGCGTGCCGCCTGATCGTCGATCAGGGCGAATGGGTTGTGCGATTTCTGCACCGTGCCGGCACGCTCCAGCACCGCCTCGATGAGCGCGACCGGCGACAGGCCTTTGGCGAAGACGGCCCCGAGTTCGGCAACGGTCATGTCAGGCGGCGATGGCATGGGCGTTCCTCTATGCGCGAATTCGTTCGAACCGCATCATGCCCGGATGGTTCATGGCGTCGAGGGTGTGCACACACCAAAGTCGCGATGCGGCGACGCAGGGGCTGTGGCACGCTGCCCGGTTCATCGCGAGGCGATCATCGGTGGCGATGGGATGAACGACCTTCCGGGTGCCTCGCCAGACAACCATCCCGACGGCTGACATTGCCCTGCGGGTCCACAATGCGTCGGCAACGGCCAAGCCTGCCAAAACGCGTCAACCGCGTCGGCCCAAGCTGCACTGTCTCTCTTGGCTTACCGAGGTCTTCGGTGGTGGGCGCACCAGGGCTCGAACCTGGGACCCGCTGATTAAGAGGCCGAGGGCAGCGGTATCCGCGTGGTTCCGCACGCCTCCCGCTTGCTTCCGCAATCGCAGCCGCTGAGCCAATTTCCTGCCTCTTGACCGTTCCGCGGATCCCCATACGTTTCCGCTTGCGTCCGCACCCCGTGTCCGGTCCTTGTCCGGTCGGGCGATCGGCGTGTGTCCGGTCAGTGACAAAGGGCCAGGCGATGGCACTGCGGGTGGAAAGCGAAGGACCAGTCAGGATCACCAAGGCGACCATCGAAGCGGCGTGGCGCCGCCGCGCGCCGGGGCTGCGCCTGGTGATCCGCGATGTCGAGTGCCGGGGGCTGGCGCTGGTCGTGAACCCCACCGCGATGAGCTGGACCTACAGCTACAAGCCGCGCGGACTGAACCCGGAGACGGGCCGGCGCTGGCCATCACAGGCGATCACCATCGGCACTCCCGAGACGCATGAGCCTCATCAGGCGCGCGACGCGGCGGGCAGGCACAAGGGCACGGTGAAGGGCGGCGGCGATCCGGCCGCGATGCGCAGGGCCGCTGCCGTCGCCAGCGCCGAGCTGAAGGGACGGACCGTGGCGCGGCTGCTGGACGCCTATGCCAAGGCCTTGCCCGGTCGGCCCAGCCTGCGGGGTGGCGGCGCCATCTCGCCGCACCATGCGAAGTCGGAACTCGTGCACGCGCGCGCCGCCGTGGCGACGATGGAGGCCGGCGACCTGCCGGTTGCGAACGTGCAGGCCGGCCATATCCGCGCGCTGCTGACGGCAGAGGCGGCCCGGCCGGCAACCGCGCGCCATCGGCTTGGTGCAATCAGCCGGTTCTTCGATTGGCTACAGGAGGAAGGGCTGGTGCCGGTGAACCCGTGCGCGCTGGTCGGCAGGGCGAAGCGCCGGGTGGTGGTGCGTCCGCGCACGGACTTCCTGGACGCTGCCGGGCTGGCGCGCCTGTGGCAGGCCGCTGGCATGCTTGCGGACGTGCACCGCGACCTGGTGCGCATCCTGATCGCGGTGCCGTGCCGGCGCGGCGAGGCCGCCCGGCTGGACTGGTCGCACCTGGACCTTGCGGGCGCGACCTGGACCATTCCCGGCACGCACGCGAAGAACCGTGATCCGCATCGGTTGCACTTGCACCCGCTGGCGCTGGCGACGCTGCGCGCCCGGTGGGCGGCCATTGGCAAGCCCGTGCGCGGCCTGGTGTTCCCCGCACCGGAAAGCGGTGGCGTGGTGGACACGTTCAGCAACGTCAAGGAACGGCTGGACCGCGCGGTTCAGGCGCACGCACAGGCCGAAGCCGACGCGACCGGCGAGCCGCCGGCCCGGCTGCCCGCGTGGCGCTGGCATGATTTCCGCCGCTCCTTCGCGACTGCGCTGGGCGAGGCGGGTGTGGCCGAAGCGGTGGCCGATGCAGTGCTGAACCATCGCCAGTCCGCCTCCCGCGGCGGCGTGCTTGGGGTGTATCAGCAGGCAAGGCGTTGGCCGGAACAGAAGGCCGCCATGACGCGATGGGGCGATCTGCTGGCGGCGGCGATCAACGGCCGGCCAGCCCCGACGGCGCAGGTGGTGGCGCTGCATGCGGCGGCCGGCTGATGCCGGTGGTCGCGATCGTCGCGGGCGTGGCGATCAGGCTCTACTATGCGGATCATGAGCCGGCGCATTTCCATGCCGTGCTCGCGGAGTGGGAAATGCTGGTGCGCATCGCCGACCTTGGCGTGATGGCCGGCGACCTGCCGCCGCCGCAGCGGCGCGCCGTGCTGGAATGGGCCAGGGCCCATCAGGACGCGCTGGCGCTGGCCTGGGTGCGCTGCCGGCAGGGCGAAAGGCCCGGGAGGATTATCTGATGGAACTCGCACGCATCGTCTCGGCCGAGATGCTGCCCGGCCTGCGCCTGACGCTGCGCTTTGCCGATGGCGGCGAAGGCGTGGCGGAGCTTGCCCCTCTGGTGACAACCGGTCCGGCGCTAGCCGCAATTGCCGCCAATCCGGCCGGATTCACCATCGCGCAGGGCGGGCGCGCCATCGCTTGGCAGGATGCGGATGGCGAGGAAGTGGACCTGTGCGCCGATGCGCTGCGCCGGCTGATCGGCACCGCGCGCGCCGCGGCGGAGTGACGGAACCCGCGCCGGGCGGTTCCCGGCAATTACGGGACGGCGGCGGCGGGTGGTTGCATCACCCGCCCCGCCTGACCCGAGCAACCATGGAGATGAGCCATGGCTACCAAGGCTAAAGATCAACCTAACAGACCGCACCGTGGTTCTGCGAAGCGCAAGCAGCCTCAGAAAATCGCCGCCCTACGGTGGCCTGCCATGGCCGTGCCGGTGCCGCCTTCAAACGCCACCTGGATCAAAGAGGCCGAGCAGGAAATCGCATTGATCAGGTGCCTTTACCTGATCCTGTGCGACGACAGCGAAACCTTGTTCTCGCGGCACTGCAATGACGGCGAGAACCCTGGCACCTGGCACGCATTCATGAGCCTTGCGGAGAGCTTCAACAGCCACGCCAAGAACTTGAAGGCTCGCGCCGAAATGTTTGACGCCGGGGCGGCCCGCATCATCGCGTGTATCGAACGCGCCGTTGAGACGCGTCCCGATTTCCTGCCCGCGCTCGCCAAGGCGTCCGCCCAGTGGCACGGGCAGGAAGCCGAAGCAGCCGCCGTCTTGCATGAGCCTGCCGGAAAGACAACGACCCCTCGCTTTGGCCCCTAAACCATAGGGGTCATAGGGGTCATAGGGTCTGGTAGACTCCCGACTCGGCAGGGGCCGGGCGACGGTCCGCAACCCGGTATCGCACCACCGGGCCGCCCCTGCCGGCTTCGCTGCTGGTGGTGCGCGAAGGTGCGGACGTGAGCAACAGAACGAAACGGACATCTGCTGGTGAAGGGCCAAGGCGGCCCGACCATGCGATTGCGATCCGCCCGGACAACCTGCACGAAACGCTACAGGCAGCGTGGGACCATCATGCCGGGACGATCGCGGCTGAGAGCGAGCCGGCTGACTTCGTTTCGACGGATCACATGTTGAGCTGGATCGCGTTTCGGCAGTGGATACCCGGCGGCAGCGCGCTTCGGCATTGGCCCGGTGTCCAGGAACTCGCCGATCGATGGGCGGTGCGAAGCACGGGCGAGTCGAAATGCCTCGCACTCGAAAAAGTGCTGAGCGGACACTTGCAAGGCGAAGACGCTTTCGCGGAGGCGGTAGCGGGGCTTTGGCCAATTCAAGCGGATCACCCGCGGCAACGGGAAGAGTGGGCAAAGCGAATCGGAATGCTGGCTGCGCGTCACCAGAAACAGGATCAGCTTACTGACCTGCTGGAAATGCTTCGCGCCGACATTGCCCGCGAGAAGGAGATTGACGCTGCAATTGCGGCAGCAGAACGGAAAGCAGTCGCCGCCTTGCAAGCGGGGAAAATCACGGCGGTAGCTCGCCGCAAGCATGCCGCCGAACGACTGGACCCGCACGCACCAGTCCCGCGCGAGCACTTTCTAACGCAAGGCATCGGCTTGCACACGGACGACAGCATCACCTGGGGCGGTGTCGGGCTGGCGAATATCCCGCTCGACAGAATCTTGGGGCACGGCCCATGGACCGGGCCTGACTACACTGCCGCACGTTTTCGGGTGGACGAGATTCTGAAGGAGTGGCCAGCGCCGCCTCTGCCGGCCGATGCGCGGCGCCCGATTCCGCAGACCCAGATTGACCGTTGGTGGCTTGGATACGTGAAGGAGCATCAAGCCGCCGGCACGAGGCCAAGCCGCGAACAGAACTTGGCCGACGCAATGGCCGCGTTCCCCAACCATCGACCACCCAGCCATCGGCAAATCGCGACGCTCCGCGCGCTTCCGCAGACCCCGGCTGAGTGGCGAGAACGCGGCAGGCGTGCGGGAAACAAATCGAAACGCGACGCGAATCACTGACCGCTGCGTTTTCCGATTTCGTCCGCGACGCGCGCATGCGCATACAAGAGCGGTCACACGCAACATTGCGGAGTGACCAATGCCTCCCGACCTCGCCGCCCCGCCGCGCACGCTGCGCCGGCAAATCCCGCTGAACCCCGACACACTGCCGCCTGAGCCGGACCTCTCGCGCCTGCCGCGGCTGGCCACGCGCGAGCAGCTCAGTGTGATCCACCAGCGCTACTTCGGCCCGCTCTCGCCGCGCACCATCGAAGCGCTGCCGCTGCCCTACCGCCGCCCGCCCGGCTCGCCCGCGCTCTATGAAGTCGGGCCATTCCTGGACTGGGCACGCCAACGCCTGGAGACCGCGCCCGTGCTGATGGGCGGCCGGCGCAGGAAAGCCGCCTGACATGGAACGCCCCGCGGCAACGCGGGGTGCGATGCGGCGCGGGGCGGGTGTCATGCTTGGCGGCAGCGACACACGCACCATACCCGATCGCTCCCCGGAACAAATCTGCATGAACGCGCCGGTCAACTCTGCGCTGGCGCTGGCCGCCGAATGCATTCCGGTGTTCCCTTGCGGTGCCGACAAGCGCCCCGTCACGGCGCACGGCTTCCATGCCGCCACGCGCGACGTCGCCAGACTCCGCGCCATGTTCGCCCGGCCTGGTGCCGCGTTGATCGGCGTTCCGACCGGCGCCGCTTCGGGCATTGTGGTGCTTGACGGTGACGTGACGGAAACGGCGAACGGGCGCGCCACGTTGCGCGAGTGGACTGCCGCTGGGCGCCTGCCTCGCACGCGCACACACGAAACCCGCCGGGGTGGCGTGCACCTGCTATTCCGCGCCGATCCGGAGCACCCTTTGCGTAGCGGCACGGGCAGGCTCGCCCCTGCCGTCGATACACGCGGCGAGGGCACCGGCTACTTCATTTGGTGGCCGGCCCATGGCGGGCGCGTGCTGCATGACGTGCCGCTCGCGGACCTGCCACCAGTGCCGCGTTGGGTTATCGAGGCAGTGGCCGCGCCGGTTGCGCCACCGCTTGCCGAACGGCGATCCGAACCGCCGGCCGTGCCGAATGATCGATATCTCGCGGCTGCGCTGCGGCGCGCCGTGGAACGCGTCGGCGCCGCCGGTGAAGGGCAGCGCAACACCACCTTGAACGCCGAGGCGTTCGCGCTTGGCCGGCTGATCGGCGCCGGCCTGTCGGCGCAGGACATGACCGGCGCGCTGCTGGCTGCTGCGCAGGTGGCGGGGCTGCCCGAACATGAAGCGCTTCAAACAATCCGCAGCGCAATCCGCGCACGAGGTGCGGCATGACCCCGGATGAAGCCGCGCGACACGCGGCGCGGGCGCAAGAAATTGCCCGCCTCGCTGCCCTGCCGCCGCTCGACTACGAGCGCGAGCGGGAGGCGGCTGCCAAGACCTTGGGTATCCGTGTGAGCGCACTCGATAATGCCGTGCGCGATGCCCGAAGCGTTGCGAACCCCGGCGACGATGGCAAGCAGGGCACGGCGTTGAATGTGCCCGATCGCCAGCCGGCAGCGGAACCACAGGACGGCGCCCAGCTGCTCCACGATATCGAGGCGTGCCTGCGGCGGCACGTCGTTCTGTCGCCCCACTCCGCATGCATCTGCGCCCTGTGGATTGCCCACACCTATCTGATCGACGGCTGCACGCACTCGCCCCGGCTAGCCATTCAGAGCGCCGAGAAAGGCTCCGGCAAGACCACGCTGTTGGACCTGGTGGGCGAGCTGGTGCAACGCCCACTCGGGGCGGCCGGGATCACCAGTGCCGCGTTGTTCCGCACGATCGCCGCCGCGCACCCGACGCTGTTGCTGGACGAATACGACAGCTACCTGCGCGACAACGAAGACCTTCGCGGCATCCTGAATGCCGGCCACAAGCGCGGCGGCGCGGTCATCCGCTGCGTCGGCGACGATGCCGAACCGCGCCAGTTCGCGTGCTTCGGCCCGATCGCGATGGCCGGCATCGGCGCGCTGCCCGGAACTGTGCAGGATCGCTCGCTGGTGATCCGGATGCAGCGTGCCGCCCACGGCGAGCGGCCGGTCCGCATCCTGCGCCGCGACAAGGCCGCCATGGAGGCGCTGGCCAGTCGGCTCGCCCGATGGGCCGAAGATTCGCGCGACCACGTCGAGGAAGACCCGGACCTGCCGGAGTGGCTGGGCAACTGGGTGGCCGACAACTGGCGCCTTCTGTTCGCCATCGCCAATGCGGCCGGCGGCGCCTGGCCGGCCCGCCTTCGCGCCGCCGCGCTGGCGCTGGCCGCCAGCCCTGACGACGATGCTGTTTCGCACGGCGTGCGGCTGCTGGCCGACCTGCGGACGATCTTCGGCAGCATGTCGTCAGTCCAGATGGCCAGCGCCGACATCTGCGCCCAGCTCGTGCAGATGGAGGATCGCCCGTGGCCCGAGTCGCGGGGTGGCAAGCCGATCACGCCGCCGCAACTAGCCGCGCTGCTGCGGCCATACGGCATCCAGCCGGCGACCATCCGACAGGGAATCAAGACCGCGAAAGGCTATTACCGGAAGGCGTTGGAGGATGCCTGGCAGCGCTACCTTGCCCCCAACGGCCCAGAGGGGGTCGCCGAGCCGTCACACCGTCACAACCAAGGTGAAAGGCCGGTTTGCGGCGAAAATGGAGCCGTCACACCGGAAGCGCCCGCAACACGATCCGTAACACGGAAACCCGCAGAAAATCTGGCTTGTGACGGTGTGACGGCTGAAACCACCCCCCTAGGGCCGGATGGGGGATGGAGGGCCCGGATATGACCGCCGCGACGCTGCTTTCCGCCCTCGCCCGGCACGGCGTGACGGTCGCGCTGCTGGACGATGGCGCGCTGCGCCTGACCGGCCCGGCCGCGCCGCCGGCCGCCCTGCTGGCAGAGCTCCGAGCGCAGAAGCGGGACATCGTGGCCACCCTCGCCGCCCGTCCCCCCGCCGCGCCGTGCCCGACCTGCGGCGGCCGGTGGTGGGCAGGCGAGCGCGGCACTTGGTGG
>Ga0224723_1001214_pt1 | contig 16045 bp, 15 predicted proteins | sample Balambano_FR2_Me_FD_161647 | JGI IMG/M metagenome (GOLD analysis project Ga0224723, IMG submission 161647) | Freshwater sediment microbial communities from Lake Towuti, South Sulawesi, Indonesia - Balambano_FR2_MetaG | ecosystem: Environmental > Aquatic > Freshwater > Lake > Sediment | place...
ACCTTATTTTAGCTATAATATAGAAGGGCTAATTGTCAAGTATGTTTAACCCATCAACATTCAAGATGCTTTTATAACAAGGGTTTTAAGATTGTTAAGAAAGATGTGACTAATGGATAGTGGGTTACGCACTCGCTGACACCCAACCTACATATTGCTTAGATTTATTTTTACTGTTGAGTATTTTTCCTCACCGTTTCTACATCAAGCTTTAAACGCTCCGCAATTTGCTCAATGGTTAACCCTAACTCTTGTAGGATTGGAATCATTTCCAGTTTATTTTTGAGAACACCATCCTCAATACCTTCTTGATAAACTCGACTTTTCTTCAAAGAATCTAAATTTAACATAACTTCAATCTCCTCCAAGCTTAAACTAGCAAACTTATCAATTACAACCGCTTTAATAAATTCTAAAACCTTTTCCTTCAGAATAGCATCGGTTAACTCTTGTTGTGCTTGGGTCATTAACTGTCTAGCAAGTTCTCCAGTTTTTTTTGGGTTTTATTCTCGACGATTAGACGCATTACTCCCACAGCAAGGAATTGATTGGAGGTTTTTGCGAGTTCATCAAGATAAAACCGACGTAGATGGGGTAAAAAGAAATTCAGGTATTCTGGAAAATTTCCCTCATTGCTTTTTTTGTCATAGATAACAACAGCGTACCAATCTTTATTTGGCGGTTGATATTGAGTTAAGTAAAGAACAATTTTCCCAACAAAGACGTTCCACCGGAACGTCTCTACAAAAACAAATTCATAAACGATTTAGGGTAAAATCCCTGATGTTAAACGCAAGAATGTTCGTAATTCTATGCAATAGCATTGCTGCAACTAACCTCGCATCATGAACATTAGACATCGACCGAATTTAATTATGCGTTGTCTAAAACCGTTGGTAGGGAGAACGGCCAGATTATGTTAGCAAATTGGGGGTAAGACCCCTGGTTTACCGATTCATCTCTGATCAAGACGTTGTAGAGACGACCCATCGGATCGTCTTTTCGAGGATCCTGTTGGCACTGTTTTTGGTCTGACCCCTAGTTTACCCATAGATTTCCCGCTAGAGACGACCTACTTTCTTCGTCTCTACGATTACGAAAATCATCATCATGAGGAGTGAAAACCCTGAATGATCAACAGAATTCGGTCGTTCGCCCCTACACCATTTTTAAAGATGTCTAGTTAAAAAGCAATTAATTTTCTGAGAAAAAACATTGACGTTTTGATTTTCGGATCATATTATGTAGCGAGAAGTATTGTATTTTTAAACACTAATGCGAAGAAAGTTAATTATTTTATTGCCTAGTATGTAGTCGTTAAACATCTTAATTTGCAAGGTTTATGGCTTTATTTTTAGGCGTAAAGATTTGTGTATTCAAATTAACTTACATACTTGTATAGCAACATCATCAAGAATATTTAGGTTATAAAAGTTGCGAGATTACTAACGTGTAGAAGTGATTGGGAGTCTGACCAACATTGTCATAATTAACACAAAAATTTACCCGTACCTATCACCAAATTATCTCCATATCACCAAAAATGTCTGAAAAACAACAAGCAACCATCGATAAAGCTAAATCCACTATTTCTATATTCTCATTTAATTTTTCGATACCAGAAAGCGTTCTTGTACAAGAACTTAATAGTGAGATAGTTCTATTGAATATGGACTCTGAATCTTACTATAGTTTAAATGCTGTGGGAAGTCGGATGTGGCAAATGTTGACTCAATCCGGAGACTTGGAAGGGACAATAGAACAATTGTTACGAGTTTTTTTTATAGATGAAACAAGGTTGCGTCAGGATGTAACTGCATTGGTTGAAGAGTTACTAGAAGAAGGTTTGTTAATTAAGGACATGACCTAATCGTCCAAAAAGTTATTTTTGAACTGATAAAATTCCCTGTCTCCTACAATAGAGGTTCTATGAGCGGTATAGTCAGCATTCTTCATCACAATAATCAACCGATTAATCAGTCTCTTCTACACGCGATGACCAACTACATGGCGTTTCACGGTCCTGATGGTCAAACTGTATGGCATAAAGATAATATTGGGTTGGGACATACCTTATTACGAACAACCTCTGAACAGGAACACGAACGACAACCCTTAACTCTAGACGATCGCGTGTGGATAGTTGCCGATGTCCGCTTAGATAAGCGTAAAGAATTAGTTGTGGCTTTGCAAGCAAGGGGTCGGGTAATTACAGAAAATGCACCCGATGTAGAGTTACTTTTACATACCTATCATGTTTGGAATACCGCTTGTGTTGACCATGTGATGGGAGATTTTGCCTTCATTATTTGGGATTCTAGACAACAACGGCTATTTTGCGCGCGCGACCAGTTTGGGATTGTACCGTTTTACTATGCCTTCGTTAACAATACCCTGATTTGCAGCAATACGCTCAACTGCATCCGCTTACATCCCCAAATATCGACGCAGTTAAATCAGCAAGTAGTAGGAGATTTCCTCACGCGGGGAATGAATATGGAATGGTCTACGACTATTTTTAATGATATTCATCGGCTTCCCCCCGCGCATACTTTAACTTGGCAAGCAGAGGAATTCCAGATACAAAGGTATTGGCAATTACCCCGCACTCGACCAATAATCTTCTACAAACACCCCCAAGAGTATGTAGAGCATTTTGTAGAACTATTCGAGCAAGCAGTTAGCGACAGGTTGCGGACAAAACGCATTGCGACTCATATCAGCGGGGGGATGGATTCTACCAGCATTGCAGCAACGGCAAACAAAATACTCTTAGAAAGAGGAACACCCTGTGATTTTCAGGCATTTACAATGCGCGATCGCCTGATGATGCCAGAGGAGGATTCCTACGCCAGCATGGTAGCTCATTATATCGGTATTCCCTTAAATGAGATGAACTGCGAAGGCTATCTCTGCCATGTTCCCCCGGAAAAACCCGAAACGCCGTTACCTGAACCGACTGGTATTAGCGATCGCAATCCTGGTAATGATTTTACTAGACGCTGTGCAGATCACGCACGAGTAGTATTAACAGGATTTGGTGGCGACCCGGCTTTGCGGTTTGGTGAATTTTATTGGTTGGAATGGTGGAAACACGGTTTGCGTCGGGAGTCATTGCAAGTGTTGGGACACTATTTACGCACCTATCGCTCTGCGAAAGTTTATTTACGTCAAGGTGTAGCCTATTGGCGCAAAATTAGCAAACAGCAAATCGTATTTCCGACTTGGTTGAATTCTGATTTCGTCAACCCACTCAATTTACAGCAACGATATGAGCAAATTAACGCTGAATCCATAGATTATACATCCCGCTACGGCATGGCAAATTCCCCATTTTGGTCAAATATCTTTGAACAATTTGACCCTGGTTGTACGGGAATTCCCATCAAACAATATTATCCCTTCTTCGATTTGCGGTTAGTCAACTTTCTAGTTTCAATTCCTCCCATACCTTGGTTGGTCAATAAAAACATCTTACGAGAGTCGATGAAAGGTAAATTACCAGAAGCCATCCGCACTCGCCGAAAAATTGTTTTCCATGCACCCGAAGAATATATCCAGGGAATGCGAGAAAGTGCGGGGTTATGGGCTGGAGATTTGTTAAAGAATACTCCTAGTTTAGAAGAATATGTAAATACTGGTGAATTATTGAGGTGTTTAGAATCTGGGGATATCGATACCGGCAAATTTATGGAGTTAGAAAAAACCTTGACATTTGCTTATTGGCTGCAAAGTGTACGGGAAAATACTCAGTTTAATGGTGTTGATTTACTCGTTGAGAAAGCAGTAGCTAGAGTTTCTTAACTATTAGACATCTGATGAAAAAGAGTGTAGAGACGTAGCACTGCTACGTCTCTACAACGGTTCTAGGTAACGCTTCAGCATTTAAGGCTTAAAATTTAGGAGGTGCAATCCTCAAGTAAAAACTTCCATGCGTCGAGATTCGATTTTTTATAAACTATTCCAACAATACCCAAATTTATTGTTTGAGTTATTGACAAACTCACCAGAAAATGCAGATGAGTACAGATTTGATTCGGTAGGTGTTAAAGAACCTAAATTTGAAATCGATGGGGTATTTTTACCACCAGAAAGCAGCAAACCTGGGGTTGTGTATTTTTGTGAAGTACAGTTTCAGAAAGATGAAAGACTGTACGAAAGGTTATTTGCAGAATCTTACTTATATTTTTACCGCAATCGTGCCAGATTTAGTAATCTGCAAATAGTGATAATTTACCCATCCCGTAATATTGAGCAAAGTGATATTCTTCCTTATCTGAGTCAACTTAACAGCCCACAGGTAAATCGTATATATTTGAATGAGTTGGGTGATATTCGCCAATTACCTATATGGGTAGCATTGATGGTATTAACTACCCTTGATGATGAGCAAGCAACCCAGGAAGCAAGGTATTTGCTAGCAAGGAATCAGCAACAAGAACCTCAACCCGCAAATCGCGCCATAATAGAGCTAGTAACGACGATAATGGTGTACAAGTTTGAAAACAAGAGCCAACCAGAGGTAGAAGAAATGTTAGGAATTACACTTAAAGAAACACGGGTTTACAGAGAAATCAAAGAAGAGGGGATACAGGAAGGAGAAGAACGAGAAAAATTGCTCATCCTCCGTCTGCTAACTCGACGGGTGGGGAAATTACCACAGGATATTCGTAAACAGCTTGAAATTTTAACTTTGGAACAATTAGAAAATCTTGGTGAAGCATTACTTGATTTCACCAGCATGGCTGATTTACAAACTTGGTTAAATCAAGAAAATATTTAGTTTATATCTTGCAGTCATACGGGCGTTAAGCTCTGCTTATCGCTCGATAATTAAGACAGTTATAACGGAACTGCTAACCCCACAGATGCGATCGCCCTAAATATTAAAATTAATACACCCAAATTAAAGTCAGGAAATATGTATTTGTGTACTGAGGCATTATACTACCAAGTCTATGGTTTGACCCTACGCAGTAACCGACCGCTACCAATTTTAGTCCCCACCTCAACCACTACAAGAGCAGATGTAGAAGTTAATTTAGTCGAAGGTGAATTATCCGGGCGATCGCATCTAGATAAACAGTATCGCTCTGGTTGGCACACACAACAAAAAGCTGATAATATTTATTACTGCCTATCTCTTCGCGGTAGTAGCGAAATATTAGATATAGAAATTGCTCCAACTGGAAAGCAAATCTGCATTAACTGGACAAACTTACCATTAGAAGAAGTAACAGCGATTTTACTCGGTTGCGTGTTAGGAACTGCCTTAAGGTTACAAGGAAAACTCTGCCTTCATAGCAGCGTTGTTGCAGTAAATAATTTTGCCATTGCCATTATCGGTGCCAAAGGTGCAGGCAAATCAACCACCGCAGCAGCCCTAGCAAAACGGGGCTATCCGATTTTAGCCGATGACATTGCTGTTCTTGATAACTGTGAGGAAACTTTCCTAGTTCAACCTGGTTATCCTCGTCTGCGGTTGTGGAAATCTGCGGTCAATGCGCTTTACGGTTCAGAACAGGAACTATCGCGGGTATTTAGACAAACTGATAAGCATTTTGTTCAGTTAAATCAAAATGATACATCAGAGTGGCGTTTTCATTCTCAACCCCTACCTCTGGCTGCAATTTATATTCTGGGAGAGCGTCAGCAGTCGTTAGCAGCACCCAGTGTAGAAGCAATTATCCCCCAAATTGGCTTAATGCACTTAGTTACCCACAAGTATCCTCAATCCTTAAAATTAGAGCGCGATCGCCAAGCTAGAGAATTTGCGTTACTAGGGCGTTTGGCTACTACTGTACCAATACTACAACTCACCCTTGAGGATAATTTGACTGGGTTATCTGAGGTATGTGATGTGATTTTAGAGAATGTGGCGGTTACATTACTCCTTTAGTTTATTTTACAGTTAGAGTGGATTTTCCGAGTATGGCTTTCGTTTAATTCACTGCAAACCCAGTGTATTGCCTTACTAAAGGTTCATGAAAAGCCTAAAAAACCTCGTGGCACAATCATATGCTATCCTCAGGTAAGGAAATAAAGTAAGGAGATAAAGTAATGGCAAGTGCTACAATTACAACAAAAGGGCAAGTAACTATACCTAAAGAAATTCGGGATTATTTGAATTTAGATACAGGAAGTAAGGTTGATTTTGTCATAGATGAAAATGGAATAGTTAAGCTGATTCCTCTAAATATCCCAATCAAAAAATTATCTGGTATCTTACATCGAAAAGACACGAAGTCTGCAACTTTAGAAGAAATGGAACAAACAATCAGTGAGGCAGCAAGTGATTGGACTTGATACTAATATTTTGGTGCGTTACCTTACAAAAGATGATGAACAGCAATGGGCACAAGCTTTTGAGATTATAGAAGCAGGAGAACAGTGTTTTATCGCTAATATTGTTATTTGTGAATTAATTTGGGTTTTACGTGGTAAGTCTTATGATTTTAGTAAACAAGAAGTTAGTAATACGATAGAGATGATGTTGCAATGTGCTGTATTTGAATGGGAAAGTCGCTCTTTAGTTTATCAAGCATTACAGCATTTTAAACAAGGGAAAGCAGATTTTTCTGATTATTTAATTGGTGCAGTTGCTCGAAATTATAGTTGTAGTAAAATAGTAACTTATGATAGAAAATTGAGAGATGAGAAAGGGTTTGATGTGTTGGAATAAGTACAGCAGTTTTCAATTTAGTAATATACAGCACTTTGTACCTAGATGAAGTACATTGGTAGGGAACATCCGAAATATTATGGGTGAATGAAAAATCCTACTAGTGCCGTGCCCTTACGAGGTAATATAACTGTGTATATCTTAAACTGAAAAAAATATTGGCAACAAATTAATCTCACCCTACCTAACAAATAGCATTGCCAACTTTATCTGCGAGTCATAGCCATTATAGCCTTAACCGTAAGCTCTGGTAAATCGCCCAAAGTTGGTAAAATATCTTCTGCCGAACAAACAAGAGGTAGATTATCTCCAAACCATACCCAAATTTGCTGGCGAGTTATATCTATTAACCAAGCTAATTTTGTTCCATTGCTCAGACAATGGAGAATTTTGTTCTGCAAGTCTAGAGTGCTTTGGTCAGGAGAGCGAATTTCAATTAACCAGTCCGGTGGTCCTTGTAAAGGGTCATCTTCCGAGTCAAGGCGATCGCAAGCAATAACAGAAATATCCGGTACTGGAGAGTAGGGAGGTACAATACAACGCAGTTCTTGCACAACTTCAAATTGCTCAGTATGAAGATTTATGTAATTTACCAAATTGCGTTGTAGGCGTGAGTGAAAAAGAGTTGGCATTGGTTTTTGTAGCGCTTGCCCGTTAATTAATTCCCATGCAGGAGAAGTCTCAATGTTGGGTTGAGAGAGAAACTCAGCTAAAGGGGTAGTTACTACTGACTTCATAATAATGAGCCTTCCTCTAATTTTCCACTTATAACATGGATTCGTACCGCACTTTAATATTAAACTAGCTCTTATATCAAGTCCGCTTAATTTAGTTACGATAAAAACTTTGCTACGAGTGCGCGACGGACACTTCACACCCTGCGGGAAGCAAGCTACAACGGAGGAGACGTCCCTTCGGGTTCGCCAGTTTGGCGGGACGGAAACCGACACCGCCAACTGGACTCACCGCACGTGAGTGTCCTCCTTTACGTGAATTGGAGAAATTACTGTCTAAAAACCGCATTTTGAAGTTTCGACGAGTGATAAAGGTTTAGATTCCAATTATACTTTAAGTTCTTTTGATTAGGTTATAATGACATGACTTTTACCCGGTAAGGTATGCTGCTGATTCCGAAGTCAAAATCTTATGTAGTAAAGACTTGTATATATCGCGTCTCTATATGTATTAATATTTTTTGCAAATCACTAAAAATTATATAAAATATGCTATTGTCATTAATTCAAAAAGCGCGTACTTGGAATAAGTTTTCAAACTACCAACGCTGGCTTCTTATCCAAGCACTGATATTACTTCCTGCGATCGCTTTACTCTTAAAATTCGGTGAACTGAAACGCACGCATTCTTTGCTATCTAAATTTCTCAAGTCAGAATTATCCTCGTTGCATCCCACTTCTCAAATTCTCACCACTGCAAATATGGTAAAAATTGCAGCTAAATACTATAGCTGGGCAACTTGCTTAAGAAAAGCCCTTGTATTATGGTTTTTACTACGTCGTCAGGGGATAGACGCCGAATTAAAGATAGGTACAAGACTTGAGCAAGAATTTCAGGCCCACGCTTGGGTAGAATATCAGGGATTTGTTGTCGGTGAACGCCAAGGAGTAAAGCAACATTATGTCGCCTTTGATAAACTTGAAACTAAGCTAAGTCAAAATAAATTAACGACTCCAACATCATGGCGTCCAGAAGATGAACTTTTACTGTGCTGCGCTCGTACTCACATTGATACTACCGTTGCTTCGCGGATAGAAAAATTACTACAAACACAAAATCTAGATTGGAAATATCTACTGCAACAAGCTTGTCAACACAGAGTCTTTCTGCTTCTTCATCAAAATTTAATTACAAGTTATCCTGAATGCATACCCAAAAATATTCAACCGATTCAAGAATACAGTCATATAAAAACTGCGCGTAATCTTTTTCTTAGTAAAAAGCTTTGTCAAATACTAAAATTGTTTCAAGAACATGACATTCAAGTCATTCCCTTCAAAGGTTCGGTACTTGCTGTCTCTGCTTATCAAAATCTGGCATTAAGGGAATTTTCCGATCTAGATTTACTTATAAAAGAAAATGACTTTCCTAAAGTCAAAGAACTATTACTTTCTCAAGGTTATCAAATTCGTAGTGAACTACAACATTGGGGACAAGATTTTACTAGTAAAGATGATAAAATTCATATTGATATTCACTGGCAACTGACGCCACCATGTTTTCCCTATAAATTAGATTTTCCACAGCTTTGGCAAAGGTGTCAGACAGTATCTATTTTAAATCAACAGGTAGTTAATCTCTCACCAGAGGATTTGCTGCTAATTCTTTGCGTACAAATTGTTAAAGACGCCCATTATCGACAGGAAAAGCTCAATAAAATTTGTGATATTGCCGAAATTATACGTGCTTCGTCACTTAACTGGGAATTAGTGACTCAACAATCTCAAAATCTAGGTAGTGAAAGATTACTCATTTTTGGTTTAGCGATCGCAAGAGAACTGCTAGAAGTAGAACTTCCATTGCAAATACATCAAAAAATTGCCAATGACTTTGTAGTACAAAAATATGTAAGTGCGATTGTTAAACAATTATTTATAATAGAAAATAAGCACGAAAAAGTTTTTGGAATTTTTCAACAAGGATTGTTGCAAGGACTGTATGCATTTTTACTAAGAGGTTTGATGTTGGCTGATAGCTATAATATCTTAGGAAAGCATAATAGATATTTAGCTAAGCATTTAATAAGATATATCATCAGCCCGAATTCTAGAGATTTAGGATTTATTCATCTCCCTAACTATCTAAATTTTTTGTATTATTTAATTAGACCGGTAAGACTCGCTTATAAGTTCTTTCATCCGTCAGGTACAACAAGTCCAACCTCTGCTAATTTGTGATGATTCTAGAGACATACAGCAGTTTGCAAGTTAGTTAGATACAGTAAAATAATATAATTCAAAGCGAAGCGGAACGCACCATATATTCGTTCCGTTACTCAAAATATATTTTAAACAACCCAAAATATTTTTCTAACCGTAACGCACTAGGCTGTTGAATTTGTTAGAATTCTGTCCAAAACCAATCATACAATTTTGATGTTTAAATTAGTAGGGTGCGTTACGGCACGACAATATTAAAACCAAAAGCAGAAATTATTTGCCGTAACGCACCGTTAATCAGAAAGCGGTGCGTTAATACCTACCAACACATTTTTTGCATCGAGAGAGCAGAAGTAGCTTTATTTCACGACTAATTGAAGGATTTTCCAATTCTCGACACCAATGGATGTGGGACGAACCATCGCTCTTGGCTGCATTTTCCCAACATGGCTTTCAGAATATTAGGCGTTGCTACTACGGAGACTGGTCAGATTCACGATTTGCAGCAGTAGAAAAAGAACATAATTACATAAACGCTGTTGGGATTGAAGGTATGAAGTAGAGGTGAGTTTACTCAAATTTACCATTATTTACCAACATATAGGTATCGCCCACACAGAAAGCACGAAGAATTGCTTTCTTGAATCCTTGTGCCATTTTGTTTGGGGTATAATCATTTATAATTAAGCGAGATTGTAATCCCATTTGCTTGCTCAAATTTTCATCAATAATCAAACGTTGTAAAGCTTTGTATAATGAAAATACATCACCCACTGGTACAATAAATCCATTACCCCCATCTTTTATTAAGTCATCCGCAGCACCAGCAGCAGCAGAACAAACAATAGGTAAACTTGCTGCCATTGCTTCATTAAGTACTAATCCCCAAGGGTCACTTCGTGTTGGAAAAACGAAAATATCAGCAGCAGCATAATACTTAACTAATTCATCTTGAGATTTAAAACCAGTGAAGATAATATTTTCAAGCTTTTTCTGCTGACAATAATTTTTATACTTTTGTGAATAAGCACCATCTCCAACAATAGCTAAAGTTACGTTATCTTTAGATAACAGTGTAAAAGCTTCAATCAGTTCTGGTATTCCCTTTTCGTCAATGAGCCTACCAACAAAAAGAATAACGCAACCTTTAAGATTTAACTTTTCTTTCCATACTTCTTGATGTTGACGATAAAGTTCTGTTTCTAAAGTAAAAAAATCAGAATCCACCGCATTTGGAGCTATCCAAATTTTTTTTTCGTTAGCACTCAAGTTAATTAAATAATCTTGTTGGGCTTTACCTGGTACAATAAAACCATTAGCTTGATTGATAATCCAGCGTTTGAGCTTATCTTTGAATTGGCTACAAATACGTTCATCTTTTAATGTACTTTCAGACCAAATTAAGAATTGAGTTTTGGTAATGCGAGCATAAGCTAAAGCTAACCAGTAAGTATAGTGTTGCCACCCTCCACAGATGATTACGTCTGGTTTTTGTTGCCAAAGTTGATAAATTACCCCTGGATTTAAAAAAATAGGCGAATGCTGATAAGCTTTACCAATTTGTAAGCCTTTTAGAACTCGATAAGAAAATTCTATTTTATCTTTAGGTACTTGCCAACTTCTACGGCTTTCTGTTTCAGCAAGAAAGAAAATTTCTAAATCAATGTCTGCTTCTTTAGCTAAATAATTGAAAGGGGGAATACGATAAGGAGAAATTATTTCAGTTAGCAAAATTACTTTAATTTTGTTCATTTATTTTTACCCTTTCTAATACCTGCTCGTATATAGAAAATACCTCCTGTTGCATCTTCTCTACAGAAAAACTTGCTTGAACAATTTCTAAACCTTTGCTTCCCATTAAACCAGCAGATTCAGGATTCTCTATCATCCAAAGAATAGCATCTGCTAAAGCTGAAACATCTTCTGGAGGTATTAATAAACCCGTTTCTTGGTGAATTACAATTTCTGCAACACCTCCTACAGAAGTTGCAATAACTGGTTTTGCTGCTGCCATTGCTTCTAAAATTACTAAAGGTAAACCCTCTGCGTCAGAAGGTAAAACGAATAAATCAGACAAAGCTAATAATTGAGGAATATCAGTACGATAACCTAAAAAATAAACTGAGTGATTAATTTGCAATTCTTCAGCCATATCTTTTAAATAGTGAAGATATGCTCCATTTTGTTCTAAATCTTTACCAACAATCAAATATACAGCTTTTTGTCCTTGTTCATGCAAATTTGCCGCAGCTTTAAGTAAAAGATACTGTCCTTTGCTTTTACAAAGTCTACCTACGTGAATTACTATAGGGATATCATGAGGAATACCCAACTTACTACGAAGTATTTTTGAGTCCAAATTTTCCCCATTAACAATCGGAGTACCGTTATGTACAACATGGAATTTACGGAAGTCAAAACCTTCTGCAATTAATGCGTCTTTCACTTGATGGGAGACAGCAATAATAGCATCATAACAGTTCTTATTTGTCCAATAATTCAGGAGACTTTGATAAGTTCTAATTAAAAGATTATTACTCCAATTGTCTTGTAAATGTGCATGAATAATTACAGGGACACCAGCCAATTTTCCAGCTAAACCAGATATAATTGAACCAGCAAAAGGAGTATGGGCGTGAACAAGAGAAACATTTTCTGATTTTATTAAATGTGCTATTTTCACTGCTGACAACCAATGAAAAGAGCGAGTTGTATTCAAATGATAAACTTTAACTTTCTTTTCTCGTAGAATGTCACAAAATATGCCTTCTGTCGGTGAATTAACTAAAACATCCCAACCTCGTTGTATTGCTTCTTCAATTAAGTGTAAGCAAACAATATTACCACCTGTTACCTGACCGTCAATAATTGGGTACAATATTTTAGGGTTATTATTTTCACAAGCCATATAATACCTACCAATGTTAATCATTTAATCCAAGCATTCTCGTTCATCACTATCACTTAAATCTCGAATTTTTTTAGCTGGAATACCTGCCCATAACTCATTTTTCGGGACTCTTTTTGTGACAACACTTCCTGCACCAATGACTGAGTTATCACCAATTATACAGCCAGGAAGAACAATAGTACCTGCTCCAATCCAAACGTTCTCACCAATAATAATTCCTGTTTTAGCTTCATCCCAAGATACATTATCAAATACTTGCCTGGGTGAAATTATATGGTTAGATGCTATTAAAGATACTCTTTGGCCAATTTTGGTATCGCGCCCAATTAATACTTCACCACCCGCAGCCCGAATGTTAGCATGAGAGCCAATAAATACCCGCTCTTGAATTATCAATTTACCTGCTATTTTACTATTAGGAGATTTGGCTAACGCTACAATTTCAGAAAAAGCTCCGATACAAACATCAGGTGCAATTCGTAACGCATTGATGTCGTCAAATTGAAATACTGATGGGAACGAAATGAATACTCCTTGGTTGTGATACATCACTTCTTGTTGTGCCCACCATTCTCTAATCAAATATTTAGGCGCTCTCAATATAGATTTAATTCTATGCCATGCTTTCATCTTTTAGGTTTTAAGTGGGTTTTTATATAGTTACAGACTTTTTAGAGAGAACTGTATCAATTACAGTCCAAGTTCCAAAAGCACACTTCTCCCAAGAAAACTGCGCTGCTTGTTGCTGTGCCAATTTCGATAGATTTTTGATTTGAACTGAATCAGTCAGTAGGGTTAATAATTTGTCAGCCAATATACTAACATCTCCTAAAGGTACTAAGTAACCCCCACTACCAACAATCTCTGACAGAGAAGTTACATCAGAAGCAACTACTACGGTTCCTGTTGCCATTGCTTCGCAAACTTGCAATCCAAAGCCTTCGTAACGTGACATTTCGACATATATATCTGCATCGCGGTAGAGAACAGGTAAATCGTCATCGGGGACATATCCAGTAAAGTGTATTTTTTCCAAACAACTTAGTTTAACTGCTGTTTCCACTAACGTCGATTTCTGCCACTGTGGACAACGTCCTGCAATGACTAGACGATGGGACTGGGAGCAGCAAATCATACCAAAAGCCTCTACCACCAATTCTGGAACTTCGCGGCGATCGCCTGTGGCAAATGTCAGTATATAAGGACGAGGTACAACTCTACACCAATCTGATAACTGGGATTCTGCCTGAAAAAATTTGAGGTCTGCTGCCTCATAAGTAATACTAATATTATTACTATTGATTTTATACTCCCTTGCTACATCAATTGCAGTGCTTTTTGAGACAGCAAGTATGTGAGCCGCTCGACGAAGGGTGCTTGGTAATAACATCTCTGTCAAAACCTGGCTAAGATATTTATATAAAGATATGTTTCTATTTCCTACCAGTTGGCGATACAAGTGAGGTAATTCATGGACTGTAACAATATAAGGAACAGGCAACCAAGGTAATGGTGTTTCCCCTAAAACTAATAATAAATCTGGTTTGAGCTTTGCTAATAAACCAGGTAAAATCAGTAAGTGCCAAAGATGAGTCGATTTGAGTTTAACTTCCTGAATTGACCAATTGGAATTGTTAATATCAAGTAAACTTACCGCTTCGGTACGCATCAGTATAGTAAAACGAGCCGGAGGTGCGAGTTTTTGTAATGCTGTCAATAAAGCTGTCGCATACACAGTTACTCCTTTAGTATCCAGTACAACGCAAGTAGCATCTACACATATATGAGGGTAATTATCAAAATTCATAGCATTATATATTGCATCTGTATCTATAAATTATTATTCACGTTTTTTACAGTTACTAATTTGACATCGAATTATAACATTCAAATAGTCCTCTCTTAGAGGTAACTATAAATACTTAGTTCCTTTTTCATTATGAATAATAGTAATCTTTTATGCCTTTTACAACTAGTAAGCCCAGCATTACCTGTGGGAGCGTATAGTTATTCCGAAGGATTAGAAACACTAGTTGAAAAGCAAATTATTCATAGCCAAGCAACTTTGTCACACTGGCTACAAGCAGAACTACAATACGGAGCCATTCGTGTAGAAGCAGCTGTGATGATAAGAGCTTATAAATCTATGGATAATGACTTACAACGATTATTACGTTGGAATCTCTGGTTGTCTGCTGCTAGAGAAACTGAAGAATTACGTAACTCTAGTTGGCAAATGGGGCGATCGCTAATTCAACTATTGACAAAACTACAGCCTGATGTTATGGAGGTTGCTGAGGCGATTGGTTTACATTGTAATTATGCGATCGCTTTTGGTATTGCTGCTAGTCGTTGGCAAATAAACGTAGAAGTTGCATTACTCGGATATTTACACAGTTGGACAACTAATTTAATTACTGCTGGGATAAAATTGATTCCTCTGGGACAAACAGCAGGACAACAGTTACTAGTTGAGTTACAGCCACTAATCAATGATGTTACAGGAGAAATTTTGATACTGAAGGATGATGATATTAGTTGTTGCAGTTGGGGTTTATCTCTTGCAAGTATGCAACATGAAAGGCAGTATACTAGATTGTTTAGGAGCTAGGGAAGGGAGGGGGAGAGAAGGAGAAAATTAGCAACTACTGTACGGGCGGGTTTAGCTGACAGACTCTTAGTTGAACGCGAAATCTATCAACAAAACCCGCTCTCACTAACCAACAACTACCAACTACCAATGAATGCATTTAGAATCGGGGTTGCGGGCCCTGTGGGGTCGGGAAAAACTGCTTTAGTTGATGCTTTGTGTAAGGCAATGCGTCAAGAATATAAACTGGCTGTAGTGACGAATGATATTTATACTCAAGAAGATGCACAGTTTTTAGTGCGTTCTCAAGCACTAGAGCGCGATCGCATTCTCGGTGTAGAGACTGGAGGTTGTCCTCATACTGCGATTCGGGAAGATGCTTCGATGAATTTAGCAGCTATTGAAGAGTTAGAAATGCGTTTCTCTGATTTAGATTTGGTATTTGTAGAAAGTGGTGGCGATAATTTAGCAGCTACTTTTAGTCCAGAGTTAGTTGATTTGACTATTTATGTGATTGATGTTGCTGCTGGTGATAAAATTCCTCGTAAAGGCGGTCCTGGGATTACAAAATCTGATTTATTAGTAATAAATAAAACTGATTTAGCACCTTATGTTGGCGCAGATTTAAATGTTATGGCAAGAGATACAAAAAAAATGCGTGGTGATAAACCCTTTGTTTTCACCAATTTGAAAACGAGAGATGGACTAAGTGATGTTATTAAATTTGTTTCAGTAAATATCTGTTAAATATTCGTAGAAACGGCTCGATGAATTATCTTTTATTATAAATAGGGCTTGCTGAATAAAGTTATAAGTTAACCTAAATAAGGTTTTTCAGCCATTTTACCGAAAAGTTCGTGCCAGGAAATAACATCCAGAGGTTCAAAATCCTTGCAGCCCTCACCCCATTCCCCTCTCCCAAACTTGGGAGAGGGGTGTCCGTAGGACGGGGTGAGGGGTCTTTTTCT
>Ga0224723_1001215_pt1 | contig 16036 bp, 12 predicted proteins | sample Balambano_FR2_Me_FD_161647 | JGI IMG/M metagenome (GOLD analysis project Ga0224723, IMG submission 161647) | Freshwater sediment microbial communities from Lake Towuti, South Sulawesi, Indonesia - Balambano_FR2_MetaG | ecosystem: Environmental > Aquatic > Freshwater > Lake > Sediment | place...
CTGTGATCGTGGGAGTCGCGGTTGCGGTTGGCGTCAGGGTGATCGTCGCGGTCTCGGTCGGCGTTGAGGTGGCCGTCGCCGTGGCGGTGACGATCGGCTCTGGCGTTTCGGTCTCGTCAGCGATCGCGCCCATCGTGACCAGCAGCGGCTCACGATACCCGATCAGCAGCACAGCGATAAACAGCACATTGATGATGCGGATCGTGATCGTGTAGCGCCGGCTGTCGATAATCATTTCGATCACCTCGCGCGGGGTCTGGCTGCGTTTGGACGCATCCAGGCCGATCAGAAAATATGCCAGGCCCGCCAGCAGGGGAGCCGCCGCCACGATCACCCCGGCCCACACCGCGCCGCTCCAGGCAAACGCGATCCACGTGCCCAGGATCACGCCGGAAAAGGTCAGCACGAGGGACGAAAACAGGCGCGAACAGCCACCCAGAGCGCTGGCCCCCCCCGGATCGATGGGCGGCGCTGAACGGATCACGGGCATCGCGTTTACGGTCACAGCACCACCGCCACCCTGACCCGCTGACGCATCGACACTCGCAGGCACTTCGTCGGTGCTGTAATCCGGCGGCAGCGCCTGAACATCCAGGCTTTTGCGCTTCAGTTCCCGGTGCAGACTCTTGAAGGCTCTGCGATAGGCGCGCTCCAGCTCCGCCGCTGATTTGTGCGCGTCTTCGCGGAAGTTGATGTGGTTGAGGCGGTTAAGCTGATAATGAACCCGCGCTGTGCGCCACAGCACCGGGATCACCGGTTTGCCATGATCGAGGTAAAACTGCCACTCGTCGGTGACGTTTCTGGAAGCCATCGCGTCCGGCGAGATGACGACGATCATCAGCTGACAGGCGTCCAACCCGTCCTGGATCGCGCTGCTCCAGTTCATCCCCGCGGGGATATCTTCCACATCAATCCACACCGCAGCCCCGATCTGGGACAGCGAGGTCGCCAGCCGCCGGGCGAACGCTTCGTCTTTGCGGCTGTAGCTGATGAAGATGCGCGCCACAACGATCCCCCGGCTCCAGGCAGCACACAACGGCACATGTTACAGTGCTGTTAGATGCGTCCAAACTTCGTAAAAATGGATTGCTAACGGAAAACAAATTCAGTTATAACGTAAGAGATAACGATGCGCAAGTCCTGTTTATCGCTTTACAGTAATAGATCATGAGGAAGACGGATGCGATGCACCCCTGCGCGCTGGCCGCTGTTCGCCGTCGTACTGATGACGATCCTGGCGCTGACCTTCGCCCCGATCCCGGCCCACGCGCTGCCTGCGCCGGCTGGTCTGACCTTTGACCCGGCTTTCATGCCGTCGGTGTCACCCCTCAACGGCCAGTGCTACAGCCTGTCGGTCAATTTTCAGTTTGTGGGGGCGCAGCCGCCGATCACCCCAGTGGAACTGACCGCGCAGGAGGTTCGGATCGAGGTGGCCGGCCTGCCGACGGACATCACCGCGTGGTTTCCCTCAATCCGCCCCGAACAATTGTGGGGCGTGGCGGTGCGGCTGCCCTTGAACCGCGCGCTGATGATGGCGGGAGACAGCCTGGGCGCGCTGACCGTCGATCTGCATGTGCGGGTGCGCGGCCATGATCTGCACGCGCGCACTATCGCAAGCTGCACGCTGAATTTCCCTGGCGCGCGCCCGACGATCTACGCCCCGCGTGAGCTTCAGGTCGATGAAGGCCACCCGATCGGCATCCCGATCTGCGTGCTGCACCCCGGTGGGGTTCCGGCGTATATTCAGTTCCAGAGCGTTGACCTGGCGACCGGGCAGTTGAACGCGCTGGGAACGGGGACAATCGCCACCGCGCTCAACACGCGCTTGACTGACGATTGCAACGGTCAGTTGTTTTTGTGGGGGCATCCTGGCTTGAACGCCCGGACAGCGGTCGATTCCTACCGGCTTGATCTGGTGGCGGTTTACGGGGAGACGGTCTCGTTTCCCAGACACGTCACCATCCGCGTGATCAATGTGCCGCCGCGCGCGGTGTTCAATGCCACACCAGAGACGGTTGAGATAGGCCAGCCGGTGAGCCTTTCGTTTACCGAAATTTTCGATCCCAGCGATGCTGATCTGGCCGCAGGGGTTGAGGTTCAGGTGGTGTGCGATCCATCGGGCGAGTCCCTGGTCGAACCGGCATGGCGCACGGTAGAGACGCTGGACGCGACCTGTACATATGAGGCGCCTGGCGTGTACGCGATCATCGGGCGCATCCGTGATGTGGACGAGGGCATGAGTGAATATCGCGCCTCGATCCGGGTGGTGGAACCGGTGACTGTGCCATGCGATCCCCGCCGCGACCTGGCGCACACGGGCAGCTACCTGATCCCGCCGGGGTTCAGCGCTGGCCGCATCGAGAATCGATCGGTCAGCCCGGCGTGCAGCTACCGGGTCGGGATCGCCGCGTACCGGATGATGGACGATGTGCTGAACAACCAGACCCTGTTCGGTTCAGAATCGATCATGCTCGCGCCGGGGCAGTCTGCCACGCTGACGGTCGATCTCCCGCCGTGCATGGCCCAGGTCGATCTGTTTTACGGCGCGGTGGTTCACGATTTCCGGGTCGAACGTTATGGGGCGCGCCTGCTCGATGCGCGGCACGTGGGTTCGCGTTTCTGTGGCACACCCCAGGCGACGGCGATCGTCGAACTCCGCGCCCCGCACATCCAGCCCCCGACAACAGAATCATCCCCCTCAGCCGAATCGCTGCCGTCAGCCGAATCGTCGCCGTCAGCGCCGGAACCTGCCGCCCCGCTGAATGTCGTCACCAGCCCTGTTGCAGCGGATGACGCCGCTGTGCCGGAGATCGCGCCCGCGCCGGAGGTCACGCCTGGGCCGGAATATCCTGAAAAGGGCGGCTGATCCCCGCCGGATCGGGCTTCGCCATCACGGCAATCGGGCTGCCAGGATCAAAAGCCAAAGATGAACCTTATGGTCGGCCTTTTGGTCGCCTGAAATCAGAACATTCGTGCTATGATCAGGATGTCTTGAGTCCCCACCCGGCAGCGCGGACGGAGGCCCCAGCGCATGATTCCGCTGCCGCCATCAGCCGGAGGGCGAGCCTGCCGGGCGTGGATTCAAGGATTCGATCGCAACCCGCTATGCGCAGCCGAGGCACATCTGATGGCACAAGCCCGTTACACCCCTGCCGAAAGACGCGACGCCCTGCGCCAGATCGAAGCCGCTGGCGGTGATCTGGCTGCGGTCAGCGCATCGACCGGAATCCCGCTGGCGACCCTGCGCCGCTGGCACGACGAATACGAGGCCGGGCGTCCGGCGCGCATCCGGGCCGAACTGCGCCGCCTGGAAGAACGGCTGATCGAGAATACCCGCCGCCTGGTGGAGTCACTGGAAGCGGTGATCGACGACGCGCCGTTGGGTCAGCGGGCGACGGCCGCCGGCGCGCTGCTGGATCGCTTTCTGAAGATCGAGGCGTATCTGGCGGACGCGCAGCATGGGGCCGCGCGTGACCCGGTGATCCGTATCGAGTATCGCCACCCGGACGGATCAATCCAGGTCGCGCCGCCCTGGGCCGATGATCCTGCGCAGTTTAACCGGCTGTTCGCGCCCGCGCGATCGCTGCCGCGCCTGGATGACCCGATCGCCGTGCTGACCGGGGAGCCGACGCGGATCAACGGCTTCGCCCCTTACCCCGATGACGATCTCGACGAACACGTCCACCCGGATGATTAGGGCGCAGCAAGTAATGAGTAACGAGTCATGAGTCGTTAGCTCAGGCGATTGTCGCGTGGAGCGCGTCACTGGCAGAAGTAACAGATTGGCTACAAACACGCATTTGGCCGCTCATCCGGCACGAACACCCGATCTGGTGACTCTACGATAGGCCATATTCACGTTTGCGCCACAACACCGGGGAGGCACGCTGGCACGTCTCCTGCGGCTGGCAATCTGGTTCTGTCTGGTATCTGACGTTCTGGCGCACCTCAGCGCGCTTCCCACTCATGACTCATCACTCATTACTCGCCGCTCATCGCTCATCACTCGGAACATTTCCTATGACCTCGCTCACCCTGATCCGCCCGCATCCCGCGCAGGCCGCGATTCTCAACGATCCGGCCCGTTTTCGCGTGGTGGCGTGTGGACGCCGCTTCGGCAAAACCGAGACGGGCAAAATCCTGATCCTGGAGACGGCGCTGCGCGGCGGGGTGTGCTGGTGGCTCTCGCCGACCTACAGCATGGCGGGGCAGGTCTGGCGCGATCTGAAACGCAGTGTGCGCGGCCTGGGCCTGACCAGGCTCGACCTGAGCGAGGCCGAACACCGGCTCGATCTGCCTGGCGGCGGGATGATCGCCATCCGCAGCACCCATACCGCCGATCTGCTGCGCGGCGCAGGGCTTGATCTGGCCGTGCTGGATGAAGCCGCCTTTATGCCGCCTCAGGTCTGGCCGGAGGTGGTGCGCCCGATGCTGCTCGATCGGCGCGGCAAGGCCCTGTTTTTATCGTCGCCCAACGGACGCAACGGGTTCTGGGATTTATTCCGCCTCGGTCTCGACCCGGAAGAACCGGCCTGGCGATCGTTTCATTATCCGTCTACGGCCAACCCTGCGATCGATGCGGCTGAACTGGACGCGATCCGCCGCGTGACGCCGGAGCGTGTCTTCCGCGAGGAATATCTGGCGGAATTTCTGGACGACGCCGGTTCGGTGTTCCGGGGCATCCGCGAGGCGGCGACCGCGCCCCCGCACATGGAACCGATCGCTGGCCGCCGCACTGTGGCCGGGCTGGATTTTGGCCGCGATGTCGATTACACCTGCCTGGCGATCCTCGACGCTGAGGCGGGTCACATGGTCGCCATCGATCGCTTTCGGGGTGTCAGTTGGGAGATGACGCGCGGGCGCATCACGGCGCTTTGCCAGCGCTGGAATGTCGGCGCGCTGTGGGCGGAAGCCAACAGCATTGGCGCGGTCAATATCGAGGCGCTCCAGGCGGTTGGTTTGCCGGTGCGCCCGTTCATGACCACACACGCCAGCAAAGGCCCGCTGATCGACTCGCTGGCGCTGGCGATCGAACGCGGCGACCTGGCGCTGCTGCCCGATCCGGCCCTGCTGGACGAGCTGGCCGCCTATACGCTGGAACGTCTCCCCGGCGGCGGTTATCGCTATGGTGCGCCATCTGGCGGCCACGATGACACGGTGATCGCCACCGCGCTGGCCTGGCATGGGCTTCGCTTCAGCGGCGCGGCGGTGGATTTTGCGTGACGGCTCATGTTCAACCCAGATGATCTTCGTTCGCGGTCTCGCGCGCCAAACCATTACAACAACGCGATTCTCACTCCATTAAACATGAGCCAACCCGGTTTTGTGGTCTCATGACTCGTCACCTGGAACGTGCATTACGGCGCGCCCGGCGTCAGCATGAAGGGCCGCCACACCGCGCCGGAGGGGTCATCCTGGCCGGGGAGCCGGAACGCAGGAGCCTTCATCTGGTCAAGACAGGCGGACTCTGGCGCGACCGTCGGCATCTCCACGAATTGCAGCGCCATCCGCCGCGCGCACTCGCTCCCAAAGTAGGCGCTGTGGCCGACGCCGGGATACTCATAATAGAAGCTGAAGGGCAGCTTGGCGGCCGTCTCGATCGCCCAGGCCGGCGGCGTGATCGGGTCATATTCGCCGACCGTCACCAGCGTCGGCATACTGGCCCGCACCGCCTCATTTTCGAGCGGGTCGGCTTCGTCCAGGCCGTAAGAGTCGCAGATGTAGTAGGTATACTCCGCGCTGCCGAAGTAAAAATCGCGCAGCACCTGGGGAAAGTCGCCCTCGATCGCCAGCGCCTCGCTTACGCTTGAAAAAGCCGCTTCTTCATAACACTGCACCGCGTCGTACATGCTGGTGCTGAAAAACTGCTGGCTCCACAGACTGTAGAAACTGCCCTCCACGAACGCGGCATAATTCCCCTCGGCGGCGTCATAAATGGCCTGCGGCAGGCTGGGGATCAGCGTGGTGGAATACAGCGAGCCGAACAGTTGGTTGATCAGCAGGTAGCCATCGACCTGCACCTCATAATCGGTGTCGGTGTAATCGTCGTAATACCAATCCGTCTGGGGAGAGGCGTTCAGATCATCGACCAGATCGTAGAAGACCTGCTCCAGATCAGGATAGGCCGCGCCGCATTCCGGGCTGGCCGCGCAGCCTTCAAACAGCGTCGTAAAGGCGCGGTCAGCGTTGCGGATGATCTCGTTGAACAGATTCACCTGCGGTGGATAGACCGCGTCCAGGATCGCGCTGCGCACCACGCCAGGATGATCGCGCATGATGGTCAGGCCCAGCCGCGTGCCATAAGAGACCCCCAGCAGATTGATCTGGCTGTAGCCCAGGGCGCGCGCCAGATCGGCCACGTCGGCGGCGTTCTCGCGGGAGTTATAGGCGGACAGGTTCACGCCCTGATCCACCAAACGGTCGCGGCAGAACAGATCGATGTTGCCGGGGACGTTGAGCGCTGCATCCTCTTCCGGCGAAAGATAACCGTCCAGCACCGCATAAAAATACTGCGCCGCTTCCGGGCAGTCCAGCGCCGGTTCAGAAAACCCGACGCCGCGCTGATCGAACAGGATCACATCGCGCCGGTCGAGGAACGGATCAAAATAGTCGATCAGCACATCGCCGCTGACCAGGGTATGACCGCCGGGGCCGCCATCCAGATAGATCAGCGGGTCGAGCGCGGGTGAGGTGGCCCGGCTGCGGATGCGCGCGAACGCCACGCGGATCGTGTTGGCGCTGTCTGCCGCCGAGGGAATGCGCAGCTCCGGCACGATCAAATTCCCGCAGTCCACAACATAACCTTCCGGCACTTCAAAAACGCAGGGCGTGGTTTCAAATCTCGGTTCGGAAGTCTCCTGAGCATAAAGCGGGATCGCCGCCAGCACGATCGCGGCCAGCAGCATCAGAACAATAAAACGACGCATACATTAAACCTTCGCACAGTATTGAACTGCCTATATAGTATAGCCATAACCGGGTGTGATCCACCCCTGCGGCCAATTTTTGCGCGTTTTTTTCAGGGTGAGCGTATTTATTCACCACTCCCTGCGCTGGCATCCTGACCCCCATCCCCAGCTCTTCCCCCTCACTCCGACGAAGGCAGCAAAACACCGCAGGATCACTGTGAAAGTTCCCATTCACCCTGCGCAGAGAGGATTCAGGGAACAGGTCAGTTGCGATGGCGTGACTATCATAAAACACGACATTCGACCGGCGCGCCTAAGAGTGTATCTGCAAAGTCGTTTATCCTCACCCCTCAATCCCCTCTCCATGACATGGAGAGGGGAAGCTAAGCGAAGCGCAGCAGGGGTGAGGATGGCCGTGCAAGTTTGCAGATGCGCTCTAAGAGCGAAGCGCATTTCTCAGTCACGACGGTTCGCTCATCAGATCGCGCACGATTTTGAGCGCCTCGCTGATGTGACCTTCAATATTGATCTGCGACGCGAACACATAGCGGATCGTCCCCTGGCGGTCGATCACAAACGTCACGCGATCACGGAAAATGCCCAGGACTTTGCCGACGCCAAACGCCTTATGCGCCACATCGCCGCGATCGCTGAGGAGCGTATAGGGCAGCCGATTGCGGCGCGCGAAGCTGGCCTGCGACTCACCCGACCCGCTGCTGATGCCGATCACGTCCGCGCCCGCCTCCTGGAACCGTTCATAGCTGTCCCGAAAGGCGCAGGCTTCCATCGTGCAGCCGGGCGAGTGATCCTTTGGATAAAAATAGACCACCAGCACCCGCTCACCGATCCGGTCGGCGAGGCGAACCGGGCTGCCGTGGTGATCGTTCAGGGTGATGTCCGGCGCTTTGTCCCCAACCTGCAATTTCGTCTTCAAAACCGCACTCCTTTTTGTCTTTTCCCCTACCTATCGACCAGGATGATTGCTTCAAATTGCCGGGACAGCATATGGGCCATCAAGGACAGGCGCACGGGCCTGTTTCTGCATCGGCGACCTGACTGTGTCCCGATCTTCTCCCTCAATTTCGGGGGAGGCCAGATGGGGTCGCGCTCACATCCACTCGCCGGCCCTGGAGTCGCCCCCTTGATTTTGAAGCGATTACCGTGAAGTATCGACACAAAAGACGGCGATTTCCATAAGTGTTTGCTAAACTTTACGTTCACGTCAGCAACCTGTGTTACCATTTCGGGGTGATTTACGTACAGTACACAATCTGAGTTCTGGATCGCGCGGCTTTTTCCAACCCCATCCCCTGCTTCACTTTCTTCCGCTTTGACCCCCACTGCGCTGGGGACAGGATGGAGAGATGGGTTTGTGAGTTCAAAAAATCGCAATTGAAACTGAGGTTACGTAACCGCATGAACGTACCCGACATTGGGCCTGGCGATCGCGTTCAGATGCGCAAACCGCATCCCTGCGGCAGCGACCAATGGGTCATCACGCGCCTGGGGGCGGATATTGGGATGCGCTGCGCTGGCTGCGATCGCACCGTGATGCTGGCGCGTGGTGTTTTCAATAAGCGTCTGAAGCGCGTCGTCCAGCGGGCGCAGGATAGTGAGACCGGGCTGGCACAACCCGGCACGTAAATAAACAGGGGTAAGCAAGGAGTGGGTGTTTTGACCAAGCGCGTGTTGTTCCTCATGTCCGATACCGGCGGCGGTCATCGGGCGGCGGCGGTCGCCATCCGCGATGCCCTTTACCGGCTTCACGGCGAAGGCGCGGTCGAGGTTGACCTGGTGGATGTGTTCAAACAGTCGCTCTTTCCGCTGAACTACATGCCGGAACTGTACCCGATCCTGATCAACAACAGCCCGACCTCATGGGGGCGCGGCTTTCATCTCTCCAACACCCGCCGCCGGGCCAAGGCCCTTTCCAGCGGCATGTACCTGACCAACGGCCACCGCTACCGCCGCATGGCGCGCGAGTATCCTGCCGACGTGGTGGTCTGCGTCCATTCCGTGATCAACCGCCCGTCGATGCGCGCATTCCTGGCGCTGGAAGAACGCCCGCCGTTTATCACGGTCGTGACCGATCTCGTCTCCACCCACGTCTTCTGGTATGACAAACATGTCGAGCGCTGCCTGGTTCCCACGCGCATCGCTTATGATCGCGGGCTGGAACTGGGGCTGACGGAAGATCAACTGCGCATCACCGGTCTGCCGGTGCATCCGCGCTTCAACGAGCAGCTTAAGGACAAGGCCGAAGCCCGCCACATCCTGGGCTGGGATGCGTCCCTGCCTGCCGTGCTGATGGTGGCTGGCGGCGAGGGGATGGGGCCGCTGTATGAAACCGCGCGCGCCATCAACGACAAAGCGCCCCAGTGCCAGTTGGTGATCATCACGGGGAAAAATAAAACGCTGAAGGAAAAGCTGGAAGCCTCGCCCTGGAACCAGCCGACCCACATCTACGGTTTCGTCACGGATATGCCGCTGATGATGGCGGCGGCGGATATGATCGTCACCAAAGCCGGGCCGGCCACGATCTGCGAGGCGTGCATCGCCGGGCTGCCGATGATCCTCAGCGACGCGATCCCCGGCCAGGAGACCGGCAACGTCGATTATGTGGTCGATCATAACGCAGGGGTGTACGCGCCCGATCCTTCCACCGCCGCCAATGCCGTGCAGCAGTGGCTGGCCGAAGGGCCGTCTGGCCTGCGCCGCCGGTCAGTGAACGCCCGCAAACTGGCCCGCCCGCAGGCGGTTTACGACATCGCGGAAGAGGTGTGGCATTACGCCAACCAGCCACCGATCCGCAACCCGCGCCGCAAAGTGATCAGTGCGCTGCTCAACGCCCCGGCGGAAATTTTCCCGACGCTGAGTTAAGCGCCGCGCGTGAAACACACGTACCGTTGAGACGCGATTCGGACAGATATTGATTTCCCCAGGAAACCACGCTTCATGTGCGGGAGGAAATACACCTTTTCGTGCGTCTTCGCAGAGCGTGTTTGTAAAAGAACGTGACGTTGCGCGCTGCCCCGCCAGACGTTAAAATGTCCGGCTCCGTGGTCGGAGAAGCCCACTAAAGGGGCTGACCATGCTGCGCATCTTTAAGACGCCACCGTCTTGAGTGCGCTTGAAACAAAGCCGGCTCGCTTTCGATGGCGGAGTATGGTGCAAGGCATTTCTTAACAAACAAGCTCTCAGACCTGGGCGCGCAGAAAGGCATCGACCTCGGCGCGATCGGGCATCGAGGACTGCGCCCCCTGCCGGGTGACGGCGATGGCGGCGGTCGCAGCGGCCCGTCTGAGCGCGTCTTCCAGCGGCAGCCCGGCATCGAAGGCGGCGGCCAGCCCGCCATTGAAGGCATCCCCCGCCGCGACGGTATCGACAGCCTGCACGGAGAAGGCCGGCAGCCAGCCCACCCCGCTTGCGTTACCACAGCACGCCCCGCGCGCCCCCAGCTTGAGGATCACCCCGCGCGCGCCGCGATCGATCAGGTTTTGTACCGCGCGCTCGGCGTCCGCTTCTGTGCGGATCGGGAAGCCGACCAGCGCCGCCCCTTCGCTTTCGTTAGGGGTCAGCCAGTCGATCAGCGGGTAGATGTCATTCGGCAGGGGTTGGGCCGGGGCCGGGTCTAGGATCACGGCCACGCCGCGCTGATGGGCCAGTTCGGCGGCCAGGCAGACGATCTCCAGCGGAATTTCGAGTTGAAGCAGCAGCGCGCTCGCGCCGTGGAGCGCGACATCGAGCCGATCCAGGTCGCTGCGGTCGATCGCGCCGTTTGCGCCGGGCACAACGATAATCGTGTTTTCGCCTCGGTCGTCGATCGTGATCAGCGCCACGCCGGAGGGATAATCAATATCGATCAGGGCGCCGGAGGTATCGACACCGTAACCGCGCATCTCGTCCAGCAGCGCCGGGCCGAAGGCATCGCCGCCGACCCGCCCGATCATGCGCGTCTCTGCGCCGGAGCGCGCGCAGGCCACGGCCTGATTGGCCCCCTTGCCACCGGGCACGCTGAGAAAGTCGGTTCCGGCCAGGGTCTGGCCGGGGGTGGGGAGTGCAGGGGCATGAACCACCAAATCCATATTGATGCTGCCGAAGACGACGACGGCCATAAGGATCACGAGCCTCCGGGGAATCACCAGCGTTCGACGGCCAGGTGTGCAGGTATGCGCGCATCGGAGAGATGCATCGGCGCCCGGCACATGCCGATAGCTTACTGAGAAACGCGAAATTTTGCGATAGAAAAAGCAGGCGCGCGCAGTGATCTTGCGGAACGTTGAGGCGGGGTTAAAAAGTTGAAAGATCGCGGGCCATAAACAGATGCCGGAGCGCGCGGACGCCCGGCTGAGGGGGTTACATGCGGCGCAGTTTGCGGATCAGCTTCTGAATCTTGCTGGTATCGGCGCGGACGTTGGTGGGTGTAGGCCGGGCTTCGCGGCGGGTTGCCGTTTGCAGCTCGGCCAGGTCACGCAGGCGCTGCGTTTCCTGAACCAGGATCGTGTAATGCACCGGCTGGCCGTTGACCTGATACCACTGATTGCCGATATAGTTGGTTCTGGGTTCCTGCCCGTAGACGATGTTACACACTTGCAGGAAGTCTGTGATCACATCTTCGGGCGCAACCGTGGCAGAAGCCATAGCGCGTCTCCATCAAGCCACACGAAACTTGAACACGGCGGCAGTTGAACTTGAAAAACGGGTGATGAGACGATGGCCGTCTCACGTCTATCATTATTCCACAGTTTACAGACGTTGCCAATGCGCGGAAGTGAATTTATACGTTCTTCATTTTTCTCATTTTATGACGATCTCAATGCAAAATCCATTAACGCGCTAATTGCGACGTAATAATCGCTTCAGACGGGGATCTGCAATTCCCACAGCTTATCGCGGCGACCTGATTTCCTGCCTCAGTAGTTAAGCGCATGGGGGGTGAACAGATGCGTTTGCCCTGATCTGTTTTACAGGGCAAACGCATGAAAATTTCAGCCGCGGGGGCGAACCGCCGGGTCGCCCGTACAGATAAAATAATCCGTATCGACCCGTTGTGAGCCTGAAAATCAGTTTGATGCAATCGCCCTGGTCTGTTTTAAGCAACCGGTATCGCGGATGGGCAAATTTTGTTACAATCAGCGCAGGTCACGTTCTTATAATTTCTTATAATGATGGGGAGTGGCTCATTGAGTGGACATCATCCGGCTTTTGGAAGCCTGCGCTTCTGGGTATGCCTGTGGGTCTCAGCCCTCCCTGATTACGGCTCTTAAATCGCCATGAGCTACCTGATTATGCGGCGCGGGCCGGATACCGGCCGGGTTTTTAACCTCACGAAAGACGAGATCAGGGTCGGGCGTGGGGCCAAAAACGACATCATCATTCACGACAACGAAGTCAGCCGCGACCACCTCAAGCTGACGCGCACCGGCGCCGGGTTTGAGCTGGAGAATCTGACGGCCGCTCATGCCACGTTCGTCAACGGTCATCCGGTCGAGGATGTGTGGTCGCTGGAGACCGACTGCATCATCGAACTGGGCGATTCGATCACGATGGAATATCACCCCGGCGAGCCGCCGGCGCATCTGCCGCCGCCGATCGAACTCGGCCAGACGGAGGCGATCCCGCTTGCCACGCGCGAACTGGCTTACCTTGTCGTCAGCATCGGCACCAACGACGAACCGGCTATCTATCCGCTTGAGGCCGACGAGGTCAAGATCGGTCGCAGCATGACCAACGATATTGTGATCGTCGAGCCGGAGATGAGCCGCGATCACCTGCGGCTGACGCTGGGCGGCGCGCATTATCGTGTGGAAGACCTCGGATCGACCAACGGCACGATGCTGAACGGCGAACTGATCCACGAGCCGCACGCGCTCAAGCCCGGCGATGTGATCCAGATCGGCACGATGGTGGAGCTGCGCTACACCAATAAGCCAGACACGCTGCGATCGCATATGAAGACCGACACCCTCAAACCGCTGTCGGTCGCGCCGACTTCGATGCTGACCAGCACCGGCAAGCGCAAGACCTCGCCGTCGGAAGTGCCCGATCTGGCGAAGGCCAGGCCCAGCAGCGCCGAACCCAGCGCCAGCGCGGAACCAACCTCCGCGCTTGAAAACGCGATCCTGGTGACCTATGCGCGGGAGAACTGGGAATTGATCGTCTCGCCGCTGGTGGAACATCTGCACGCGGCGGAGATCGACACGTGGGTCGATCAACATCTGCTGCCCAACGGCGAGGACTGGCGCGCCGCCACCGAACAGGCCCGGCTGGAATGCTGGCTGCTGCTGGTGGTCGTCAGCGAGGCGGCCATGAATTCCGACTCCGTCAAGCGCAGCTGGCGGCACTTCCACAACCGCGAAAAGCCGATCCTGCTGCTGATCCATGAGATGGTCGATGGCCTGCCGATCGGCGCGGACAAGCTGCCGCGTGTGCAGTTTAACCCGGCGGCCCCGGCACTGGCCTTTTCTCAGCTTGCCACAGAGATCAAACGCCAGAAGCTGCTGCGCGAAAAATCATAGATCGGCGGGCAGCGTGCGGCTGCGGTCATCCGGCGATCTGGCCCACACGGCCGCCCACGCCAGAACGATCCCCAGGCCGATCAAGGCTCCGGCCAGCGACCAGACCGGCGCGCGCGCCAGGATCGCGCTGATCATGGCGGTCGGAAAATCGGGCAGCACGTGAGCATGGCGGGCGTTCTTGAAAAACATCAGGAAGCCCGTGCCGACGCTGGCCCCCAGGCCGATCACGCCGCCGGATGCCGCCCCCAGCGCCATCAGCGCGCGAAAGTCCATCACACGCCCCCCGATGCGCGCCAGCAGCCAGCCGCCGAGAGTCAGCGCCACGCCGATCCAGCCCAGGAGCGCTGGCGGGAAAGCGCGGCTGTCCTCCGGGCCGAGCCACCAGAAGACCGCCACGCCGTAGACGATCACCGCCAGCCGGTAACGCCGGCCTGGCTGGGGCAGGCGTACCTGCTGCATCAGCAGGGGCACCCGCATCAGGCTTTATCCGCCGATTTTTTGCGCGATGACCGGCGCGTAAGCCGTTTTGCTGGCGCTTCGGTGGGGGCTTCGGGGGCCGGTTCCGCCGCTTTTGTGGCTGCGCGGCTGCGCCCGGTGACGACAAAGCGGTAGATATAGGCCTGATGCGGCTCCAGATCGACCACCAGCCCGCCCTGGCGGAAGTCCTCATCGCGGTAAAAGTAATACGTGTCGCGCAGCACCTCGTGCAGACACCAGCGTTCGTTGACCAGATCGTACCAGTCTTCCAGGTCGATCGCGCCCTGCGCCCACAACCCGGTCAGGTTGACGACGATCAGCCGCGCGTCGTGATCGTGCCGCCAGCCGTAAGCCAGCAGCGCGCCGTGCCGATCCACGCCGAAATCATGCGCGGAGTTGACGGCGAACATCTGCCACCTGCCGTGCTGATAGACCGGGGCGCGGGTCTCCTTCAGCAGCGTTTGATAGAATTGTTCCAGCGCCACAAAGGGCGTTTCCCCCGGCTGGCGCGCGATCTGCACCGGCAGCTTGATCGTGCGCCCGGTGAACTGGCCGTCGTGCAGCAGGGTCGCGCCGGGCAGCGTGGCGATCAGCACGGCGGCGGGGCGGCTGCGCTCAATGCCCAGGCTGGAGGCGGCGCGCGGCTCGTCGTGATTCTCAATAAAATGCACCTGCCGCTCCTGCCAGGTCAGCGGCCCGCGCAGATGATCGCGCACATGGCTGACGTAGCCGGCCATCACGCGGTCGTAAAGCACCTTGTCGTAAGTGTAATCAAACCCCTGCTGGAGCATGGTGAATTCCATCCCCCAGTAGACCTCCGCCATGAACAGGAAGCCGGGATAATCGGCCTTGACCGGCGCGATCACCTCCGGCCAGAAGTCGGCGGCTGGCATCGGCCCGGCCCACTGGCCCCACGTGCCGTTGAAGACGGTGTTGGTCATCAGCATCGCCATATCGCAGCGCACGCCGTCGCACTGGGCGGCGATGTCCCTGAGCGTTTCGACGGCCAGGTGGCGGTAGGCCGGGCTGAAGGCGTTGACCTGCGCCGTGTCGATCCACGGCGGGAAGTGCGGATCGCGCCCGTGCGCCACGTAGAGCGGGTCGCCGTCGCCGTTGGTCGCCGGGTAAAACAGGCCGGGATGTCTGGCCGCATCCTCCGCGCTGGCGCAGATCATCGCGTCGGGCCGGGTCAGCGCCCAGGGATGATCGCAGGCGACGTGGTTGGGCACGAAGTCGAGGATCAGGCGGATGCCGCGTTCGGCCAGCCGCGCCCGCAGATGGGCCAGCCCCTCGCGCCCGCCGAGGCGATCATCGACGCGGTAGTTGCCGATGGCATAGGCCGAGCCGATCACATCGTCCGGTGTCAGATCGGGCAGCACGGGGCGATACTCGTGCATGTAATTGCGCGCGCTTTCGCAGGCGGTGGCGCTGCGCTGCCAGATGCCCATCAGCCATACGGCATCGATGTTCAGGCTGCTGAGCCAGTCGAGCGTCGGGTCAGGAATCTCCGCCAGCGTGATCGGGCGTTTGTAGAAATCCTTGAGGCTGTTGAGCCACACCCAGGTGTTGATCTCGTAGAGGAAGGGTTTTTTCGGCCAGGGAGCCGTCATTTCGAGTTACCTCGCGCTGATGATCGATGATTCGCACCCTCCCGGCCTCCGCCAAAACTGAGGGAGGAGATCGGGATACCATTAGGTTGGTGGTGCAGGGACAGGCCCGTGCGCCTGTCTCGCAATCTGAAGCAATCACTCTGATTGCTGCGGAATGTGTCTTTGAATTAAGAGCGTGTTTGCTAACAATTGCCTTGCGCCACACTCCGCCATCTAAAGCCAGTCGGCTTTGTTTCAAGCGCACTTAAGACGCTGGCGTCTTACTGCGCATCTGCAAACTTGCACTCGCCCCTTCCTGGCATCCTCACCCCTGCTGCGCTTCGCTTAGCTTCCCCTCTCCATGACATGGAGAGGGGATTGAGGGGTGAGGATAAACGACTTTGCAGACACACCCTTAGGAATGCGCAGCATAGTCAGCCCCTTCAGTGGGCTTCTCTGACCACGGAGCCGGACGTTTTAACGTCTGGCGGGGCAGCGCGCAACGTCATGTTCCTTTTTACAAACACGCTCTAAAAGGTAATTT